>Ga0209802_1001281_pt1 | contig 18824 bp, 16 predicted proteins | sample GraSoiAngelo_129_FD_185886 | JGI IMG/M metagenome (GOLD analysis project Ga0209802, IMG submission 185886) | Grasslands soil microbial communities from the Angelo Coastal Reserve, California, USA - 14_0927_12_40cm (SPAdes) (version 2) | ecosystem: Environmental > Terrestrial > Soil > Grasslands ... | reverse complement strand
TGGTCCGTGGGGTTTCCCCCCCTGGGCGTTACCCAGCACCCTGCCCTGCGGAGCCCGGACTTTCCTCCCGCCGCGTCACCGCGGCCGGCGACCGTCCAGCCTTCTCTGGCGCTCCCACAGTATAGCCGACTGCGTAAGGGCAGCCGACGGCGTCAGCCGGCGATCGCGCCGCGCGCGAGGGCGTCCACCCGCTCGTTCAGGAGGTCGCCCGAGTGGCCGGCCACCTTGTGCCAGACCACGTCGTGGCGCCGGGTCTCCGCGAGGATGCGCTCCCAGAGATCGCGATTGGCGACGGCCTGCTTCTGGCTGTTTCGCCAGCCGTTCTTCTCCCAGCGCTCCCACCAACCCTCGAGGAAGCAATTGACGATGTACGCGCTGTCGGAGTGGATGTGGACCCGCCGCCGGCCGGGTACCGCGGCGAGGCCTTCGGCGACGGCCTGGAGCTCCATGCGCTGATTGGTCGTGTGAGGCGCCTTTCCGGAGACCACGCGCTCGTCGTCGCCGTCGATGATGATCGCAGCCCAGCCGCCCGGCCCGGGATTACCGGAGCAGGCGCCATCGGTGTAGACGGTGACGTCTGATTGAGCGCGCCGGGGTACGGCGCCGGCGGGTCGAGCCGTCAGGCGGGTTCCTGCCAGTAGAGGTATCGGCCGCAGTTCTCGCAGAGCATCGGCGCCTGAGCCGCCTTCAGCTCCTGGATGGCCTGGGGCCGGATCGACACCCGACAGCCACTGCAGACCGCGGACGCGGTCACGCTGGCCACGGCGACGCCGCTGCGCGCCTTCAGGATTTTCTCGTAGTCGGCCAGCAACGGGCGGGGCAGCGCCTGCGCCCGCGACTGGCGATCGGTGCGGAGGCCGGCCAGCTCGGCCTCGACCGCCGCGAGCTTCTTGCGTACGACCGCCTCATCCTGACGCGCCTGCTCTTCACGCGCCTTCAGCCGCGATTCGGCCTCGCGGCCCTCGGCGGTCAGGCGCTCTTGAAGCTCCATCAGGCCGAGGATCTCTTCCTCGCCGTGCGCCTTCTCCTGCTTGATGGCCTCGATCTCGGAGAGCACGGCCGAGTACTCGGTGTTGTTCTTCACTTCCCAGAGACGTCCTTCGGCCTTCGCCCGCTTGGCCGTGACGACTTCGAGGTCCTTTTCCTTCGTGCGGAGATCCTTGCGGGTCGTGTCGGCCTTCAGCTTGAGGGCGTCGACGATCTTCTTGGCCTCGGCGAGCGCCAGGTGGATGGCTTCGATCTGCTTGGGGAGACGGGCGGCTTCGGCTTCGAGCGCGGCGAGCCGCGTGTCGAAGCCCTGCAAATCGATCAGGGTCAGGAGCTGGGCGTCCACGCCTTCTCTGATTGTAGCCGAAGCGGAGCAACAGTGGGCCCACCTGGACTCGAACCAAGACCTAACCGGTTATGAGCCGGCTGCTCTGCCATTGAGCTATGGGCCCGCAGGGTCATCGTGTCCGACGCTCGGTCCCGGTCACGATTCCAAGAAGCTCCGGAGCTTCTTGGAGCGCGACGGATGGCGGAGCTTGCGCAGCGCCTTGGCTTCGATCTGTCTGATCCGCTCGCGGGTGACGGCGAAGTCCTGGCCGACCTCCTCGAGCGTATGCTCGCAGCCGTCCGAAAGGCCGAAGCGCAGCCGCAGGACCTTCTCCTCGCGCGGCGTGAGCGTGTTGAGGACCTTGTTGGTCTGCTCGCGCAAGGACAGGCCGATGATCGACTCCACCGGCGAGACGACCTGCTTGTCCTCGATGAAGTCGCCGAGATGGCTGTCTTCTTCCTCGCCGATCGGCGTCTCCAGGGAGATCGGCTCCTGGGCGATCTTCAAAACTTTCCGCACCTTGTCGACCGGCACGTCCATCTTGGTCGCGATCTCCTCCGGGGTGGGCTCGCGACCGAGCTCCTGGACCAGCTGGCGCGAGGTCCGGATGAGCTTGTTGATGGTCTCGATCATGTGCACCGGGATGCGGATCGTGCGCGCCTGGTCGGCGATCGCTCGCGTGATCGCCTGCCGGATCCACCAGGTCGCGTACGTCGAGAACTTGTAGCCGCGCCGGTACTCGAACTTGTCGACGGCCTTCATCAGGCCGATGTTGCCTTCCTGGATCAGGTCGAGGAACTGCAGGCCGCGATTGGTGTACTTCTTCGCGATCGAGATGACCAATCGAAGATTCGCCTCGACCATCTCCTTCTTGGCCTGGGCCGCCTTGACCTGGCCCGCCTTGATGATGGTCATGACGCGCTTGATCTCGTCGGCCTTGGCGTTGGCGCGTCCCTCGGCGACCTTGATCTCCTGCTGGGCGACCCACACCTGCTGCTGCTTGGGCGACGGGAACTTCTTGGCGGCCCTCAGGTGGAGATCGCCGACGCCGGTGGTGGCGCCGTTGGTCGCCGGGTCGCGAAACGAGACGTAGATGAGGTTCTGGACCTCGTCGGTCGATGGCCGCCGCCCGTTGGTCCACAGGCGGATCACACGCTCGGCGCGCTCGATGTCGTCGAGCAGATCACGCAGGCGTTGCACCAGGCCGCGGCGGCCGAGCTCGGCGTCCTCGCGGTCGATGATCTGGTTGCCGATGTTGAGCGCGCGGAGCTTCTCGAGCACGCGCGTCTGGCGCTGCAGCGCCTGCGACTCGAGTCGCTTCCACGCCGGCTCCTTGGCGCCCTTCTTCGGGCGCCGCCGGCTCGACGTCTTCAGGCGCAGCTTGCGCGCCTGGGCGACCAGCTTGTCCCGCTCGCGGAGCAGCCGGTCGACCATCGCGAACGCCGCGACGACCAGGCGCGTCAGGTCCGCTTCCTTCTCCTCCGTGAACTCCTCCTCGTTGACGTCCACGACTTCCTTGACCGAGATGTCGTGGCGACGGAGCTGCTCGCGCAGCTCGCGGAAGCGCTCGACGGCGAGGTTGGTGCTGAGGATGGCCGACGTGACCTGGTTCTTGCCTTCTTCGATGCGCTTGGCGAGCGCGATCTCACCCTCGCGCGTGAGGAGCGCGACGCGCCCCATCTCGCGCAGATAGAGCCGGACGGGGTCCTCGGTGCGCCCGACCGGGCCCGGCGTGAGGTCGATCGGCTCTGGAGGGCCGTCGTCGTCGTTCTCCTCGGGCTCCTGCTGGGCCTTCCGCTCGCGGACCTCGGAGGGCAGCCGGCCGGCCTTCGCCGAGTCGACGACCTCGATGTCCATCGCGCCGAACATCATCATGATGTCGTCGAGCTGATCGAGCGAGACGAGGTCCGAAGGGAGGGCGTCATTCACTTCGTCGTAGGTGAGGAAGCCTTTTTGCTTCCCCATCGAGATCAGCCGGTCGAGCTCCTCCAGCTTTGGTTCTTCGCTCATTCGTCTGAGCTCCTTGGGGACGTCGACGTCCCATGTTCTAACGACTGGGCGACACCACCCGTGATCTCGTACACGACGGCGCTCTCCTTGTGCAGGGTCCTGAGCTCGGCGTGCATCGGTGCCGCGACTCCGGTCTTTGCCTGAGTCTCGGCGATCGCCTGGCTGACCTCCCGCGCCCGGCGCAGCCGCTGGCTGCGCTCGAGCCGTCGCTGGAACTGTCCGATGCTAACCCGAGCGTCAACACTTTCGCGATCTTCGACGAGCAGGGACGAAAGAACCGACCGGGCGTCGTCGGTCGCAAGGTCGGGCATCAGGCTCTCGGCCGAGGCGTCGGGCCGGTGTTTGAGCGCGTCCACGATCGCCCGAAGCGAGGCGTGGCCGAGCTCGTCCGACTCGCCCAACAGGCCCAGAAGCGCGCCGCGAGCCTCGGCGGAGTAGAGCAGGAGCGCCACCAGATCGCGCTCGACCGATGGCATCGAGGCCGCTGGGCTCGGCTGAGACTGGGCCGGCGGCGTCCTCAGCGAAGACTGAAGACGTTGGGCTTCGATCCAGAGCTGCGTCGGGTCCATGCGGAGCTTTGCGGCGGCCTCGCGCGAGAGCGCGGCCGCCTCGTCCCCGTCGGCCACCTTCGCCAGCAACAGGGCGACCCTGGCGAACGCCGTGGTTCGTGCCCGGAGCCCGGTCGCTCCATCGGGGTCGGCGAGCGCGCGATCGAGCGCATAGGTCAGGATACTCCTGGCTGCGGCGATGCGCTCGGTGAAGGCCTCGCGGCCGATCGCCCGCAGGAAGGTGTCCGGGTCGTGGCCGGCCGGGAGCAGCGCGACTTTCACGCGCAAGGCCCCGGCGCCCTCGAACGCTCCGGACCGGTTCACCGCCCACGCCATGCCGCGCCCCGTGGGCTCCAGGAGCTCCTCGGCCCGCGCGGCAGCCTTCTGGCCGGCCGCGTCGGCGTCGAAGAACGTGACGACCTCGTCGCAGTAGCGGCGGAGCAGCGCGAGCTGGGCCGGCGTGAACGCCGTCCCGAGCGCGGCCACCGTCCCCGTGAACCCGTGCTGGTGGGCCATGATGCAGTCGACGTAGCCCTCGACGAGCAGCGCGCGGTTTTCCGACTGGATCGTCGGGCGAGCTAGATCGGCGGCGTACAGCAGGTTGCCCTTGGTGTAAAGGGGGGTCTCCGGCGAGTTCAGGTATTTCGGCTGCTCGTCGCCGAATCCACGACCGCCGAACGCGACGACGCGCCCCTGAAGGTCCCGGATCGGGAAGAGGAGGCGTCCGCGAAAGCGGTCATAAGCGCCGGCGCGATTCTCGCGCGCGACGGCGAGGCCCGTGGCGATCAGCGCCTCCTCCGGGACCTTCTCCGCCTTCATGAACGTGAGCAGCGATTCCCAGCCCTCGGGCGCGTAGCCGAGAGCGAAGTGTCTCGCGATGCCGGTGTCGATCCCGCGCTGCTCAAGATAAGCGCGCGCCCGCTCGCCGGCCGGCTTCCAGAGCGTGTCGGCGTAGAAGCGGCCCGCGAGATCCATCACCCGCAGGAGCTCCTCTCGGCCCGAGTCGCCGCTCTGCGCGCCGCGCTCGTCGGGCAGCGCGATCCCGACGCTCTTTGCCAGGGCCCGGACGGCCTCGGGGAACGAGAGACGATCCTGGCGCATCACGAAGCCGAAGGCGTCGCCGCCGACCCCGCAGCCGAAGCAGTGGAAGATGCCTTTTTGAGGATTCACTGTGAACGACGGTGTTTTCTCGGCGTGGAACGGGCAGAGGCCCTTCCAGTGGGATCCGGCCTTGCGGAGGTTCACGAACCGGCTGACGAGATCGACGATGTCGACGGCGGCCCGAATGTCGTCGAGCAGCGTCTGCGAATACTGCATCAGCCGAGGGTCCTCATGGTCAGCCGACCTTCAACGCGGCCACGGTCGCGCCTGTTCCACCCTCGGAGGGCTCACCGTCGCGGAACGACTCGACCAGCGGGTGACCCGCGAGCAGGTCGCGGACGGACTTGCGGAGGGCGCCGCTGCCCTTGCCATGCACCAATCGTACGCTCGCCAGGCCCGCGAGAAAGGCGTCGTCGAGATATTTCTCGACTCGATCGCGCGCCTCGTCGGTCGTCTGTCCAAGGAGCAGAATCTCGGCGGCGACCGGGCGGGAGCTCGCGGGGAGGGGTCCCCGGACCCCTCCCCGCGAGCTCCCGCCCCGTCGCCGCGGGCGGCTTAGGGGCGGGCCTGAGGACCGAGAGGGGCACCCGGACGGTGACGGAGCCGGATCGGACGGTCGCCGAGCTTCCGGCGATCTCGACCAGCTCGCCGCGGATACCCAGGTGCTCGGCCGCGACGGTGGCCCCGGGGGCCAGCGCCACCGGCCGTTCCGCGGGCGCTTCCGGCGCGATCGTCTCGATGCGTCCGGCGACCTCCCGAACCCGGCGACGGCTTTCGTCGAGAGAACGGCGCGACCGGTCCGTTCGCTTGAGCTTGTCCCACTCGGCGGTGAGCGCGCGGCGGATCTCGCCGACGAGCGTCGTCGCCTCGGCGCGCGCGCGGGCGACGATCGCCTGAGCTCGGCTCTTGGCGGCGGCTTCCGTCTCTCGCGCCTTCGCCAGCTGAGCCGCGGCCTCGGCGCGGATCCGCTCGATCTCGCGCGCCCGCTCGGCCTCCGAGCGGGCGTTGGCGTCGAGCGTCGCCAGGAGATCGGCGAGGCGCGCCGCGTGCTCGGAGCGATGCGTGTTGGCGCGGGCGATCAGCTCGACGCCGAGGCCGAGCCGAGCGGCGATCGTCAGCGCGTAGCTCTGGCCGGGCTGGTCGTAGCGAAGGTGGAAGGTCGGCGCCAGGGTCGCGGTGTCGAACTCGACCGATGCGTTGCGCGCCCGGGGGTGAGTCGACGCGAAGGCCTTGAGCGGCTCGAGGTGGGTGGTGGCGATCACGAGCGCGCCCCGCTCGGCCAGCTCCTCCAGGATCGCCTGGGCGAGGGCCGCGCCCTCGTCCGGATCGGTTCCCGCGCCGAGCTCGTCCAGGAGCACGAGCGAGCGCTCGTCGGCCGCTTCGAGGATCTCGCGCGCTTGCTTGACGAACGCCGAGAACGTCGAGAGGTTCTCGGCGACGGACTGGTCGTCTCCGATGATCGCGAAGATGTCGTCGAACACGGGCAGGCGCGAGCCCTCGTCGGCGGGCACGTGGCAGCCGACCTGGGCCATGAGCGCCTGAACCGCGAGCGTCTTGAGCGCGATCGTCTTGCCTCCGGCGTTCGGCCCCGTGATGACCAGTAACGGGCGATCGGGGCCGAGCTCGAGGTCCATCGGGACGACCGTGCGGCTCGGGTCCTTCCAGCTCTGGGCGAGCAGGAGCGGGTGGCGGGCGGCGCGAAGCGCAACAGTCCGTCCGGCGTCGATCGCCGGCGCCGTCGCGCCCATGCGCTCGGCGGCCTGGGCTCGCGCGAAGATCCAGTCGAGCTCGCCGATCGCGCTCACGAAGCCGTCCAGGTCGTCGAGACGGGCGCGCACCCCGGCAGTCAGCTCGGCCAGGATGCGGGCGGTCTCGTGCTCTTCTTCGCGGGTTACCTGCACGAGGTCGTTGTTCGCATCGACGACCTGCTCGGGCTCGATGAAGAGCGTCTGACCGCTCTGCGAGCGGTCGTGGACGATCCCGCGCACGCGACTGCGCGCCTCGGTCCGAACCGGCAGAACGTAGCGCCCGTGTCGAAGCGTGACGTACCGATCGGCGAAGAGCCGGTCGGCGTCGCTGCCCTGGAAGGCGCGCTCGAGCTCGCTGGCGAGCTGCCGGCGCCGGTCACGGATCTCGCGGCGCAGCCGCTTGAGCTTCGGGCTCGCGTCGTCGGTCACGGCGCCGCTCGCGTCGAGAGCGCGGCGCAGCCGGTCGGCGAGCTCGGCGAAGCGGGGCAGGGCCTCGGTGATGCTCGCGACCGCGGGGCTCGCGTCGCGCACGGAGCGGCCGTACGCGCGCAGCTTGGGGCTCGCGTCGAGGACCGGAACGATCTGGATCATCTCGGAGCCGTCCAGCACGCTGCCCTCGGCACGACAGCGCGCCAGGATCGGGCGGATGTCGGGAAGGGCGTCCAGCGGCAGCGTGCCGGCGGCGGCCAGCGCCAGACGGGCCTGGCGCGTCATTTCGATCGCTGCTTGGACTTCGGAGAGGTCGGTGAGCGGCTCGGCTGCCGTCGCCCGGTTGCGTCCCATCTCGGTCACAGCTTCGTGAGCCAAGAGCGCCCGCACCGCATTCCATTCGGTGCCCGGCTCCCAGATTCGGCCTGCTTCCAACCTTCGCCTCACTCGCTCCCGACCCGGGTCGCGGGAGTGCCGGCGTGCATCAAGAGATGTCCAGGCTAATCGGACATCCGTTCGCGCCGCTTGGCCTTCTTGCGGGCGGCGAGGGCTTTGCGCTTGCGCCGAACGCTGGGCTTTTCGTAGTGCTGACGCTTTTTGAATTCGGAGAGGAGCCCGGCCTTTTCGCACTGCTTCTTGAAGCGCTTGAGGGCGCTTTCGAAAGATTCGTCGGGCTCGACGATGACCTTGGTCACACGGCCCCCCCTCAGGACGGCTGGATCTCCGGATAAACAACAACTATATACCACGCGACCCCCCATCGGGCAATCAAGGGCCCTTTTGCTAGACTGGGTCGGCCCTTCGGGCCAGCGAGGAGACATCTCCGCCCTGATCACCGCCGGCGCCCTGCCGCTCTATACCGTCGCTCCGTTCGTCGCGATGCTCTTGGCGATCGCCGTCTTCCCGCTCTGGCTTCCACACTGGTGGGAGTCGAACCGGAACAAGTTGGGGGTCTCGGCGCTGCTGGGCCTGCCGATCCTCGCCCTCTATGCGGTCCGCCGGCCCGGAGCCCTTCTGTCCATGGCCGAGGAGTACGTTTCGTTCATCGTCCTCCTCGCCGGGCTCTTCGTGATCTCGGGCGGCATCTTGCTACGAGGGGACCTCGAGGCGACGCCGATCACGAATACGGGATTCCTCGCGCTCGGGTCGGTGCTGGCCTCGTTCATCGGCACCACCGGGGCCTCGATGCTCCTGATCCGGCCGTTGCTGCAAATCAACCGCGAGCGCACGCACGTCCGCCACACGATCGTGTTCTTCATCTTTCTCGTGTCCAACATCGGCGGGATGCTGACACCGCTCGGCGACCCACCGCTCTTCCTCGGCTACCTGCAAGGCGTGCCCTTCACGTGGACCTTCCGACTCTGGGCGCCCTGGGCGCTGCAGGTGGCCGCGCTGCTGGTGCTGTACTTCGTCTGGGATACGCGGCAATACACGCGCGAGCCGATCGCGGCGCTGCGCCGCGATCGCTCTCAGATCGAGCCGTTGCGCCTGCGAGGCGCGCTCAACGTCGTCTGGCTCGGCCTCGTCATCTTGGCCGTTGCCTCGCTGCACGCGCCGTGGCGTGAGGGCGCGATCGCGGCGGTCTCCGCCGTCTCGCTCTGGCGCACGCCGCGTGCGGTCCGGCGCGCCAACGGCTTCACCGCGTATCCCATCGTGGAAGTCGCGGTGCTGTTCGCCGGGATCTTCCTCACGATGATTCCAGCGCTCGAGCTCCTGCGACTGCGCGGCGGAGAGCTCGGAGTCCGCGCGCCCTGGCACTTCTTCTGGGCGTCCGGAATCCTCTCGTCGTTTCTCGACAATGCGCCGACCTATCTGACGTTTCTGGCGCTCGGGCAGGGGCTCGGTCTGGCGCGCGAGGTCGTGGACGTTCCGCACGCGGTCCTGGCGGCGATCAGCGTAGGGGCGGTATCGATGGGGGCCAACAGTTACATCGGCAATGCGCCGAACTTCATGGTGAAGTCGATCGCCGAGGAGCAGGGCATCAAGATGCCGAGCTTCTTCGGCTACATGATGTACAGCGGCGCGATCCTGCTGCCGCTGTTCGCGATCGTCACGCTCGTGTTTTTTTCATGATTGGCCCCCACCGGTTCGAGCGTGCGGGCGAGACAGGACGGCCTAGCCGAGGAGGGCCAGAACTTTCTCGACGGCTTCGGCGACGGCCGCGTCGACGGCGGGCAGCTCGTCCCGCTCGAACGACGTGAGCACGTGGTCGGGGACATCGCCTTTCTGGTCGGGACGTCCGATGCCTACCTTGACGCGCTTGATCTCCTGCGTGCCGAGCGCGTCGATCACGGATCGCACGCCGTTGTGCCCGCCGTGGCTGCCCTTCATGCGCAGCCGCACGGTCCCCAGAGGCAGGTCGATGTCGTCGTAGACGAGGATCAGGTCGGCCGGACCGGCCTCCGCGCGGCGTAGCGCCTTCGCGACGACCGGTCCGCTCTCGTTCATGAACGCAAGAGGCTTGACGAGGCGAACCTCTTCGCCTCGCCAGCGACCGCGAGCGACGATCGTCGCCCCGTCGCGCCGCCAGGACCCGCGAACAGTCTTGGCGAGGACGTCGAGAACGCGCTGGCCCACGTTGTGCCGGGTGTCCTGATACTCCGGACCCGGGTTGCCCAGTCCCACGACCACTTGGCCGGAGCCCCGGCCCTCGGCGTGGGCCACGCGGTTCTCGCTCCGTTACTTGTCCGACTTCTCGGACTTCTCCGCACGCGCGGGCCGCGTCGGCTTCTTGCCCTCGTCGGCCGCCGCTTCCTCTTCCTTCGGCTTGCGCTCGGTGAGGACTTCCGGCTCGGTGACCGCCGCCGCTGTCGGCGCCGCCGCCGCTACCACTTCCTCCGCCATCGGCGGAGCCACGGTCGCGACCGCCTGCCCCGGATCGTTCACGATCCGCACGCCTTCGGGCGCGCGGAGCTCGGCCACCGTGAGCACGTCGCCGATCATGAGCGCGCTGACGTCGGCGTCGATCCGATCGGGGATCGCGGTCGGCAGGCACGAGACCGTCAGCTCGTGCAGCACGAGGTTCAAGATACCTTTCTGCTCTTTCACGCCCGCAGCCTCGCCGGTGGCGCGCACCGCCACCTGCACGGTGATCGCGCGGTCCGCCGCCACCTCCTGCAGGTCGACGTGCAGGAGCAGCTCGGTAACCGGATCGAACTGCAGATCGCGGATGATCGCCATCCGCGTGCCGTTGCCGTTCTCGCCGTCGAACCGGAGGGTGAGCAACTGGGTCGTGCCCTCGTGGCCGTGGATCATCCGGAGCACCGCTTTGGGGTCCACCGTGACCGACTCGGCCTTCTTTCCGTCGTAGAGGACCCCGGGAACGGCGCCCTCGCGACGGAGGCGCTTGGCGAACCCCTTGCCGCTCCCGTCGCGCCGCTTGATCGTCAGCTCTTGCATCGCCATGACTGAAGCTCCTTGAAAAGTCGAGTTACGCGAACAATGTCGAGACGGATTCCTCGTCGTGGATGCGTCGGATCGCCTCGCCCAGGAGCGGCGCGACCGTGAGCACCGTGATGCGCGCGGCGGCGCGCTTGGTGTCGCTCAGAGGAATCGAGTTCGTGACGACGACCTCTTCGATCGGGGAGGCGGCGATGCGATCGATCGCCGGCCCGGAGAGGACCGCGTGAACGCCGCAGGCCAGGATGCGTCGCGCGCCCTCACGCTCCAGGGCCGTCACGGCCTGTGTCAGGGTGCCGGCGGTGTCGACGATGTCGTCGATGACGACGGCGTCGCGGCCCTTGACGTCGCCGATGAGATGCATGGCGACCGCCGAGTTCGGTCCCTCGCGGCGCTTGTCGATGATGGCCAGGCCGGCATCGAACCGCTTGGCCATCGCGCGCGCCCGTTCCACGCCGCCCGCGTCGGGGGCGACGATCACCGGATCCCGCAGATCTTTCTTGCGCAGGTAGTCGATCATCACGACGGGGCCGGCGAAGAGGTGATCGACCGGAACGCTGAAGAATCCCTGGATCTGGCCGGCGTGCAGGTCGAGCGCCAGCACCCGGTGGATCCCCGCCGCCTCGAGCAGGTCGGCGACGAGCCGCGCCGAGATCGGCACCCGCGATTGCACCTTCCGGTCCTGGCGCGCGTAGCCGTAGTAGGGCAGCACCGCGGTGATCCGACGAGCCGACGCGCGCTTCATCGCGTCGACCATGATCAGGAGCTCCATGAGCGAGTCGTTCACCGGCGGGCACGTCGGCTGGATGACGAACACGTCGGCGCCGCGCACGTTCTCGTCGACCTGGACGTAGACCTCGCCGTCCGAGAACCGCGTCACCTCGGCGTCGGCCATCGGGACGTGGAGGTATTGCGCGATCTCCTCGGCGAGCGGGCGGTTCGCGTTGCCGGTCAGGAGTTTCAGCTCATACGCCATCGGTGCCTCGTCCTAGCGTGTGGTTGGGGCGGGAGGATTCGAACCTCCGAATACGGGATCCAAAGTCCCGCGCCTTAGCCGCTTGGCCACGCCCCAGCGTGTTCGCTTCACTCTTTGTCGGCGCACTACCATGGGCCTCAGCGCATGCGGATCGCGGGGCCGCGCAGTGCCCGGACCGCCCAGCATCCCCAGCGCGCGCGCGCGACTCGCGAGCGGATCTGCCGCGCGTGATCGTACGAGCGCGCAACGCCGAACACTGTGAGCCCACTCCCCGACATCGCCGCCCCCAGCGCCCCCGCGGCCAGGAGCGCTGCCTCCATCTGCTCCACCTCACGGTACCGCGCGCTCGCGACGCGTTCCAGCGTGTTGCCGAGGGCGGCCGCCACGCGGCCCGGTTGCCGGCTCTTGAGCGCCGCCGCCATCCTCCGCGCTCGGGCGCCGTTAGAATACATCGCGGCCGCGACCCCCTCGTAGATCTCCGCCGTGCTGGCCGCCACGCGCGGATTCACGAGCACGAGCGACAACGCCGAGCAGGCCAGCGGCTCGAGGTGCTCGCCGCGTCCCGTCGCCAGCGCCGCGCCGCCGTGCAGGAAGAACGGGACGTCCATTCCGAGCTTCACCGCCGCGTCGGCGAGTCGCGCCCTCGACCACCCGAGCCTCCAGAGCCGATTCAAGCCCACGAGCACTGCCGCGGCGTCGGTCGATCCGCCACCGAGGCCCGCCGCCACGGGGATCCGCTTGTCCAGCGTGATCCGCGCCCCGCGACTCACCCCCGCCATCTCGCGGAGAGTCAGCGCGGCCCTGAGCGCCAGATTGGTCCCGTCTGCCGGAACGTCGGAAGCGGTGGTCCGGAGCTCCAGGACGTCCGCGTCCTCGAGCACCAGCCGGTCGGACAAATCCACGGCCTGCATGACCGTGGCGATTTCATGGTACCCGTCGTCCCGTCGTCCAAGCACCTCGAGCGCGAGGTTGATCTTGCACGCCGCGCTGAGCACGAGGCGACGGGGCTTCCCCGCCCGCTTCGACAAGACACCGAACCATAGCACGGGCCGGGGGGCCTTTCAACGGATGGGCTGTGTTTTCGCCCCTTTCGGGATCGTCAACGTGAAGCGCTCGGGGTCGATTCCCTCGCCCTCGACGAGGTTCTGGTAGGTGATCGAGCCCGTGATGTACGACATCGCCGCGTCGAGGTCGAGTCCGGCCAGCGTCCCAGAGCCGTCGCGCCGGTATTTGATCAATGCGTTGAACCGACTCCCGAAGATCTGCCGCTGCTGGATCAGGCCCGTCCCGAGATCGAGCCACACCCGCTGGCGTCCGCCGGCTCCGTTCACCAGATTCAGGGACGGTCCCGCAGCGTCAGGGGCGACCAGTTCCGCGCTCCGGAGGTCGCGCGGCCCTGCCATGCGCCCGACCAGGACCGACACCAGATCGTCCGGGTCCAGGGGCAGGCCCAGGACCTTCGAGATCGTCTCGGCGTCGGCCGGTCCGACGTGGGCCTCATTTTGTATCGCATTATAAGCCGTCACCTGGCCCTCGTGGACGGTCACGACCATGAGCGGCGGGCCGAACGGTGAGAGCGCCTCGAAGCGGACCGAGCTCGGGGCGCGCACGAGCAGGACCCCTCGAAGACGCTGGCGCTCTCCGCCTTTTCTCAGCGCGACGTCGGCGAGGGCGCGCATGTCGGTGAACTCGGCGTAGCGCTCGGCGAGCAGGGCGAGGGTGCGGCGGGCGTCGTCCCCTAGCGGCCCTCGAGGCGGCGCAGTCGCGCAGGCGGCGACCAGCGCCAGCTGCACGAAGAGGAGGAGGCTACTGAGAGGCCTTCGGGCCACCCTTGACCCGGCGCTGGCGATCCTTGAGGTCATCGACCTTCTTCTTGACCCCGTCGGCGGCCGGATCGAGCTGTAGAGCCTTTTCCCATGCGGCCAAGGCGTCCTCGTCGAGACCGTTCTTGACCAGGGCGTCGCCAAGGTGTTCGTAGATCACGGGATCCGGCTCCTTGGTCTTCATGACCGCGCGCTTGAGCTCCTTCAACGCCTCCGGATACTTTCCCTGCTGGTAATACGCCCAGCCGAGACTGTCGATGAAGTAGCCGTTCTCGGGCTCGAGATCGAGCGCCTTGCCGATGAGCTGGATCGCCTCGTCGAGATTCTGGCCGCGCTCGGCGTACATGTAGCCGACGTAGTTGTAGGCCTCGGCGTTCTTGGGATCGAGCGAGATCACGCGCCGGAAGGAGGTGACCGCGTCGTCGAACCGGGATTGCTTCTCGTAGACGACCCCGAGCTGAAAGTGCAGATCCTTCTGCTTGTCGTCGAGCCCCAGACCCTCCTGGAGCGTCTGCGCCGCCCGGTCGTATTCCTTGGCCCGGTAGTAGGCCGTCCCGAGATACAGGAAGAGCTCGGGACGCTTGGGCTCCATGTTGACCGCTTCACGCAGGGTCGAGATCGCCTCGTCGTAGCGCTTGGCCCGGCCGTACAGGAATCCGAGCTGGACCCGCGCGTCGATGGACCGCGGATCGGCTCGCAGGATGCGCTCGAGCTCGGACTTGGCCTCGGCGTCTCGCCCCGCATCCATATACGTGGTGGCGAGGAAGTAGCGAGCGCGGAGATCCGCCGGGGTGAGCGCCACGACGCGTCGAAACGCCTCGATGGCCTTGTCCCACATCTTCTGCTCGTAGTACACGGCGCCGAGCTTCATCCACGCGCGCGGGTTCTGGGGGGTGGCTTCGGCGACCCCTTCGAGCTCGGTCTGGGCCTCGGGCAGGCGTCCGAGACGGATCAGGAGGTCGGCCAGCTTGTCCGCAAACGCCGGGTTGTCCGGGTTGGCCTTGACCGCGCGCCGGTAGACCTCGATTGCCTCTTCACTCTTGTGGAGCGCCTCGCCGTAAACCGCCCCGAGTGCGCTCCAGGCGCCGTCGTGATCCGGATCGATCTCGACCGCGGCGGTGAGGCGCGCGATCGCTTCGTCCCAGGACTCGGTCTCGATCGCGAGCCGGCCGAGGAGGAACTGAGCCTGGGCCAGGCGCGGCTGCTGCTCGACCAGACGGAGGAGCACGGCTCGGGCCTTGTCGTACGCTTTTTGCTCGACGTAGATGCGCGCCAAGGTGAGATATGGCTCCTCGGCGTTCGGGTTCAGCTGGATGGAGTGCTCGAGCTCGGCCTCGGCTTCGGGAATCTTTCGCTGCGTCCGCAGAAGCTCGGCCAGGGTCATGTGCGTCGAGAGCTGGTCCGGAGCCAGCTCGACGGCCCGGCGCGCCGCGCCCACGGCTTCGTCCAGGCTGTCGGCTCGCATGAGCAGCTGGGCCAGCTGTGTCCAGAGGGCCGCCGAGCTCGGATCACGCTTGATGGCGGTCCTCATGAACGGGACCGCATCCTTGAATCGACCGGCCTGCACGTACATCTGCGCGACGGTGTAGGAGTAGTACGCGTCGGCGCGCGGGTCGGTGGCCGCGGCGCGGATGGGGATCTCGTCGTCGCTGGCCACGGTGGGGCCACCCATGGAGGCGCAACCCATCAGCGCGATCGCCATCGTGAGCACGCTCAGTCCCGGCCACGCCTTCGTCAGCAGCCGGCGCGCCGCGGCGGCGACGCCGGCGTCCGGGATGGCGGCCGTCGCCTCGTCGATCTCGCGCAGCGCCCGGTGGTCGAGCGCCGGCGCCGCCTGCGTCCTGCCGGCGCGGGCCGCCGCATCGGCGTCGATCGTCCCCGCGATGAAACGGAGCGAGCGAACGGCGTCGAAGCGCTCCCGCAGGCGGCGAGTCAGCTCTTCGCTGCGCAGGGTCAGCTCGTGGAGCCAGGGCGAGTTGTCGACGGCCACCGTGAGACATCCGTCGGCAAAGCTCCGGGCCTGGGCCCGCCGCGCGGCGTCGGCCCCGACGACTTGAGGCCACGCCCGGCGAATGCGGTGCTCGAGCAGCCGATCTCTCAAGTCAGGAACCGCGGTGAGCAACAGATCAGCGACGGCGCGCGGCGGTCGACTGTCCATGCTTTCGTATCATACATCCTCCTTGCAGGGCGCCGCGAGAGCGGTTGAGAACCCTGATATAGTGGCGTCAATCATGGCAAAACCGAGGCGTGGCGACGTTCTCGATTTGACGATCGACGACCTCGCCTTCGGAGGCGAGGGGGTCGGGAGGGTCCAGGGCTACGTCCTCTTCGTGCGCGGCGCCGTGCCGGGCGATCGCGTGCGGGCAAAAGTGATCGAGGCGCGCTCGCGGTTCGGGCGCGCGGTGATCGAGTCCCTCGACACCCCGTCGGCGGATCGCGTGGAGGCCCCCTGCGCATACTTCGGCCGCTGTGGCGGCTGCCGCCTGCAGCACCTCTCGTATACCGCGCAGCTCGGCTTCAAAGAAAAGCAGGTGCGCGACTGCCTCGAGCGCATCGGCGGGCTCGGCGAGTTCGAGCTGCGGCCCATCCTGGCCGCGCCGGATCCGTACGGGTACCGGAACAAGATGGAATTCACGATCGTGCACGGCGCCGACGCGCCGGAGATCGGGCTGCATCAGGCCGATCGCTACGACGTGGTCCTGGACATCGAGCGGTGCCATCTGCAGTCGGACACGATGAACACGCTGCTCGGTGAGCTGAGGGCGCAAGCGCGCGCGCGGCGGCTCTCCGTCTACGACCAGGACTCGGGCACAGGACTCCTTCGCTTCGCGACTGTGCGTGAGGGTCGTCGGACCGGCGAGGCGATGGTGAACATCGTCGCGGCCGCGCCCGATGTCGAAACACTCGCTCCCGTCGCCGCCGACTTGCGCGCCCGCGTTCCCGCGCTGGCCAGCGTGGTGCTGAACGTGAACGCGAAGAAGGCCTCGGTCGCAGTGGGAACCGAGGAGCATCTCCTGCTCGGGCGCGATCACATCCGCGAATCACTGGGCGGGCTCACGTTTCAGGTCTCGGCGAGCTCGTTCTTCCAGACCAACACCGTGCAGGCCGAGCGGCTGTTCGCGGTCGTCGAGGCCGCGTGCGAGCTCGGCGGTACCGAGACGGTCATGGATCTCTACTCCGGGACCGGCGCGATCAGCCTCTTGCTGGCGCGCAAGAGCCGCTGGGTCTACGGCATCGAGGTCGCCTCGGCCGCGGTGGCCGACGCCGTGCGGAACGCGCGTGAGAACGGGATCGAAAACTGCACGTTCCTGCCGGGGGAGGTGCGTCACGTCCTGCCGACGTTGATGCGCGACGGGATCCGTGCCGACGTCGTCGTCGCCGATCCACCGCGCGCCGGGTTCCATCCCAAGGCACTCAACGCGCTGGCGACGCTCGGCCCGGCGCGGATCGTGTACGTGTCGTGCAACCCGTCTACGCTCGCGCGCGACGTCGGCGACCTGGTCCGTCAGGGCTATCGACTCGAGTGGGTCGAGCCGGTCGACATGTTCCCGCAGACGCCGCACATCGAGGCTGTTGCCCGTCTTCGTCGGGCGTCATGAAGATCTTCCTGGCCCGCCGTCTGGCCCAGTCGCTGCTGGTCCTGCTCGGGGTCTCCTTCATCGTCTTCTTCATCCTGTATCTCACCGGCGATCCGGCGCTGGTGCTGCTGCCGCCCGATTCGTCCGAGGAGGACGTGCAGAAATTCCGGCAGGCGATGGGCTTCAACGATCCGTTCATCGTTCAGTACGGCCGTTTCCTGGTCGGCGCGCTCCACGGGAATTTCGGTCAGTCGGTGCGCCACGGGGAGCCCGCGTTCAACCTGGTCGTCGAGCGCATGCCGGCCACCTTCGAGCTCTCGGGAGCCGCGCTGCTGGTCGCGCTCTGTCTGGCGATCCCGGCCGGGATCGTCTCGGCGGTGCGGCGCAACACCGTGCTCGACTACATCTCGACGATCGTCGCGCTCCTGGGGCAATCGATGCCGACCTTCTGGCTGGGGATCATGCTGATCCTGGTGTTCTCGGTGCAGTTCAATCTCCTGCCGTCCTCGGGCCGCGGAAACCTCGAGCACCTGATCCTGCCGGCGATCACGCTCGGACTCTTCACGACCGCCCGCATCACCCGGCTCACGCGCTCGGGGATGCTCGAGGTGCTGAGCCAGGACTACATCCGAACGGCGCGCGCCAAGGGTGTGAGCGGCCCGCCCGTCGTATGGAAGCACGCGCTCAAGAACGCCGCGATCCCGATCGTGACCATCGTCGGCATCGAGCTCGGTACCTTGCTCGGAGGCTCGGTCATCACCGAGACGATCTTCGCGTGGCCGGGCGTCGGCCGCCTGTCCGTCCAGGCCATCTACAATCGCGACTACCCGGTGGTGCAGGCGGCGGTCTTCCTGCTCTCGACGACGTTCGTGCTCGTCAATCTGTTCGTGGACGTCCTCTATACCTACCTCGATCCGCGGATCCGGCTCAGGTGAGCGTTCCGATCAGCGCTCGCACGATGGACCTGGCCCGCGCGCGCAGCCCGGCTCGGCGTGAATGGATCGTGTTCGCCCGGCGCCTGGCGCGTCGGCGGACCGCGCTCTTCGGGCTCGTGGTCGTGATGATGGTGATCGTCTCGGCGCTCGCCGCGCCGTGGCTCTCCGCGTACGATCCGGTCGAGCAGGACATCACGAACCGATTGCGACCGCCCGGGGCGCTCGACGCGGCCGGACGCGCGCACGTTCTGGGCACCGACCACCTCGGCCGCGACATCCTGGTGCGCATGATCTTCGGCGCCCGGCCCGCGCTGCTGGTGGGCTTCGCCGCCGTCGCGATCTCCGGCGTGCTCGGGATGGCCGTGGGGTTGATCTCCGGCTACTTCGGTGGGCGAATCGACGACGTGTTCATGCGCCTCGCCGACATCCAGCTGGCCTTCCCGTTCATCCTGCTCGCGATCGCCGTCATCGGCGTCCTGGGCCCGAGCTTGCCGGTCATCATCGTGGTCATCGGCGTCTCGAGCTGGGTCGTGTACGCCCGCGTCGTGCGCGGCGCCGTCCTGTCGTTGCGCGAGCGCGAGTTCGTCCAGGCCGCCCACGCGCTCGGAAGCCGCGACGGCCGCATCCTGGTGCGCCACATTCTTCCGAACGCGTTCACGCCGTGGCTCGTCGTTGCGACACTCGACATGGCGCGCGTGATCGTGATCGAGTCGGCGCTGTCGTTCCTGGGGCTCGGCGTCCAGCCGCCGACGCCGACGTGGGGTGGCATGCTCGCCGACGGCCGCGTCTACATCTCGACTGCGTGGTGGCTCGCGACGTTTCCCGGGCTGGCGATCCTGATCACGGTGCTCGGCATCAATCTGTTCGGCGACGGGTTGCGCGACACTCTCGATCCTCGTCTCAAGCTCTAACTCGCTTTCGGTCAGTCGCGGTCGGCGGTGTGGGGGCGGCGGGGCGGGAGG
>Ga0209802_1001280_pt1 | contig 18825 bp, 13 predicted proteins | sample GraSoiAngelo_129_FD_185886 | JGI IMG/M metagenome (GOLD analysis project Ga0209802, IMG submission 185886) | Grasslands soil microbial communities from the Angelo Coastal Reserve, California, USA - 14_0927_12_40cm (SPAdes) (version 2) | ecosystem: Environmental > Terrestrial > Soil > Grasslands ... | reverse complement strand
TGAGCTGATCACGCCGGTGGCGATGGAAAAGGGCTTGCGCTTCGCCATCCGCGAAGGCGGGCACACGGTGGGCGCGGGAACCATCAGCGAGATTATTCAATAACGCAAAGAGGTCACTTGAATCGAACGCGGGCGAGGCGCCCGCGCCACACAAAGCGGAGAAGGGACTGGGAGTGAGCGATGCCCCGAGAAATTGTTACATTGCAGTGCGGTGATTGCAAAGAGCGGAACTATTCGAAAACCAAGAACCGGAAGACGACACCGGACCGGCTGGAGCTGAAGAAGTTCTGCCGTCGTTGCCGGAAGCACACGCCGCATAAGGAAGTGAAGTAAGGCATTGGTAATTTAGTGATTGAGTAATTGGGTAATTGAAGATCAAAAGCTCAACGGCGCGCGGTTTTCAAATTACCCAATTTACAAATTGCCCAATTACTCAATCGGTTTTAGGGGCGTAAGCTCAACGGTTAAACTGCCGGTCTCCAAAACCGGACTTGGGGGTTCGAATCCCTCCGCCCCTGCCAGAGTTTTGGAAGCGGGAATCGGGTAAACATGGTGCAGTAGATGGCAATCGAGACTAAGAAAATGTCAAAGTCGATTTCAGCAGCGAGCCACGAGGATAGTTTTGGCGGGCGGGTACTGTCCTGGCCGGAGCGAATCAAGGGCTATTACGGCGACGTTCGCACCGAAATGAAGAGAGTGACTTCGCCGTCATTCAAGGAAGTCCGAGCCACCACTACGGTGGTCATCATTACCGTGTTTCTGTTCGGACTTTACTTCTGGGGTGTAGACACGCTGATCGGGCGGGGCATCGACTGGGTGCTGCGCACACTTTCGCACCGCGGCTGAGGGAAGGGCAGGAATTCTTGAGAAGCAGGCAAGTTATGCAGGACGAAGAAAAACCCGACGCCGGCGACAGCAACCCGGAATCGCAAACTCAGGACGGAACGACGACATCGAGCGTCGATTCCGTAATGGCCGGCGAACCTCCTCGCAATCCGAATATGAAGTGGTACATCATCCACTCATATTCCGGTTTCGAACGCAAGGTGAAGGAGTCGCTGGAGTCCCGCGTCCAAGCTTTTGGCTTGCAGGAAAAAATTGGACGGGTGCTGATCCCGACCGAGCCGGTAACAGAAATCCGCGGCGGCAAGAAATACACCACCGAGCGAATGTTTTATCCCGGATACGTTCTGGTGGAAATGGACATGGATGACCATGTCTGGCATGTGGTGAAGTCCACCCCTCGAGTGACTGGATTCGTAGGCACAGGTCAGCAGCCCACGCCACTGTCGGACGAAGAGGTTAACCACATCGTCTATCGCGTCAACGAGGGCAAGGACAAGCCCAAGCTCAAGGTCAAGTTCGAAAAGAATGAGTCGGTGCGTATCACCGAAGGGCCGTTCGCCAGCTTTACCGGCATCGTGGACGAAGTCAACGAGGACCGCGAGACGCTAAAGGTGATGGTCACGATTTTCGGGCGATCTACGCCGGTCGAGCTCGAGTTTAATCAAGTGGAGAAGGTCGCGTAGCAAGAGGCAGCCGTGAGTGAGCGCCTTCGGCGCAGCGCAAGCCTTAGAAGGAGGATTGAGGAATGGCAAAGAAGGTCACAGGATCGGTGAAGCTGCAAATCGCCGCGGGAAAGGCTACCCCGGCGCCTCCGGTAGGCCCTGCACTGGGGCAGGCGCAGATCAACATTATGGAGTTCTGCAAGCAATTCAATGCGCGCACCAGCGCGAAGGAACTGGAGGGACTCATCATTCCGGTTGTGGTGTCGGTCTATAACGATCGCTCGTTCACGTTCATCACCAAGACGCCTCCGGCATCCATTTTACTGAAGCGGGCGGCGGGTATCGCGAAAGGATCAGGCACGCCGAACAAAGACAAGGTAGGGAAAGTCACGGCCAAACAGGTCGAGGAGATCGCTAAACAGAAGATGCCGGACCTTAACGCGGCTTCGGTTGACGCCGCTGTCAAGAGCGTGCGCGGCACGGCAAGATCGATGGGCATTGACGTAGTTGGGTAAGGAATCAACAGTCGAAGACACTACGGCCCTGACGGAACAATGCTGGGCGGTGGGAGACGAGGAAAATAAATGAGGAAACCAGGAAAGAACATTACGAAGGCGCGGGCCGCGGTGGAACAGCGTCCGTACACGCTTCAGGAAGCGGTTCCGTTGCTGCAAAAAGTGAAGTTCGCCAAGTTCGACGAGACGGTTGAAGTGACATTGCGGCTCGGCGTCGATCCCAAGCACGCCGACCAGATGGTCCGCGGGACCGTCGTACTGCCGCACGGGTTGGGTAAATCGAAGAAGGTACTGGTTATTGCGAGCGGCGAAAAGGTGAAAGAAGCCGAAGCAGCCGGCGCGGATTACGCGGGCGGCGAAGATATGGTCGAGAAGATTACCAAGGAGAATTGGACCGACTTCGATGCGCTGATTGCGACCCCAGATGTGATGAAGTCAGTGGGACGTTTGGGAAAGATTCTTGGTCCCAAGGGATTGATGCCTAACCCAAAGACGGGCACGGTGACCTTCGACGTGGCCCGGGCCGTACAGGAAGTTAAGGCTGGCAAGGTTGAGTTCCGCACGGATAAGACTGCGCTGGTTCATGTCCCGGTGGGAAAGATTTCGTTCCCGCCGGAGAAACTGGTGGATAACGCCACCACGGTGATTACGAGTGTGGTGAAAGCCAAGCCTTCTGTCGCGAAAGGCAAGTACATCAAGGGATGCTTTCTTAGCTCCAGCATGGGACCGGGGATAGCGATCGATACCACGGCAGTAGAGACCGCAGCGAAGGCGTAGATAGTCCAGTTCGATTACTCGGTACTTAAGGGATCAACAAGATGGCAGTTACGAGAGCAAAGAAGATTGAACAAGTCGAACAGTTGAGTGGGGAACTGGAGAAAGTCTCCAGTGTGGTTGTGGCGACGTTCGGCAAACTCACGGTGGCGCAGGATTTCGAACTGCGCAAGGCGCTGCGGGCATCGGGCGCTCGCTACCGGGTGGTGAAAAACACGCTGGCGGAGCGCGCGGCCAAAGGTACGGCGGTCGAGGAGATTTTAAAGGGCCTGGAAGGCCGGACGTCGATTGCGTATACCCAGGGTGATCCGGTCGCGCTGGCCAAGGCGTTGGCGAAGTATTCGAAGGACAATCCTGAGTTCAGCTTTAAGGCGGGGGTGGTCGAAGGCCGCGTTATCTCGATTAGGGAGATAGAGGCGCTGGCCACCATGCCGTCCAAGGAAGAGATTTACTCCAAGCTCCTGTTCCTGATCAGTGCTCCGGCGCAGCGCCTGGTTACAGTCGTGAATGCCATCGGGCGCGATTTGGCGGTGGTGATCAACCAGGGAGTGGAGAAGCAGAAATTCAAGGAAGCGTAGAAGATTGGTAATTGGATAATTGGTAATTGAGCAATTGAAATTACTCAAGATGGATTTGGTTATCAGCAGCTGAGGGTTGCGCGGTTCCGAGCTGGCAGCGAGTCTGGCGCAGCGGCAAGGACCTGGTCGCACTGGAAACTTGGCCGCTGGTGGCGAATAGGCAAGACTAACAATTCGAAAACTGGAGAAATAGACTGGAGAAATAGAAATGGCGGATCTGCAGCAGTTGGAAGAACAAATCGTTGGGTTGTCACTGCTCGATGCGGCAGCCCTGGTGAAGAAGCTTGAAGAGCGTCTCGGCGTCTCGGCAGCGGCGGCGGCGCCAGTGATGATGGCTGGCGGTGGCGCAGGCGCGGCAGCGGGCGCTGCTCCGGCCGAAGAAAAGACCGAATTCAGCGTGGTGCTGAAGGAAGTGGGCGCCAACAAGATCAACGTTATCAAAGCAGTGCGCGAAGTTACCAGCTTGGGCTTAAAGGAAGCCAAGGACTTGGTGGACAGCGCACCTAAACCCATCAAAGAGGGTATTTCCAAGGAAGAAGCGGAGAACATCAGGAAGAAGTTCACCGATGCTGGGGCAACAGTCGAGGTCAAGTGAAGCGTTGGCGGCGCGGCTAAGCGGCAGGGGGCTATGCCGAGGAGCCGCAAGTGATACCAGGGATTCGCCTAAAGGCATCTGAGGACGATTCCGCTGGCTTGGCACCGATGGTGTCTGCGAATGGCAATTTTCGATAAAAAGTACGATCTCACTGGATGAACCCTGGAAAGTGGTGTTAGCATCTATATAAATGCCGCTCTCCTCGTTTACGCCAACTGATGGCGGCCCTGCACTGCGGAGCATCCGGCAAGTGGAACAGGGTCGTTAGCGAAGAGTTTGGCAGCCTGTCTCGCGGGCAGCGGGACGGAACAGGCCTTAGAACTGGCGCGGAAACAGACAAATCATGAGAGGCAAATAGACGCATTCGGCGCCTGCGGGAGAGCTTGTCCCCGCGGGCGTCTGCTATTTTTTCCCGGTTTCACACAGATGTAATGCTACGGCGCGGTTTTTGCGCCACAGTTACTTGCGGGCAGGGCGCCCGCACCACACATTCCTCGTTCTTCTCGCGGCCGACGGCTGCGCTAGAAAGTTGGAGTCCCAAGCATGCCGACAAAGACTAACTCTCTCCGAAAGCGTTTTGATTTTTCCAAGATACCAGCGACCATCCAGATTCCGAACCTGATTGAAGTTCAGAAGCGGTCTTATGATCGCTTCCTGCAGATGGACCGGTTGCCGAGTGAACGCGATGACGCCGGCTTACAGGCAGTATTCCAGTCGGTATTTCCGATTGAAGATTTCCGCAAGCAGTCGGAACTGGCATTCGTGGATTATGCCATTGGCAACTGGGAATGCAAGTGCGGCCACCTGAAGGGTCTCCACCACCTGCGTACTACCTGCAAGAACTGCGGCTTTACGGTGATTACGGATCCCTTCCATCCCGGAGACGTGCTTTGCCACCGCTGCGGCACGTACAACGCAAATACCCCCGACTTCTGCAATAAGTGCGGCGATCCGGTTGGATTGCAGTTGAAATACGATGTCAGCGAATGCGAAGAGCGCGGCATGACCTACTCGGCGCCGCTCAAAGTCACCATGCGCCTGACCATCTACGAAAAGGATGCGGAAAGCGGTAACCGCTCCATTCGTGACATCAAGGAGCAGGAAGTATTCTTCGGCGATGTGCCGTTGATGACTCAGAACGGCACTTTCATCGTGAACGGCACTGAACGAGTGATCGTCAGCCAATTGCACCGTTCCCCGGGAGTGTTCTTTGAGACAGCGAATAATCGCACCTATTTCCTGGGCAAGATCATTCCTTATCGCGGATCTTGGGTGGAATTCGAATACGACCAGAAGAACGTCCTGTACGTGCGCATTGATCGCAAGCGCAAGTTTTTGGGGACGATTTTCCTGCGCGCCCTGGGGTTGCGTTCGGGCGAAGACATCCTGCGCACCTTCTATATCGTGGACCGGCTGGTAGTGCGCGATAAGAAGCTCTACTGGACACTCGATCCAACGAGCGACAAGCCCACCAATCTGCTGGGCATGAAACTGGCGCACAGCATCAAGAGCAAGTCAGGGGAGGAGGTCGCACACTCCGGCCGCAAGATCAACGCCCAAATCATGAAAGATATTCAGAAGGCGAAGATCAGCGAGATTGAAGTGGACATGAGCGATCTGGAAGGCGCCTGGGTAGCCAGCGACGTGGTAGATACGACCACGGGTGAAGTACTGCTCGAAGCCAACTCGGAACTCACCGCCGACAAGCTGGCGAAGATTCTTGATGCCAGCGGCGTGGTCGAACTAAACATCTTCTTCCCCGAGCGCGACGACGTCGGAACCGTGATCAGCCAGACGTTGCGCCGCGATTCCGTGAAGACTCCGCAGGAAGCCCTAATCGAGATTTACCGCAAGCTGCGGCCCGGTGATCCTCCGACGCTGGACACGGCGACAGCCCTGTTTCATGGCATGTTCTTCGATGCCCGCAAGTACGACTTCTCCCGCGTCGGGCGTCTGAAATTCAACATCAAGCTGTTCGAAAATCAGGATGCGACCAGTCTTGATAAGCGTACGCTTGATCCAGACGATTTTTACGGCACCATCCGGTACCTGCTGAAGCTGCGCAAGAACATCGGCACGGTGGACGACATCGATCACCTGGGCAACCGCCGGGTTCGCGCCGTTGGCGAGCTTTTGGAAAACCAATTCAGGATCGGCCTGGTCCGTATGGAGCGCGCCATCAAGGAAAAGATGAGCGTGTACCAGGAAATGTCTACGGCCATGCCGCACGACCTGGTGAACGCCAAGCCGGTGATGGCCGCAATTCGTGAGTTCTTTGGTTCATCCCAACTGTCGCAGTTCATGGATCAGACGAACCCGCTTTCGGAAATCACCCACAAACGCCGTCTGTCAGCGCTTGGGCCGGGCGGTCTGTCGCGCGAGCGCGCTGGATTCGAGGTCCGCGACGTCCACCCAACGCACTATGGTCGTATATGCCCGATCGAGACGCCGGAAGGTCCGAACATCGGCTTGATTTCGTCGTTGAGTTGCTACGCGCGTATCAACGACTACGGTTTCATCGAGTCGCCCTATCGCAAGGTAAGGAACGGGCGAGTTGTGGATTACGTCAGCGTGGTTAACGCCGGCGACAGCGACTACAAGACCGGCGATCACGTGGAGAAGCATGAGATTGAAAAGGCCAACGCGGAGGTGAAAGAACGCCGCAAGCGTCCGGCTGAGATCGAACCATACTCGTTCTACCTCTCGGCATGGGAAGAAGACCGCCACGTAATCGCGCAGGCGAACGTGGAGTTAGACGATAAGGGCCGCATCGTGGGTGAATTGGTCAACGCTCGCAAGGCGGGCAACTTTGTATTAGTGAATCGCGACGAAGTGGATTACATCGACGTCAGCCCGAAGCAGCTTGTTTCTGTAGCTGCCTCGCTCGTACCTTTCCTCGAGCACGACGATGCCAACCGCGCCCTGATGGGAGCGAACATGCAGCGTCAGTCCGTGCCTTTGCTGCGCGCCGAAGCTCCAATTGTCGGCACCGGCATGGAAGGTGTGACCGCACGCGACTCGGGTGCGGTGATTCTGGCTCGGCGCAATGGCATTATCGATTCCGTTGACTCGGAGCGCATCATTGTGCGGGTTGAGGGTGAGCACCATCCAGGGCAGCTTTCCCGCGAAGTAGGCAGCGACATTTACCAGCTCACCAAATTCAAGCGTTCCAATCAGAACACGTGCATCAACCAGAAACCGATCGTCCAGCGCGGGCAGCGGGTGGCCAAGGGCGACGTAATTGCCGATGGCCCATGCACCGATTTTGGCGAGTTAGCGCTGGGACGGAACGTGCTGGTCGCGTTCATGCCGTGGCGTGGCTACAACTTCGAGGACGCCATCCTGGTCTCCGAGAAGCTGGTGAAAGACGATTACTACACTTCCGTCCACATTGAGGAATTCGAGATCGAAGCGCGTGACACCAAGCTCGGGCCGGAGGAAGTGACCCGTGATATCCCGAACGTCAGCGAATCGATGCTACGCAATCTGGATGAGGCCGGTGTGATCCGCATCGGCGCCAGCGTGAAACAAGGCGACATAATGGTCGGGAAGGTCACGCCGAAAGGTGAGACTCAGCTCACGCCGGAAGAGAAACTTTTGCGCGCCATCTTCGGCGAAAAGGCCGGGGACGTTCGCGATGCTTCACTCTATTGCCCTCCCGGCATTGAAGGGGTGGTAGTGGATGTGAAGATCTTCTCCCGCAAAGGCCAGGAGAAGGACGAGCGCGCCAAGTTCATCGAGGGCGAGCAGATTGCCAAGCTGGAGAAGAATCTCTCGGATGAGATTCGAATCCTCACTGATGAACGTTTGAAACGACTCGAAGGCCTGCTCGGGGGCAAGGAAGTGCTTGCCGATCTGCACGACGAACGCACCAACAAGCGCCTGCTGACGAAAGGTGCAGGCCTTGATCGCGACACCATTGAACGAATCTCAACTCGGAACCTTAAGCGTATCAAGTTCCCTGATAAAGATCCGCGAGTAAACGAGCAGATTGATGAGATCGAGGAAATGACGTCGCGTCAGATTGACGTTCTCAAAAAGATCGTCAACGAAAAGAAAGACAAGCTCACCAAGGGCGACGAGCTGCCTCCTGGAGTGATCAAGCTGGTCAAGGTCTACATCGCCATGAAGCGCAAGCTCAGTGTGGGCGACAAAATGGCCGGCCGTCATGGAAACAAAGGGGTCATCGCCCGCATCCTGCCGGATGAGGACATGCCGTACCTCAATGACGGAACGCCGGTGGAGATCGTTCTCAACCCGCTTGGCGTACCTAGCCGTATGAACGTGGGCCAGATTCTCGAAACCCACCTGGGCTGGGCAGGACATGAGTTGGGGAAAAAGATTACTCAACTCTTGGCCGAGAACACGCGCGAGGAGACTATAAAGCGCGAACTGAAAACCCTGTTTAAAGACACACCGATGGTGGACTACGTCGCCGACCTCAACGGCGATGAACTCGAAGCGGCTGCGAAAGGTCTTACCAAGGGCGTATTCATGGCGTCACCTGTATTCGACGGCGCACGCGAGACGGAAATCAAGGCGCTGCTCGAACGCTCTGGGCTGCCAACGTCGGGAAAGACTTTCCTGCACGACGGCGTGACCGGCGATCAGTTCGAACAGCCAGTCACCGTCGGTTATATCTACATGCTGAAGCTGTCGCACCTGGTGGACGACAAGATTCACGCGCGTTCCATCGGGCCGTATTCACTTATCACGCAGCAGCCGCTGGGTGGCAAGGCGCAATTCGGCGGACAGCGCTTCGGAGAAATGGAAGTCTGGGCGCTGGAAGCATATGGCGCAGCGTTCATTCTTCAGGAACTGCTGACCGCGAAATCAGACGATGTCTATGGCCGCACCAAAATTTACGAGGCCATTGTGAAGGGCGAGGCCGCCATGGAACCCGGCGTTCCTGAATCCTTCAACGTGCTGATTCGCGAATTACAGTCACTCTGTCTTGACGTCGAGCTGATCAAAGCCACGGAAAAGAAGCCGATGGCCACAGCGGCGGCGGACTAGCGCAAAAGGGCAGCGGAGTGGCCGGTGAAACCTGGCTGGCCGCTCGCAGCGCTGTCACGAAGGATTTTGGGAGGACAACTGGCCGATTGCCATGCACCTGAGCAATCAGGCCGAGAGAATAGTGGCCACTGACCACTCATCACTGGCCATTGAGTTTCAGGAGCCGCAGGCGGCAGCGTAACAGCCGCAGGAAGCCGAGGAACACCTTGTATCGTTCGAGCCCCTTTGACCTGGTAAACCCGATCGCCGATTTCGACGCCATCCGTATCAGCCTGGCATCTCCGGAAAAAATTCGGAGCTGGTCGCACGGTGAAGTGACCAAGCCGGAGACCATCAATTACCGCACTTTTAAACCGGAGCGGGATGGCCTGTTCTGCGCCCGTATCTTTGGTCCGGTAACCGACTGGGAATGCCTGTGCGGAAAATACAAGCGGATGAAACATCGGGGCGTGATTTGCGACAAGTGCGGGGTGGAAGTCACGCTGTCGAAAGTTCGTCGCGAACGCCTTGGCCACATCGAGCTGGCATCGCCCTGTTCACACGTGTGGTTTTTCAAGGGATTGCCCAGCCGCATCGGACACCTGCTGGATATTTCGTTGCGCGATCTGGAGTCTGTGCTTTATTTCGAAGCTTACGTTGTCGTCGAACCTGGTGAGGCCCCGGTAAAAGAGAAGGAAATCATCAAGGACGAAGCCAAGTACCGCGAACTGGACCAGCAGTTCCGTGCCACTGGCTACAAGGCCATGATGGGCGCGGAAGCCATCAAGGAATTGCTGAAGCGCGTCGAGATCGAAACCCTCTCCGGCGAGCTGCGCGAGAAGATGAAGAACGAGTCTTCCCTGCAGAAGCGGCTGAAGTATGCCAAGCGGCTGAAGGTCGTCGAGGCGTTCCGCAAGAGCGGCAACAAGCCGAACTGGATGATCCTGGATGTGATTCCGGTTATTCCGCCGGAGTTGCGGCCTCTGGTGCCATTGGATGGCGGCCGTTTCGCCACGTCCGATCTCAATGATCTGTACCGGCGCGTGATCAACCGCAACAATCGTTTGAAGAAGCTGATGGACCTGCATGCGCCGGAAGTGATCGTGCGCAACGAAAAGCGCATGTTGCAGGAAGCCGTCGACGCGCTGTTTGACAACGGACGCCGTGGTCGAGTGCTGCGCGGGGCCAACAACCGGCCGCTGAAATCTCTCTCCGACACGCTGAAAGGCAAGCAGGGACGCTTCCGCCAGAACCTGCTGGGCAAGCGCGTGGACTACTCCGGTCGATCCGTAATCGTGGTCGGCCCCGAACTCAAGCTGCACCAGTGCGGTCTGCCGAAGAAGATGGCTCTGGAATTGTTCAAGCCATTCATCTATCACCGGCTGGAGCAGACCGGGCACTGCACGACCATCAAGCAAGCCAAGGAAATGGTGGAGCAGCAGGAACCCATTGTGTGGGACATCCTGGAAGAGGTGATTAAAGATCACCCCGTGCTCTTGAACCGCGCTCCAACACTGCACCGGCTGGGCATTCAGGCATTCGAGCCGGTGCTGGTAGAAGGCAAGGCCATCAAGATTCATCCCTTGGTCTGCACTGCATTCAACGCGGACTTCGATGGCGACCAGATGGCGGTGCACATTCCGCTGTCTCCGGAAGCGCAGGTCGAAGCCAGCGTGCTGATGCTGTCGTCGCACAACATCTTGTCGCCGGCGTCGGGACAGCCAATTACTGTGCCCACACAGGACATGGTTCTGGGAATTTACTACGTGACCAAATCCAAGCCCGGCGCCAAGGGCGAAGGCCGTGCTTTCGCCAACATTGACGAGGTGTTGCTGGCGCTGGAAGCGGGCGAAGTCGAAACGCTTTCGCCGATTCGCCTGCGCTATACCGGCGAAGTAATCGATCTGACCAGTGCGTACGACGATCAGGACATCACTCACACCGAGCCGGTGAACTATGAGCGCCAGTTCCTGAACACTACCGTCGGACGCGCCATTCTGAACGATCATCTGCCCGAGGCCATGCCTTATATCAACGGCCTGCTTAAGAAAAAGGGTGTCGGCCAGCTGGTCACCTACGGCTATCTCAGGTTCGGCCTGGAAACCACAGTGAAGATGCTGGACGAAGTCAAGGAGTTGGGGTTCCGGTACGCGACTAAGGCGGGCCTCTCCATCGGCATTGACGATATGGTCGTTCCGGACAATAAGAAGACGTTGGTGCGCGATGCTGAGAAGCAGGGCGTCAGCGTGCAACAGCAATACCTGGACGGCGCTATCACTAACGGCGAACGCTACAACAAGGTGATTGAAATCTGGTCTGCCATCACCGAAAAGGTTGCGGACGAGATGTTCGGCCAGATGCAGCAGCGCGATAAGCAAGGTGAGATTAACCCGATTTACGTCATGGCCGACTCCGGCGCTCGCGGATCGAAACAGCAGATTCGTCAGCTCTCCGGGATGCGCGGTTTGATGGCCAAGCCGTCGGGGGAAATCATCGAGACACCGATCACTGCGAACTTCCGCGAAGGGTTGACCGTGCTGGAATACTTCATCTCGACGCACGGCGCTCGTAAGGGTCTGGCTGACACGGCTCTCAAGACGGCAGATTCGGGATACCTGACCCGCCGCCTGGTTGACGTGGCACAGGATGTCATCATCAGCGAATACGATTGCGGAACGGTAGATGGCATCTACGTGGCCGGTATCGTGGAGGCCGGTGAAATAATCGAGCCGCTGCGTGACCGGATTGTGGGTCGAGTCTCGCTGGAAAAAATCAAAGACTACGATGGCAACGTGATCGTTGACATCAACCAGGAAATCACCGAAGAACTGGCAGGCGCGATTCAAGCGGCTGGTATCGAGAGGGTGAAAATCCGCTCGGTGCTGACTTGCGAATCCAAGCGCGGGGTTTGCGTGATGTGCTACGGCCGCAACCTGGCTTCCGGCCGGCTTGTCGAACTGGGCGAAGCCACGGGCGTAATCGCGGCGCAGTCCATCGGCGAACCTGGGACACAGCTCACGATGCGTACGTTCCACATCGGTGGCACGGCGTCTCGAGTCTCGGAGCAGTCACGACTTGATGCCAAGACCAACGGCGCAGTGCGCTTCATTAACCTGCAAACCGTGAAGGCCAAGTCCGGCGATCTGGTGGTGATGAACCGCCAGGGTTCCATCGCTGTAGTGGATGAGAAAGGCCGCGAGCGCGAGCGTTACGCGGTCGTGTACGGCGCTAAGGTCAAGGTCAATGAAGGGGATCAGGTTCAACTCGGGCAGGTAATGGTCGAGTGGGATCCATACACCTTCTCGATCCTGACCGAAATCGGCGGCACGGTGCAATTCAAAGACTTGCAGGAAGGCGTGACGCTGCACGAAGAAGTGGACGAAGTCACCGGCCTATCACGTCACGTGGTGGCGGATTCGCCGGATGAGAAGCGGCAACCTGCGATTGTGATTAAAGGCAAGAGCAGCAAGCGCTATCTGATGCCATCGCGTGCTCACCTCATGGTGCAGGATGGCGATGTTGCGCATCCGGGTGACGTGCTGGCGAAGATCCCGCGCGAGACTACCAAGACCAAGGACATCACTGGTGGTCTGCCGCGCGTGGTCGAATTGTTCGAAGCCCGCAAGCCCCATGAGACCGCGGTCATCAGCGAAATCGATGGCGTGGTCAAGTTCGGTGAGGTTTCGAAGGGCCAGCGCAAGATGTACGTTGTGGCCGACAACGGCACGGAGAAAGAATATTCAGTGCCGCGCGGCGTCCACATTAACGTGCAAGAGGGCGAGCGCGTCAAAGCGGGGGAACCGCTTATGGACGGCCCGCTTAACCCGCATGACATTCTCGCCGTGCTGGGCGAAAAGGAATTGCAGTCTTACCTGGTGAACGAAATCCAGGAAGTCTATCGCCTGCAAGGTGTGAACATCAGCGACAAGCACATCGAGGTAATCGTTCGCCAGATGATGCGTTGGCGCAAAGTGGAAGACGTGGGCGATACCCAGTTCCTGCTGGAACAGCAGGTGGACAAGTTCAGGTTCGCCGAGGAAAACGAGCGGGTGATTGCGAGTGGAGGACGTCCGGCTACGGGCCGACCGCTGCTGCTGGGCATCACCAAAGCTTCGTTGTCGACGGATTCGTTCATCTCCGCTGCGTCATTCCAGGAGACCACACGCGTGCTCACGGAAGCTTCCATCCAGGGAGCCGTGGACCACCTGCGTGGACTCAAGGAAAACGTCATCGTCGGACGCCTCATTCCGGCGGGCACGGGCATGGAGTATTACCGCAACGTGCGTCTCTCGCCGGAGATGGAAGAGGCTGCCGCCAAGGTACAGGAAGAAGTGTCTGCTGCGTACGAAGAAGCCGAGCGTGCGCTCGAACTCATGCGTCACGAGGGTGAGACTGAGGAACTGGCTGCAGAGTAATTCAAGGCAGTATTGGGACAGGGCGACGCGGGTCGCCCTGTCTTTTTATGGCGCCGATGCACGCTAACCCTAAACAATTTGATCCGCAACCCTTCCGCGGAAGTATTTCGCAGTTGCGTCCGCAACGCTCTGGCCATACTCTAAGCGCACTGATGCTGCGCTTTCTGCGGCTGCTTCGACTTGCGGTGTGGCGTGCGTTTCAGCATGACGCCTTCGCGGTAGCAAAGGCGTCTGCCTATTCGTCTATCCTTACGTTCTTTCCTGCACTCCTGGTACTTGGTTCGATACTGGCAACCTCGAGCGAGGCAGATGCATATCTGCGCGAAATCTCCTATGCGCTCGGCCGCATTCTGCCGGCCGGTAGTGGTACTGCTATCGCCTATCTTCGAGGGACGACGTACCGTCCCGTGGGCTTATTGATCACAACCTCGCTGCTGACGTTGTGGACCGCTTCTGGGGTGATGATTTCCTGGATGGAAGGTTTCCGCAATGCCTACCAACTTCCCAAGATTTGGGGATTGGTGAAGGAACGCCTGATCTCCTTTTCCCTGGTGGTTCTGGCCGGCATTCCCATGACGTTTTCTACTATCCTGGTGGCCTTCGGCAGCAGGATTGAGACCCGGATCCTGTTCAACACTGGACATGAATTTGGTTTGTACATTCTCCTGATGTGGACCGCCATTCGCTGGATCATCGCCACGCTGACCAGCATCGCAGTCATTGCGCTCATCTACCATAATGCGGTGCCCCGAACCCAACCTTGGCATAACGTTTTGCCGGGCGCCACGCTGGCTACTGCGATGTGGTTTGGGTCGACCATGCTTTTCGGCTGGTACCTGCAGCGTTACGCTGACTACAGCATCATCTACGGTTCACTGGGAGTCGGCATCGCGCTTCTGGTGTGGATGTACATAGTATCGCTGGTTGTTCTGATCGGAGCTGAGTTCAATGCCATGCTGTTCCCGCGTGTGTTGATGAGGGGCCCGGTGGCATCGGAGGAGCAGGAATCCAAAGTTGCGCCCAAATAGTTGAAAGGGTCGCGGCAGCCTGTCGTAATACTAATTAACGCGGGAGCGCGTAAAGTGACCGAGGACAAATTCGATTTGCTCAGCGGCACTCTTCCCAGATCTACCAAACGCGCCTGGCGTGAGTTGCGGGATGAATCTTCAACCGTACGCCGCGCCAAGATTATCTGCACTCTAGGCCCTGCTTCCAGTTCCGAGTCCACTATCCGAGATCTGCTGCTGCTGGGCATGGACGTTGCCCGACTCAACTTTTCTCACGGTACTTATGAAGAGCACGCTCGAAACATCGAACGCCTGCGCCGCACGGCGAAACGGGAAGGTCGTACCATTTGCATCCTGCAAGATCTCTCCGGCCCGAAGATCCGGACTGGACGCCTCAAAGGCCACGGTCCGGTTGTTTTGAAGGCGGGTTCCCATATCACGATCACTCCACGTGACATAGCGGGCACGGCTACCCTCATTCCCACGACATTTGAAGGCCTGGCCCGCGAAGTCGAGCCGGGCGTGCGCATTTTGCTTTCCGACGGACTGATTGAGCTCCAGGTTCTCAGGATTCGCGGCGAGGATGTAGAGTGCGAAGTGATCAACGGCGGTATCTTGGCCGAGCACCAGGGAATAAATCTGCCGGGTGTTGCCCTAACTATTCCAGCCTTTACGAATAACGATCGCGATGATCTGACATTCGGCCTGGAACACGGCGTGGACGCCGTGGCCTTATCCTTCGTGCGTTCCGCCGGCGATGTGCACGATGCCAAGCAGTTTATTAGCGCCCACGGCAGCGATGCCCCGGTGATCGCGAAGCTGGAAAAGCCGCAGGTACTGGAACAACTGGAAGAAATCTTCGCGGCTGCCGACGGCGTCATGGTCGCGCGCGGCGACCTGGGCGTCGAAATGCCTCCCGAGAAAGTTCCGGTCATTCAGAAGCACGTCATCCGGCGATCGGCGGCATGGCGAAAACCGGTGATCACGGCCACGCAGATGCTCGAGTCCATGATTGAGAACCCGCGGCCCACCCGCGCCGAGGCCAGTGATGTCGCAAACGCCATTTTCGATGGTACGGACGCAGTGATGCTCTCTGCCGAAACCGCCAGCGGAAAATATCCTCGCGAAACGGTTGCTATCATGTCTCGTATCGTGGTGGAGGCTGAGAGCAACATGGCGGAATTTACCCAGCCCCGCCGCCGCCGGGAGCAACGCCCCCTTTCCATTGCGGAGACCATCTGTGAGTCGATTGCGCATGCTGCCGATGACCTTCCCATGGGAGCTATTGCGGTGTTCACGGAAAGTGGCAACACGGCGCGCATGATTTCAAAGTATCGTCCTAATGCTCCGATTTATGCTTTCAGTCATGTGCCCGCAGTTTGCGACCGTATGAACTTGTACTGGGGGGTGCATCCCATGCTGCGTCCCCAGGCGCGTTCTGCGGAACATATGGTATCGCTCGCCGAGCAGGAACTGCTGCGGCAGGAGATCCTCAAAGCAGGCGACGTGCTGGGCGTGGTTGCCGGGACGCAGCTGGCCTCGGGGTCGACGAATCTCATGCGGCTGCACGTGGTGACGGCGGAGGAGGCGCGTCAACCGACAGCACGGAACCCACGGCGATCGAATGGCAAGTTGAATGGCAAGAAAAAATGAGACAATCGCCCGTCAGTCTGCAGCACATGCTTAAGCACAAAAGCCCGGTTAAGATGGAAACCTCTCAAAAATGTTGATCAGCTCGAATCCTGAATATTTCGCTGAGACAGCGGTCGATCCGCCGGTTCGGGGCTTTCTTCACCGTCCTCCCGCTTCCGCCAGCGACGCCCTGGTGCTGACCCACGGTGCTGGCTCGGACGCGCAAGCGCCGCTGCTGGTCGCCCTCGCCCAGACCTTCAGCCAGTCCGGAGTCATGGTTCTGCGTTGCGAGTTGCCTTTCCGCCAACGCCGTCCGCATGGACCGCCGCCCTTGGATAGTGGGGAACGAGACCGTCGAGGTCTCAAACATGCCATAGACTCGCTGCAGAAGCTGGTTTCAGGCCGGGTGTTTCTCGGCGGCCATTCCTATGGCGGACGCCAAGCCTCCATCCTGAGTTCAGAGCACCCTGATCTCGCTGCCGGCTTGATACTGTTTTCTTACCCGCTGCATCCGCCGCGAAAACCAAATCAGTTGCGGACGCAACATTTGCCCAAACTGCGCACTCCTGCGCTCTTCTTCCACGGCACGCGCGATCCTTTCGGTTCAATTGAGGAGATGGAAACGGCGTTGGCCCTGGTCAGGGCAAGGACCAAACTGGTTCGAGTGGAAGGCGCCGGACACGATCTGGAGGCCGGGAAGAATAACAACGAAGCCGGAAAGCCGGATTTGACGACGATTGTGCTGGGACAGTTTCAACGATTCTTTACTTGATCTTGAGTAACAAGCGCGTGGTCGAAGAACTTGCAGGCGTGCGAATTTTACGGTTACGAATCTCAGTTTACCCAGCCTGACTTAGACTCGCCGTTTTTCTTTCTCTCTTCCTCGGGAGGGACGTAGTTGCCGTACTCGTCGAACTTCACATTCTGATCGTGCTGCCGCATATAGACTTCGAACTTCCGCGCCGCGCGGCGTCGCTTCCAACGATAGTAGGAATTGCGCAGGCCGAAGTAGCTTTCGGAAACTCCCATTGCCAACCCTCTGCGAGGCACTAACTTGACGTAGAGAAAACCGAACAGCAGGCCACCTAGATGGGCAGAATACGCCACGTTTCCCCCCGGCCGGGCTGCCGCTGCCTGAAGGGCTCCGATCAGCGCAAAAAAGACCAAGCCGGCGACGAAGTACTTCGCCTTAAGACTAATGGGAATTGGAAAAAGCATTATTTCGCGGTCGCCATACACCAATCCAAATGCTGCAAGGATGCCGAAGATGCCGCCAGAAGATCCCAGGGTTGTGGTGGTTGAACTGACGCCCCCAATCCCCGTGTAAGACACTCCCACGGTGATTAACGCCGCCCCGACGACACAGAAAGTAAAAAACTCCAGAAATTGTTTGGACCCCCAGTCCGATTCAAATTGGGAGCCGAACATCCAGAGGGTCAGCGCGTTGAACAAGATATGGAACAGCCCTCCGTGCAGGAAAGAATATGTGACCAACTGCCAGATCCAACCATGCACGACGAATGCTGGGACCAGGCCAAAGAAGGCCTCGAAATAGCCTTCAGCGCTGGGAGCAAATGAGCCCAAAGCGACCTGCAAGAAGTAAACTACGGCATAGATCAGAATTAGGCGCTTCACCCACCGGGTAAATGGTGGGAAGCTTAGGGTGAATGTGTGTCCGCGATTCATGAAAGATTTGGATGCTCGTTAGTTGGTGCCTGTCGGCCCCCTCCAACAAATGATTCCCAACAAACATGCTTCCCGACAATCTTATCAGGCTGACGCGTCAATGTTGAGGCAGAGGCACTACAGGCAGGCTCCGATGGCCCAGACTGTCTACCGCTCTGACCGCAAAGATCACGTTGTCTTTGGAAAGGTTGAGGGTCACCCGTGTAGTATTTCCGACAGTCTGCGCATGCTCCCATATCGGGCTGGTCGTCGCACGCCACAAAACCTCGTATCCAGCGGCTCTTCCGCCCGCAGATGGCTCCCAGCTCAGGGTGGAATCGTTCTGCAATTCTTTGGTGAGTAATCGCACCTTGGCAGGGGGCGCAGGTGCAGACGCCAATGAAGCCAGCGTGGCCGCATTCAATCGCGCAACGTTAACGACATAATCGAAATTGACGAACTTTGGCAGATCACCAAATTCCACGCCGTTTTCCGTGCGCACATTTTGATGTTGATGATTGTAGTCCTCGCGATATTCGGTAAATCGCACCGCAGCGTAGCCCTGCTGATTGAATGAGTAGTGATCTCCGCCACGCAAATAGCGGTCCAGGCGAAAAATCAGCACGGGATTTACACCCGGACCATAGGTTTGGGCGGCCTCGCTAACGTAGCGGGCAAGCTCCCGCGAAGGTGAATCGCTCTCCCCTCCCAACGCGCGGATCATTCGCAGGTCGGCGTCGCTCGCCGCAACCGGTACGCCTTCGGAGAAGACCCGCACTACTGCTGCATCCTGCTGGGAGTTGCGGTCTCCGCCCACAATGTCGTTATTGAGTACTGCTTCAATGTTCCAGCCTTGCTGCCGGGCCATTTCCGCAAAGTGTTTGCTACCGTTCAGTCCCTGCTCTTCGCCGGCGACGGTCAAGAAAATAATCGTTGCGGGAAACTTCAGCTTGCTTAACACGCGGGCACATTCCAAACTCACGGCCGTGCCACTGGCGTCATCGTTGGCGCCGGGAGCGGCGCCAGTGACGTCAAGAGTGTCGCTGTTGCGAGAATCGTAGTGCCCCGTGACCAGCACAATGCGCTTCGCATTGTCCGGATCGGTCCCTTTCAGGACTGCGTAAACATTAGTAATCTCTGT
>Ga0209802_1001279_pt1 | contig 18838 bp, 25 predicted proteins | sample GraSoiAngelo_129_FD_185886 | JGI IMG/M metagenome (GOLD analysis project Ga0209802, IMG submission 185886) | Grasslands soil microbial communities from the Angelo Coastal Reserve, California, USA - 14_0927_12_40cm (SPAdes) (version 2) | ecosystem: Environmental > Terrestrial > Soil > Grasslands ... | reverse complement strand
GACCGCATCCGCGTGAATGCCGTCGCGCCCGGCACCATGAAGACGACCGACAATCTCGCGCAGATGCAGGGCGCCAAGGTCCGGTGGGTGGAGCTCGACGAGCTCGTGGCTGCGGTGCTGTACCTCGCGAGCGACGAGGCCCACGGCGTGAGCGGTGAAATCCTCGCGGTGACCGGCGGAGACATCTAGGCGTGACCGATGCGGTCGTCATGCGCGACGTGGCGGTCGTGGGTGGCGGCTGCTACGGGACATTCTATGCGGGGCAGCTCGCCAAGGCCAAGGAGCGGGGGAAGGCTCGCTTCCGGCGCGTCGTGGTCGTCGATCGTGACCCCGCCTGTCGGGCACGCCTGGAGCTGGGCGAGACCCCGGACCGCGTCTTCGTAGCGCGGGAGTGGGACGATTATTTCGCGGAGCTGTTGGGCGGGGCCGCACCCGCCGCGGCGGGCGAGGCGCAGGACTACATCGTGCCGTCGCCGCTCATGCCCCACCTCATGTTTCAGTGGCTCGTGGCCCGCGCGCGCGAGCGGTGGCCCGGCCGCGCGATCGACGTCGCTCCCGTGCCGGGGGAGCCGGGGACCCCGTACGACCGCACGGGACCCGACCGCACTCGGTATGTCTCGTTCGCCGACTGGATCTGTCCCACCCACTGCATCGAGCCCGCCATCTGCCCGGCCATCGGGAGCGCGCGGACGTGGGAGATGGGGGACGCCGTGCGCGGTCTGACGGAGCGGCTGCGGGCGGCGGGCGAGCCGGTGCATGGGCCGGCCCTGTTCGTATGCCGTCACCACGTGTTCGGCGTCGGCACCTTCGCCGTGGACGCGGTGCTCGCGGGCGACGCGCTGGTGCGGGCCGCAGGCGAGAGCGGCTCGGCGGCGGGGGTGTTGGTGGGGACGATCTCGAGCTGCCACGGAGCGCTGAACTTGCTGCGGCTCGGGGCGGCAACGGGCGGCACGGGGCGGCAGTAGGCGTTTCCTTGCCGCCTCTGCCGCCTTCTGCCGCCTCATGCCGCCCATGACTCCCGAAGTCCGCCGAGCGCACGTCACCCGGGCTCGCGACCTGTTCAACGCCGGGGAGTATTGGCTCGCCCACGAGGCCCTGGAAACCGTCTGGCGTTCTATAATTAGTGACGGCGACGCCGCGGCGGCACGCGTGTGGCAAGGCTTGATCCAGGCGGCGGCCGCGTTGCTCCATCAGCAGCACGGGAACAGCCATGGGGTGACGACGGTGGGCCGGGGCGCGCTCGAAAAGCTGGCGGGCCGGCAGCGACCCGATGTCGAGGTCGAAACGGTTCGGTTTCGTGCGCAGCTCGAGCGAGCGCTTGCCGGCGATGCCGAACCGCCGCGGCTGGAGTTGCGGGGGGCGGACGGAGAACTGAGGACCGATGAAGGAAACCGCTAAGCTCGGATACGACGTGATCATTGTCGGCGCCGGCCCCGCCGGGCTGTGCGCCGCGATGTACGCGGGGCGCGGCATGCTCAAGGCTCTGACGATCGAGCGCGGGGCGCCGGGTGGCGAGCTCCTGAACACCGATCTGATCGAGGACTACATCGGGTTCGAGAGCATCAAAGGGTGGGAGCTCGCGCAGAAGATGGCGGAGCACGCCAAGAAGTTCGGCGCCGAGATCGTCACCGATACGGTGGAGCAGATCCGCAAGGCGGACGACGGTTGGTTCGACGTCGCGACGGCGCGCGGGAAGACGTATCGCGCGCCGGCCGTGATCCTCACCGCGGGCGGGACTCCGGTGAAGCTCGGCGTACCTGGAGAGAAGGAGTACGCCGGGAAGGGCGTGTCGTACTGCGCGGTGTGTGACGGCGCGTTCTTCAAGGGTGAAGTGCTGGCCGTGGTGGGGGGCGGAGACGCCGCGGTCGAAGAGGCCGACTACCTCACGCGCTATGCGTCCAAGGTCTACATCGTGCACCGGCGCGACCGGCTCCGCGCGTCCAAGATCATCCAGGAGCGCGCGTTTGCGAACGCCAAGATCGAAATGATCTGGAACAAGCAGGTGGTCGAGATCAAGGGGACCGAGCGCGGTATCCATCACCTCGAGCTCGCGGACACTGGGACGGGAGAGCGCTCGAATCTCCTGGTGGGCGGGGTGTTCATTTTCATCGGGTTCAAGCCCAATACGGGCCTCGTCGAGGCACACTTCAAACACGACGCGGGCGGCTACTTCATCACCGATGACCGGATGATGTCCTCGATCCCTGGCCTGTTCGTGGCGGGCGACGTGCGCAGCCAGCTGACACGCCAGATCACGACCGCCGTCGGCGATGCGACCACGGCGGCGATCGCGGTCGAGAAGTATCTCGCGACGCTTCCCGACTAGCCATGCGCATCGTACCGATACCCAACGGCCAGTTCGTAGAGAACTGCTACTTCGTGATCGATGAAGCGACGGCCGAGTGTGCCGTCATCGACCCCGGCGAGGAAGCGGGGTTGATCGCCCACAAGCTGGCGGCCGAGCGCGTCCGTCCGGTCGGGATCTGGCTCACCCATGCGCACATCGACCACGTGCTCGGCGTGCCGCGGCTCAAGGCCGAGACCGGGGCCCCGGTCTATCTCCATCAGGCGGACCGCGTGCTGTACGATCACGTCCCGGAGCAGGCCTTCGCCTTCGGCATGCACGCCGAGCCCCTGCCCGCGCCCGACCGTGACCTGTCCCACGGGGACGAGCTGCGGGTCGGGGGACTCACGTTCCGCGTTCGTCACGCCCCCGGCCATTCCCCCGGCAGTGTCGTGATCGAGGGGGAAGGCGTGGCGTTCGGCGGCGATGTGCTGTTTCAGGGATCGATCGGGCGGACCGATCTGCCGGGGGGCGACTTCGACACCTTGCTGAAGAGCATCGAGCGCGAGTTGCTTACGCTGCCTGATTCGACCATCGTGTACAGCGGGCATGGACCGGAAACCACCGTCGGACGCGAGCGCCGCGCCAATCCCTTCCTCACCGGCGCCTATCGCCTCGGCTAGGCCGCGGCCTACCTGCCTGCGCTGCGGCGCCGAAGTGCGACCCAAACCGTTGGGGTGTAAGAGCCCCTGCTCGAATTGCGGCTTCATCTACCCGCTGGGCGACTGCTCCGACTGAACCAATGAATCATCTGCTCGCACTTGCGCTCCTGGGTGTGGACTGCCTCGTGCGCGCCTGGCGGATCCAGCTCGCCGTCTGGACTGCGGGCGGGCGGCTCTCCTTCACGGACGCCTTCCGGCTGAACCTGTATGGCGAAGCGGCATCCCAGCTCACGCCGAACCGTCTCGGCGGCGAGCCCGCCCGCTTTCTGGGCCTCCACGAGGCCGGCCTGCGACCGGTCACGGCGATCGTCGCGATCGGCGTCGAGGTCGCCTGCGAATGGCCCGTGTTCGTCCTCGCGGCGGGCGCACTGATCGCCTACTACGTGCCCGACTGGCGAGACGCGGCTCGCATCTGGCTGAGGCATCATCGGGCCGGCGAGCTCGTGACGCTCGAGATCACGGTGCTGCTCATCTTGGTGACGGTGTACCTGCTGCAGCGGCTGGCCCGCTCCGGCTTCGTCAGCCACCGCGTGCGCCGCCAGTGGCGGGTGGCGTGGGCGCACGTGCGCCGCGCGCCCCGCTGGGCGCTCGGCGCGGGGGCGCTGTTGACCGTGGTCAGCCTGGCCGCGCGCGCCCTCATCCTCCCGGCGCTGGCCTGGGGCCTGCCAGACGGTCCGCCGTTCGGCCAGATGTTCTTCGGCGCGCTCGCGCTGCTCCATGCGCCCCTGATCGTGCCGCTGCCCTCGGGAGGCGGCGGACTCGAGGTGGCTTTCTTGAACGGGTTCGCCGGGTACTTCGGTGCTCGCCAGGTGACCATGCTGCTGTGGTGGCGCTTCTACACGGCGATCCTGCTCACCGTATTCGGCGTCTACGCCCTGGTGCGGTCCGTGGGGTACCACGCGGCCGTTCAGCTGTTCAAGATCGGCTGGGGCAGGGGAAAGGGAAGGGAAGAGCCGACATGACGACACGACGGATCACGCCGCTCGCGCCCGATCAGGCGCCCCCGGAGGTCGCGCCGATCTTCGAGACGTACCAGAAGGAGCGCGGCAACATCCCCAACATGTTCCGCACCGTGGCGCTGCGGCCGAGCCACCTGCGGACGATGATCGCGCATTTTCGCACGGTGATGAACGAGGGCACGGTGCCCCGGCTCCTGAAGGAGCTCCTGTGGGTCCGGATCTCCCATTTGAACGGCTGCCGCTACTGACTCAACTCTCACACTGTCTTGGCAAGACAGCAGGGTGCCAGCGCGGAGCTGGTCGAGGCGATCCAGGACCGGGGAGGGCGCGCCCCGATCGAGCGCCTCGAGGCGGCGTGGCGGGTGGCGCTGGAGTTCGCGGACGTGGTGCACGGATCCGGGCACGACGTCGCCGACGAGCTCTACGGGAGGCTGCGCGGCTCCTGGGACGAGGGGCAGATCGTGGAGATCACCCTGGTGATCGGGATGACCGAATACTTCAATCGGTTCAACAACAGCTTGGGGGTGGAGCCTACGAAGTGAGGCGCTTACCCCCGCGGTGCGGGAGCGATCGCTACGAGCATGACGGTTCGCTCCAGCGCCGTTTCGATGCCGTGGGGGACGCCCTCCGGCGCCAGGATCAGATCTCCCGGTCCCGCCTCCCGGACACTCTCACCCAGGATGAACCTCGCCTTTCCCGTCACAACTAAATAGAATTTGTCGGCGCCGGCATGCGTGTGCACCGGTTGCTCCTGCCCCGGCTCGAAGCAATTCAGGCCGACCAAGAGCCGGTCCGAGCGGAAGCAATCCAGCTTGGTCATTTTGGTGCCCGAGAAGCGAGCGCGCTCGGGCACGTGCTGCAGCAGATCCTGGGTATCCATGGGCGATTCCTGGTTCGAGACCGACGGCACTGTGACCGAACGGACGGAGGCGATGGGCGCGACCCGCATCGAGCGTGACCCCCTGGGCGAGTTGCCCGTTCCCGCCGACGCGCTCTACGGGATCCAGACCGAGCGCGCCCGCCAGAATTTCCCCATCTCCCATCTGCAGCCCCTCGCGCCGTTCGTGGACGCCGTCGTCTGGATCAAGAAGGCCGCCGCCCTCGTGCACAAGCAGACCGGGCGTCTCGACTCGAAGCTCGCCGACGCGATTGTGCGGGCGGCGGACGAAGTGCTGGCGGGGCAGCACCGCCAGCACTTCGTCGTGGACCCCTACCAGGCGGGCGCGGGGACGTCGCACAACATGAACTGTAACGAGGTCCTCGCCAACCGCGCGAACGAGCTGCTGGGCGGCAGGCGTGGCGAGTACAAGCCGGTGCATCCGAACGACCACGTCAACATGGCCCAGTCCACGAACGACGTGATCCCGACCGCGATCCGTCTGGCCGCGCTGGCCCAGCTGCCCGCGCTGCTCGACGCCATGGGCCGCCTGGCGCGGGCGTTCCTGACGAAAGGCAAGGCATTCGACAAGATCCTCAAGTCGGGCCGGACGCACTTGCAGGACGCGACGCCGATTCGACTGGGCCAGGAGTTCGTCGCGTACGGCCACACGATCGAGCGCAACGCGGACCGTGTCGCCCAGGCGGGCGATGCGCTGCGCGATCTTGGGATCGGGGGCACCGCCGTCGGGACGGGCCTGAACGCTGAGCCTGCGTACCCGGCTCTGATGGTGAAGCAGCTCCGGGCCATCACGGGCATCGAGTTGCGGGAGGGGAAGGACCGCATCCAGCTCATGCAGTCCATGGGCGACCCCGCGGCCTTCTCCGGGGCGTTGCGCAGCTGCGCCATGGACCTCGGCAAGATCGCGAGCGACCTCCGGTTGCTCGCCTCGGGCCCGCGTACCGGACTCGCCGAGATCGTTCTGCCCCCGGTCCAGCCGGGCTCGAGCATCATGCCCGGGAAGGTGAACCCGTCGATCGCCGAGATGGTGAACATGGTGTGCTACCAGGCGCTCGGAAACGACGTCACCATCGCGGCGGCGGCGGAGGCGGGACAGCTCGAGCTCAATGTCATGATGCCCGTCATCGCACACAATCTTCTGTTCACGATGCAGATTCTCACGAACGCCTCCCGGGTGTTCGCGGAGCGATGCGTCGAGGGCATCGAAGCCGACCGCGCCCAGTGCGAGTACTGGCTCGAGCGCAGCCCCGCCCTCGTCACCGCCCTCGCTCCCAGGATCGGATACGCCGAGGCTGCGAAGCTCGCCAAGGAAGCGGTGGCGAAGAACGTCACGGTGCGACAACTCGTGATGGAGAAGGGCGTGCTCAAGGGCAAGGACCTCGAAGCCGTGCTCGATCTGCTGGCGATGACGGAGTTGGGCGTGCCTGGGGAGCGGAAATAACCGAGGACTTCGTTGGAGGAGCCCCAATGAACTGGATCGTCGCGGGGTTGATCGCCGGTGTGGGTGCATTCTTCGCAGACTACGTGATGTGGGGGAAGGTTTTCACCGGTCCGGAAATGCATGGCTTTGGCACCATGCCGCCCACGCCTGAGGCACAGAAAAAACTGATGGCGTCGAACATGCCGAAGGCGGCGGCGCTCGCGCTGATCTTCGGTCTCTTGCTCGCGTGCTCCTATCAACGGCTCAAGGGCGGGTTGTGGGTGCAGGGCGGCGGGCCCCTCGCGGGAATGGAGTTCGCTACGCTCCTTTGGTTATGCACCATCGCGTTGTCCACCCTCGGCAGCGGTGTGTGGTATGACAAAGTTCGCCCGTTGCTGAAGGCGACGTTCTGGTCGTGGCTGGTTCGGATGAACGTGGCCGGTCTCATCGTCGGATTACTCGTCAAGTAAGCGCCGTCACACGGGGTGTCGTGATTCGAGTCACCGAATCCGACCCCCCGTGTTGATTATCCGTTGCGCATGCGCACGACTTGCTTGTTCGCCGCCGCGCTGTGGCTCGCCGGTATCGCATCCGCGCAGGCGCAGCGGCGCATTCGCATCGGCCCGACCTACTCGTCGCTCAGTCTCGAGGATCAATCCGGCTCGAGCTACAGCTTCCCGTCGTACGGCGGATCGGTCGCCCTGATCACTGGCGACGAGAGCGAGACGGGGCTCACGATCGCTCGCTACAACAATCTCTCCACCGATCACGGAATCCGGCGGCTCACCCTGTACGGGCTCGACTCTTACTACTATCCGGTGAGCGCACGAGGTGTCGTCGCACCCTTCGCGCTCACGGCCCTCGGCCTGGCGCGGGTCACAGAAATCGACTCGCTCTGCTTGCTGTCTATCATCTGCGACGCCAGCGCTTCGGCCACCAGCCAGCTCGCACTCGCCTTCGGACTCGGCGTGCGCGTGAATGTCGGCGGCGCGGCGGTCGCAACCCTGGCGGGGCGCTTCCTCGAGGTGCCGGGGAGTCAGATCCAAGCGCTCGAGGCCGTCGCGAACGCATCGGTCGCGCTGGGGGGTGTGCACAAAGGACAGCTGCTGGCCGGCACGCTCGGGCCGGTCGTGAGCGCGTTCATCCCCATCTCCGGGCCGCTGCGCGGCCGCAGCCCGTTCGCGGGCGTCCGCTTCCGGCGCGACACCAAGAAGGCGGGGAGCCTGGGTCTGCAGATCGATTACGCTCCCCTCGAGGTCACCGCCGGCAGCTGCGCGCCCGGATGTCGGCCCAACGCCATCCTCTTCGCGCCCGGCTACGAAGCGTCGGTCCGGCCGGCGTGGGGCCGCGTGTACGGCGTGGTCGGTTTCCTCCTGGCGGGGTTCTACGCGGAAGGGCGCGACCGCGGCATGGCGCAGGGGGCGCATGGCGGCGTCGGTGCCGACTTCTACAGCGGCCGGGCCATGTGGAACCTCAACGCGCGCCTCCTGTGGCTGCGGCGTAACTCCGGGGAAAACGTGTTCGGGGTGCAAGTGGGGGTGAGCGTGAGTCCAAAACTGGGCGGCAACAGGCGGCAATAGGCGGCAAATGGCGGCACAGAGCGCTTCTGCCGCCCTCTGCCGCCCTTGTCGCCTGCGGAGGGGTTGGGCGAGGCGGGGTTGCCGCCCTATATTACATCCATGCGCGTCACCACCTGGGCCGAGTACGGGCTGATCGTCTCCGTGAACCTCGCAAGGCGTGCGGGGCAGGGGCCGGTCGCGGCGCGCGAGCTCGCCGAGCAGGAGCGCCTGCCCCACGATTACGTCGAGCAGATCCTCCTGCGCCTGCGGCGTGCCGGCCTGGTGGATTCGGTCCGTGGCGCCAAGGGCGGCTATCATCTCGCCCGTGAGCCCCACGTCATCACCGTCAAGGACGTGATCGAAGCCTCGGAGCACGTCACCTTCGAAGTCAATTGCGACCTCCATCCCGTCGATCCCCAGCGATGTAGTCCGGAGGCTGCGTGCAGCATCCGGCCCGTCTGGCGAATGCTGGAGCAACGGATCAACGATCTGTTGGCCGGCATTTCCCTCGCGGACCTCACGCACGATGAGCCCGAGCTGTACCACATCGCCGGGGCTTTGGCCGGGAACTAGTCCCGCCATCCCAATTGTTTTTTTTGGACTGAAACCCGACTGGCGCTGTCGGGTTTAACCTGATTGGAGGTAAGCGTGGCGTATGCGCATCCCGAGGTACTCGTTTCCACCGAGTGGGTGGCGGGGCACCTCACCGATCCGAGCATTCGCTTGATCGAAGTGGACGTGGACACGACGGCCTACGACTCCGGGCACCTCCCCGGCGCCGTCGGCTGGAACTGGCAGTCACAGCTGAACGATCCGGTGCGCCGTGACATCCCGGACAAGAAGGCGTTTGCGAAGCTCCTGTCGGACGCCGGAGTCACGCCCAAGACGACGGTCGTGCTGTACGGTGACAACAACAACTGGTTCGCCGCGTTCGCCTTCTGGCTGCTCCAGCTGTATGGGCACACCACGGCGAAACTGATGAACGGTGGTCGCGCGAAGTGGGTGACCGAGGGGCGGCCGTTCGTGACCGAGCGCAGCGCCGTGCGCGCGACGAACTACCCGGTGCCCAAGAAGCAGAATGCCGCAATCCGGGCCAAGCGACCCGAGATCGAGAAAGCGCTCAAGGGCAAGAAGACCAAGCTCGTGGACGTGCGATCCACCCCTGAGTTCGTCGGCGAGATCATCGCCCCGCCCGGGATGACGGAAACGGCGCAGCGTGCGGGACATATCCCCGGCGCCAAGAACGTGCCCTGGAGTAAAGCGGTCGCGACCGACGGCACCTTCAAGCCGTTCGAGGAGCTGTTGCAGCTCTACAAGGGCGCCAGGGTGATCGACGGCAAGGATGAAGTGATCGCTTACTGCCGGATCGGCGAACGGTCGAGCCACACGTGGTTCGCGCTCAAGTATCTGCTGGGCGTGAAAAAGGTGCGCAACTACGACGGCTCGTGGACGGAGTGGGGCAACCTGGTCGGGGCGCCGATCGTGAAGGGAGCGGAGTGAAAACGGCGGCAGCAGGCGGGATTGGGCGGCAGAGGGCGGCAGCGGTCGAGAGCCGGGAGCCCGCACTGTGGGGTCTTGTCGGCAACACGCCGCTCATCCCGGTCACAACCTCCACCAACCTCCACCGTCCTTCACCGACCTTGCTTCTCAAGGCCGAGTGGCTCAACCCGGGCGGCTCCGTGAAGGATCGCGCGGCGCTCTCCATCCTGCGGGACGGGATCGCGCGCGGCGAGCTGCCGGCGAAACGGGTGCTCGATTCGTCGAGCGGCAACACGGCCATCGCCTATGCGATGCTCGGTGCCGCAGCGGGGATCGGGGTCACGGTGTGCGTCCCGGCGAACGCGAGCGCGGAGCGCAAGGCGCTGCTCGAGACCTACGGCGCGGAGGTGATCTTTACGGACCCGCTGGACGGCTCGGACGGTGCGATCCGCGCGGCTCGTGACCTCGCCGCGGCTCAGCCGCACCGGTACTGGTATGCCGATCAGTACAACCACCCGGCGAATGCCCGAGCCCATTACCTGACGACTGCGGAGGAGATCTGGCGCCAGACGGGCGGCCGCGTCACGCATCTGGTCGCAGGACTCGGGACGACCGGCACGCTCATGGGAACCGGCCGGCGTTTGAAGGAATTGAACGCGGGCGTCGAGCTGGTCGCGGTGCAGCCTGACGGACCGTTCCACGGGCTGGAGGGGCTGAAGCACATGGCGACCGCGATCGTGCCCGGGATCTACGATCCGGCGCTCCCGACCCGGACGGAGTTCGTGACCACGGAGGATGCGGAGGACGCGGTGCGACGGCTGGCGCAGCAGGCGGGAGTGTTCGTAGGGTGGTCGTCCGGGCCCGCCATCGTGGCCGCGGAGCGGGTGCTGTCCGCCCATCCGCCCGCGACCGACAGGGAGTCCTTTAGGGTCCGCCCGTCCGACCCCGTCGTCGTTGTGATCGCCCCCGACTCGGGCACCCGCTATCTCAGCGAGCGACGTCCATGACCCTGGTGCTCGACGCCCGTCAAGTCGCGGCGATCCGCCGGCACGGTGAGGCGGACTACCCCGCCGAAGCGTGCGGCTTGATCGGCGGCGCGGTGGAGGGTGATCGCAAGGTCGCCGTCCAACTCGTCCCGCTCGTGAACCAGCGCACCGACTCGGCGCGCAACCGCTACCTCATCGATCCGGAGTCGTTCCGGCGCGCCCAGGAGAAACTGGACCGCGACGGGCTCGAGGTGATCGGTGTATATCACTCGCACCCCGATCACCCGCCGGCACCGTCTGCGTTCGACCGCGAGCACGCCTGGCCCTGGCTGTCGTACGTGATCGTCGGGGTGGGTCAGGGGCGGGCAGGCGAGTTGAAGAGCTGGGTCCTGGCGCACGACCGTGGGACATTCGACCAGGAGCCTATCACCAGCGAGGAACGGAAGGTCGTATGGCAGTGACGGTTCTGATCCCGACGCCGCTCCGCCCGTTCGTGGGCGGGCGGGACGCGGTCGAGCTCGAGGCAGGCAGTGTGGGAGAGCTGCTCGATCGGCTCACCGGCCAACACGCAGCGCTGAAGCCGCACCTCTTTGCCACGGACGGTCGGCTGCGCAGCTTTGTGAACGTCTACGTGAACGACCGGGACATCCGGCAGCTCGCCCAGCGCGAGACGCCGGTGAGGCCGGGCGACACGGTGTCGATCATCCCCAGTATCGCCGGAGGCACGGCGACGCAAGTAGGGGCGCAGCATGCCGCGCCCCTACTGCCCAAGCTGTCGCACGAAGAGATCCTGCGCTACTCGCGCCACCTCATCCTTCCCGATGTGGGCGTCGAGGGACAGCAGAAGCTCAAGGCGGCGCGCGTGCTGCTGGTCGGGGCCGGCGGGCTCGGGTCGCCCGCGGCGCTCTACCTCGCCGCGGCTGGGGTCGGCACGCTGGGGCTCGTGGACTTCGACGTCGTCGACAAGACCAACCTGCAGCGCCAGATCCTCCACGGCACGTCCAGCGTCGGCGTGTCGAAGCTCGAATCCGCAGCCGCGCGGATCCACGACCTGAACCCTAACGTGCGCGTGGAGACATTCGAGACCCGGCTCACCTCGGAGAACGCGCTCGACATCATCCGCGAGTTCGACATCGTGGCCGACGGGACCGATAACTTCCCGACGCGCTACCTCGTGAACGATGCGTGCGTCCTGCTCGACAAGCCGAACGTGTACGGCTCGATCTTCCGATTCGAGGGCCAGGCGTCGGTCTTCCACGCGAAGCGGGGGCCCTGCTACCGCTGTCTCTACTCGGAGCCCCCGCCCCCGGGACTGGTTCCCTCGTGCGCCGAAGGCGGCGTGCTCGGCGTCCTCCCGGGCATCATCGGCTCGATCCAGGCGATGGAGACGATCAAGCTCATCCTCGGGGCGGGTCAGCCCCTGATCGGACGCCTCGTCCTGTTCGACGCGCTCAAGCTGCAGTTCCGGGAGCTCAAGCTGGAGAAGGATCCCGAATGCCCGGTGTGCGGCGCGCACCCGACCGTGACCGAGCTGATCGACTACCAGGCGTTCTGCGGCATCGGCGCCGAGCCGTCGTACGACGGAGCGGAGATCACGGCGCACGAGCTGCGGGACGAGTGGCAGCGCAACCCCGCGCTGGTGGTAGTCGATGTGCGGGAGCCGCACGAGTACGAGATCGCCCACATCGACGGCGCGGTGCTCATGCCGCTGGGGGAGCTGCCGGATCGGCTGGGAGAGCTGGACGGTCACCACGAGATCGTGACGCACTGCCACCACGGCGCGCGCTCGCTCAAGGCGCTCGAGATCCTCAAGGCCGCGGGCTTTTCGAAAGTGCGGAGCTTGCGGGGTGGAATCGACGCGTGGGCCGTGAACGTGGATCCCGCATTGCCGCGGTACTGATCGAATTGGACACGGGTCTGAAACACGGTAGGGGCGCAGCATGCTGCGCCCCTACGTCGTTTTCCGCATGCCGAAGGGGGGACTCGAACCCCCACGGGCTTGCGCCCACTGGCTCCTGAAGCCAGCGCGTCTACCAGTTCCACCACTTCGGCGACGGAAGGGAACGGCGAATGTAAGCCGCGGTATAACCTCAAGTCAACTCTTGGCTTGACCGCTCTGAAGTCGGTTTCTATCTTGCGCTGGCCCGGTGGACAGAGTCTCCATAGCCCGCAACCCGCGGGCGCGACATGACTACCATCTCCTGGAGACGTGGGAGGCCGGCCTCGTGCTCACGGGAACGGAAGTCAAGTCGCTGCGCGCGGGGAGGGCGAGTCTGGGTGAGGCCTACGCGCACGTGCGCAACGGCGAGGTCTGGCTCGAGGGACTCTCCATCTCCGCCTATCTGCCGGGCAGCTACAACAACCCGCCGCCCGCGCGCTCCCGCAAGCTGCTGCTCCACGCGCAAGAGATCCGCAAGCTCATCGGCGGCACGAGTCGCAAGGGACTCACCATCGTGCCGCTCGAGCTGTACTTCAAGGACGGGCTCGCCAAGGTGGCGATCGCACTCGCCAAGGCGAAGCAACAGCACGACAAGCGGGAAGAGCTGAAGCGGCGCGTGGCGGAGCGGGAGCTCGCGCGGGGCGTCAAGGGGAAACGGACGTGAGCGTCCTGCTGTGGCTCGTGCTCGTGACCGCACCGCGCGCCCCGGCGCCGCAGGCGGTGCTGATCGCGACGCCGCGGGGCGAGACGAGCGTGCCGGTGACCACGGAGCGAGGCACCGCCGCGGTCGCGGCCCCCCGGCTCGGGCCGCCGCTCGGTCTCACGGTGGCGCTCGACGGATCGCGGGTGACCGTCGGCCTCTCCGGTGTCGTGTTCGTGTTTCAGCTGGGCGCGCCGTTCGTGCGCGCCGGCGGCGTCGTGTACGGCCTGGTCGGAGAGCCGTATGTGGCGCGCGACACCGTGTTCCTGCCGCTGCACTGGCTGGCTGACTGCGTGCCGCGCGCGGTGGGCGGCCGCTACCGCTGGGAGCCGGCCCCGGGCGGCAACACGGGGCGTCTGGTGGAGCTACCGATCGCGAGCGCGGTGACCGCGACGCCGCCCTCCACGTCCTCCACCGCCCCTGTCCTCCCCCCAAGCCCAGCCTCGGCGCCGAACCCGATCACCGGGCTGCGGCTGCGCCATGGCGTTGTGATCGATCCCGGCCACGGTGGCGTCGACCCGGGGAACCCCGGGCGCTATTTCCCGAGCGGCCTGGTGGAGAAGGACATCACGCTGGCCATCGGACGGCTGTTGCGGGCGGAGCTGACGCGTCGAGCCATCGTCGCCACGCTCACGCGGTCGACCGACACCCTCATCGATCTGGCGGATCGCGGGGCGCTCTGCAAGGCGGCGTGCGACCTGTTCGTGAGCATCCACGTGAACGCGATGCCCGACGGACGGCGCGCCGACCGCGTGAGCGGGGTGGAGACCTACTTTCTCTCGGACGCGAAGACCGAAGACCAGCAGCGCGTGGCGCAGATGGAAAACGAGGCAATCAGCTTCGAGACCGGAACGTCGAGCGCCGCAACGGGGCCCCTGGGGTTCATCCTGCGGGACCTGCAGGTGAACGAGTACCTGCGGGAGTCGGCGCAGCTCGCCCAGCTGGTCCAGGACTCCGCGGCCCGGATCCATCCCGGCGGCGATCGCGGCGTGCAGCAGGCGGGTTTCACGGTGCTCACCACGGCCCGGCGACCCGCCATTCTCGTCGAGACCGGGTTCGCCACGAATCGCACCGACGGCGCGTTTCTCGCTTCGAGCCTTGGCCAGCACAAGATCGCGAGCGCGATCGCCGACGGCATCGTCGCCTACTTGCTCGAGCTCGAGCGCAAGCGCGCCGTCGCCCCGCCGGCGAGGGGTCGGTGACCCTCCCCCCGATCCCGCTGTTCGGCGTCTCCTTCCAAAACCCCGTCCTCCTCGCTTCCGGCACCGCCGGTTTCGGGCACGAGGTGTCCGGTGTGATCGACCTCGAAGCCCTGGGCGGAATCGTCACCAAAGCAGTCACGCCGGAGGCGCGCCGCGGGCACCCCGGGCCGCGCGTCGCCGAGTTCGCGGGCGGAATGTTGAACGCCGTTGGACTCGCGAACCCGGGTCTCGAGGCCGTGCGGGAGCACGAGCTCCCCTGGCTCGCGGCAGCGACACGACGCGCGCGGGTGCTGGTGAACGTCGCCGGCGGGACCATGGAGGACTACGAGCGCGTGATCGCGGGACTCACGGACCTTTCGGTGATCACCGCGTTCGAGATCAATGCGTCTTGCCCCAACACCAAGGCCGGCGGGCTCGAGTTCGGCGCGACACCCGAGGGGCTGCGCGAGCTGGTGCGCCGCTGCCGCGCGGTTGCCACTCGCCCCATCGCGGTGAAGCTCTCCCCTGTACTCCCCGACATCGCGGGCATGGCGCGGGTGGCAGAACAGGAAGGGGCGGATGCCGTCACCCTGGTGAATACGATCCCGGGCATGCTGGACCGGCGACTGGGGAACGGGGCGGGGGGCGTCAGCGGTCCGGCGCTGCTCGCGATAGGGGTGCTGGCTACGCGCAAAGTCCGCACGGCGGTCGCCATCCCGGTCATCGGGGTAGGGGGGATCCGTACGGCGCGCGACGCGCGCGAGTACCTCACCGCGGGCGCGTCGCTCGTGGCGATCGGCACCGCCGCCCTCGCCGATCCGCGTGTCCCGGAGCGCGTGGCGCGGGAGCTCGGCCGTGGCTGAGCTCATCGTCGCGTTCGACCTCCCGAGCGGGCGTGAGGCGATCGAGCTCGCGGCCCGGCTTCCCGGCCTGCGCTGGGCCAAGATCGGCCCCATGCTGCACGTGCGCGAAGGGCCCGCGCTGGTGCGCGAGTTCACGGCCCGCGGCGTGCGCGTATTCCTCGATCTCAAGTGGCACGACATTCCGAGCGTCGTGGCGGGTGCGGTCGAGGCGGCACGAGCGCAGGACGTCGCCCTGGCCACGGTCCATACGCTGGCCGGACCGGCGGTGCTCGCGGCCGCCGCGCAGGCCGCGGGCGAGATGGCGCTCGTCGGCGTCACGGTCCTCACGTCCCACGAGGCCGGTGACTTCGAGCGCGTGGTGGGGCGGGGCGTGCCCGACCTGGGGTTCGAGGCCGAACGCCTCGGGCGGTTGGCGGTGGCGGCGGGGCTGCGTGGCGTGGTGGCGTCGGGCCACGAGCTGGTACTGCTGCGCGAAATGCTCGGACCAGACGCCTGGATCGTGGTGCCCGGCGTGCGCGCGCCAGGCGATGCGCTGGACGATCAGGCCCGCACCATCCCCGTGGCGGACGCGGTGGGCCGCGGCGCGACGCACCTGGTGGTGGGGCGTCCCATCACGCGGGCCGCCGACCCGCGTGGGGTGTACCAGCGCTTGATGGAGAGCCTATGAGGGGGTGGCGGATAGCGGTGGCGCTCGTGGTCAGCCCGGTCGTACCGGGCAGCGGGCAGGCCCAGGGCTCGCTCGCGGAGGCGGCCGAGCGCGTGCGCCAGGCCTGGCTCGCCCACAACGTGCAAGCGGTTGTGGGGCAAAGCGCTAGTGTGGTGCTGCAGATCCCTGGAGCAGATCCCTCCGCGCCCGTCGACCGGGCGCAGGCCATCGAGCTGCTGCGCCGCCACCTGCGCGCCGGTGCCGAGCGGGGCCTGCGCGTCAGCGCCGTCCGGGAGGTCGAGCCGGGACGCGGCTACGCGGAGCTGGACCGGCGCTACGTCGTCGCGGGCACGAGCGACGAACGACGTGAGACGATCTTCCTGGGATTTCGGAAGCCCGGGCAGGAGTGGATGCTGGCCGAGTTGCGGAGTGCGCCGTAATCCCGCCCCTTGCGTGAACTTACGAGCCCGTCTATAGTTCGAGACTTAATTGGATTTTTCTCCGGAGCGTGCCGTTTGAAGGTTCGGACCAGCGTCAAACCGATCTGCGAGCATTGTAAGGTGATCAAGCGGCGGGGTGTCATCCGCGTCATCTGCAAGCGCAGTCCCAAGCACAAGCAGCGGCAGGGATAGGACGCCATGGCACGCATAGCGGGCGTCGACCTGCCACGCGACAAGAAAATTCTGTACGCCCTCCCGTACATCTACGGCATCGGCCTGCGAAACGCGAAGAAGATTCTCGCGGAGACCGGCGTCAATGCGGATGCGCGGGTTCGTGACCTGCGCGACGCGGAGGTCGCGCGGCTGCGGCAGGTGATCGAGCGGGACTACAAGGTCGAGGGCGCGCTTCGCACCGAGGTCGCGATGAACATCAAGCGGCTGATGGACATCGGGACGTACCGCGGCTCGCGGCATCGCAAGGGATTGCCGGTGCGCGGCCAGCGCACGCACACCAACGCGCGCACCAAGAAGGGGCCGCGGCGCGCGATTGCGGGCAAGAAGAAGCCCCTCCTGAAAAAGTAAATGGCACAAGCGAAAGCAGCGGGCGCGAAGCGCGCCAAGAAGGTGGTGGAGGCCGAAGGCATGGCCCACATCACGGCGACGTTCAACAACACGCTCATCACGATCACGGATATGCAGGGGAACGCCCTGACCTGGGGATCCTCGGGCAAGGCCGGGTTCCAGGGCTCCAAGAAGTCGACCCCGTTCGCCGCCACCGTGGCGGCCGAGCAGGCGGCCCGCGAAGCGATGAATCTGGGCGTCCGGCGCGTGCACGTGCGCGTGCAGGGCCCCGGCTCGGGGCGCGAGTCCGCGATCCAGGCGCTCGCCACGGCGGGCCTGCAGATCCGCTCGATCCGCGACGTGACGCCGATCCCGCACAATGGGTGCCGGCCGCCCAAGAAACGGCGGGTCTAAGGCATGGCGCGCTACACCGGGCCCGCGTGCAAGCTGTGCCGTCGCGAGGGGACGAAGCTGTTCCTCAAGGGGACGCGCTGCCTCACGGAGAAGTGCGCGGTGGAGCGGCGCCCGTACGCCCCGGGTCAGCACGGGCAATCGTCCGGGCGGCGGCGCAAGGCGTCCGACTATCAGCGCCAGCTGCGCGAGAAACAGAAGGTCAAACGCATCTACGGGCTCTCGGAGCGGCAGTTCCGAAACATCTTCGATCGCGTGCTGAAGGAGCCCGGGGTGACCGGTGAGGCGCTGCTCGTGGCGTTGGAGAGCCGCCTCGACAATCTCGTCTATCGGATGGGCTTCGCCGTGTCGCGCCGGCAGGCGCGGCAGCTGGTGCGGCACCGTCACGTGCAGGTGAACGGCCGCACCCTGGACGTCCCATCGTACCGCGTCGGAACGGGCGACGAGGTGAAGATCGCCGACGCGAGCCGCGAGCTCGTGCTGGTGAAGCATGCACTCGAGCAGTTCGGCCGGCAGCAACCCGTGTCCTGGATTCAAGTCGATACCGACAAGGTGCTCGGTCGGATGACGCAGCGGCCCACTCGCGACGCCATCCCGATCGCCGCACAAGAACAGTTAATCGTCGAGCTCTATTCCAAGTGATGACGACTCTTGATTTGAGCGGGCTGGTCCGCCCCCACCTGGTCGAGATGACCAAGCGGGAAGACAACCCGAATGCCGCCGAGTTCCGCCTCCAGCCGCTCGAGCGGGGCTACGGCTACACCCTCGGCAACTCGTTGCGTCGGATGCTGCTCTCGTCCCTGCGGGGCGCGGCCGTTTGGGCGTTCCGCCTGGACGGCGTCGTGCACGAGCATCAGACCATCCCCGGGGTGGTCGAGGACGTGCACCAGATCATTCAGCGGCTGAAGCAGCTGACCCTCGTGCTGGCGCCGGACGTGGACGAGGCGGTCCTGCACATCAAGCACGACAAGGCCGGTCCCGTGTACGCGCGCGACATCGAGGCGCACAGCGCGGTGAGCATCGTGAATCCCGATCAGCTCCTGTTCACGGTCCAGGACGACCGCGACATCGGGGGCGAGCTGTACGTGAACAAGGGGCGCGGCTACGTGGAGGCCGAGCAGCACCCGGTCGACCGCACCATGCCGGTGGACGTCGTTCGCGTGGACTCGATCTACAATCCCGTCCGGCGCGCTAATTTCACCGTCGCGGAGACGCGCGTGGGACAGCGCACCGACTACGACCGGCTCACGCTCACGGTCGAGACCAACGGCACGATTTCTCCCGAGGACGCCGTCGCGTACGCCGCCGCGCTGGCGCAGGAGCACTTCCGCTTCTTCGTCGACTTCGGCAAGGTGCCGATGGTCGCGGCCCAGCCTGCGGGGAACGGGGGCGCAGCGACGAGCCGGCTGCGGGAGGTGCTCGCCCGCTCGATCGACGACGTGGGGCTCTCGGTGCGCTCGGTCAATTCGCTCAAGAACTCCAACATCCGGACGCTGGGCGACCTGGTGCAGTACCGTGAGGAAGACCTGCTCAAGGTCAAGAATGTCGGTGAGAAGGCGCTGGGCGAGATCGCCGAGCTGCTGCGCCGGGAGGGACTCAACTTCGGCATGAAATTCGAGGAGACCGAGGACGAGCTGAAGGTGGTCGACGCCGGCGCCGCGCCGCAGGCGCAGGCGAGCGAGGGAGACGCGGAGTAATGCGCCATCGCGCCAAGGGACGCCAGCTCTCGCGCACCGCGAGTCACAAAAAGGCGCTGCTCGCGAACCTGGCCACGAGCCTGTTCCAACACG
>Ga0209802_1001278_pt1 | contig 18838 bp, 25 predicted proteins | sample GraSoiAngelo_129_FD_185886 | JGI IMG/M metagenome (GOLD analysis project Ga0209802, IMG submission 185886) | Grasslands soil microbial communities from the Angelo Coastal Reserve, California, USA - 14_0927_12_40cm (SPAdes) (version 2) | ecosystem: Environmental > Terrestrial > Soil > Grasslands ... | reverse complement strand
AGAGGATATGGGCATCAGATCTGTAGCGACTACCTAAAGGTCATGGAAAGAGCGACAGGAAAATACAACATCGACTTGCCCGACAGAGAATTGGCAGCCTGCCCAAGCAAGAGCCCCGAGGCCGAGGACTACATCCCGGCCATGTCCGCGGCATGTAACTTCGCCTGGATCAACAGACAAATGATCACCCACTGGGCCCGGCAGGCTTTCGAAAAGGTATTCGCGAAATCACCAGATTCCATGGACATGCGAATCGTCTACGATGTCTGTCACAACGTCGCGAAAATTGAATCACACCAAATCGATGGCGAGGCCACAAAAGTCATCGTCCATCGAAAAGGCGCTACCCGCTCTTTCCCTCCAGGGCATCCAGACGTCCCAGCCCAATACAGAGACGTTGGACAGCCGGTCCTCATTCCCGGAAGCATGGGGACGAGCAGCTGGGTTTTGATTGGCACACCAAAAGCAATGGAACTGAGTTTCGGAACCACGGCCCACGGCGCTGGAAGATTCATGAGCCGTTCCGCAGCTAAACGAAAGTGGCGCGGCGCAGACTTGAAGAAGCAACTGGAGAGCAGAGGGATAGTCATCAGAGCGGCAAGCATGGAGGTTGTCGCCGAGGAAGCACCAGACGCGTACAAAGATGTCGACAGAGTCGCTGACGTAAGCGACCAACTTGGAATAGGAAAGAAAGTTGTCCGCATGACACCCATAGGAGTTGCGAAAGGATAGAGCCCGGCCGAGGGACCGCGCGTGCCTATCTTTTCTTATATTCGCTTATCAGATTAGTAGGAGTCGGATCGATCCGCCTCAGCATAGCAAGGTACAAGGACACATAATCAAGGAGAAGGATTGGAGACAGCAACCTGGAAAGCCTTCCTCTCCCGGCGACGCGCACATCTAGCGGATGAGATCTGCTGGAACCTATCGTAGCGCGGAAAGCACCAAGAATCGAATGCTCAAAAGCCGTCTCCTGCGTGTCTCGAATGATCACTGGCAACATGTTATCTCTCTCATGCCAACCTTCAACCTCGTTGTGGCCTGACTCCGGCAACAAATCGTACTTCGCCAGTAACTTGCTGTTCTCCGCAAGTTGGTTCTTGAACCTGCGAGCAACCGACGACATTCTCTGCAGAGAATAGATTACCACCGAGTGGCCAAGCAGTTTCTCGGCTAGGCTCTTCGCCGGATTGTTCGCTCGGGAAGTTTCGATGCGGCAGCGACGCCTGATGTGAACAAGCTCCTCGGCAGCCCTAGATATCTCTCGCTTGGTCGAGCGAACGAGATTCGCTCTTTCCAAGGCAATTGAGGCGGCAATGATCAATTGACCAAGCGCTGCTCGTGGAGCCAACGAGGTTTCGACCTGCATGAATGGTGCTTTGAAGCGATTACAAATGGTAGCAAGTGATCCTCCGTGTCCAATACCTATAAGGGAGCTGCCTCTGTTCTTCGCCTCTTGAAACGCGGCCAGTGTCTCTGAAGTCTCGCCCGAGTAGCTTATCGCAATGAACAGCGTTCTCGCATTTACAAAGGCAGGTAGTCCTGGCTCTCGATGGACCAGCGCTGGAACGGGCAAAGCAGCCCTGAGCCAATCCAAGACTACGTCTGCAGCGCTCGCAGATCCTCCCATCCCCATGAGAACGAGACTTTGGAACGAGGATCTTGATTTCTTCAGCGAAACGTCCCACTGATCTCTAGCGCGAAGAAAAACATCGGGAAACCGATCGACCGCACCCATCATGTTAGATCGATCTATCCTCCCAAGGAGCTTCAAATCATCCAAATCGACACTCACCTTTGGGTCTCCTAATAGGGACGGAAGATTCTCGAGATTGGCTAATATCTTATGCTCGTAACCTTATGATGCTATGATGGAGGTTCCTCGAAGACACCAGCGACTCTCAGTGGCACTTCCTTCATCGTTTACGAAGGACGTACCGCATCTGAGAGAGAAGACCAGCCGGGCCGGCCTAATCGCGCGATCCCTCGCGATCTTCCGGGTCGACGAGGTTGTGATCTACAACGATCAAACTGGTGGCGGGTCAACAAACGAGGGAAGTCTCCTGGAGAAGCTACTCGCATTTCAAGAGACACCTCAGTACTTACGGAAGGCGCTGTTCAAGCAAGATCCCGATCTTCAATTTTCTGGAATACTGCCCCCTTTACGCATTCCCAGCCATCCAAACATTGTAGAGCCTCGAATCGGCGACATTCGTGAAGGACTCGTTATCGAATCGGGACCCCACTCAATCGTAAACGCGGGTTTCAGAGCAACTGTAGAGGTGGCCTCGAAGCGAAGATTGCTTGAGAGAGTTACCATTAAGCTCGTTCAAACATCGCCAAAGCTTGAGGGAGAATTCGTTGAGCCGACCCGGTTACCTATATATTGGGGATTCAGGGTCACTCGAACCAATCTCACGCTAGGTAAGCTGGTTAGGAGCAGAAGCCCGGACTTGACAATTTCGACCTCTCGAAGAGGGAAACCGGTACGAGACGTGCTCAACGAGCTGACTCTTCGATGGAAATCTTCGCAGGGACCACTGGTCCTGTTCGGCTCGCCTTCAGAAGGTGTACCCGAAATTCTTGCCAAGGAAGGAGCCGATCTGATAGGGATCGCTGACTTCAACCTGAATATGATACCGAATCAGGGAGTAGAAACAGTCCGGACAGAAGAAGCAATCCTTGCGACGATGTCTGTACTGAACTTGCTAGAGGAGATGTAGATGGGTCACCGAAAATACAGTGCTCCCAGAAGAGGGTCTCTCGCTTATCTCCCCCGTGGAAGGGCAAGTCACTGGGCGCCGAGAATTCGTTTTTGGCCTGATTACGACGGTCCGCCACGCCTATTGGGATTTGCGGGGTTCAAGGCGGGAACGACTCATGTCACGGTGGTCGATAATCGCCAGGGCTCCCTGAATTACGGCAAGGAAGTGACGTTCCCCGTGACGGTTGTCGAGACGCCACCTCTGAGAGTTACCGCCTTGCGTTTTTACCAAACGCTGAATGGCGGATTGCAGACCCTTGGGGAAGTATGGTCCAACGAGCAAACGAAAGATCTACAAAGGAGAATCAAAACGCCGGAAAAATTCGAAGACGTCAAGGCATGGGAAAAGGTACACGCTTCAACTAGCAAGCTATCAGAGGTAAGGGCCGTGGTTGCCAGTCAGCCACGAACCACCACCATCGGCAGAAAAACGCCTGACCTTTTTGAGGTGAAAATCGATGGTGGAACATTCCAGGAACAACTCGACTTCGGGAAAAAAATCCTAGGGAAGGAGATCAAAGTCTGGGATGTCTTCAAAGAAGGAGGAGAAGTCGACGTAATCTCCATCACCAAAGGAAAGGGAATCCAAGGCCCAGTGAAGAGATGGGGGATAAAGAAACTCAAACACAAGTCAAGAAAAACAGTCAGAGGAGTTGGATCAATCGGTCCATGGCACCCGCACTACGTAATGTACTCGGTGCCCAGAGCGGGGCAGATGGGCTTCGCCCAGAGAACCGAGCACAACAAACAGATCTTGAAAATGGGGAACAACGGCGCCGACGTTACTCCGAAAGGAGGATTCCTGCGTTATGGACCAGTGAAGACTGAATATACCGTCCTTCGAGGAACAATTCCGGGGCCTGCCAGAAGACTAGTTGCTCTACGATACCCCGCCAGAGGCAATCCGACCGGAGAACCGCCCAAGCTGGAACAGCTGAACCTCGCATCAAAACAAGGTGCTTAGACAGCGATGTCAACCGACTCAGTCAGAACTGCACACCTTCTCGACGTAGAGGGAAAATCAACTGGAGAGATCCCGCTGCCTCAAGTCTTCCAGACTGTCTTGAGATTGGATGTAATCAGAAAAGCCGCGATAGCTGAACAATCCCGCAGTTTTCAGCCCCAAGGGCGGAATCTGATGGCCGGAAAGAGAACAACAGCCGAGTCGTTCGGAGTTGGGAGAGGAATATCAAGAGTTCCACGAATCGGCGGACACGGACCCTTGTCTGGCACCGCGGCATTCGCTCCCGGAACAGTAAGTGGAAGAATGGCCTTCCCACCGGTCACATCGAAGAGGCTGGTTAAACAAATCAACCAGAAAGAAAAAAGACTGGCCTTGAAGGCTGCAATCGCCGCCACCGCGGCTGATGAGGTCGTCCGGAATCGAGGTCACAAGTTCGATAAAGACCGAAAACTACCGTTGGTCGTAAGCAATGAAGTGGAGAACCTGTTAAAGACATCTGACGCCAAGCGGTTTCTCACGTCCATCGGTGTCTGGGACGACATCGATCGAGTTCGAAAGAGCAAGAGAATCAAGGCTGGAGCAAGGACCCATGCCGTCGGACCTCTAGTCGTGGTCGGTGAAGACAAGAACGCTAGAAAGGCCCTAAGAAACTTTGAGGGCCTGGACGTAGTTAGAGCTACAGACCTCAGCGTTGGAGCCCTGGCACCAGGCACCCATCCAGGCAGATTGACGATTTGGAGCGAGTCAGCCATCAAGATATTAGCAGAGAAGAAGTGGTAGGACAAATGGCCAGGCTACCCTCCGAACTCGTGATCGTCTACCCAATGATGTCGGAAGACACAGTCAAGCTGATTGAAGGAGAGAACAAGATCACTTTCATTGTCAACAACAAAGCAACGAAGAACGACGTCAAACGGGCGGTGGAAGAACTCTACGAGGTAAACGTTTCTCGAGTATTCACCCTTACAACTCCGGAAGGAAATAAGAAAGCGTACGTTAAGCTGAGCCCCGAATCAAAAGCGTCTGACCTAGCCGTAAAACTGGGATTACTGTAGGAGCGAATTGGTGTAGCATGGGAAAGAACATTCTAGTCCAGAGACGTGGAAGAGGCTTCTTCATCTTCAGAGCCCCCACTCATCGAAGACTCCATCCTACAGGATATAATTCAGTAGACGGACATAGCACTGGGTACGTCAGAGATCTTCTTCACGAGGTCGCGCGCGGAGCTCCTCTGGCTCGGCTGGTCGTAGGGAGCAATGCCAATGTCTTCGTTCCCGCCCCTGAAGGAATGTACGTCGGTCAGAGCATCGAGATTGGGAGCGAGGCGCCGGCGGAGACGGGGAATATCAAGTCGCTAGGCAGAATCCCCGAAGGAACAATGATTTGCAATATCGAACTGCGTCCGGGAGATGGAGGCACACTAGCCCGATCCTCGGGCAGCTTTGCGCTCGTAGTCTCCCATACTCCCGCCGGGACTGAGCTTCGCATGCCCTCAGGCCGAACGATTCATCTGAATGACAGATGTCGAGCAATGATTGGAGTGGTTGCTGGAGCGGGCCGTACCGAGAAGCCGTTTTTGAAGGCTGGGCCCAAGTGGTTCCTACAAAAATCCCGAGGCCGGAAGTGGCCGGTGGTCAAGGGTCAAGCAATGATCGCGGCATCTCACCCCCACGGTGGCGGAAGACACAAACACGCTGGCAAACCTACGACCGTCGGGCGCGACACGCCTCCAGGAAGAAAGGTCGGGAACATTGCCGCCCGCCAGACGGGACGGGCTAAACGTCGCTCGGCACGTTAGAGCTGAAGAACATTATTATCATGCGGGTCCCAGGCAAGAGCCGCGCAATGTTGGTGATGAGCTACGCCTAGGCAGTTTACTTATCGTGGACACTCTGTCGACGAGCTCAAACAGATGTCGATGGACGAGTTCATCAAGCTACTCCCTTCGCGACAGCGCAGATCCCTTCTCAAAGGCCTCACGAATGAGCAGCGAATTCTTATGGAACATGTTCGCCAGTCGAGGAAGGAGAACGGGGGCAAGCCTGTGCCTGTAAAGTCACACGTCAGAGACATGATCGTCATTCCTGAGATGCTGGGATTGACTCTCCAGTTGCACTCTGGCAAGGAATACGTGGCTATTGAGATCAAGCCGGAGATGATTGGACATTTCGTCGGGGAGTTCGCGATTACGAACCAGAAGGTTGTTCATGGGACTCCAGGGATCGGAGCGTCGCGGTCAAGCATGTACGTTCCGCTTAAGTAGACTCGATAACGCTTCCCTCGCGTCTCCAGCCTGGAAATTCACCGTTTTCCTTCTAGCAGTCTTCAGGTCGATCTTTCGCTCCGGAAGGGTTCGGACCTAACTCGTGATTTCGCTAGAATAGGTTATTACAATGGCAAAGATCGTTCGCGTGAAGGCGAGCGCGAGATGCCCACCTCGAGAGAGCCGGGCCGAGAGAAGACAGTGATCTTCACAGTGAGGCTTGGGTGTTAGTGTCGCGGGCGACAAGGAACACTTCCGAAAGGGAGAGGTTTCAATGCGAAACTCGCCTTTGGGCCCTTTCGCAGGGAAGGATGTCGAATAGTCTAGAGGCTTTTAGCCGAGAGGAGAAACGACCGGCTCTGGGAGGCGGACTTGAATCTAGAGCATCGTCTTGAGCTTGCTACGAGAGGAACGGTCGAGATAATCCAGAGGTCTGAGCTTGAGAAGCTCTTGGATGAGAAGAAGAGTCCTCGGGCCTACTGGGGGTTTGAGTGCTCCGGAACGCAGGCGTGTCCTGCACGGAGTGATGCACATCGGCCAAGGGCTCGTCTGCGCCTCAAAGATTCAAGACCTCATCAAGGCGGGGTTCCACTTCATAGTATTTCTCGCAGACTGGCACTCAATGATCAACAACAAGTTCGGCGGCGACCTTGAAAAGATCCGAACCGTAGGCCGATACTACAAGCACTGTTTCTCGGCCCTGGGAATTCCAGAGGAAAAGGCAGAGTACATCTGGGCATCTGAACTTGCCGAGAGATCCGAGTACTGGGAGAAGGTTCTCAGAATAGCGAGAGCCATGACAACACTACGGGTCCTTCGAGCAATACCCATAATGGGACGGGACATGCAATCCAAAGAGAACGACGCAGCGACAATCCTCTATCCGTGCATGCAAGCTGCGGACATATTCCAAATGAGATTGGACCTTGCATGTGCCGGCATAGATCAGCGTAAGGCCCACATCCTTGCCAGAGAGGCGGGGGAGAAACTAGGCTGGGGCAAACCAGTTAGTCTTCATACTCCAATGCTGGTTGGACTCGCTGGTGTGCAGAGCACGCCGCGGGACAGCTTCGACGAGGATCCTAAACTGAACCAGGTAATAGCGGCGAAGATGTCGAAGAGCAAACCCGAGAACAACATTCTGATCCACGATGAACCGGAAGTGATCGAGAAGAAGCTCCAGCAGGCGTTCTGCCCGCCAAAGGTGGTGGAAGGAAACCCGATACTAGAATACTATCGCATCCTCGTCCTTGAGGGTCGCGAGCCGCTCACCTTGAAGCGCGACCCGAAATACGGCGGAGATGTTGAAGTGTCCAATTATGAACAGCTTGAGAAGGAATACGCATCAGGAAAGATCCACCCTCAGGACTTGAAGACCAACATGTCACGAATCCTCTCCCAGAAACTAGAACCTGTCAGAGAGTACTTCAAGAGAAGTCCAGAACCCTTGGAAGAGGTCCGTAGACTAGAGAAGAGCTGACCCATGTCTCGCCCCGCTCCACGCAGAAATCTGGTTCGATTGCGAAATCCGCGCGCCGAGTATTACGGGTGGAAAATGGAAGAGACAGAGAGAATCATCGATGAGCTCAGAACCCAGTCCGAAGCCGGAGTCCCAATCATCGTCGAGGGACGAAGAGACGAGGCTGCGCTTCGAAGGTTGGGAGTAGCGGGGAAGGTGTACTGCTTAAAGGCGAGAGGCGAATCCCGCCACGAGTTTCTCGATAGGCTCGACGGAACAAGAGAGGCGATTGTATTGACAGACTTCGACCGAGAAGGGAAAGAGTTAGAGACATGGCTCTACAAGGAACTCTCGCAGAGAGGAGTGAAGAGTGATCTGAAACTCTGGATTAGGATGAGGTCTCTGGCCCGAACGGAGGTGCGATCTGTGGAAGAACTTCCGAGCTTTGTTCGGGCCCTGGAGGCGAGAGCGACAGGGATTCGACCGGTCAGTCCTCAAGTTCCGCGGAGATAGCTGATAGAATGGACAGACCACCCTGTAGGAACCGAAACGCTTTCGCGTTCTTAGAGGATTGGACTCGGGTTGGCGTCCGCCTAGTTTTTCCCGTTCTTCGTCCGGATGTTCTTTGTCGATTTGCCGTTGCCGTGGAAATAGTCGCGGAGCACTTGTTCGAAGAATATCGAAAGGCCGCCGACTCTCCCGTGATAGACGCGTTGGACTTCGCTGCGTACGAGGTTTTCGGACTGGTCGCTCAGCGAGATCATTAGCTTGCCCATGTTTTGTACCGGTTGTGTATGCTTTCTCGCGTTCCGTTCATTCTTATTGACGAGAAACGGTTAATCGGTGACTAGTAGAGCCGTGGATATCCACAGTAACTTGCGAGTGATTCCTAGATATCGCTGGGACACCTGGTATGTTTTAGGCTTGAACGTGTGAATCGAGTATAAATGCGAAAACGTTCGGCAAGGGTCCCTCCTTCTGTTCCTACTTTTCCTAGTAGAAGAGCGGAGAAAGAAACGCAGAGACCGCCACAATTGTCTAAGCCGACAAAAAACTGCATGACGTCATTTTCAGGATCTCGCAGTTTCGAAGTTGGGACGCTAACAGTTCGCTGTTGACGCGGACTCCATTCCTACTAGGCCGTTCGGTCGGAAAGTCTCGCTTCTAAGACGATAAATAGCCGCCTTACTCAGAACGGCGGACCCGAGCTGGACGAAAGATAGTGAGCGTCGCCAACTGGTTTGTTTTTGGGCTGACGATCCTATTCCTAGTCTACTTCGTCTACGCTACTCCAATCATAATGCTCGGCGTTTGGCGATACAAGAAGCGAGGGTTCGGCGAGGATCCGGGTGAAGACTGGGATCCCCCAAATGTCTCTGTGCTTGTCCCAGTGAAGAATGAGGAGAAGGTCGTCGGAAGATTGCTGGATGCGCTGGTCCGTCTGGACTACCCGAAGGAGAATCTGGAAGTTGTGGTGGTGGAGGACGAGTCGAGGGATCGGACGCTAGAGATCTGCCGGAGCTTTTCGGCGAAACATCCATGGATCAAAGTGTTCCATCGAGATTCGAGTCTCGGCAAGGGCGATGCTCTCAACTTTGCATTTCACCAGTCGTCGGGTGAGATCGTTGCGACTTTTGATGCCGATGATGTGCCGGAGGAGCAGGCGGTTAAGAAGGCGCTCCGATATTTCAACAGTCCAGAGACGGGGGCGGTGCATGGTTTTCATCGGACGTTAAATCTTCGGGAGAGTATTGTCTCGCGGCTGGCGGCGTATGAGAATTTCCTGTATAGATTGTCGAATGATGGGAAGTATGCGTTGAGGTTGTTTGTCACGTTTTCCGGGTCTAATACGTTCTTTCGAAGAACTGCTCTAGAAAAGGTTGGGTTGTGGGATCCAAAATCACTCGTCGAGGATGCGGAGTTGTCGGTCCGGTTTGCTAGAGCGCACATTGCTACTCGACTGGCGCCGGTGGAGTGTTGGCAAGAGATGCCTGCGCGGGTGGGGAGCTTGTTCAAGCAGCGGATCCGATGGTCGGGAGGGAACATGCTGACTGGGGTTAAGCACTGGAATGCGTGGAGGTCGATGTCTCTTGCGAAGACGCTTGATATGGAGGCGTTGATGATGAGCCCGATCTTGGCTGTGTTGACGTTCGCGGCGTGGATTATTCTCGGCTTGGGAATTGTCAAGGTGGGATTACCGTTCGAGACCCTGCTCCCGCTCTTCATCGTCATGGTCGCTGTCAACATTGTCTATGTGGGGACCCTGGTCGCCGCCGTCGTCTCCTCGGCAAGGTCGAGCATGCTGTCGCATCTGGGGCTGTTGCTCGCAACGTATCCGTACGCGGCGCTTGTATCGCTCGCGAACCTGGCGGCGATGATACTCATCCTTCGCAGAGGTGCGAGGCTCTGGCTGAAGACTGAGAAGACGGGATACGTGGATAAGCCTCTCCAGCTCGGCAGCTCCTAGACACCGTCAGAATATTCCTCCGTTTGCTCGAAAGATGTGGGAAAGAACTAAATCCGGTACCCTGTTGAACAGCTACGCTTTAGAACCACTTTTGAGTCCGAAGCCTCGAGATTCACTGCTCATAATCCGGGACATTCTGGCCGTGGCCGCGAAACGAGCCTCGAAGACGGAGATCGTCTACCGGTCAAACATCAACTTCGTGGCTGCGGAGAAGTACATTACACGTCTACTACTACGAGGAATGCTCGAGACGGTGGTCGATGAGGGAAAATCGAAATTCCAGACAACACCGCTGGGAATAGAAGCGTTGTCCAAGCTCACAGAAGTCCAGAAACTGGTCGAAGGCACGTAGAACAACTGAAGAGCACTCCCGCGTCGGGAGAAAAAAATTCCCACCCCCTTTTTCTAGAAGGCTCTCGCCAGATGAAACTGTTCTGGGCGAGTCTCACGGTTCAACGCGCAGAATAGAACGATCGACCGTTTTTCCAACTGCAGATTAAGCGTAGAGATCAGCGTGAAGATATCGCGATCTCAAATCGCCTGACCCGATTCTGGATTGGGGCTTGTTTCGGGTGTTTTTCCAGGGTGAAGGTCGATAAAGTGTGAAGGATCTCTGGAGAAATGACCTACCCCCCCGGGGGTCGAGAAATGGTTGACGAAAAAAAAGATACCAAACCGAAGAGAGTTCCCAAAGGAGTGTTTTGTGCCGCGAGAAAAAAATATTTTCCAGATTTCCTGAGGGTAACGGGGTCTGGTAAGCGTGGATGGCAGCATCGAGGTTGGTTGACATCTTCGACGGTCTAGACTATGCCCTTGAATTGTATGACTACATAGTTCTCAGATACAAAAAGAGAGTCTTGGAATATTTCTGTCACAGCTAACGCAGGTTCGGATTTGGTGGACTATTGGACGGTGACTTCGAAAGTGTATGGCGAGGCTGGGAGGGCTGTGCCGACGTCGAATCTGCAATCGATGGTGCCGCTCAGCAGGGCGAGTGTCTGAATGCAGAGTGGTCCGTATGTTGTCGAGCCGACGACTAGGGTTACGTTGAACTGCTTGTTTGGAGGTGCACCGGGGGTCGCGTTTACCTGCACATCGTAAACCAGATGCCCAGCAACAATGGTTGTATTGGCGGTCTGCGGTGACGCGCTGAAACTGACGGGACTGCTGCAAGACGTCCCATTAGAGGCCCCTGCAGTCGGCGATACGGAGAAGCCTTTGTCTGTGGCGATAAGACCGTTCGTGACGTTCACTGCGGAACCTATCTCAGCCTGATACGAACTCGACGTCACCGAGAGGCTAGCGGCAAAGACGATAGCTGCAATAGACAAGAGAAGTTTGACCGCAAAGATCCAGCTGCTACCCCTTCCAATAATACGGGATAGTCGAATGACTTTGCCCAAGCTTTGTCCTTGCTAAGCTCTTGAAGAACCGAGTTTGAGATTTCAGTAACCGAGTCATATCTACCCTAGTAACGCAAGATCCCCCGTTGAAAACCTGCTGTGAGGAGTCAAAGTTGATTGAATGGTTCCTATTGTTCACTCACAGGCTTGCGAATTCGGAATACCGTAGAAAAAAAAAGTTGGCTGGGCGTACTTTGACGACTACGGAGTTTGGAGACTCTAATTGACGTTGACGTAAACAGTGACAGGGGCCGTGAGACTGGCCGTCCCCAAGTCAACATAGAACGTCACCGTGCCCGAGCTGCTACCGCTGGTGGTCCAAACACCCGAGGTGACTGTCACTAGAGATGTACCTTCAGGTCCAGCACCGTTTCTCGCAATGATGGTAGCAGTGTGAGTGCCCACAGCTGGAGTATTCATCACAAACGTCAGCACGTCCATCCAGTGACCACCAGTCAGAGCGTTGTTAAGAGCAATACCAGATCCAGCAATAGTTATGGCACTCGTAGCATTAGTAGAGGCCGCGTTCGCGACGACAGCCAACCCGTTGTCGTTGACAGTGAAGACCCCGGTGTTATTGTGATAGGTGCCCACCTCTCCGGTGTAGACAGCCTGATTGAGGGTAATCGTGGCTGCAAGAACGCCCGCAATCATTCCTACGATGCCAACAACCACTAGCGTCAACGCCGGGACTTTCTTGGTAGTGATACGGCTCACAAGTACACGAAGGCTGCTCATTTACACATCAGGAAAACGCTAACATTATTGCCTTTTCGATAAGCCACACGTAACTAGTGTGGAGACTACACGGTATCAGGAACTCGACTGTTCAGAGTCGGTATCCGCATCGTCATTCCCGTGGTGCTCATAACGCGGCTTCTGGAACCTCGTAAGCAACCCCTGCGGGCGCGGAAGCTTAGGTCGAGCCCCGGCGATTTTTCGCAGGAAGGGTAGCCTCCGAGCTTTCTCTGGAGCCACCTGTTGCTCTCCCAGCCACCACTTCTGCAAAACTCTAGTTCCCGTCTCGTCCGCTTCTTCGATCAGTAGAATCTCTCGGCCACAGTGATTGAGGAGAGTCGTCTCGATCTGCCGTGCTGAGTCGAAGTCTACTTTCTTGTCTACGAGTTCCATGTAGACTTGGTTCAGAAGTTCACGATATGGAACAGGCTCTTGGCGTGTCGTAATGGTTGTTACCGCTGACTTGAGTATTGCTCGTTCAGGACGAGTCATCCTGGCGTGTCGCCAGGTCGACGGTTGAGCGATCTCGAGAACGGGCGGACGTTCCGCGTCTATTGCTTTCTCGGCCGGCACCGCAGACGCGAATAGCGGAGACGGAGGAGCTGGCTCTTCTATCGCCGGGTCGACACTCAAGGAAGCTGCTCGTTCAAGAACGGGCTTTCTAAAGCAGAGTTGGTTTTCTGGCCTCCCCGGGACTCTGTAGACTGTTCCTGAAGATTCAACTTCGAAGCCGGTCACGGGCATGATCTTCTGAATTCTATCTCCGAGAGTTATAGCCCAATCGGGCAGGATTATCGAGAGGTTGCCTCCCGGTTCGACTGTGTCGAACAGTTTCTGGAAGGAGACGAGTAGTTCGTCGTCATTGAGCATTTGCGGATCCTTCCCTAGTGGATTGAATTCTTTGTCGTTGCTTGAGAACCAGACGTGCTGGTATGGAGGGCTAAGGTAGACATCGTGGATGCGGCCGCTTGGCAGCAACGCGCTTAGGACTTGGAAGGCTCTCTCGTGGATGATCTTGATTAGGCTTCGGCCGACCACCAGCCCTAGAGAGAGGAATCCCAAGTAGAAGGGAAAGTAGAACGAGGCGGTCACTAGGGGAGCCGAGTAGTACTTGAGGTCGAGACCCAGAATGCTCCCCTGGAGAGCAGCTGTCCCATAATATGGTGGGACGACGCCGTATGCCTGTACAATCGCGGTCTCAGTCCAGTAGTAGATCAAGACGAAGCTGAGGTAGAGTTCGACGAGCGAGGAGAGCCCGAAGTAGACAGCCAGGTTGCGCCACCACGATGTCGGCTGAATGCTCGCCGCGAACAGCGCAAGCGATCCCAAAATTAGTAAGACGCGAGTGAAAGAACCTAGGTTGTTCGCTGCCGAAACCGTCGAGGGAAGCCCGAGGGCGTTGATGTGCAGGTAGAACGGCGAGACTTGGACGCTCAGCAGATTACCAGTGGTCGTTCCCGTTAGGGTCCACCAAGGCTCACTGCCGAGGGCCACGAACAGCGCTACAAGGGCGCCGATCAAGACTAGGAGGTCGATCTGGCGGAGGAACCCTAGTCTCTCGTTCGCTCCAGCGCTCATTGTCTACTTCTCATCCAAGAGATAAGATATGGACCCTGGTCTCATTTCCGATATCAGACAGTTAGAAGAAGAGTGGGAAGTGAATAGGAGTCCCGTTACCATTCGGGATTTTGTGGAGTCCGGGAGAGTGTAGACTCTCCACGCTAGTTTAGCGTGTTGTTTTCTATCGAGGCGTCACTTGACCCTCAACAACGCAAGGGTCAGGGATCATTGTGATCTTGATATTTTCTGGCGAACAGTCGGAGCGACTCTTGACTTCGAACGGTTTGACATTCTATTTGCCCAGTTCATCTGCCTTTCAAGGTTCAGCGTGTATTCTTTCAGAATGTATTCTAGGTCTGCCTGAGAGATCTTGTTTTGTTTGGATTCTAGCATCTCCTGAGCCATCTGGAACTGGCGATTGGATCCGTCGACGAAGAAAGTGGCCAAGTTCTCCGGATCGATAAGTTCGATGAAGAGGCGTCGTAGACTGCCGAAGCGTTGCTGAAAGTTAGTGAACATTTCTTTGGCGTGACCGAGAGATTCGACGCCTTTTGGGGTGATGTGGTAGACCCGTCGTGTGGCCTCATCGGAGGGCTCAGGTTCTGCTTTGATGAGACCTTCCGAGACCAGCTTCTTGAGGATTGGGTAGAGAGATCCTGCTCCGGGTCTCCAGGCGCCTTCCGTCTTGCTGTCGATGTCCTGAATGATTTCGTATCCGTGAATTGGTTTCTGGGCTATCTTGTGCAGGATGTAGTAACGGAGCAGGCCTTTGGGTGCGCTGTGGAGTCGATCATGAACGCTGAAGCTTTCTTCTTCCGGCTTTGGCTGGCGCATCTTTCCTGTTCATGATTGCGGGCCGCATATAAGGTATATCGTATGCGATACAGAATCCGATAGTTAGGAGAAAAGAGATCTGCCGGAGGAAAAAAGGGCAGAATTGGGAGGGAGGGGATCAGGCTTTGGGAGTCGAAGGAGCGTAGGTTGGCAGGGCTCTAGTCTTGCCGCGGAGATACTTGAATCCCGCGAAGCCGACCATGACAGCGCCTATGCCGCCGAGGAGGACCGCGACCGAGTCCAGCCAGATGCTGGTGAAAGTCGCCGTATCAGTCCCACCACCAATGGTCGCTAGACTGCTCTGGGCAGCATTAGCATCGTTAAGCGCGTTCTGGTAGTCTGTCTGTGCAGTAGCGAAATCCCCGAGCGCGTAGGCATTGTTCGCAAGCGACATCTGAGTATTAGCTTGAGCCAGCGAAGCTAGAGCAGAGCTTGTTCCAGGGGCCGGCGAAATCGTGCTGCCGAGGACCGCGTTGAGGGAGCTTATGATGGCGCTGGCTTGCAACTTGGAGTTGTAGCTGCTGGACTGGGCGCTCGAATAGACCGCAAGCGAATGGTACGGATAGTTGTAGCTGTTGAAGCTATGACACATCGCCGGAACGTTCGGAGGAGAATAGTTGTAGTCGTAGCAGTAGGAGTAGACGCTCCACGTTGCTCCTTGGGCCATGTCCCATAGTTCAAGAGTCCAAGTGTGAGCTTGTAGGTTTAGAGCCTGGTATTGACCGGTAAGAGCTGGGATCGTATAGGAGAGCGTGACTGTAACCGTCTGACCAGCGTAGACCGCAGTATCGCTTGTCGTATTCTGGAAATCGGTCATCCAGTCGAACTTCACGCCCATAGTCAGGTTGCGCTGGTAAACGTACGAGTTCGCTGTGAAGATGACATTGAAGTTTAGAGTGTTGCCTGCCTGTATAGCGTCGACAGTGGTTCCGAGATAGGAATCGTAGGTTCCACGTGCAACTAGACCCGTAATGTTTAGGGTCTCGTTTGTATCGTCTCCATGTGCTCTCTGAACAGTTAATGGTACTGCGACTCCAACCAATAGTACTGCGAGTATTGGAATCAGGAACTTTCGATTCTGCACTATTGTAACCTCAGACCTTTGGGCGCACGGAGACTCGTACAATTATGCGCTGTAACTATTGGGACTGTCGAACGGTTGCTAGATCAAAGGGCCGCTCTGCAGCTCTCCGTAGACTGGGTCAAGACTCTAACTTTTCAGATCTTACAGGCATATCCTTGATGTCGGCCTGCACTAGAGATAGAACCAGTGGGTGTGAACCGTACCAACTAATTGTGGATCGTTCAGAGAGATGATTCTTGTTACTTCGTGGTTTGGAATATCGACTTCTGCTTCGGATACCTTCTGACGCTTAATGTTGCGAAAATCGCGAGAAGGGAGAAGATTGCGATAGCGCTGATGGAACCAGAGTTCTGACGGCTGAGTATTTGCGCCAGCATCGATAGCAATCCGCCAGTCGTGACTCTGACGGCGATACTGAGAGTGTGAGTGGCTGTTCCTGACGCCGCTTGGATTGTGATCGTATAGTTGCCTATGGGCGTGTTTGACGGGACCTGGATTGTCAGGTTGAGATTCATCTTACTGTAGAATGTTAGTTGGACGATTGAAGTGCTGAGGATCCCGGTTGGACCTCCCGGGGTCGAGGTTATTGTTAGGTTCACGTTGCCCTGGAAGAAGCTCAAACTTTCCAAGTTCAGGGTTATCGTGGCGTTTGAGCCTGTCGAGATGCTCGCCGAGGTTGGTGTAGCGGTTATGCTGAAGTCTGTCGCGACAATTGTGAGGACGATTGTATGCGAGAGTGTTCCATCGTCCGCGGTCATGATGATCCGATAGGTACCGACGGGAAGGTTGGACGGAAGCGACACGCTGACGATTGACAGTTCTGTTCCGCCCGGGGAGAGATGGGATGACTGCGGATTGACGGAGACGGTCGGCAGGACGGCTGGAGGGATGAAGAGGAGAGGATGGGGTCCCCCCAACGAGCCGCCTGGAGCAGATGTGGCAGAGTCGGCTTGGACCGTGAATGTTAAGCTCACGTTTCCAGCGTAGCCGTTGAGACTGTGAAGAGTGAGGGTTGAGCTGGTGTTTGATCCGGCGGGATCGACGAGGTTTACTGGATTCGCATCGATACGATAATCCACCACGTGGATGGTGATTCCGATTGTGTGTGATAGCGAGCCTGATGTGGCTTGGATCGTGACTGAGTAGTTGCCATAGACTGGTGCGCTAACTGTCAAAATAGAGCTGCCAGAGCCAGGGATGCTGGTAGGGACTGTCGCGGCGATTAGTCCTGTGGACGGTGTGACGGTTAGACTCACGGTTGCGGTGAATCCGTTCAGTCCGTTTATCGTCACTGTGGAATTGCCCGTTGTGCGGGCTAGCAGTGTTATGGTGGTTGGGCTGGCGGTGAGTGCGAAGTCGACGACTTGGACGCTGACGGTGATGGTGTGTGTCAGGGTCCCGCTTGAGCTGGTTATGGTTGCGTTGTAGTTTCCGGCTGTATTCGAGCTGAACGTCAGTGTTGATGTTCCCGATCCACCTATGAGGCTTGTGGGATTAATCGCCGGATTGAGTCCTGTGGTGCCTGAAACAGAAAAGGATACGGTTCCGGAGAAATGGTTCAAGGGTGTGATCGTAATGATGGATGACCCGCTGCTTCTCGCGTTGATCTTTACACTCGTTAGATCCGCGGTGATCGCGTAGTCCTGAACAGAGAGGACGACCGTCGCAGAATGCAAGAGGGCACTATTCGTCCCTGTGAAGGTTAGCGTGTAGTTGCCCGCGATGTTCGAAGCGCAAGAGACTGCTGCACTACCAGATCCGGTCACGCTGCCTGGATTGATTGCGGTGCATAGGACGCCTATTGGAATCGTGTCGTTGAGGCTTACTATTCCTGCGAATTTATTCAGCGAGGTCACTGTTATCGTAATTGTTACTGAGCTACCGGAAGTGGTCGCTGGAGGTGTGGTCGCGGTTATTGTATAGTCTACGAACCTGATGATGGTTGTTGCTTCATGGTTGAGGGAGCCGCTTGAGCCAGTCACTGTCAGGGTATAGTTGCCCGCGACATTTGCACTGCACGAAATCGTTGCGGTTCCGGCTCCGTTAATGCTGGTCGGATTGATCACTCCGCATGACAGACCTGACGGAACAATATCGGTTAGGCTGACGGTTCCCGTGAACCGGTTGATGCTGCTTATTGTAATCGTTGATGTGGTCGATGACCCGGAGTTGATCGCGTTGGGTGTGGATGCGACGATTCCGAAGTCGCGGAACTGGAACAGGACAGTAGCGTTGTGGACAAGAGAGCTGCTAGTTCCGGTAACGGTCAGGGTGTAGTTACCCGCAAGGATGGAGTTGCATGATACTGTTGCTATGCCTGATCCCGTTATGCTGGTGGGACTGATTGCTCCGCAGACGAGACCCGATGGCGCACTGTCCGTTAGAGAAACTACTCCGTTGAAGTGATTTGCTGCTGTGATGGTGATCGTCGAGACGGCTGGGGTCCCAGCATTGACAGGGGGTGGCGACGAAGCTGACGCATTGAAGTCCCAGAACTGGAAGATTGCGGTTGACGTGTGAATTATCAAGTCGCTTGTGCCGGTTAGGGTCAGCGTGTAGTTGCCCGAGAGTCCAGCATGGCAGGAGATCGTAGCAGTTCCGGATCCAGCCACGGAGGTCGGGCTGATTGTTCCACAAATGAGTCCGGGGGGAACAGTGTCGGAGATCGATACTGTACCTGAGAAGTGGTTCAGCGCCGTTATTGTAATGGTAGATGTGGTAGATACTCCGACGTTCGCTGGTGTTGGTAGTGTCGATGTTATTGTAAAATCTCGCAACTGGAAGAGAGCTACGGCTGAGTGGGCTAGTGAACCGCTCGTAGCGGTCACGGTGAGAGTGTAGTTTCCAGCGATGGTGGCGCTACACGAAACGGTTGCTGTTCCCGAACCCGTTATGCTGGTCGGGGCAATGGTCCCGCAGGCTAGTCCTGATGGGACAGTATCGGTCAGAATGATCACTCCAGTAAAGTGGTTTATTGCAACTAGAGTAATTGTTGAGCTTGCAGAGCTACCCGCATTGGCGGGAGCAGGGGAAGCGGCGGCTATTGTGAAGTCTCGGAACTGGAAGGTGGCTGTTGCGTTGTGTGATAGTGGTGTGCTCGTTCCGGTAATTGTCGCAGTGTAGTTGCCGGCGACCGCGGCAGTGCACGAGATTGTCGCGGAGCCCGAACCAGTAACACTCGTCGGGCTGAATGATCCGCAAGTTAGACCCGGAGACGGTGTATTTGTGAAAGTTACTGTTCCCGCGAAACCGTTTACCGCTGCTACCGTGACGGTTGAAGTTGGTGATTGGCCTGCGTTGAC
>Ga0209802_1001276_pt1 | contig 18876 bp, 19 predicted proteins | sample GraSoiAngelo_129_FD_185886 | JGI IMG/M metagenome (GOLD analysis project Ga0209802, IMG submission 185886) | Grasslands soil microbial communities from the Angelo Coastal Reserve, California, USA - 14_0927_12_40cm (SPAdes) (version 2) | ecosystem: Environmental > Terrestrial > Soil > Grasslands ... | reverse complement strand
AGCCCTTCAACTCTTTCTTCAACTCGTTCAGGATCCGCCAGTCGCTCGCCTGGGCGATGAGCTTCTGCGGATTCGACTTGAGCAACCCGGCTTCATGGAGCCGAAGGGCGTAGAACCGGATCGTGTCCTCGGGATCGTACTCGCGCCACTTCCCGTACGGCAGCTCCTTCAACATCTGGACGGCGTAGTCGTAGCGAGGGGTGAACTTACGGTCGACGAGGGTACGGGCGACGCGGTCGGGCTCGGTGGCGCAGAGGTCGGCCGCCTTGAGAATCGCGCGTATCGCGCGCTTGGTCGCCACCGGGGACTTCGCCACGAACTCTCGGCTCCCGGTGACGAGGCAGCAGAAGTACTGTGACCATGGTCGATCGGCGGCGCTGTTGACGATGACCCGGCCGATCTTGCGCGCGCGCAGCTCCTGGGTCCGCGGGGGGAAGCCGATGTAGGCGTCCACCTTACCCTCCGCGAAAAGCTTGAGCCCCTCGTCGACCTCGTGGACGACCCAGGTGATGTCCTTGCGCGGGTCGAGCCCGACATAGGCGGCGATGCTCGCGAAGAACACGTACTCGGTCCCATTCACCGCTGTCACCGACACGGTCTTGCCCTTGAGGTTGCTGATCTTCCTCAGCCGTTCCCCGCCGAACACCTCGAAGCAGCCAACGTGGGCGCCGGCCAGGAAGACCACTGGATCACCCTGGTCGACGCGGACAAGATTCGGCCCGACGAAATTCATACTGATGTCGGCGCCGCCCCCCGTGAGTACCCTTGAGACCGGCTGCCCGACGGGCATGTCGACATAGCTCACGTCGGTGAACCCCTCCGCCTTCAGCAGGTCCTCGGCCACGTACTGCGGGGCCCAACACAGGCTCGTCGTCTTGATCAGGCGGAGTTTCGTCGTCTCGGGCGGCGGCTCGGCAGCGACTCGGGACGGACGCACGCCCATGAGACCCCCCGTCCCCGCGAGTGTTGCGCCACGGAGGAACTCGCGTCTGTTCATCCCTTCATCTCCTTCTTCAGCTCGTTCAGGAACCGCCAGTCGGTGCCCTGGGCGATGAGCTTGTTGGGGCCTGACTTGACCATTCCAGCCTCGTGCAGGCGCAGAGCATAGAACCGCAGCGTGTCTGCGGGGTCGTACACTCGCCATTTGTCGTACGGGACTTCCTTCATCGTCTGCAGGGCATAGTCGTAGCGCGGCGTGAAGCCGTTATCGATAATGGACCGGGCGGCGCGCTCTGGCTCGAGAGCGCAGATGTCGGCGGATTTCAAGATGGCGCGCAGCGCCCGCTTGGTCGCCACAGGGTGTTTTCGGACGAACTCCCTGTTGCCAGTGGCGATGCAGCAGAAGTATTGCGACCACGGACGGTCGGTCGCGCTGTTCACCACCACCCGACCCACCTTCTTCGCGCGGAGCTCCTGCGGAATCGGCGGAAAGCCGAGGAAGGCATCGATCTTACCCTCGGCGAGAAGCTTCATCGACACCGTCGCGGGATGCGTCACCCAGGTGACGTCCCGGCGTGGGTCGACGCCGACGTGCGCCAGCATGCTCGCGACGAACGTGTGATCTGGCCCCCCGAGCCCGCTCACAGCAACCGACCGCCCCTTCAGGTCGCGAATCGCGTGGACCTGATCGGTGGCGACGAGCTCGAAGCAGCCGACGTGCACCCCGGCCAGGAGGACGATCGGGTCCCCCCGGTCGAGCTGGATGACGAGCGGGGCGGCGAAGTGCAGGCTGATGTCCACCGTGCCGGCGGCCAACTCGTCGGAGATGCGGGCGGGGAGTTCCAGCTTGATGTACTGCACGTCCGTGAACCCTTCGCCTCTCAACAGCTCTTCGGCCACGTACTGCGGGGCCAGACAGACGCTGGGCGTGTGGACGAGCCTCAGCCTCGGCGTCTCGGGTGGCGGCTCCGCCTTCGCCACTTCCGGCCGCCATCCGAGAAGGCTCGCCGCTCCCGAAAGCGCCAACCTGTTCAGGAACTGCCGGCGGTGGATCATCCCTTCAACTCCTTCTTCAGCTCGTTGAGGAAACGCCAGTCGGTGCTCTGGGCGATGATCCGTTGTGGGCTCGCCTTGATCATCCCCGCCTCGTGGAGGCGGAGGGCGTAGAAGCGCACCGTGTCCTCCGGGTCGAACTCGCGCCACTTACGATAGGGCAGCTCCCGCATTGTCTGGAGCGCGGCCTCGTACGTCGGCGTCAAGTCGCGGTCGACGAGCCATCGGGCAGCGCGTTCCGGCTCGGCGGCGCAGACGTCGGCCGCCTTGAGAATCGCCCGGAGCGCACGCTTCGTGGCCACCGGATACCTGCGGACGAACTCGCGGTTCGCCCCGATCACGCAGCAGAAGTACCGCGACCACGGGCGATCCACAGCACTGTTGACCACGACGTGCCCGATCTTCCGCGCCCGAAGTATTTGGGGCTCGGGCGCGAACCCGAGGAAGGCGTCCACCTTCCCCTCGGCCAGAAGCTGCATGGACTCGGCAAACGGGTGCGTGACCCACCGCACGTCCTTCGCGGGGTCGAGGCCCACGTAGGCGAGCATGAGGGCGAGAAAGATGTGCTGTGTGGACCCAGTGCCCAGGCCGGCCAGGGCCACCGTCTTGCCCTTGAGGTCTCGGATCGCACGCACCCGCTCGGTGCCGAACAGCTCGAAGCACCCACTGTGGACGCCGGCCAGGATCACGACGGGCTCCGCCTGGTCGAGGCCCATGATGTACAGGGCAGCGTAGTTCATGTTGATATCGGCCTCGCCTGAGGCAATCGCCTTCCGGATCTCGATGACCGGAGAGCCCTCTCGCCTGACGTACTGCACGTCGGTGAAGCCTTCGAGCTGCAACAACTCTTCCGCGACGAATTGCGGGGCGATGCAGGTCGCCCGAGTCTTCACGAGTCGGATTCGTGTCGTCTCCGGCGGCGGCTCGGCGGCCACGAGTTCGGGTCGCCATCCCAGGGCGGCCGCCGTCGTGGTCAAGGCCATCCCTTTCGCAAACCGACGTCGGCTGATCATGTGTCCGATCCTCCGCGCGAGACGGGTCCCCCCGTCTGCCGTACCGGCAGCGTGAACGTGAACGTCGAGCCGCGACCGACCTCGCTCTTGACCCACAGCCGGCCGCCGTGGAGCTCGACGAAGCGCCGCGCCAGCGTCAACCCGAGTCCAGTGCCCTCGCGCTTGCGCGCGTAGTCGGTCCCGACCTGACGGAACTCCTCGAAGATCGCGTCGTGGTCGTCGGCCGCGATGCCAATGCCGGTGTCGCTGATGGCGATCTCGACCGTCCCGTTGGCGAGATGGGCGGTGACGCTGACGCGTCCGCCCTCGGGCGTGAACTTGATCGCGTTCGAGAGCAGGTTGATCAGCACCTGCTTGACCTTGCGTTCGTCGCCGACGATCTCACCCACACCGGGATCGACAGCGAGATCCACGCCGAGGCCGTGGCGCGTGGCGCGCTCGCGGATGAGCGTGAGGGCGTTCTCGAGCGCGAGCGGCACGCTGAAGTGCGTCAGCTCGAGGTCCATGCGGCCGGCTTCGATCTTGGACAGATCGAGGATGTCGTTGATCAGCGAGAGGAGGTGCCGGCCCGACGAGACGATGTCCTGCAAGTATTCTTCTTGCTTCGGATTGAGGTCGCCGAACATCCGCTCGAGTAGCACCTCGGAGAATCCGATGACGGCGTTGAGCGGCGTCCGCAGTTCGTGCGACATGTTGGCCAGGAACTCGGACTTGTGGCGGTCCGCCACCTCGAGCTGGCGGCTCTTCTCCTCGATCTCGCGGAACAGCCGCGCGTTCTGGATGGCGAGTGCCGACTGGGTGCCGAAGGTCTTCAGCAGCTCCACGGTTTCCGGCGAAAACTCGCCGGGCGTATTGCGGTTGACCACCAGGCCGCCCACGATCTGGCTCTCGCGCAAGAGCGGGACGGCGAGCAGCGCCCGGAAGCCCGCGTGCACGAGCGCGTCGCGCATGGGCCCCGTGTACATGCCCGGCACGGTGATATCCGCGAACTGTACGGGCTGGCGGGTCTCCGCGGCGCGTCCGAGCGCGCCCTGGCCCAGGCGGACCGGCACGGCGCGCAAGGTTTCGATCACGTCGTGGTCGATGTTCCGGCTCGCGCGGAGATGGAAGATCCCGGTCGCCTCCTCGAACTCGTAGATCGTCGCGCCGTCGGCGCCCGAGAGATGCCCGGTCTGCTCGGCGATGGTCGCCAGCACACGCCCGAGGTCGAGCGTGGCGCTGACGGTCTGGCTGATCTCGCCGAGCGCCTGCAGCTGGTCGACCGTCCTCGCCAGCTCGCCCGTGCGCGCCTGCAGCTCCCGGAACAGGCGCACGTTCTCGATCGCGATGACCGCCTGATCGGCGAAGGTCTGGAGCAACGCGATCTGCTGCTCGGTGAAGGGCCGGACCTCGAACCGGCGCAGGAAGATGACGCCGAGCACGGTCGACTCGCGCAGGAGCGGAGTGACCAGGACCGTGCGATAGCCGATGGGCTGCTGATACCGCTCCTGCGCCATCGTGAACTCGCCCCGGGCGTACTCCTCGAGGACGTCGGCGAAGTGCAACGTCCGGCGCTCGAGGACGGCACGACCGGTGATGAGCTCGCGCGTCAGCGGCAGCTCCCGTCCCTGGGTCGTCGTCGCCATCGCGCCGTGATGGGCGGCCAGGCGCAGCACGTCGCCGTCGAGCCGGTAGATCAGGACGTCTTCGCCACCGCAGAGGCGCGCGGCACTCTCGGCCACGGCCTGGAGCACCGGGGCCACGTCCGTCGGCGAGCTACTGATCACGCGCAGGATCTCCGCGGTCGCCGTCTGCTGCTCGAGCGCCTCGGTCAGCTCATGGGTGCGCGCCTCGACCTTGCGCTCGAGGCCGGCGTACGACTCCTGGAGCGCGCCGGTCATCTGGTTGAACTGGTCGGCCAGCTCTTCTAGCTCGTCACCGGTGTCGACGGCGATGCGGTGGACGAGGTCGCCGGCGGCGATGCGGCCGGCGCTCGACTGGAGCACCTTGACGGGGCGCACGACGCGCCGGGCGAGGACGAGACTGACGGCCACCGACAGGCCGATGCCGAGGAGCACCAGGACGGCCGTGCGCGCGATCGAGGCGCGGATCGGCGCGAACGCCTCGGCGAGCGGCTGCTCGACGATGACGAACCAGCCGAGTGGCTCGACGGGCGCGGACGCGGCCAGCACCGACCGGCCCTGCAGATCGTGGGCGATCGGCGTCACGTTCCCCGCCCTCGCCATCCGCACGTGCTCGAGCCCGGAGAGATCCGCCTTCTTCAAGACGAGGCTGATGTCGGGATGGGCGATGAGCTGGCCGCGGCCGTCGACGACGAACGCGTGGCCGGCCTTGCCGATGCGGATCTGGCTGACGACGTCCCAGATGAACTTGAGGTTCACCTCGGCAACGGTGACCGGAGCCGGGGCGCCGGCCGCACCGCCGCCGCTCGGCATCGCGACCGTCATGTAGGGCTCGGACTCCTTCCGGAAGTACACGGGGCTGAAGTACGTGCGTCCCGCGCTGGCCTCCGTGAACTTGGGGTCATCGGAGAAGTTCGTGCCGCTGCCCACCACGTCCATGGCCAGGCGTGAGACGCGAAGCTGTTCGCGTCCCCGGGCGTCGAGCTGGCTGATCTCGGTAATGGCCGGCACCTGCCGCAGCAGGCGGAAGTCGTCGATCCGGCGCTGCTCGAGCGCGGCGGCGCCGGTGACCACCTGGGGGTGCGTCGTCCAGCCCATCTGACGCTCGATCTCGCGCACGAACTGCTCGATGCGCCTGGCGGCGCCGATCGCCTTCTCGCGCTGGACGCTGACCAGCGCCGCCTTGCTCTCCTGGTACGAGAAGTAGATCTCCTGGGCGCCGCTGGCCAGCAGCGCGCCGCTCACCAGCGTGACGAACAGGACGAAGTACTTGTGCGAGAGCCGCCGGCGCGCCATTACCCGGGCATGTCGGGCAGGGGCCGATAGTAGGGATGGCCGGCGTCTTTCCAGGCCTGGAGCATGCGGCGGAACTCCGGGCCCATCGGGTCGACGCCGCGCATGGGCATGGTGCCGCGACGGATGGTGAAGTCGTGCGGCGCCAGCTCCCCCGCCCGCACGAAGTGTCGATCGGCCGCCTCGCGCTGGCCGCGCTCCCACAGCCATTGGCCCAGGCCGAACTCGGCGCGGGCCTGCTGATCGCTCGCGCTCGGCAGGGTCTGGAGCCGCCGTGCGTCGTCCGCGGGGAGCGCGGCCGTCTCGCCCCGGGCCCAGGCGCGGATTGCGGCCAGAGGCCGCGCCGATTCGAGGCCGGTCACGTGCTTGAACGTGTCAGTGGCGAACGTCACGTCGTTCGGGCGCACGATCCGCCCCTCGCCGTCGATCCAGAGGACGGTGGGCACGTTGACGATGTTGTAGAGATCGGCCAGCGCGTGACGGGTGTCGATGAGGGAAGGATGAGCGGGCCGCGCCGCCTCGATCCAGGGCCGAGCGTCATCCGCGCTCTTGTCGAGCGCGACCGTGATGACCACGAAGCCGTGGCCCTTCAGCTCCTCGTAGAGCGCCTGCCAGACCGGCAGGTCCACGCGGCACCCTCACCACGAGGCATAGGCGACGAGCAGAACCTTCTTTCCCCGGTGCTCGCTCAGGGAATGGAGCCGTCCCTCGAGGTCGGGCAGCGTGAAGTCCGGAGCGTGGAGCGAGCGCAGCGTGCGACGCCGCTCGCCGGTTGCGCCACCGAGGTACGCGGCGCCGGCCTTGAAATCGACGGCGAGTGGCCGATCGAGCACCTGGGCCAGCGCGGCAAGCTCGATCTCGTCCGAGCCGACCGACGTTCCCTCCGGGAGAGGAATGCACATGCCCGCGCCGCACAATCCCTCGGGCGTGAGCGTCCAGCCGAGCGCGCGCTCGACGTCGGCGGCCGGGATCGCGACGCGCTCGCCATCGATCCGGGCCGCCACCTGGACGGGGCGACCGGCGTCGATCAGCGTCAGCATCACGGCATCCGCCGGTAGAGCACGTGGCGGCGGTTCCTGGTGAACGGCCGCACCTCGCCCGGCCACCGCCCCTGCTCGACGGCCTTGGCCCACGCGTCGCTCACCAGCACCTCAGGGCTCTCCACCTCGTAGAGCGCGCTGTAGCGTGGCTCGCCTTCGATGACGATGCGCTTGCGCTCGCCTCCGATCGACAGCGTCAGCTCCTCGCGCTTGAAGCGCGCCACGGCGATGACGCCCGGCACGGTGAGGAGGTTGGGCACGTGCTCGCGGTCGTAGACCTCGTTGAAGATCGCCTCTTTGGCGGGCTCGACGTCCATGGCAGCGCTGAAGAGATACCGGCTGGTGATCGACATGGCGCCTCCTTTGTCCGGAGATTCTGCCTCAAGTCCCGGGGCGCTGGCGCGGAATCCTCGACAGGACCTGCCGACTTCATTACTCTCGCCGCCATGTCCTACGACCCGAGCCGGCCCGACGTCATCGCCGACCCGTATCCGGCATTCCACGTCCTCCAGGCGCAGGACCCCGCGCACTGGAGCGACATCCTGCGGGGTTGGGTCGTGACGCGGTATGCCGACGTGAAGACCGCGCTCCACGACCGCCGGCTCTCCTCGGACCGCATCACGCCCTTCGTCGCGCACGAAAGCGTGCGCGAGAGCGCTCACGTGAAAGAGCTGGGGCGCATCGCCGGACGCTGGGTGGTCTTCAACGACCCGCCCGCCCACACGCGGCTGCGCGGCTTCATCAACACCGCGTTCACGTCGCGCGCCGTCGAGCGCCTGCGCCCCCGGATCGAAGCGATCGTCGACGCGCTGCTCGCGGCGGTGATCGACCGCGGGGCCATGGACGTGATCGGTGACTTCGCGTACCCGCTTCCCGTGATCGTCATCGCCGAGATGCTCGGCGTGCCGCCCGAGGGCCGAGAGCCGATGAAGGCGTGGTCGGACGAGCTGGCGCTGTTCATCGGCAGCGCGCTCGGGACGCCCGACAAATACGAGCGCGCGTCGCGAGCCATGACCGGCATGTGCAGCTACTTCCGCGAGATCGTCGGTGCGCGGCGTCGTCAGCCACGGGAGGACCTCATCACCGCGCTCGTGGACGCCGAGCAGCAGGGCGGGCAGCTCAGCGAGGACGAGCTCGTCGCGACCTGCGTGCTGCTCCTCTTCGCCGGCCACGAGACGACGACCAACCTCATCGGGAACGGCCTGCTCGGCCTGCTCCGCCATCCGGATGCGCTGAACGCGCTGCGCGCCGATCCCGCGCTGATCGAGCCGGCGGTCGAGGAGCTCCTCCGCTACGACGGGCCCACCCAGGCGCAGGTCCGCGTGGCGCTCGAGGACATCGGGCTGCACGGCAAGACCATCCGCGCGGGCGATCGCGTCTTCGTGATGGTGAACGCCGCGAACCGCGACCCCGCACGGTTCGCCGACCCCGATCGCGTCGACCTCACGCGTGCCGACAATGCGCACGTGGCGTTCGGCTATGGGGCCCACTTCTGCGTCGGGGCACCGCTGGCGCGGCTCGAAGGCCAGATCGCCATCGCGGCGGCGGTCCGCCGCCTGGGGGATCTGGCCCTCGCGCCCGGCGATCTGACGTGGCTGCCCTCGATGGTGTTCCGCGGCGTGCGATCGCTGCCGGTCACGTTCACCCCGTCTCGACGGACCGGGTATGCTGCGGGGCCATGACCCTCTATCTCGAGGATTTCAAGGCTGGCGACACGTTCCAATTCGGCTCTCACACCTTCACGCGCGACGAGATCATCACCTTCGGGCGACAGTACGACCCTCAACCCTTCCACGTGGACGAGGCCGCTGCCTCGGCCTCGATCTACGGAGGCTTGATCGCGAGCGGCTGGCAGACGATCGGCGTCACGTTCAGGCTCGCCGTCGAGGGCTTGATCCATCGCGTGGCGAGCATGGGCTCTCCCGGCGTCGACGAGGTCCGCTGGCTCAAGCCCGTACGCCCCGGCGACACGATCACGGCGAGCGGCGAGGTGCTCGAGGTCCGGCCGTCGGCGAGCAAACCCGACCGTGGCGTGATCCGCGTGCGTTACCAGGCGGTCAATCAGCGGGGCGAGACGGTCCTGACCATGGTGGGCGCGGGCCTCTTCGCCCGCCGGCCCGCGGGGTGATCAGAGCTCGGGCCGGCAGACGGCGCGGAAGTTACACCAGCGGCAGATGCGCAGGTCCTCGGTCCGCTCGAAGTCCGTGAGCACGGCGACGTTGGCCTCGGCATCGGCCAGGTACGCCTTCATGCCGCGGATGGACAGGCGGAGCTGCTCGCGCACGGCGGCCAGGCGCTCGTCGTCCCAGCGGTGCGCGGTGACGTGTGGCTCGCGCAGGTTGACCTCGTAGAGGTCCACCGTCTTCGGCTCCACGCCGAGCAGGTCGCGGGCATAGAGCGCGTAGCACCCGAGCTGGAACGAGGCGTCGCCCGACCCGCCGCCGGTCTTCCAGTCCACCAGCCCGAGCCGTCCCTCCGAGGTCCAGAACCCGAAGTCCGGCGCCACCCACACCTGCGTGCCCTCGAAGTCGAACACCTTCGACCAGTGCTCGATCGACCAGTGCTCGGGCGACGTGCGGCGGATCTCGGCCAGGAGCGGGAGCCGGAAGAAGTTGCGCAGGCAGGTGGCGACGTTCTCCCGCAGCGCCTGCCACGCCTCGGGCTTGAGGTCGACCTGGTACTCGTGCTCGAAGAGCGCCGTCGTCTTGGGGATCTCGCGATAGCGGCCGTCGCGTGACGATCGCCACTCGCCACGCATGCGCTCGATGACGTCGGCCACGAAGGGCTCGACCGGCATCGAGCGGCCGTCGCGCAGGCCGTGGAGCGCCAGCTCGATGGCGTCGTGAACGGTGCGGCCGGCCCACTGCTGGCGGGAGGCAAGCTGCTTGAGGATGTAGAGCCGGCGCACCTCGGGCGCGACCGCGGCGTCCCAGCCGCCCCAGGCGCCGTAGTAGTGGTAGAAGTACCGGCGCTTGCACTCCTGGAACGCACCGTCGCGACTGCGCGACCAGGAAAACTCGTTGGCAAGGTCGCCCATTGCGCCGCATTTTACAGGCACATCACTTCAGCCACCGGTCCAAAACGACCACCAGGCCGGTCGCGAGCAGAATGGCGGTCACAATGCCGACAATGATGGAGAGAACGCGGAGCCTGGCACGACGGCGCGCCTCGGCCCCGATCGGTCGCATCCAGGCGGGCGGCTTGGCCATCGATTCACCCACCGCAGGCGCGGTCATCGACCCGGTTCAGGCCCGGTACAAGACGGCCCACTTAAGAATCTGACGAGCATGGTCCTGATGGGGTTTACGTACCTGGCTGGTCACCGGCTTGTCGGTCCTCTGAGCGCATGGTACGTTGGCGCCCCGAAGGAGGAACTGTGTATGCCATTCGTGAACATCCGGCTCTACGAGGGACACGGCAAGGAGCGCAAGGACGAGCTGGCCAAGCGCATCACGCAGGCCGTCACCGACGTGTGCAAGGTCCCGCCTCAGGCCGTGTGGGTGGTCTTCGAGGAAGTCCCACCGACCGACTGGTTCGCGGCTGGCGCTCCCGGGCAACCCGTCAAGAAGTGATCCCGATCTTCGAGAAGCTTGGCACCGGGTTCCTCTTCACCGAGGGACCCGTGTGGCATCCGACCGGGAAGTTCCTGCTCTGGAGCGACATGCCGGGTGATCACATGCGGCGGTGGTCGGCCCACGACGGCGTGACGACGTTCCGGAAGCCCTGCAACATGTCGAACGGCCTGACCTACGATCGTCAGGGTCGGCTGCTCGCCTGCGAGCACGCGAGCAGCCAGGTCACCCGGACCGAGCGCGACGGCCGCATCGTGCCGATCGCCACCCACTACCGCGGCAAGCAGCTCAACAGTCCGAACGACATCGTCTGCAAGCGCGACGGTGGCATCTACTTCAGCGATCCGCCGTACGGCCGCGCGAAGTTCTACGGCGTCGAGCGGCCCCAGGAGCTCTCCCTCCAGGGCGTCTATCGCGCCGGCGCCGACCCGACGTCGCCCGAGCTGCTCGTGGACGACTTCGACCGTCCCAACGGGCTCTGCTTCTCGCTGGACGAGCAGCGCCTGTTCATCAACGACACCGCGCGCCAGCACATCCGCGTGTTCGAGGTCACCCCGAGCGGGACGCTCAAGAACGGCCGTGTGTGGGCGGAGACCAAGGGCGACAAGCCCGGGGCCCCCGACGGCATGAAGGTCGACGCCGTCGGCAACGTGTACTGCTGTGGCCCCGGTGGCATCCACGTGTTCGATCCGACGGGCGTGCTCTGCGAGGTCCTCGAGACGCCGGAGCGCACGGCCAACTTCGCGTGGGGCGACGACGACTACCGCTCGCTCTTCATCACCGCCTCGACGTCGCTCTATCGCCTTCGCGTCCTGACCCGAGGAATTCCGGTGTTCTAGGCGTACCGTCAAGCAAGGAGGATCGTGATGCATCGTCGCATCGTTCTCGGAGCGCTGCTGGCCGCCGCCCTGCTCGTGCCGTTCGGCGCCAGCGCGCAGAAGCCGATCAAGGTCGGGTTCCCGATCATCCTGTCCGGCCCCGGCGCGCTCTTCGGCGAGCCGGCGTCGAAGGGCGCTCAGATGTTCGTCGACGAGATCAACGCCAAGGGCGGCGTGCTCGGGCGGAAGATGGAGCTGGTCATCCGCGACACCAAGGGCCAGCCCGACGAGGCCGTGCGCGTCGCGCGCGAAATGATCCTCAAGGACAACGTCGACTTCCTGGTCGGCACGCTGACGTCCGCCGAAGGCCCGGCGGTGTCGGTGGTGGCCAAGGAGAACAAGATCGTCTTCATCGCGCCCATCCCGAAGACCGATCAGCTCACCGCGCCGGACAAGCTGCACCCCTACATCTTCCGGGTGGCCTCCAATACGACGATCGAGGGCCGGAGCGCGGCCGAGATCATCGCGAAGTGGCCGGTGAAGCGCGTGGCCACGATCAGCCCGGACTACGCCTACGGCCAGGACGTGACGAAGTCGTTCGTCGATCACCTGAAGAAGATCGCGCCGCAGATGGAGATCGTCGACCAGCAGTGGCCCAAGCTCGGCGAGAACGATTACACGCCGTTCATCAACGCCCAGATGGCCAAGAAGCCCGAGGCCGTGTTCTCCTCGCTCTGGGGCGGGCACTTCCTCAACTTCACCAAGCAGGCGAAGCCGCTCGGCTACTTCGACGCCATCAAGAACAACATGGTGGCCGGCGGCGAGGGCGCCTCGCCGGAGTCGACCAAGGCCATGGGCGCCGACTACCCCGTGGGCATCTGGGGCAACTCCTACGACGCGTTCTACTGGGACGACGCGCCCGCCGCCCACAAGGACTGGATCCTGCGGCTCAGCCGGTACACGAAGGAAGAGTACCCGTCCTCGTGGCCCATCCAGGGCTACATGGGCGTGCAGTTCCTCGCCGAGGCCATCAAGAAGGCGAACAGCACGGACTCCGACAAGGTGTCGAAGGCGCTGCTCGGCCTCAGCGTGGACACGCCGGTCGGCAAGGTGACGATCCGCGAGAAGGATCACCAGGCCAACCGCGGCCAGCTCTACGGCAAGACGGTCAAGGATCCGAAGTACCCGTTCGCGATCATGAAGCCCGTGACCTACGTCGATCCGACGAGGTTCATGGACTAGCCTCAGGTGAGCTGATCGGCGATGTCGAACGACGACGCTCCGAAGACAGCCTACGAGCTCGCGATGGAGCGCCTGCGCCGGAAGGACCGTGAGGAGGGCGTGGTCGAGCGCCCGCTCACGGATGCGCAGAAGGCGGCGATCACGGAAGCGCGCAAGGTCTACGAGGCCAAGGTGGCCGAGCGCGAGATCTTGCACCGAGACGCGCTCCGGAAGGCGCGCAGCCATGAGGAGGTCGCGAAGCTCAACGACCAGCTGGCGCAGGACTGCGAGCGCTTCGCGCGGGATCGCGACCGCAAGGTCACTGCGATCAGGGACGGCTCGGCCTAGTCAGCCCGTCGAGCTCTTCGGAAACCGCTCCCACTGGGTCAAGGTCTGCCACGTCACCTGCCCTCGGGCGGGCATGCCCGGCGGTTGCGTCGGCGTCGCGTGGCCCAGGCAGATGAACATTTCCGGGCTGAGCCCCTCGGGCATGTTGAGAACCGCGCTCACCGCCGCCTGGCTGAACGACGTGACGACTCCGGAGCCGAGCCCGAGGGAGTGAGCGGCCAGTAACATCGTCTGCGCCGCGGTCCCGACGTCGACGAAGAGTCCCTTGGCGTTCGGGCGCATGCCGAAGGACGCCGCCTTCGCGCGATCGATGCAGATCACCACGATGGCCGCCGGGCGCTGAAACATCCCGGGCGTCACCATCCGGAGCAGCCTCAGCGTCAGCGGGTCCTGGATGGCGATGAAGCGATGGAGCCGCCGATTCCCGGCGCTCGGCGCCCAGCGGGCCGCCTTCAGCACCTCCTCGAAGGCCTCGCGGGCGATGGGCTCACCGGTCAAGGCGCGCGCGATGCGCCGCGTTCGAATGGTCTCGAGCACGGGATTCGTCATGGCCCCTTCCTCTCGAGACCGAAGTGGGTGACCAGGTGCTGGCCGACGGCTCCGCACAGCCCGTCCAGCGCGGCCACGTACGCGGCAGGGTCGGCGGTACGAACGGCCAGCTCGGGAATCTGCTTGAGCGGTCCCGTCAGCAACGCCCGCGTCTCGGGCGACACCCGCTCGGCGATGAGCTCCCCCAGGCGACCGGCGGCCGTCAGGAGCCGTAGCGAGCCATACTCGGCGGCCTCGTCGACCTGTGTCCGCGCGGCCGTCACGAGAAACGCGACGAGCTCCACCGCTTCGTCCTCACTCAGCACCATCCTTGCCGCCATGTCCGCTCCTCCTTCGCCGGGTGACACATTCGCCGTCGTCGTACCGCGCTGGCAGTCACAAATTACGCGGGGTTCGCCAAGGGATGACGCTATGATCCCGCCGACAGGTGGCTCTGTCATCGATCGAGAGGATCAGGGAAAAGGAGAGCGCGCCATGACGCAGCTGACCGATGTCCTCGCCACCAGCGTCGACGTCGCCGACGTGTTGAGGAAGCTCGAGGCCCTGGTCGAACACTGGCAGCACACGGCGGAGCGCTTCCGGGTGCAGTGGCAGGAAAGCGAGTGGTATCTGGGCGAGACGCGGGCGACGGTCGCCCACGTGCAGGAGCAGCTCACGTCGATGCGCGAGACCTATGGTTGGCTCGAGCACGCCTACCGCGAGGTGGAACCCAGGCTTCACGAAGCCGCGCACGAGCGCGACGACGCGAATCGTGACCTGGTCGAAGCGCGGGCGGCCCACGAGGCCCTCCTGCGGCAGCATCTCGAGATGGCCGCGGAGCTCGCCGGGGCTCGACACGACGTCGAGGCCATGCGGCGGTTCGCCGAGACCGTGCAGCAGAAGCTCGACGCCGAACGCGCCCGCGGCGACGCCCTGGCGGCCGAGGTCGAGGCGGTTCGTCGCCGGGCCGAGCGCCGGAGCAAGAGTCGGACCCATCATCCCGATCTGATTGCCGAGGTCCACGCCGTCGATGGCCAGCTCCTCTTCCACGGTTGTCCGTCGAACGTCTCTCTGACCGGGCTGGCCCTGGCGCTGGACGAGCCGCTCGCCGAGTCCCTCGACTTCGTCAAGGTCACCATCTACGGCCCGGCCGTCGGGCGCCCGATCGAGGCCATCGGTCGGCTCGTCTGGCGTCAGTCCGCCGATCAGAGCTGCCAGGGCGGCTGCGAGCTGCTCGACATGTCGCCGGAAGGCCGGAAGACGCTGGAAGAGGCGCTCGCGACCGCAGCGTAAGCCGTCCCACCGCGTGGCGCCACGATGGTAAGCTCAGGCGCCTTGCCCGATCCCTCCTTCCTTTTCGCGCAGGCGCTGAGCGGGCTCACGGCGGCGATGTTCCTGTTCTTGATCGCGGCCGGCCTGTCGCTGATCTTCGGTGTCCTGCGCGTGCTGAACTTCTCGCACGGATCCTTCTACATGCTGGGCGCCTACCTCGCGTATCAGGTCGTGCAGTGGGCGGCAACGACCCCGGGGCGGTTCTGGTGGGCCACCATCGGCGCAGCGCTCGGCATCGCGGCGCTCGGCGGCGTGGTCGAGCGCCTGCTCCTCCGGCATCTCTACGCGAAGGAGGAGCTGTACCAGCTCCTCTTCACCTACGCCCTCGTCCTGATCCTGGGCGACGTGGCCAAGAAGCTCTGGGGCACGGGCCAGCTCTCGGTCTCGCGGCCGCCCGGCCTGACGGGCGCGGTCGAGCTCTTCGGCACGCGCCTGCCCTACTACAACCTCTTCATCCTGCTGCTCGGCCCGGCCATCGCGCTGGCCTTCTGGATCGTGCTGCACCGCACCCGCACGGGCCGCTTCATCCGCGCGGCCGCGCTGGACCGCGAGATGCTCGGCGCGCTCGGCGTCAACGTCACCGGCCTCTACACCGGCGTGTTTGTCATCGGCTCGTTCCTCGCCGGCCTGGGCGGCGCGCTCGTCACGCCAGTGAAGACCATCGTGCCGGGCATGGACGTCGAGATCATCGTCGAGGCGTTCATCGTCGTCGTGATCGGCGGGCTGGGCTCGTTCTGGGGGACGTTCCTCGGCTCGATCGTCTACGGCCAGGTGCTGTCCTTCGGCATCCTCATCTTCCCGCGCTTCTCGATCTTCTCGGTCTTCGCGCTCATGGCCGTCGTGCTCATCGTGCGGCCGTGGGGCCTCCTCGGGCGTCCGCTGCGGTGATCGAGCGCCTTGCCCGCGTGCCGTGGGGCCCGCTCGTCATGGTCGCCGCGTTCTTCGTCCCCGCGCTCGGCTCGCGCTTCTACACGTTCGTCGCGACCGACGTGGTCATCATGGGCCTCTTCGCGGTCAGCCTCAATCTCTTGATCGGCTACACCGGCCTCGTCTCCTTCGGTCACGCCGCCTACTTCGGCATCGGCGCCTACACCACCGGCATCCTCATGAAGAAGCTCGGCGTGCCGTTCGTGCTGGCCTTTCCGGCGGCCGGGCTCGGGGCCGGGCTCGCCGCCCTCGTGTTCGGCTTCTTCTGCGTGCGGCTGACGAAGATCTACTTCGCCATGCTCACCCTGGCCTTCGCCCAGATCGTGTGGGCGATCTGCTTCAAGTGGAACGACGTCACCGGCGGCGAGCAGGGCATGCCCGAGATCCCCTACCCGGCGCTCGACTGGATGCAGCGACTGCCGTTCTTCGGCGACTTCCGCGCCAGCGACCACTTCTATCTGGTGACCGTGGTCCTCGTCGCGCTGTGCTTCTGGGTTCTTCGCCGCATCGTGGGCTCACCGTTCGGGCGCCTGCTCACGACGATTCGCGAGAACCCCGAGCGGGCCGAGTTCATCGGCGTGAGCGTGCGGCGCTACGAGCTGATTGCCTTCGTCATCGCCGGGATCTTCGCCGGGCTCGCCGGCGGGCTCTTCGGCATCTTCAACCGTGGCGTGTTCCCCGACTTCGCCTACTGGACCAAGTCGTCCGAGGTGCTCATCATGACGCTGCTCGGCGGCATGGGGAGCTTCTGGGGCCCCGCGGTGGGCGCGCTCGTGCTGCTCGTGCTGAACCAGCAGATCACGTCGTACACCGAGTACTGGCCGTTCGTGCTCGGCACCGTGCTCATCGTGATCCTGTTCGCCTTTCCCGGCGGCATCGTCGGGGCGCTGGCCGCCGGCGTGACGCGGCTCCGGATGCGTCATGCTTGAGGTGCGCAACGTCCGCAAGGCGTTCGACGGCTTCCAGGCGGTGGGAGGCGTCACGCTCGGCGTGGCCCGCGGCCAGATCGCGGCGATCATCGGGCCCAACGGCGCCGGCAAGACGACGTTCTTCAATCTCGTGACCGGTCATCTTCGCCCGGACGCGGGCGTCGTGATCCTGAACGGGCGCGACATCACCGGCCTCGCCCCCCACGACGTCTGCCGTCTCGGCATGGGCCGCTCGTTCCAGCGCACCAACATCTTCCCCAGGCTGACCGTGTTCGAGAACGTGCAGGCCGCGTTCATCTCGCACCGGGGCCGCGGCCTGAGCTTCTTCGCCAGGGTCGAGGGCCTCTACCGCGACGAGACGTACGCGGTGCTCGAGTCCGTCGGGCTGCAGGACAAGGCCGGCGAGGTCAGCGGCTTCCTCTCGCACGGTAACCAGAAGCAGCTCGAGCTGGGCATCGCGTTGGCCAGCGAGCCCGAGCTCCTCCTGCTCGACGAGCCGACGGCGGGAATGTCGGCCACGGAGACGCGCGAGACGATCCGTCTCATCGAGCGCATCACCCGTGATCGAGGCCTCACGCTGCTGTTCACCGAGCACGACATGGAAGTCGTCTTCTCCATCGCCCAGCGCATCAGCGTGCTCCACCAGGGACGGCTCATCGCCGAGGGCGCGCCCGCCGAGGTGCGCAGTGACCCCGAGGTCCGGCGCGTCTATCTGGGCGAGCGGGCGCGATGACACCACGCCTGCCCAGGCCAGGCCACCCGCGGTTCGAGCCGGGCTCACGTCGCTCGATACAATGACCACGCTGCTCGACGTCCACGAGATCGAGACGGCCTACGGGCTGTCGCGGGTGCTCTTCGGCGTCTCCATCGCGGTGAACGCGGGCGAGTGCGTCTGCCTGCTCGGTCGCAACGGCGTGGGCAAGACGACGACCATGCGCAGCATCATGGGCCTGACCCCACCTCAAGCCGGCCGCGTGGTGTGGAAAGGTACCGACATCACGGGCTGGCCGCCCTATCGGGTGGCGCGCGCCGGCCTCGGCTTCGTGCCCGAAGACCGGCGGATCTTCGCCGACCTCACGGTGTGGGAGAACCTCGACGTGGCCAGTCGCAGCGCGCGTCAGAGGAGCGGTCACGACTTCTCGATCGACCGCGTGTTCGATCTCTTCCCGAAGCTGCGCGAGCTGGCCGGGCGGAACGGCGGCTTCCTGTCCGGCGGCGAGCAGCAGATGCTCACGATCGCGCGCACGCTGATGGGCAACCCCGAGCTGCTCCTGCTCGACGAGCCGTCCGAGGGATTGGCGCCGATCGTCGTCGATCACCTGGGCGAGCAGATCGCCTGGCTCAAGCGCGAGGGCCTGACCATCCTGCTCGCCGAGCAGAACGTCGAGTTCTCGCTGGCGCTCGCCGACCGCGTCTACGTGCTGGAGAAGGGCGCGCTTCGCTTCAGCGGCCCCTCCACCGCCTTGCGGGACAACGAGGCGCTCCGTCACGAGCTGCTGGCGCTTTGACGTCTACTCGAGCTTCTTCCCCCGCTCGGCTACGACATCGAGGAAGGCGCCGATCTCGCGATTGAGGACATCCACGTCGGCGGTGGTTGGCTCGATCCCTGACTCGGCTCCCAGCCGGAATCGAGCCCCACCGCCCGGACTCGCACGAATGTCCGCAGTCGAGCCTCCGCCAAACGCCGGTCAGGGCACCGGCAAGTAGGGGCGCATCATCTCGTTGTCCTCGTGGTCCAGGATGTGGCAGTGGACGACGTAGCCAGGCCCGGTGGTAGGGTCGAACGAGAACAGGTTCTGACCAGGCTTGACGTCGCCGACCCCAGTCGCCTGTGGCGCCCACCGGACCACGAAGCGGTTCACGAATCCAGGAAAGACCTTGATGGTGTCCTTCCAGCCCGCCTCATTGGGATTTGGCGGGATGACCGGGCCTTGTAAGAACGGGCTGAAGGCCGGATTGCCGCCGAGAGCTCCGTCGGCGTTGGGCGTCAAATAGTCGTCGGGTGGCCCGTAGCCCGGGATGATCGTCCCGCGCGGGTATTTCACCAGGCCCCAGCTCCCGTCCGGCTCGACCCCGGCGAACCTCCCGCCTGGGAACCGAGAGGCGTAGGCCGCAGTGTAGGTTGGCGCTCCCGTATTCGGATCGATCGCCACCGCCTGCCGATTGACGAGCTGGAACTGGATGAGGTGGATGTGGATCGGGTGGGCGTCCACCGTCAAGTTGAGAAACTCCCAAACTTCC
>Ga0209802_1001274_pt1 | contig 18884 bp, 17 predicted proteins | sample GraSoiAngelo_129_FD_185886 | JGI IMG/M metagenome (GOLD analysis project Ga0209802, IMG submission 185886) | Grasslands soil microbial communities from the Angelo Coastal Reserve, California, USA - 14_0927_12_40cm (SPAdes) (version 2) | ecosystem: Environmental > Terrestrial > Soil > Grasslands ... | reverse complement strand
GCTAAGGATCTAGAATCCGCGTCTTTCATCCGCGGATCGCACTTTGGAGACTCCAAAGTGGACCGCACAGGATACGCACAGGTTCTTCATGACTCGCTGACGTGCAATGTACGCTCCCTTTGCCCGCAACTCCTTAGCTAATGTCGGTTCGACTAGAGATACCCAAGACGTCACCCGCTTCATCTTGTCCCGTGGGGTCAACATCCCACAGTTTGAGCACTGGACTAGTTCGCTTCGGCCTTTTCCGCCCTTGCTGCGTCCTCGGGATCGTCTTTTCTTCGGCATCTCTCTTAAGGTCCAAGGATAGAGGGGGGTCTTTACTATTAACCTCTTGCTGTGGGTTCAGACTTGGAGGCTCAAAGCAAGAGGATGGACATCGCCGTATGCGGTAACCCGACTATCGATGAACTGGTCCATAACGGTAGGGTCCGCATATCGCCGGGAGGAAGCGCGTTTTTTGCGTCATGCGCAGCAGGCTACCTGGGGGCAAGAGTTGGTATTCTCGGGAATATTGGCGAAGACTATCCTCTAGGTATCCTGCAGAGTCTCAGGACCCTGCATATCGATGTGCGATTACTAAGAAAGACTGCGGGACATTCCACAAGATTCCAGATAACAGGAACCAATGGATCTCGAAAGCTTCGACTGCTTGAGCCGGGTGACAAAATAGTGGCAACGCGGAGTACCGGCCATTTTCGAGCGGTCCACTTGGGACCCGTCTTCAACGAAATACCAAGTTCTCTAGTCAGCACACTTCGAAATAGGTGCGATTTTCTATCAGCAGACCTTCAAGGATTCATACGTACCGTAACTGCTAACGGAGCAGTTCAGACTGTTCGGAGGAGCTTGAGTCGATTGATTGGCCAGTGCGATATGGTCCAAGCCTCAATCGAGGAAGCACGCTCTCCGACACGATCCCGTGACCCGAGAGTCATCTTGAACCGATTTCTCACAATGCAAGCCGAGTATGCAATTGTCACTACGGGCGAAAAGGGATCCTGGCTAGGCTCGCAACGTGACGGCATCTGTTTCGTCCCTCCTTTTTCAGACCGCAGCATTCGAGATTCAACCGGTGCTGGAGATGTTTTTGCCGGGTCCTGGCTGAGTACCTATCTGAAGACGAAGGACCCAGTCTGGGCGTCCGCTGTGGGCTCAGCATTCGCTTCGCTGGCCTCTCGAAAAACCGGACTCGCTAAGTTCCGCATATCACGAACTGAGCTATTCCGGCGTGCTGTTTGGGTCTACAATCATATCGAGGCGTCGCCTGTCTACTAGATCTGCTGGCGTTTTCAGCAAATACCGACTAGGGGTGAGCTATCGATTATATTCAAACCAGGACACTTGATCTATCGCAGCTGGTTCTATTTTCGAGTAGGCTACCGCGCATATGTTTCCCCCCGCGATTTGTACTAACCATTTAAGTCACTAATGACCTGCCTAGAATCCAACTACTGAAATCGACTACTCCTGAGGGAAAGAAGACGAATCAACGATGTCCTCAATGTGGAGACGAACTCATTATTGACGTGCGCAACTTCTGGCTCTTGCCCAAAATTTGGACGGACTATGTATGCCCAAGGTGTGGCAAACGATACGGCGTATCGGAGCTAGTGAAAGCCATGCGCGCAAAACAACCCACCTAAGCGACAAGTTCACGATAGGCGATGAAGGTGCGCCAAGAAGAGAGCAATCTGTAATCGGTAGCGAGATGAACTGAGGCGCGACCTCATCTGGTAATAGACCCAAACGCGTGGGCTCGCGCTTCTTAGTCGTTCTAATATGATCTTGCGAAGACTACTTCTCTAGAATTCGGATGGCCACAGTACACACACTGTCCTCTCGCAGATTCCTCGAAGGGGACGATTCTGACGGTTGCTCCTGTCTCAAGTTTGACTCTTTCTTCGCAGTCGTTGTCTTCGGATAGGAAGGCTTTGACGAACCCGCCAGTGGTTTCTATGATGTGCGCGAATTCTTTCATGTTATTGGTAGTGGCTGTAAGCTTAGCCTGGGTTTCCTTGGCCTTGTGGAGTAGCGATTGTTGAATCTCGTCCAGCATACTGACAATGTGAGTGACGGAATCCGCCTGAGGCACTGCTGTCTTCTTTCCTGTATCTCGTCTTACAAGGGTGATCTGTTTCGATTCCATGTCTCGCGGCCCAATCTCAACCCTCAAGGGTACTCCTTTCATCTCCCACTCGTGGTATTTCCAGCCGGGAGTATACTGTTCTCGATCATCAATGTAAGTTCGGATAGAATGCTTCCCGAGGCCGTCGGCGATGTGATGAGCGGTTTGTAGAATGATTTCCTTGTCTGATTCCTTGTAGTGTATCGGGACGAACACGACCTGCGTAGGTGCAACTCGAGGGGGGAGGACTAGTCCTTTGTCGTCTCCATGTGCCATGATCATTGCTCCGATTAGTCTCCATGAGATTCCCCAAGATGTGGTCCATGCGAAGTGTTCTTTCTCGTCCTTGCCTAGGTATTTTATTTCGAAGGGTTTGGAGAAGTTCTGTCCTAAGTGGTGGGAGGTTCCCATCTGGATCGCCTTGCCGTCGGGCATCATTGCTTCGAGGGTTGTGGTGTAGACTGCTCCCTTGAACTTCTCAAGCTCCGTCTTCTTGCCCACGAGCACAGGAATGGCAACTTGATCTTCAACGAGTCGTCTGTAAATCTCAAGGATTGTCATAACCTCCTTTTCGGCTTCCTCCTCAGTTTCATGCACGGTGTGGCCTTCCTGCCAGAGGAACTCTGTTGTGCGGATGAAGGGCTTGGTCGAAGTGATCTCAGCACGTAATACCGAATTCCAGACGTTGATGAGGACAGGAAGATCTCGCCAGCTCTTCACCCACCTGCTGTACGACTCATTTATTATAGTCTCGGAGGTGGGCCTGATGGCGAGTCGCTCGCCGAGCTCGTTGTTTCCGGAATGGGTGACCCAGAATACTTCGGGTGTGAACCCTTCAAAGTGTTCCGCTTCTCTTCTCAGTAATCGTTCGGGTATGAGTAGGGGAAAGTAGGCGTTCCGGTGTCCGATCTCTTTGATCTTTCGGTCGAAGTGTTCTTTGATGCTCTCCCAAATGGAGAACCCGTAGGGCATTAGCACCATGAATCCTTTGGCGCTGGAATAGTCGGCTAGCTGAGCCTTGGTAACGACCTGAGTGTACCATTCGGACAGATCCTCCGCCTTCTTTACAGTGATACCGAGATCCTTGCTACTCATTGGAGTATCCGTCTGACTTGCTGATCGGGAAAAGGTCTAGAGCTGTTGAGGTGAATCTGGAAGAAGTTCACCCAATTTAGTCCGTCCCTAAAGTGTCATCCATCCGGATAGATTATTTAGGTTTTCTTTTCCGTCGCGGCCTATCGTTTCGGCTCGAAGATTGGATCACTCAGACACTAGTTTTCCGTCTCGCCTATGTTCGTAAAAGACCACTGATGATACAGTGCTTCTGACTCCGTTGATCTTGAGAACTTTGTCCTTGAGAACATTGCAGAAGGCAAGAATGTTCTAAAACTTGGTCCTGGGGAAGGGAAATGAGTGCTTATTTGTCTCAAGACCCAAACGTAAGCAGGGAGCTGAGCGTTGGTCGTAACCTTGGAAGAGGATCAGCTGAAGCATGTGGTGGAGAAGCTGGAGGGCCTCAGATTGGAGCTTCTGAAGCTTCGGTCTATGCTATTGTCCGAGGAGAAAGCGACCCCTGAAGAACTTGAGGAGATTGGCAAGGCGAGGGATGAGATCCGGAAGGATGAGTCTGTAACCCTCAAATCTTTGCTGGACGAGTTCGGAGAATAGTTCGGCTGTTCAATGTCATAGGTACCAGCAGGCCAGGAAGAATCTACGAAGGTTACAGGAGAAATATTCTCAAGGGGTCCTTCAGCTACTAGTTGTGCTTCAGGACGATCCCATACCGGCTGCTATCTTTCGATTTGAAGAAGCTGGCTTGAGCGAAGGACACGTATGGAATACGAATCGGTGAGTGCTATTGGTTGCGCAACGGGAGAGCGTCTACGAAAAAGACAGCTATGAGACACTTGCCACGGAGGGAAATGAACAGATTCACGACTGTTCCTGTGCTGGTTTTCCTTCTCGCTTGTGTTCGTACAGAACCACAGACGAGACGGTGCTTCTGACGCCGTTGATCTTGAGAACCTTGTCCTTGAGAACGTTGCGGAAGGCGAGGATGCTCTCCACTTTTAGCATGCAAACAATGTCGTATTCTCCTGTTACCTCGTACACGTCGGTTACTTCAGCGAGTTTGACGAGGCTCTGGGTTACGTTTTCGAGTTCTTTGGATTCGACGAATAGGTTTAGGAAGACTCGGACCTCTTTGGGCATGGTTGACAATCCACTAGGGTGCTCAACGCTCGCGTGAGAGGCCTATTAAGCGAAAATCCTCAGGTGGGTTGCGTAATGCATTGTAGACCGTTCCTGGAGGGCAGGGATCTATTGATCTCGAGACCCGAAATCATGTTCTGTAACATTGTCTGGGAACCCCTTAGCTGAAAGATCCAGGCACAATGTCTGCAGGAGTTGCTCGCGTACCGTTGAGGAGCTTGTAATGCCTCGCTATCATCATGGCAGACTTCTTCGGTGGTATGCGTGTCGTGTCGATTCTCAAGCCAGTCTGGAAAAGAATCTCAGAACCGAGGCCGTGCCTTTTCAATACACTGACCAGCAATCTCTTCGTACTTACTTTTCCCGCCTCTCTTCGACCCTTACCTTTTACCCGTCGCGCTAGCTCTTCCTCGTCGCACAATAACCGGACGAAACAGACGCTACCGCCCTCCCTGCTGATCGTTTGGATCGTCTTCTTTACGAAAGGATCGTCAGTAGCCTTGTCGTACACAAAAGTGAAAATGGTGTTTATTCCATGTTTGGCGGCTTCATTGAACATTGATAGTCGATACTTCTCGATGAGCTTCCAATACCGTCTTGTCCCGAATTCGAAGACAGACTTGACAAAATCAATCGAGACGTGATTGTCGAATAGTTTGAATCCCGTCAGCTTCACGAGCTCAGTAGCCACGGTAAGCTTTCCGACTGCCGGCGGGCCGTAGATGAAGACTAGTTTCAACTGGGTGTCACTCAGAACGCGGATTATCGGGGACCGAGAGGATCAATAATTCATGCCGGTGACAAACGCTATTGAACGCGTTGGCCTAGGATTCGTTCGACTTGAGTTTCAGCTTCTTCGGCAAGTATTCGTCCACGATGTAGGTGAGCCCGTATCTGCTGAACGCTTCCTGTTCCGACTTTTTCCGGACTTTCCTGAAGGTGTCGATCTCTCTCTGCCAGAGTCCTCCAGCATAACGGGGATCCTTCTCAAGCTCGTTCAATCGCTTCAGATCCAGATCCGTCAGGGGGTCGCTCGGCAGCTTATAGTCTACAATATCTGTGGCCCAGACTCCGCCCCAGATCGCGTCGGGAGTATTCAGCTCTCTAAGATGCGCCGCGTTCGCGGACCCGGAAATAATTACCATGGCGATGTGCATTCCCCAGGGATCACCGTCGGTGAAGATGTAGACCGGGAGATCTAGCTCCTGGTTCAATCTTCTGAGCAGAAACCGTGTTGCGCGCGGCGCCTGACCAGCGGTGTGAATTAGGACTGCCTTGAAGCGCTGGTGGACCCGTTCTTCAATAAATCTCGTGAAGAGTCCGCCCTTCTCAATCGCTATCACCTTGTCTACTTTCTTCTTGTCCGGCCGGACAAATTCTGAGGTTGTAAGGGCGGGACCTATCATCACCCCGTCCGGGTGAGATGATAGGTTGAGCGTCCGGCCTTCATATCCCGGCACGGTATACTCGACTGTCAAATCTCCAAAGATAGCGCTCCGCTCTTCAGGGAACACGTTGAAGTCCTCTCTCGAAAACCCAGTCACGGTCTCGAGGTCAGTGATGAGATTGTCGCTCTCCTGCTGATCCTGAAAGTCCATCTCGTAAGCTTGAGCAGAGTAGAAAACGTCCCGTAGAGTACTGGTCTTGTTCTGCTCCGTCAGCTCATCCGTGAACATAGCGGTCCAGAGTAGCTGCGTAAACGGACGAACATGCCGGACATTACGCGCGCTCCTCTTCACATTCCTCTTCCCAAGAATATACTGCCGGGTCTTGTCATCGTAGATTATGTTCGCAATAGACCGGCTCGGCATCTTGACAGTTGGAAACTCCTTCTTCGCCAGCTGATCGTACACTTGGCCCCCAAGCTGTTCTAGGGAGGAGAGGACGTGATCCTTCCTCTCCTTGACGACCCCTTTACTGCGGCTCTTCTTCTCCTTCTTCGACACCATATTTTATCAGACCCTTGAGCAGCGGTTTGATATCAGGCTCCTTCTTAGACTTGGACAATTTCGTCGAGAACTGTGCCATTTTCGGAAGATACTTCTCAAAAACATCGACGCGCTTCTTCTCCTGAGCAAGATGCTCCCTTCGCGACAGATAGATCCGAAGGTTCCTTGAAGCCTCTCTGATTGCGTTGAGAATCTCATGCTCAACCTCGGGACGGTCAGCAATGAACTCCTTTCCTACTGTCTTGTATGGAATCTTCGTGCTACAGACGTGAACGAATACGGCGAGGGGTGTCTCGCCTGGGATGACTTTGTAACCGCGCCAGTCTATCTGGTCAACCACCTTCCATGAAACATCACTAGCTTCGTCGAACAGGAGAGGAATCTTGTTGGCAAACCGGAAGAGCAGAATCTTCCCCTGCGTCTCGATCTGCTTCCCACTAGCTATTCCGACCTCGATGATGAATGGGAAACCCGAGTATGTGGCGGGCTTTCGCTGAAGAGTTGCAACGAATGCAGATCCATTCTGGACATCTTCATCACTTATCCCCAGCTCCTTCTTGATCCCAGTTGCCAGCAGGTCCGCGCCTAGGGGGGAGAGACTTGTTGGATCAGGAGAGACGAAATCCTCATAGTTCTTCATGGCGCTGACCAGCGTAACCATGTCACCCGAAGACAGATTCCGCGGGTTTTTCTTGGACCCGAGCTTCGCGTACAGGAGGAACTTTCGCGCTGTCGTTTCTCCGATTCGCTGGAAGTTCTTGCGCAAGAACTCCTGCAGAGTCTTTGCGTTTGTGAGTTTGAGCATCCGTTGGACGGTCTCGACATCAACTCCATGAGGGTGGGGCAATGTTTCAGTGGGTGCAGGCGGCACCACGTTGGTCCCCCTTGTGAAGTGGTATAGTCGCCCGCGAGGATCAACAAACGTGAGATTAGCGTAGGGGACAATAATGGCGGTCTGCTTGAAATATTCTAGAATCCTCGGCATCGCCCTGGAATAGTCTGCTTCCGTCTTGAACTCGATGATGGTCCCTTTCCAGTGAGAACCATTCGGTCGGGTCTTCTTCTTGAGTACTATGGGTTTGTTGTGCTGGATATCAGTTCGTAGGCCGATGTCGGTAATTCTCTGTTTGGGATTGGTACTAGAGCTGATTTGAGCCTCGCCATGCGTCGTAATCTGTCCATACACCAGCGCCATCTTCCCGCCGAGACCAAAGGTCCCTCGGGTCTGACGAAGCTTGTATTTCGATCCATAAAGAACCTGGCCGAATGCTGAGGGTATGACGTCTCCAGGAACGCCTATGCCGTTGTCCTCGATTCTAAGATCATAAACTCCAGGTCCATCTAAGGGTCCTGATTCGTAGGAGAGTCTAACGTAGATGTCGGGAGGAATGCCTCCAGTCTCGCACGCGTCCAGCGAATTCTCCACTAGCTCTCTGATCGTGGAGTAGATGGATCTGGACGGGCTGGTGAACCCTGCGATGTCTCGGTTTCTATAGAAGAAGTCGGCCGCGCTGATCTCTTGGAAGACTTCGGCGACTGTCATTTTTCCGGCCTAGAAATCGCGGCGACCGCTATGCCTTTTTCTTGGCCGGCTCTGACCCTTCCCATAGTCCTAGAGCTTTCTCCTTCTTGACTTTCTTTCTCCGTTTCTTAAGAATCTTATACACGGTTCCATGTTGGCGACCTTCGATCAGTTTCTCCAACGCGTCTTTCGCCATCGATACGGATTCGAAAGTTCCAATGATAGAGATCGTGTGTCCGCTAACTGAGATCAGGGTCCCGGTCAATTCCTCGATATTCCGTCTGGCCCTTCCCTCCTTGCCAATGATTCGACCGTCCACTCGTCTGATTTCAGCCTCGTTCTTTCCGAAGTAGTCGTGTAGATCGACGATATCGAACGTATAGTCCTCGTTGAAGAGAGAGAAGGCTCGAGGCGGGGAGAATCCCCGTCCTATAGCCAGAACCATATCCTTTGCTCTCAAAGCGTAGGAAGGGTCGGGAGAATCGGGTTTTACTCCAATATCGACGGACCCTGACTCGCTGTCAATCTTCAGGTCAACAAACAGCTTCTGCTCGATCGTTGACTTCACTGATCCTTTTGGCCCGACAAGTACTCCGATCCTCTCTTTCGGGATCATAGCATTCATCCTGGTCTCTGCCATCACTCTGTCTCCGGGAACACCTTTTCGAACGGGCGGGTCTTGACTCCTAGACCTTCGAAGTAATGGTTCAAGTTTTCTACGTCCCTCCTCAAGAACAGCTTCGCTTCTGGATGCTCCATTGTTACTGCTTGGGCAAAATCTATGAAAACCGGATATCCGTCTGGAACGAGGATATTATACTCGCTTAGATCTCCATGAACCAACTTCACCTTATCGTGAAGGTCTTTCAGCATTTCAAGGGTCTTCTTGTACCAGCCAGCCGGCGCTTCAAGAGGAACCTCACGCAGATGCGGAGCAGATTTTCCGTCTTTTCCGATGAATTGCAAGAGGATGACGTTTTTCTCTACGTATATCGGTGCGGGCACTTTGATGGCCTGACCTGCTAGCTCCAGGTTCTTGTACTCCTTCAGCGCCCACATATCAACGAGGGATCTCGTATCGTGGGGGATATCTTTGAACCTTGGATCGCCTTGAATGTATTTCAGTCTGCCCTGCCTGAAAATGTTAGAGGACGTCAGGAAGATCTTGACTGCTACCTCCTTGCCTTCCGGGTCGAGCCCATGATAGACGCGGCTCTCCTTCCCGGCTTTCAGAACACCTGTTATTTCCCTCAGTTTTCCGATGTTGAGAATTTTCAGGATTGTTAGGAGTGTCCGCTTGTCAAAGACTTCTTCGAGAGTCTCCAAGTCCTCGCTTGACTTTATCCGGACCCTCCGTTCTCTATCGTACCTCTCTTCTCGCTTCCTAAGCTTCTCGTCTACCTTATCGGACAAGATTCTCCCGCCAACAATCACAATACGGGTCCCGTCAATTCATCGCTAATTGTTGCTCTCATTCAGTTGACCAAGCTGGTCGTCGCTCGGTATTTGTGGAGCGGGCCCACTTTTGCCTTCGATTATCAAGGACGCTCATTCAGTTAATATTCGCTCCGCTGTTGGCACTTGGCGAAATCGATGGGTTCGACTATCCAGGATTTGTCTCCGGTGATGTTGAGCGGTTTTCAGAAGTCTCGCTACCCTCGATAGGCTTGGGCCTCGGTTCCATGATCTCAGCCACGGTTCTTCGTGGCAGGGTTGTCGATGACTTTTCGGGCAGGATGCCCCCCGGTCTGGCTATTAGGAATAATATCACTAACGAGGCGAACATGAGATATTGCAGCCAGTTAACGTCGAAGGGTACGTAATTGGAAAACTGGAACTTTACCAAGTTGAGAGTTTTGAAGAGGAAAGTGAAGGAGAGAGCTCCCAGCGCCACGCCCAAATTATTTGCTGATCCACCCATGATCACCATCACCCAGATCCAGAATGTCCACGTTATCCGCGTCCAGCTTCCCGGCCCGACCGCGCCGTCCTCAAAGGCGATGAGTGCGCCAGCCATTCCACTTATTGCAGAAGCGATGATGATTACGTTCCTTCTGAATGCCACATCATTCTTCCCCAACGCTCGCGACGCTACTTCATTATCTCTAATCGCTCTCAGTGTCCTCCCTAGCGGCGATCGCGCTATTCTTTCGAAATAAAAGTAGACGAGAATGGCGAATAGACCGAGGAATCCCAGAACGACAAGGTCTCTGAAGCCAATTCCTGTTCCGACCCATCCGAACACGTCAGGGACTTCGATGCCACCGGTTCCGCCAATGAAAGGAGTATAGCCTGATAGGAAAAGCTGAAAGAACTGAGCGGAGGCTAGAAGTAACATGCCCAAGTAATCCTCCCTCAGCCTGATGGCTGGATAGGATGCGAGAAAGCCAAGACCGGCCCCGACGCCCGCAGCCAGAACTAGTCCCAGCAGAAGAAGCTCGACGGACAAGAGCGGGTTGTGCAAAAGGGACGAATTAGTGTCACTGATTATTCTCGCAATCGACCCGTTGTAATCGGGATACGTGTTTACGGCAAGGATAATAGCGGCCAAGCGACCACAGACAGAGCCTGCAATAGCCGCACCTCCAGCGACAAACATTACCTTCCCGAAGTTTGGAACGCCGGCGTAACCAGCTTCGAGATTTAGAGTCAGACTGACAACCAGATACAGGGCGAAGGTGTTCCCCAGGTCTATTGTGAATCTGATGATGTCAACACCGAACAACGCTACTGATGGGAGGTCCAACTATTGAATTCCCCTTGACCGAAAGGTCTTCAGCAGCATTCTTAAACGAAGAGTGTATCTTATCACTCTTAAGCGAAAGAACTTTCCTATCATCTCCAGCCGGAGGATTTTTTTCCAATCAATCGAAGAGAGACCTTGGGGCAATACGAGTAGGGTTATGATCATAATGACCAGGGGAATTCCTCTTTGGTATCGTGCAACCCACGAGCCGAAGAAATCTACCCCAACAAGTGTGAGCAAGATCTCGCTGGCGCCGATTATCAGACCTCCTATCGCTGCGCCGTAAATGCTGGCTAATCCTCCTAGGATGCTTGAAGCAAAGATCTCAACTATGAGATCTGATCCTGATGATGTCGTCCCGGTGAAAAACAGATCGTAGTAAGAGCCGGCCATGGCCGCGAATCCTCCTGCAAGGAACCAGGCAAAGACGTACACTTTTTCGACGTTTATTCCAAGGATGCGTGCCAGGTTGGGGTTCTCTACGGAGGCTCGCATCGCGATTCCAAACTTAGTCTTGGTGAGGAGAATGAAGAGCCCGATAGTTACGACGGCGAGGGAAGCAGGAGCTACATAAAGAAGGCCAGGCAATCCGAGCAGAGAGAAATCGAGGAGCAGTTGGTAGAAGGACTTGCTATCAAAAATGCCTAGATTGTAGTAGAGGTAATCTGTGTATATCCCGAATATCCCTATGAAACCGATATCAAGCGCCAAGGTTGCAATCATAAGTGAAACCAAAGACGAGCCCCGCCTCGCCAACGTGCGAAGAATCCCTAGATACATCGCGACCGAACTGAGACCACCAACCGCAAACGCAATCGGGGCCGAAACGTACGGACTGAGTCCTAGGAGACGGTAGATCGTGAAAGATGTGTAGATGCCGATAGTCACAAATGAGCCGTATGCAAAGTTCGGAACTTTGGTAGTAAGATAAGTGAGTGTGAGGCCGATCGCCATTAACCCGAAAAGAGAGGCGTAGACAATTGAGCTTACGATATAGGGGTCAACCATTTGCGCCTACTCGGCCATACATGTCCTGAATTCTAATATAGCTTATATTCATGATGCGTCGTTCCGAGTTTTTAGAATTGCAATCACAACCGCCTCCCGTTGCACCAGCGCGTGCGAAAACGGTTTCGTTACTTATCGCGATTGTTATGCTGATTGCCGGGCTAGGTGTTGGAGCAGGGGCAACTTACTTTGCGACACGTCCCGCCCCGGCCACAATTGGGCAGAATACGATTTGCTCGTCTCCATTCATTACCAATTATTCTGGATGTGCATCGATCTGCTCCTCAGGAAAGACTCTCACCATCGGAATGCTTCTAGACCTTTCTTCGCAACTTTCGGATCAGGGCACGAGGGCAAAAAGCGTCTCCGTATTGGCGATTAACGACATTAATTCATTTCTATTATCAGGTGGGTGCAACCTGAAATTTACGACCGCGATCGACGACTATGGGCTTGTCGATCAAACAGCACTTACTGATTTGCAGAATTTCGAAGCGTCCGGGGTTGCAGTTGTTGTCGGCCCCCTTAACAGCGGCACGGCTCAGGCAATATTGACGTCCGCGAATACGAACCACGTAGTTCTCATCAGCCCGTCATCAACCTCCCCAGCCCTCGCCATTTCAAACGACTATCTATTCCGCACAGTGCCAAACGACGCAGCTCAGGGTCTTGCAGATGGAAGAATATTTGTTGACAGAGGCGCAACCGCCGCGATAATTATTCACCGGGACGACACATATGGAGATGGTTTGGCGAGCGCAACTTCGGCCAGATTTCAAGCACTGGGAGGAGCAACGATAGACAGTATTCCGTATGATCACAACGCCGCTGATGCAGGCACCTTGGACTGGACTACAACCCTTAACACTTTGAACACTGACTTCAACAACAACGTTGGCACCTACGGCGGCGCCGGCCATATTGCAATCTACTGTGTTTGCTTCCAAGAGTATGGTGCAATGATCATAAAGGCTAGCAGTTATTCGGGCTTTCCATGGTCGACCATTCCTTGGTTCGGTACTGACGGAGAGGCAACACTCACTAAAATTAGCAGTGGGTCCTCTGGACCCTTGGCCTCCCAGGTCAAGACCGTATCAACGTTGTTTTCCTCAGTGAACAACTCGAAGACTCTCAACCTCTATTCCGCTTTTACCAGCAAATATACGAATCTCATCTGTGACTCGTATTGTCTCGGTTCATACGATGACCTATGGCTGGGCGCAGTCTCTACACTTCAAGCTGGAGGCTACAACGGGACTGCAATCCAGGCAAACATGTTAGCCGTCGCGGCAAATATGTATGGAGTCACTGGACCATTGACTCTTCAGCCGAGCGGCGACAGGTTACCTACGGGATATCAGATCTGGAGCATTGTGACGAAGTCCGGCACTCCTACGTGGGTTCTGGCCGGAAACTGGGACGATGCGACAGACGCGGTGACTTGGACTAGCGGCTCTGGTCCGCCGTAACAGAAGAGTGTAAACCTGCTCACCTCCTTTTCAACGTCCCTAGAATGCCTAAGAATATCCTCTCTCTGAAGGACCTTAGGAAATCCTTCGGCAACCTTCATGCGCTAGACGGTGTTTCGCTGGACGTACACGAGAGCAAGATCACCATTCTCATTGGTCCTAACGGATCAGGCAAAACAACTCTCATCAACGTTGTGAGCGGGCTATACCGTCCAGATTCGGGCACGGTTCTCTTCGAAGATAAAGACGTCACCGGGATTCCTCCTTTCAGACTCTATGGGATGGGAATGGCCAGGACTTTCCAGATTCCAGCCCTCTTCTGGAAGCTAACTGTTCTGGAGAACCTTCTCATCGCAGAGAAGGGTAATCCGGGTGAGACGTTTCTCAAATCTCTAATTAGACGGTTTTGGAGAGGCAGCGAGGAGCATGCCACTGAAAAGGCTTCGAGAATTCTTGAGCTACTTGGCTTGTCAAGGGTGTGGGATCAGCCAGCGTTCAATCTCAGTGGAGGACAGATGAAACTGGTTGAAATAGGCAGGGCCCTAATGTCTGATGCAAGGCTTCTTCTCCTTGATGAACCAGTTTCAGGGGTGAATCCAACTCTCGCTCATGAGATTTTTTCAAGGATATTGAAGTTGCGGGACGAATTTGGACTATCTTTCTTCATTGTTGAGCACAGGCTGGACATCGCACTGAAATATGTTGACGAGATCTTCGTCATGGCTTTCGGAAAGCTTATCGCGTCTGGTCTTCCCGATGAGGTGGTGAACAACAAAAATGTAATCGACGCGTACCTAGGAGGAGGCTACCTGGGCTGATTATTTGCTCAAAGTGAACGAAGTTTCTGCGGGTTATGGGAGACTCCAGATCCTGGATGGCGTGTCTCTGGAGGCAGAACCGAACCGCATAACCGTGATTGTCGGCCCCAATGGCTCCGGCAAGAGCACGCTTCTAAAGACGATAGCCGGACTCACAAGCATCTATCAGGGGCAAATCACTATCGATGGTCGGCCCCTATCAGGGCTTCCACCGCACGAAATTGCTCGAATTGGAATTGCTTATCTTCCTCAGGTCGAAAGCACGTTTACTCAACTTACCGTGGCCGAAAACTTCAAAATGGCTGGTTACACTGTTGGGCGTGAAGATTTCGATACAAGGTTAGAGAGTTCGCTTAAGATTTTCCCCAAACTGTCGTCGTACCTTGAGACAAAAGTCTCTCGATTGAGTGGTGGAGAGAGACAGATGGTTGCTATGACGATGGCACTTTTGAGGAAACCCAGTGTAATCATGTTCGATGAGCCTACGGCGAATTTAGCGCCGATCGTTGCCACCCAAGTTCTCGATACGATAACTTACCTCTCCCAAGCGCCCGGGATCACAATATTGCTTGTCGAACAGAATGCTTCACGGGCACTTCAGATAGGACACCGCGCATATCTTCTGGCAAGCGGGAGAGTTATCTTTCAAGGAACGACTAAGGAGTTGCTGGGTCACAAGGAACTCGGGAGGCTCTACTTGGGCTTGAACATAGCTTAGGAAAAACGGATATCCACTTCGGGACAGGGCATTTCTAGCTGCCAAGCTGCGGGCGAGCCTAACTCCGATCCCTACTCGGAGAGAGAAAGATTTGCCCTAAACAGAGGGCTTAGAATCGCGTTATGAGAGGCGGAACGGTTTCCCTTGATCCAACACTCGCGCCGGCACCTGAGCCTTCCATTTTTGCAACCAGGCTAGGTCTTCCTTCGCTTCTCTGAGGTCATCGGGTAGCATCTGAGGAATCTCATCTGCGATGGGATACCATCGGTCACATTTCGAGCAGACCAATAAACCTTCAGTGATTTCCTCTTTCTCTTCGAAGACGTGAAGTTCGAGGGGATAGTGCTTGTCAATTGGACAGGCAAGGATGTCCAAGAGTCGTCTCTTCAATCCTAGTCTAGGATTGAGGACTCTAGGATTGTAAGATAAGGTTTGACCGTGCCTAGGTCGGATTCAGTGTAACGAGGGTTTTGGATTTACCCGATCTCAGCGCGGCATCGCATACACGAATCGCCTTGAGCGCGTCCTCGCCTGAGGGGGCTTCCTTGGTATCTCGAAGAATTGTTGTAATGAAATTTTCAAGTTCGACCCTGAGTGGTTCTGCCCAGGGGGTATAGGGCTTGACCAATCGTTCGGAATTTTCAACTGTGATCTCTTGGGTGATGTAGTCTAGGCTTATTGTGGCATCGCTTCCAGTGATGATTAGGGTTCGGACCTTGCGGGGAGTAAGCCAATTCGCATCAATGAACCCCGTTGTACCGCCATTGAAACGCAACATCATCTCCGCATAGTCCTCGTATGCATGTGTCCTAAGTGATCCTGTCTGGGCGAAGATAGCTGAAACTTCTTCTTCCAGCAGGTATCGCATCGCGTCAATGTCGTGAATCGCCGTGTCTTTGACGACGCCAACATCTCCTATCCGTATGGGCCATCTGGCGACCCGGCGGCCGGTCGCTATGATCACATCCCCAACTGCCTGCCGGCCCAACATTCTCTTCACGGCTCGCACTCCGGGATTGAATCGTTCTATGAACCCGACCAGCAACTTCACACCGGTTTTCTCCGCCGACATGACAAGCTTCTCTGCTGAGCGCTCTTCTCCGGTCATTGGCTTTTCGACCAGAAGATGCTTGCCCGCTTCAATCGCCGATGACCCGACTTTCAGGTGAGTCTTCGTCGGCGTGCAGACGGTCACTGCGTCGAGTTTAGGGACTCGGAGAAACTTGCTCAGGTCAGTGTACCATTGGACGCCGTATTTGTTGCCTATCTCCTTCGCTCGCCTTTCATCCTTCTCGCAGACGGCGACTAGATCTGCCATTCGGCTCTGGCGCAGGACCCTGACTTGGTTTTCACCCCAGAAGCCTGTGCCAATAACTCCTACACCCACCCGTTTCATCCGTCGAGAGTGCCTCTTCCTATAGTCGTATAGAAGAGGCCGGCCCTCTCAACATTTGAAGCTTCCAGAACTCTCGTCAGATCACAGATCGCCCCCGGCCGATTCATTTCGGCTGCAAGTTGATCTGGGTCAAGCTCGGAGGCGGATGATTTCGGAAGTGCGACTACGGTGCAGTTCGCCTTCGCGACTGCTCGCAGGAGGCTACTCTCAACCCGAGCATGGTCCCCGACCATCTGTGCCCAGGGCTGTGACCCAGTCTCACCGGGGTAAAGTGATATTCGTGCGCCTCTTTTTCGAAGTGATTCTATTATTGGGGGCGACTCGGGCTTAGACCAGGGATTCTTGAGTAGCCCGTCTGTTCCGATAATTGCAACCCTCGATCTCCTAAAGGGATATCCGCAGTGGCTAAGTGCTCTCCTTATCATGTCCACAATCTGAGATTGGTATTCCTCGTTTATGTAGTGAGCTGCTCGAACGAGTCTTGGCCCGTTCCTTCGCTGCGAGCTCGATAGAGCTATGCCTGTTCCGATCGATTCTCGCTCTGGAACCGGGTTCGACCTCTCTGTGAGGGTAATTCGAGAATCTCTGCAGAGCTCCAGAACATCATCATAGTTGACTCCATGCGCTTCTGACATCTTAGCTAGCTCCAGTTCAAGTGCTCTGGCCACCTCTCGGCTAACGGCGGAGTAGAGGCCGGATGCTTCCGCGACTTCCACCGTTGGAGTCAGGCTCAGGGTCGGAAAGACCCGGAGGAGTTCCTCTTGAAAAGTGGTCGAGAGCGCGCCATCGAATCCAGCCAGTACTTTCCGTTTTTCCTTGAATTCTCGGATCTTCTCGCCCGCCCAGAATAACGGAATGTAGTAGAGATTCATGTCAACTCCGATCTTTAGTCCTCCGTGTTTTTCTATCGTTGACTTTACGATAGAGGATGTGTAGCGGGGTTTGCAAAGACCCGCGAAGGCAAGACTTGTTCCGGTTGCGAGTCCAGGGGCAACGTTCCGTAGGATCATCTCAAAAGCGTTGATCTGCTCGGCACTGGAGACATGAGTCGTCAGAATCAGAGTCCTAACTTGGGATAGGGGCAGTCGATGATAGTCTGGCGTTATCCTGATTTTGCCTGACTTCTTGAAGATCCCAAGGAGCCAGAGAGCCTCTTCTAAGCCCGGCCGGTTCGCATGTGTTCTTCCGTCGTCCCCGAAGGGTCCTACAAGATAGTTGGAAATGCCAGCTTCAGCATAGAGAACGGATAGGAGAAGGGCCTCTGGATTATCGCCGATGACAGCAACGGAATGGTTTTCTTCCATGGAACTGATCAGTTCGTTCCGACAAATCAGGTAGGAACAGTCGGGGATAGTTCGCGATCCGCTTAACCGATTGCATCTACTCTGTTGAAAGATTTCCATCCAATCAGCAACAAGGTTGCCTGCGTTTGGCGCAAAATCTGTCAGTGCTAACCGTGAATGTCGGATCTTGACGTCTTCTGTCTCTTATCTGCCCATGACGTCTCACAGAATTTGATCTTGGATCTCCTAGCATGAAAATCTTGATCGACATTCTAACCCCGAAACACGCCCTGTTCTTCGAGCCGTTCTATCGAGAGTCGCACGGTGACGATCAAGGTCGAGGCAGACTAATCGATGCCAATTGAGCCTCGGCCTAGGACACTCTACAGAAGCAGGATCAAAATATAAGCGGAGACTAGGCACAGCCTCTAAAGAGATGTGCCTGTAGCTGGTGGCAATGATGCTAGGGAGATTATCCTAGAAATCCCACGAGGGATTCCGACACGACAGTTAACGGTTTGCGCATACTGGTCACGGGCGGATGTGGTTTCATCGGTTCTCACATCGTGGACAGCCTTTGCAAGAAAGGCGCGCAGGTAACGGTTCTTGACGACCTGAGTAGTGGGTACAGGGAAAACCTAGGGGATGTAACGAAGGATGTTAACGTAGTTCGAGGAGACATTGCAGACTACCGGAAGCTCTCAAGGGTCTGCAAGGGAATAGACCTGATTTCTCATCAGGCGGCACAGCTCGAAATAACGAAGTCCTTGGAAGATCCGGTCTCGGACCTTAGCGTCAATACGGCGGGCAGCCTGAACGTGTTCAATGCTGCAGTTCGCAACGGCGTTGAGAGGATTATTTACGCTTCTTCCGCCGGGGTTTACGGCGAAGCGCAGCACCTTCCCCAAGACGAAGCGCACCCGACCAACCCTAACTGGCCCTACGGTGTTAGCAAACTTGCCGTCGAGAAGTATGCCGACATATACTCCAAATATCATGGGATCGCAACAGCAGGTCTCAGATACAGCATCGTCTATGGACCTAGGGAATGGTATGGCAGAGTGCTGACGCTGTTTCTCAAGAGAGCCCTAAAAGGTAAGCCTCCTGTTGTATGGGAGGGAGACCAGGTTCGAGATTTCGTATACGTGTCAGATGTCGTAAGCTTTCATGATCGGCTAGTAGACAAGGGCGATGACTACACAGGCGTGTTCAACGTTTCATCAGGCGTCGGAACCAAGATTCGAGACTTGGCGGATCTGGTCGTTGAAGCCTTCGACCTTGAAGAACCGATCTACGAGCGCATCCGCGAAGGAGAAATGTCCAAGGCGGTTCCAGGGCGGAAGAGGCTACCTCTTGAGCTGAAGAAGATGATCCTAGACAACTCCAAAGCTAAAAGGATCGGTTGGCAGCCGAGGATCGGTCTAAAGCAGGGCATACAGAAGGAACTCGATTGGGTAAGGGAGAACACGAAAAAGTGGGAAAAAATGCGGTACTAGCGATTTGGCCGTGACTCCTCGGGTACGCGTCTGTCCCCTGCAACGTTGTGCTGCCCTAGATCGGGACAGAGAGACACCCGCAGGGTGCTGGTAGGTATAGCGGTTGGAAGTTTGGATAGACGTCAACACACCAAAGCAGGCTC
>Ga0209802_1001271_pt1 | contig 18899 bp, 21 predicted proteins | sample GraSoiAngelo_129_FD_185886 | JGI IMG/M metagenome (GOLD analysis project Ga0209802, IMG submission 185886) | Grasslands soil microbial communities from the Angelo Coastal Reserve, California, USA - 14_0927_12_40cm (SPAdes) (version 2) | ecosystem: Environmental > Terrestrial > Soil > Grasslands ... | reverse complement strand
TCATTACGCGTTTGTTCCCGATGGTCACGGTAGCTCCTGTGATCGAGCCCCAGAATCCGCGATCGGCCTTGTTCTTGCCTTTCTTGTCTGAGTTATCTCCGAAACCTATCGTGACTCCGCCTAGGACCTTGTCGTCTTGAGTGAAGCCGTGGCGCAGATTCGGGTTGAGGCCGAAGCCGAAGAATGCGATTCGGTAAACGTCTCCCTTCCCTTCTCTGAGCCATCTCTCAAATGCTTGCTGTTGGTTGCCTGCCGAGCTATTGACGATTCGGCCTTCTGAGACTGTGAGCGTTAGTCTGTTGATTATGCCTTCCTTCAACAGAGAACGTATGGGTTTGTCAAACACGATTCTTCCGTGTCCACTCTGTTCGTTAACTGAGACCTCAATTCCTCCTGCAGGGAGGAAGCTAGGTCGTCCTTGGGACACCCAGTCCTCCCTAATGATGCCGTCGAATGAGTCCGCTGGACGATTATCTAGCTTGAATGTGAAGTTGGTTCCATGAGGCGTCTTTAAGCGAACTTCTTCATCGCCCTTGATCAATTTCTCTACGGTTTTGGCCCGCTTGCCTACAGGCTTAGGGTCAGCCATGCATCCGTTGAACATGACTCTCTTCCATTCCTCATAATCGAGACCAAGATTCTTCGCTCTTTCCGGGGTGGCCATCGTTGCTTCGATACCGAGCATTCTTACTTTCCGGGCTTTGGCAATGGTTTTCCACTCTTGCACGAACTTGTTCTTTTCTAGGAACCAGGTTGTAACAAGCTTACGCCTCTCGGGCGGAATCCTGTCCCAAGGAATGATTCTGGGTCCGAGCGTGAATATGTAGACGTCAGTCTTCTTCAAGAGTGCTGCCTGGCTAGCTGATGGTCTCTCTGCGAATTCCGCCAGAGCTTCTTGGATTGTGTACAGCCACGGCTTGTCAAACTGGACCGTCGTTAGGGTCGGGCATCCTCGCTTCAGGCATTGGAGTGCGAGTTGAGAGCCTAGTTCGGTATCATGTTCCCATGTACTGATCCAGACTTTTTCGCCCGGTTTCAGCCCCACGCAGACATCTAGCACTTGTCCGGCAAAGGCCTCGTAATCTAGCTTCAATTCAGTGGGATCACAATCGCACACTCCTGGATAGAATGCACTTTCATGTAAGGTCGTTCATGTCGATGCTTGGGCGTTCACGAGACGTGCTTTAATACATCCCCCTCCCTAGGATAGGGTATGTCCAACCACAAGCGTCCCGAGGTTGACGCTCGACTCGCGAGAGCAGAGGGTCATGTGAAAGCCGTCAGAAAGATGCTGAACGATGACAGGACCTATCCTGAGATCGTTCATCAGATCGCCGCGGTTCGAGCTTCGTTAGACGGGATCATCGATGTGATTGTCGAGGACCTCGTAGAAGACTGCGTCGCAACTGCCAAGAAAGGAAAGTCTGTGGCCGGTACTGTTGTTGAACTTCAGCAAGTGGTCGCAAGCAGCAGATGAGCACTCCGAGAAATGAACTCCCTGTGCTCCAAGGGATGAAAGGTTCGCTTCTCCGCGATCTGCCCAAGAATAGAGAAGATGAGATCCGGCTCTCCCTGATGGGCGTCGCGGCGCTTTTCAGCTATCTGGGATTCTGGCGTAGTTTCTCACCGATTGACTTTGTGGCGATTGGAGCTACCCTTGTAGGCGGGTATCCTGTCTTTGTAGAAACATTCCACTCGCTCCGCCACCGATCGATAAACATGGAGGTCTCGATGACCGTAGCGATCGTTGCCTCGCTCCTAGTAGGCCAGTTTACGGCCGCGGTTGTAGTAACTTTCTTCGTTCTGCTCTCAGAGTTCATAGAGGCTTACGCGGTTGACAAGGGAAGGGCGACAATCGTCAAGCTGGAAAGGTCGATTCCGAGAAGGGCCCTTGTAAGGCGGGACGGGAAAGAGATCGAGACCTCTGTAGAAACTATTCAGCCCGGTGAAACGGTAATTGTTAGAGATGGAGAACGGATTCCTGTTGACGGAAATCTCGTCAAAGGTTCGGGATTCGTCAACCAGTCTGCCATAACAGGAGAAGCTGTTGCCGTTGAGAAATTGGTTGGCAGCAGAGTGTTCGCTGGATCTGTTGACCAGTCGGGTGTATTCGAGGTGCGGACCGAGAAGGTGGGAAACGAGACTGTCTTTGGCCAGATCATCAGGCTGGTTGAGGAAGCCGAGAGCAGGAAGGCGCCCATTCAGCGGATATCTGACAAACTCGCCGCCTGGCTTGTCGAGTTTACGATTGTCTTTGCTGTGATTACTTTTGTCGTGACCCGGAACCTCATCTCAACCATATCAGTAATTGTTGTTGCCGGTGCGTGTGGTGTTGCTGCGGGCACGCCTCTGGCGATTGTTGCCGTAATGGGGGGTTTGGCAAAGAAAGGGGTCATCGTGAAGGGCGGGGTCTACGTGCAGGAGATGAGCAAGGTCGATACTGTCGTGATCGATAAGACAGGAACGCTTACGCTAGGAGATCCGGAAGTTACTGATGTTGTAGGGCTTGATGGATGCTCCGAGGAGCAGGTCCTGACATATGCCTCAGCGGCAGAGAGATTCTCCAAACACCCTCTCGCGCACGCGATAATGGCAAAGGCTCAGACACTAGGAGTCAGCTCAGAGTCAAGCACCTCATCAGACTACATGGCCGGGAAGGGAATAGTGTCGTGGTATGATGGAGAACAGGTCCTTGTCGGAAACACCGTTCTCATGAATGAACAACACGTCCCGTTATCGAACGATGTCGATGCGACTATTACTAGCAAGGTCTCGGAAGGAAAAACCACTGTTCTAGTTGCTCACGGAGGACGAATCTGTGGAGTGATTGGAATCTCGGACAAGGTCCGGGACGAGAGCCGGGAAGCGGTCAAGGAGTTGGGAAGAATGGGCTTGTCGACTATCATGCTCACGGGTGACAATAAGGTCGCGTCAAGGAGTGTCGGGGAACAGGTGGGGATCGATGAGGTTCATGCTGAGCTTCTGCCCGCCGACAAGGTCTCCTACATTGAACAACTATCAGGTTCAGGGCGTAGGATCGTCATGGTAGGGGATGGCGTCAATGATGCTCCAGCCCTGGCTCTCGCGAACGTCGGTGTTGGAATGGGTGCTGGGACAGATATCGCGATCGAAGAAGCCGACATTGTTCTCATGACGAATGATCTTGGAAGAATTCCGACTATCGTCAAGGCAAGCAAGCAGGCTTACGGCGTGATAATGCAGAATTTCTATGGAACACTGATCGTGGATGGAATCGGGCTCGGCCTAGCTTTCGAAGGTCTGCTCAACCCATTATTCGCTGCTGGCATCCACGTAGTCTCAGAACTCGTATTCATCCTCAACTCGGCAAGACTGATTCGATAACTAGATTTGTCTTTGACCAGCCTAACGTGGTGCCTGGTTGTAAAAGGCGGGTCTGTTAACTCTGTATTGGATGGAGCGGGCTGTTAACCTCGTCAGAGGGGTTGACTTCCACAAACAACGCCTTCCGGAAATCCTAAAACGTACAGTCGACAACTACTGAGTTATGCCACATATGATAGAGGTCTTCTCCGGCAACTGTCCACTCTGCAATGAGATTGTGGACGAATTAGAGGCCGGAAAGTGCGCCAGATGCGAGCTAATAGTCCATCCTGTTTCTGAGAACATTCCCTTGGCAAAACAATACGGGGTCAGAGTAGTCCCGACGGTCATTATTGATGGGGAGGTCAAGATCGAAGGAAGACCAGACATTCCCTTTGTTTGTAGTGATGAGACGTACGCTCACTTCAAAGAAAGGTATCCTCTGACAATCCGATTAGAAACCTCCGACGGAAGTTAACGGACAATTCGTCCCGACGAAGACCTATCTAGAGCCGAAAAGGCAAAACGATAAGTTCGTTCATCCCAGCAGGCAACGCGTGAAACTCGCTGGATCTCCTCTCAAGATAGAGTTCCTGAGGAAGAAGCTGAAGCTTGTCAAGGACACCATGGAGGCGCAAGAGGTTGACATGTGGATTACCTTCACGCGGGAAGGCAACGAGGACCCGTTGGTGCAGGATCTCCGATTCAGCGACCTGACCTGGCGTTCAGCCGCCATCATCGAACGGACCGGAAAGAAGACTGCAATTGTCGGGAGTCTCGAAGAGGAGACGGTTAGGCAGCAGAAGTTCTACGATGAAATAATCGGGTATGGCAGCGAGGGCGCGGCACCCAAGCTGAACGAGTTTGTCAGGAAGAGGAAACCGAAGAAGATTGCTGTAAACACAAGCGATGATGAGGGCGCAGCTGACGGGCTCACCTCGGGTATGGAACGGTATCTCAAGACCGCGTTGAAGGATTATTCAAAACGCCTAGTATCTGGAGAGGATCTCGCGATTGCGCTACGGGCGAGGCTGATACCAGCCGAGGTCGAACTAGTGAAGAAGTCGATTGCTGAGTGTGAAAAGGTCTACGATGCGGTTGAGACCGCGATCAAGCCGGGCAAGAAGGACAAAGATGTCCACATGTTTGCGCACAAGCTTCTGACCGAGAGAAAACTGGATTCAGCATGGGCGTATGATCGATGTCCCTCAGTGGTCATCGGTAACTCTCCGATGGCCCACGTGGGCTACTATGGTACTAAGATCAAGGACGGCGATTTTGTCAAGCTTGACTTTGGCGTGAAATACGACGGGTACTGTAGCGACATCCAGAGGAATTACTTCGTCGGGTCTGGACGAGTGCCAAAGGGAGTGCAGCAGATGTTCAAGGTTGCCCGAGATGCTAACGATGCCGCCCTTGCGATTCTCAAGCCTGGAGTTCCCGGCTACAAAGTCGACCAGGCCGGAAGAGGCTTGATCGTCAAGAGACGCTATCCAGAATACAAACACGCGCTGGGCCACGTTCTAGGAAGGAGCACTCATGAGATCGGTCCTCTCCTGGGTCCCAGATGGCCGAACAGGTATGGCAAGCAGGGAGAGAAACTGGTTCAGCGGGACATGGTCTTCACCATAGAGCCATCCGTGACCAGCAAGTTCGGCACCTGCAACCTAGAACAAGACGTTCTTGTAACATCGAACGGGTACCAGGAACTGTCGAAGCCGCAAGATGAGATAATCCAACTTGGATGATCTTTAGAAGCGAAATACGCCCACCAGTAGATCCTACAGAACAATCCCTTTGAGGGGCCCATCAGCTACTGGATGCTAGGGTAGCCGTAGCGGGCAGATCACGGTTCGGTAAGTCTTCTGATGTGTCTCATCCGTGCATCAATCGCGGGAAAGTGCGATGATATCGTTATGCGAAAACCGCCTCTCTTCCGCCTTTCGACATCTTTGATATGGTACGAGTCCACTTTTTCTAGGACGTTCAGAAATTCTCGGGGACCTACAATGGATGCGGCCTTCTCATCGGCTTTCAGTCGGACACTTCTCAGCTCGTGGGAGAAGAACCAAGTCGCAAGAATCGTTATCGGAATTAGTAGGAATACGGCGAGAGCCATTCCATTATCGCCATAACTTGCACCCAGTATGGCTACAGTGGGGACCCAGAGGAAGATCAGTAATGGGACCGAAATGAGCCACCTGGCTAATATCGATAGCTTCGAACGACGCTCATAGATTATCTGAGACGCGAGAATAGGTCTCCATTCTAATGACGTCAGCTTGTCCTTCAAAGCTTTCGGAAGTTTCACGTCGCCGCCATCGAAGTCGCATTGGTCAGAGCCTAAACCCTTCATGAAGTTGGGAGCCGCGACTGACCTGCCGTACCAGACGACCCGTTTCGGGTGCAACTCGATGCCCAGGTCGCGACCGAGACTACTAGCGACTTCCAGTATTTGTCTCTCATAATCTTCTGAGCCAGAGTCTAACAATCTCTGCCTCCAGCCTCCCTCATCGTGGCCGGAATACTCTCACTCGCTTTCACTCTTCAAGGTCTTTCTCTTGAATATTAGGTTGAAAAAAGTCTCGAAGAAGCGACTCATGACGAAGAAGCAATCTGCGGAACAACGAATGAGGGTCTGAACGGGACGACCAATCTCTTGAATCTAGCCTAGTTCAATGCTGGCATGGTGGGCCCGCCCGGAACCGCCACCACATGTGGACACTTTTTTCGGGCCCAAGACCAAGATTCCCAGTCCAGAGGAGTGGAATTTTTCCGCGGCATCTACGCCAAGGCCGACTTACTCATCAAACCCCGGACCTGCTTGACGAAGCTTGACATCGCCAGGGAGGTCCTTTGCAGCTGTTGCATAGAACCGGAAAAGATGCTCTTCAATGACGCCTTTCGCGGAACCGCACCGGGTCATCTCAGGCCCGCAGGAGGGGGAAGCCAAATTGCTGGCAAGAACCCTAATCGACCACGCTGAGCCGCATGACTTTGGTCATCTTAGCGATCACAACACTAACTCCCACCATTCTCCTATTAGGTCATGCCCGAAGCTGTGTTGCGGTTCCTCGCGGACCAGTCGAAAACCGGCTCTCTCGTAGATGTGTCGAGCCGCCACTTGGCGGCCTTCTGTCAATAAGATAATCTTCTGGTAGCCAGCCCGACGTGAGAACCGTATGCACTGGTTCACGAGACGAGTGCCTAATCCTAGGCCCCGAGCTTTTTTCTCGACCAGCATAAGTCGAAGTTGGGACACCGTTTCGGATCTCTTGAGGATGAACACTGAGCCGATGATTTCTCCATTCATCTCGGCCATCCAGCAGCGTTCCCGTTTTGCATCGTGACGCTGGATGAACTTCGCCACGATGCCTGCGACTAATCCTTCAAACTGCACATCCCATCCATATTCTTTACGATAGACAACTCCGTGACGATGAACGACCCAGCCCATGTCCCCCGGTCTAGGCTGACGTAGAATGCAAGCATCCTTAGCCCTCTTTTCACCCCCCACTTTCATTGGCGGCCTGCAATTCGGCCTGACAAAACCCATTTATTTGTTCAGGCAAACCGTCCTTGCCCTCCCCGCGATATGGCGTGATGCGATTCAAAGAAACACTGCATGAGCGCTCGCTCCCGGTGGGTCGGGTCTTCCCGAACCTCCCTACAGTTTGCGTCTGGAATGGTGGGCCCGCCCGGATTCACCGCGATAACGTTGACATGATGTGATTCGAGAGATGAAGAGGCTCTTTTAGCAATCTTCTCACCTTCATGGTTGGGTCCTTCAAAGTAGCCGTCCAGGCTCAGCATCACAAACAGGTGAATACTCCTCATCCAAACCATCTCAGCGACAAGGCTAGGACACTAGCACCCAAGAAGGTTGGGGATTTCTTCGAAGCACCTACTCATCCAAAAAAAAACGGTTTCTCAACAAGACTCCAGCCTCAATTCCTGCTACCATTCCCGCCGAAACTCGTACCACTCCATACTTCCAGCTTCAATCCCCGTTACCATTCACGGTTGCCAAACCCGTTACCAGCCAAGAAATGTCAACTGCAGTTGAGTCTCGTGACGCAAACCTCGTGTTTTGCAAGATCTCTTAGGGAGCAGCTATGACGTTTTCGATCCGTGTCCCTTGATTGCAGATGATACTCATCATCGACCTGATTGTCCCTAGGAATCGCCTTGGGAACGGCTCGGGGTCCATGGCGATGTTAAGGTCAGCGGGAGATTGCGGGTCGGTGATACGGATGTCGCCGGTCGCAGCCGCTGAGCCGCGTCGCCTATACGTGTACTCACCTTTAGTGAACGCTGATGACAACGTTCCCCCGCTTTTCTCCTGTGTCGACATACCTGTGAGCTTCGGCAGTCTGCTCTAACGGATATCGCCGATCAATAACAGACCTTAGTTTTCCCGCCTCAATCAGCTCCCTAAGAACGACCAGATCTTGAACCGGATACGATCCTGTCCAACGCACCACTCTTCTGCCCTTTTTCGACCGACGAATCCCTCGGAACAGCTGCGACAGACCAGGGTTGCCCAATAGAAGAAGACCGTCGCCCTTCACTGATCTCATAAGACCTGAGAAGGAAGAGCGACCTACCGCGTCAAAGACCACGTCGTAGGTCTTTCCATTCTTGGTGAAATCCTCTTTCGTATAATCAACGACGTGGTCCGCCCCGATAGAACGAATCATGTCCAATTTGCTGGTCCGATCAACGCCAGTCACTATCCCACCGTAGGATTTAGCGAGCTGTACAGCGACAGTCCCTATGCTTCCGCCCGCGCCTCGTATCAATACCTCTTGTCCGGGCTGGATGTTCGCTCTTCTGAGAAAATTGATTGCATGAAGTCCGCCCGCAGGGACAACTGCTGCCTCTTCGTAAGACATGTTCGCTGGCTTGATAGCTAGTATCGCGCTCTCCTTGAGACAGTCGTACTCGGCGTATGCCCCGAGATGCAGGCCTGTGAGAGCGAAAACCTGGTCGCCCTTCTTGAACCGCGTTACATCTCTGCCTGTCGATTCTATTTCTCCGGCTAACTCCTGGCCGAGAATCTTCCTTCTTGGCGCTCTGACGCCGAATCCAATTCTGAGAAGAAGCTTCCATGCGAAAGGAAGTTTGAGACCGCGCAGCTCGCAGTCCCCCATCGCTACGGACGCGGCGTGGACCCTCACTAGAACCTCGTTGTCCTTTGGAGTAGGCTTCTCTACATCCATAAGTTCTAGAACATCAGGGGGTCCATACTTTGTGCAGACGATCGCCTTCACAACTGGTCCCGGCCAAGTCTGCCTTAGATTCGCATTCCCTTCATCGTCTCCCTAGTCCAGGACACCAGCCTCCGATGCCCGTCTCCTGTCGATTTAACGAAACCATGAATCCGACCTAAGTTTGGGGCCTTTGCTTCGCGAGGAGACCGCGTCGTCTCTTGTGTTCCTTGTACCATGCTAAATCTGCCTGATTCAACATGTCCTCAATTTCATTTGGACGCAAATTCCATTCTTTTCTCAAGAAGAGATAGGTGTCCCATCGAGTCCTGATTCTTTCCTTCGCCGTGTCCCACCTGCCCTTCTCCTCGGATCTTACCGGCCTGACCGCGTAGAAGTCACCTATGCGGATTATGTCCCAGAGTCGTTCGGACCTCTTGGCGTCTGCTTCAGAGTCAGAGTATCTGAATGAGCCGGGCACTACGCGGGCTCGCCATGTGTCAACTAATCCATCTGATATGAACTGCTCGACCAACTCCAAAACGGCCTCGTACTCGAAGGTATCACCATCAATGATGACGTGCATCCCCTCGACAAGTTCATCCCGTTCGGCATTGTTCTCGTCAGGCCGGAGAAGGATTAGTCTTCCATCGTCATCTACTCGCCTCGGATCGTTGAAATCATGAATTATTTTTAGCACTGCATATCTCCAACTCGGTAGAACATTGGTATCGCCACAAGAAAAAGCATTACCAGAAAAGGTACCTCACGAATCGGATTCGCATTTCCCTCATCGTCTCTCTAATCCAGTCATCAACCACCACAAGTTCACATTCCAAACCAGATGTCGCAAAACTCTGACTTGTCTGTCCCGCGGTTATGACAACACTTCGGGTTTGTTGGCCCTGTCAAACCTCTTTCCAGAAGGCGTAAGTAGGCGTGTGTACACACACATATGTGTGTAGGCAATGGGCACGAGGAACATATCCATCTCGGACGAGGCTTACTCGAAGTTGGCGGCAATGAAGGGGCCAAAGGAGAGCTTCACTGACGTGATAAACAGACTCGCGGGTAAGAAGTCGGTGCTCGACCTTGTCGGCCTTCTCACGCCTAAGGAAGGAGCCGAACTCCGCTCTAATATTCAGGACATCCGAGCCAGGAGCAGGAAGAGAGCCGCCGAGACGGAGCGAAGGATACGGGGATCTTGATCGCTGACACGACCTTCATCATAGACCTCCTGATCAGGGACCAGAAGGCTGTCAAGAAGGCAGACGAGCTCGAGGAGAGCGGTGTAACCATCTCGGTAAGCTCGCCAACCATCTTCGAACTGTTCGCCGGGATAGCGTTGAGCAGGAAGGCTGAAGAGGAAAAACCAAAAATCAGGACGATCCTCTCCTCTCTACCACAGCTAGTCCTGGATTCTCCATCCGCAAGCGCGGGAGGTTTGATCCATGGCGAGAAGATCAGGACAGGTCAGTCAATTGACCCTGAGGACGCCATGATCGCCGGAATAGCTAGGGTGAATTCGGAAAAGGTCCTAACCCGGAACATCAGACACTATTCCGGAATAGAAGGCGTCACGATAGAAAACTACTAGAATGGATCTCAAAGAGAGAGGCTACGACGTTTTCGTTCTATGTCCCTTGATTGCAGATAGTGTGGATCACCGACCTGATATTCCCTAGGAAACGCCTTGGGAACGGCTGAGGTCCGCTCAGCCTTTGACGGACAGGTCGCCGTGCTTGGGCTTCCCGGCATGCTCGTACGCCAGGTGAATCGCGCCTTTGGGGAACGCCTGAGAACTGGTAAGGCGGAGACCCGCGGGCACGGTCCCTTCACCGAAGAGTCTCTTGCCCGTGCCGAGAAGTAGCGGGTAGACCCTTCTTGGAAAGGTCTCCTTGGATGAGACTGGAATTGTTCCATTCGAGCTTGCGGCGGCTGCGGGAGGCCACATACTTGGGTGCGCTGTTGAGTCTGTCCGCGATCTCCTTGTTGGTCGTGGCTCTGGGCCAGTACGCGGCGAAGATGTCGTAGGTCTTGCGACCCAGAAGCAGAGCATCCATTCGCCCGATGTCCCTGGTGATGAGGCTGAGCGACTCCTCGTCGAGTAAAGGCGCCTGCCAGCCGCCGTGCTTGAAGCCGCCCTCGGTGTCTTCTTCCGGTCCGCCGGGCGCCTGCATGACGCCGTCCAGGGATACCATTTCACTGACGATGAGTTGACCCATGATGTCCCCGGGCGCTTAGAGGCGATCCCCATGAAAAAGGGTTTGCAGGCCAAGGTTAAGTGACGTAGTTGGGCCCGATGAGCTGGCCGCAGCTCTATCGATTGTGTACAATTGAGTTATGATATTTCTTCCGTGGCTGACTAGACTATCTGTTTTTACGCTAGGTCGTTCCTAAGATCAGACGGTCATGGTAGGACGCCGTGCACTACTGGTCTTACTCATCATTATTATTGTAGGCTCTGTCTCAGCCTTAACTCTGTGGAGGTCGCAGCAAACTCATTTCGTTCTGCGGACTAGACCTGACGTTATTCTTGGGAGCAAACAGTCGGGTCCCTATTCTCCTGTTGGCTGGCTTATGCCAAGCGATACGCGTATCGCTACGTCGTACGTTGCTAACCAGTCTTTTGATCATAACTACATGAACGCGTACGTGACCGTCCTGTCCTCTTCAACGTATCAGCTCCAGCCTGGCACAATCCTCTCGTTTGGTCTCTACATCAACAGCCTTTTGATGGGAACACGAACATGTTTCACGGACAACCCGAGTGGGAGCGGCGGTTGGGCTTCTGTCGGCACGATCATCAACAACGGCTATTCCCTTAGCACCTTCGCTTGCGGTGTTTCCCTTTTCAAGACCCCGTTTCCCGCAGGGTCAGTACTAACTGTGACAGTCTGGAGCAACCACCCTGTATGGGTACAAGTTGATACTTCTCCGACGACAAACTCGTACGAAACATCCAACATAACATCAGCCGCTCAGCCGCTAACAATAGATCCCACGTCGGGCACTGTTGCCCCACGCACAATAACGATCGACGCCTATTCTGATTAACGCATTCACTTGCAAGGGCTATGATTCGAATTTCTAGATCCGTTTACTGAATCTGGTTCAAGAGTCGGTATTGGAGAACGAGCTTCAGAATCGGGTATCGAAATCAGATTCTGAAAAACGGTTCTCAAAAACGGTATCTGAAACGGTAACGTGAATTTTTTAGTTCACGAGGAGTCTGTCCGTGTCTCGGGAGACGCCACCTAGTCTAGCCATGTTACTGTTAGCTCAGCTCCGTCGGTTCTTCTCTGCTCATCCATTGCTCTTCGTATTCTTGCTTGCGCCCCAGGTCGAATATCTGACTGGCTCTAGCCAGCTGAGCTGGCTCATAGGTAATCCCCCGCTGTTCTTCCTCTTTCTCGTACAGAACCTAGGTTCCTACGGGCTCGCTGTCGTTCTCGCGAGAGAAGCTCAGATCCGATGGCGGAAAGGATGGGCGAGCGTCATCCTGCTCGGATCAGCTTACGGCATCCTGAACGAGGGAATTGGAGCCGGCACACTGTTCAACCCTGACAGTGCAGCGTTCGGAGTCCTCGGCTCTTATGGCCGATGGTTCGGTGTGAACTGGGTCTGGGCTGTGGGCCTCGTCATGCTTGTTCATCCGATCTTCAGCGTCTCCCTTCCAATTCTCCAGCACAGACTCGCCCTACCCGAGACTCGGGGCAGGAGCCTCGTCGGTAGGAGAGGACTGGGTCTCGCGGTTGTTGGGCTCGGAATCGACGCCCTCGGGACCCTTCTCTTTGTCGGAACGATCCGGCATTTCTTTGCGGGCCCAATTCTCTGGACAGGCAGCTGCCTTGTCATGGCTGCACTGGTCGTAGCCGCCTATCTTGTGCCTAGGGACCTTCTTCCTCCCAAAGCTGACACGCCACGAGTTCGTCCCTTGAGCTTCTTCATTCTCGGCACAGTGTTCATCTGGGGAGTAACTCTTGGAGCAGACTTCCTCGCCAACCTCAACCTCCCGCCCACCCTTGTGGCCTTCTTCTTCATCGCCATAGGCGGACTTGCACTCAGCTGGGTCTTCCGGAACGTTGGACAGAGCAGAAACCAACGTCACCTAGTCGCTCTATCGGCAGGCCTCGTTGCTTCTCTAATCCCCATGGGATTCTTTGGACAACTTGGGACCGGAATAGGGCTGCTTCCCGTAGTCGCGGTTGACTTGCTCGCCGTGTCATTGTTTGCTCGCCTTTGGAGGAAGTACAATTATGCAAGCCCTCCACCAAGAACAGGGGAAATAGACCATGCCTGGTGGAGTTGATCTTGAAGATATGTTCAGATCCGATAATCGATGGATAAGGGTTGCTAGACTAATGGCCTTTGCTGGCTTCTTCGTCTTAGTATTTGTGATAGGGATTCTATCTGTTTCCGGGCTTAATGGGACACTTTGGGGTCTTTGGATTTCCATCGTTTGGCTCAATATCGCAACGGTTGTCTTTACATTCGGCGCTCAGAATCAAAACGAGGTAGTCTATCTAGCACTAAGAGGAACAAAAGATGATAGTCAGTTCACTGAGAAAGTTCTCAAGAGAATTGACCGATACAAGGAGCTGGCTTGACAAAAGATGATGACAGCAAGAAGGAGTCTAGCTAGAAGTCCGATCTTATCGAGTGGCCGGCATTTCTAGTGAAGTGCCAACCCGGCACTCAGCTGTGAGATGTTCTCGCGATGAAACTATCTTTAGCTATTCTACTCGTAGCACTGATTACTGGAGCTTTTGGACTAAATGCCATCGCTAGCAATGTTCCTTACAATGGAACTTTCTCGATAACGATTCTTCCCGGTGAATATCATTATCTTCCCTTGTATGTCGTGGGCGAGAGCCGACTCTCATTCGATTTCCTGGAAACCCAGTCTCAACTTGTTAGCTTCTATTTTCTCACCGAGCAACAATATGACAGTTACAAATCAACCGGGATTACTGCCGGTCTCTACTCGATTACGAACGTGGCCTCTTGGATCTATGCCACGCCAATTCCTGCCGCGGGAAACTACTATCTGATCTTGGCTCACGGCACTGGCTTTGACCAGACCCCAGAGCAAGTTACTCTGAACATTAAGCTCGATGGAACAAATTCACCGTATCTTGGACTTGAAGGGGTCACTTTTGTGGCTATTGTAGCTCTTCCAGTATACTACTTTCTTCGAAAACGAGAGAATGGAAGGAAGATCCTCACATTCCTCAAGGAGAATCCGAATTATGGATTTGGCAAGGACGAGGATGATGCCCGGATTCTAACCATTACGCGAGAACTCTGTCGCGATCTTAGACTCAAACTCGATCCGCACACCCTGTACTACATTGTATGGGTGAAGTTTGGAGGAATACGGGCCGCACCATCTGACCAGTGTTTAATGGGCGAAAAGGGAGCAAGGCGGGGATGGGTGCATCTTCCCGCTGTCCTTAGAGGGAGGCTGAGCCCGAGTGAGTGGAAGCCGCTGATCGCGTCTTCGCTGATCTGCTCCTTCGATCCAAGGTTTCGGCGCAAATATCGGTTTAGGTTCCTAGTGATACCGCTTACAGCTCTCGCAATATTGGTGGCGGACACAGTCATGTACCGGCTGTTCTATGGAGAATTTTCCGTGGCAAGCTCTGCAACAGAACGCTTCCTACTCTTGCAGTTCCCGATTCTATTATTTCCGACAGGATTTCTAGTCATTTTCGCGGTACGCAAATGGAACATGAGCCTCAGAAAGAATTTCCTGAAAGCCGACGAGATAACTGCAAGCATACTCGGCAAGGAACAGTTGCTCCAGACGCTCACAAAAATAGACTCAATGGGTCTTTCAGACATCGAACAGAGAAAGAAGGACAAATTCACAGTTTGGACAGTGTCCGGGTCCCTACCATGGCCTAACATTACCCAAAGAATCCAACGAGTCCAATACTTACACTAAGTTTCTGAACTGAGGAGAGACTCCTGGACCCCGCTAGGACTTCCCGTTTCAATTGCTGGTACCATTTACGGTTACCAGACCCGTTACCAATCGAGAATTGTCAATTGCAGTTGAGTCTCGTGACGTAAACCTCGTGTTTGGGGAGATCTCGAAGCGAGCAGCTACACGTTTCGTTCCATGTCCCTTGATTGCAGATGATCCTCTTCATCGACCTGGTATCCCTCCTTCGCGGAAAACCGCGGCAACGCCGGCAAGGCTTGTATTTGGCGAATGACTATCTCAAATCGGTCCTGAATGGACTGGAGAATAACCTCGCTCGGGCTTCTACTGGATACAGTTCCATGCTGGTGGCTCATAGTTCTCCTTCAAGCTGACCTCACATGGTGGAACAGTGGAACCTTCTTTGTGGTCCCAGTGATTATCTCATGTGCGGTTATCGTTACGACCATTGGCTTGGCTAAACATGGTCCGTCAGGAAGTTTCTCGGAATCTGACCTCGTCGTGGTGAGTGCGGGTATCGGTCTGCTCGTGATATTCTTCGGAATTCTTCCGGTAAATCTAACAGCCATCTCGTATTCGTGGCATTGTCTTGAGAGCGGATTGCCTTGGTTTTGTGACAAGGCAAGCGCGATCAACAGCCTCGCATGGATATGGTTGACATTACTATTAGCTCCGGCCATGGCATTCTTTGGAGCGATCTTGTCTGCTCTACGAAAGAGGACATGACTTCGGCTCGCTAACTAGTCTCTTTCTGCTATCTTTTCATTTTCTCTCATCTTTGTTTTCTTGTTATCTTTTCTCCGACCCCCCCGGGGGCATTCTGACACTCTAAAACTCCTTCACAATCTCACAGACCCCACCACCGCCGAAATCGCCCAGAACAAGCCCTAATCCGGAATCGGGGCAAGCGATTTGAGCTTGCGACTTTTTCGCGTTGACCTCTACGCTTAATCCGCGATCTCGAAAACGTCGGATCTACGCGTTTCGGGCCCTGAAGCGTGAGACTCGCCCAGAACAGTTTCATCTGGCGGGACCCCCCTCTGAAAAATCTCAAAATCAGTTGCTCCTCGCGACACAAACCCGGGAAACCCGGGACCCGCGTCGCATGATCAGACTAGGCTCTCTGGAATCGACGCACGCTTCTTGAAGCTTCGGGGCCGGCCGAATCCTACAAGAGTTCGAGAAATGTGTGGGCTAGAATCTTTGTAACGCTGACGAGGTCGTTTATTCTAACGTGCTCGTCTATTCCGTGGATGTTGCTGTCTTGCCGTGTCGCTCCTAGGACTGCTATGGGGATGCCTAGGGTGCTGACCGCTGCCATGTCCGTGGACCCTTGGCTACCGCAAGGTGGAGCGTCTCTGCCTAGAACTTTTCTGGCCACTCTCCGGACAGTTCTAACTAGCGGGTGATTGGGCGATGTCAGCATAGGATCGTATCCGAGGAGCATTTTCATGGAGACCTTGACTTCTTGATGCTTGGCCGCAAACTCCTTCACAACCCGCGCAATCTCCCGCCGGACCTGAGCCTCGCTCTCTTCAGGAATGAACCGGCGGTCGACCAGAATCTCGAAAGTATCAGGAATAATATTCCCCTTTAGCCCGCCCTTCGCAGTATTGACGTACAGCCCCGGTTTCATCTTCCTAATACCCCATCCCGGTTCCGTGTTGATTCTAGACCGTCTCTTACTGATCTCTTCTCCGAGCTTTTTCAGATCCTCAATCAATGACGCCCCGTACTCGATAGCATTGACGCCCGTCCACCCGCGTCCCGAGTGAGCCGCTCTTCCGTGCACTGTAATCAGGTATTCCGCGTCTCCGAGACTCGCAACATGCAGCGCCTCGATCCCGCTGTCCGTCGAGAGACAATAATCCATATCCTTAGTAATCACGTGCTTGTCAACAAGATAATTCACACCGCTATACCCGCCCACTTCTTCGTCAGTCGTAAACGTCGGAGTAATCCTCCCGCGGAACTTTGCGCCGGTCTCGACAAGCGCTTTCATCGAAAATATCTCGCAGGCGTTAGACCCTTTCATGTCAGCAGCACCCCGCCCATAGATCTTGCCATTCTTGACCACCGGCTCAAACGGATCATGCGACCATCCAGATGGATCAGCCGGGACCACATCGACATGCCCATTGAGGAGGACCCACGGTCCCTCGCCCTCACCTTTGAGGGTGGCGTAGGTGTTGGGCCTTGGACCCTTCAAGCCGACTTCAGGACTCACCTTCCGGCGCATAGACGCGTCTGGAATAACGCTCACCGTAGGCGTGACACCTAGCTCCTTGAGCTCACTAGCCAGGAGCTGAGATATCCTAGGATAGTTCAGCCCCGGAGGAACAGTAGTATCTATGTTAACTAGGCGACAGGTAAGATCGACAAGGTTCTTCTTGTGAGCATCAATCCATCGGTCAACCTGTCTCACGACAGCAGAGGAGGGCAAGAGTCTCGCCACACCGACGAAGCTTCACGTTAATTGTTCTTTTGGTCGCGAACTCGAAGAGCTAATCGTGCCTCGGCTAGCGGAGTATTCCTCCTTCATTCTCAAATTTCTCAGCGCCAGGGCCCACATAGGTGAGAAGAGTCAGATGAAAGAAGTTCTTACGAATCCAGTTCTGGATCGATTCAAACCAGTGTCTGAACTCGACAGGCTTCCGAACTAGGTCGCCCTTGTCACTGTCAAGATAGTTCATGTCAGCTCTGATCCCGCCGGCTAACATCATATGAGACACCATCCATGAACGCTGAAACTCTACGACTGGAGATTGGAAACCATCGATCACATACCAACTCTTCTCCGGTACATATTCCGTTACAACAGGTAGACCGACAGCACTGTTCTGCAGCCAGAATTTTCTCGTAGCCTCGTCCTCGGTAGGTTCCGGAAGAAAAGCAATAGGCGCAAAATCGGAAGAGGGAGAGGTCGTAGGAAGAATAACCAGGTCTCCAGAAGACCGCAAGTACTGTAGGAATGACTCTTCGTCTTCCTTCGACATGTACAGGACTAGTTGTTTCGGCAAGACACTATCCACTTCGTTAGGGTCTTACAATACATCGTTCTGCATCTTCGCGAGCGTTAAGACAATCTCGTTATTGTCGGAATTGGTCGATTAAATAGCTACACTTATCGGCAAGGTAGCGGACCATGGAATCGGCCTCTGAATCCGGTAGGTCCCGAGGGGCCAAGGCCATTCTGCGCTCCCCGACGGCCATCTTCTCATTGATTCTAGTCGCTGTCTACATAATCATCGGAGCAATAGTTGGAAACTTCTTCGATCCCCTGTCCACGGGAAATATCATCCTGTATTTGCTGGTTCAATGTGACGCACCCACACCAATTTTCCCCTGGACCGTTCTCACGGCCATCTTCCTACACGCCAGCATCCTCCACATAGCCAGCAACGTCTTCTTCCTTCTCTTCTTCGGCTTCATTCTGGAGGAACAAGTATCGAAATCACGCTGGGTAACGACCTTCTTCATAACAGGACTCGTAGGCAGCCTCGGCTTCGTAGGCTACGACGTCCTCGGCTACCTCCTGTCAGGAGGACCCCCAACAATCGATTGTGCCGTCGGCGCGTCCGGCGCAGTGTACGGAATAATGGGCACAGCAGTCGGACTAAAAGTAGTGCTCCTACTAATCTTCCTTCTAGGTCTTGACATTTTCGCAGGCGGTGGAGGTCCCGCCCACCTTGGAGGACTAGTCGCTGGGCTCATCTTGAGAAGATACTGGTCACTTGCGGGAGGAACCTTCCGAGGAATCTAGCAGCCGATTCTATCGAACTCTTGTGATTTTTCGTCAATTGGTTGATGTGACAGTTTGAACAGGTCTGCGACCGGAGATGTATTATGCAACATCCGTACAGCGTTCGGACTCGACGGACGTAACATGGCACCAAAGAAAAAGAGCAAGAAAAAGAAAGGCGGCATGTAGACCCGGCTAGGGCATCGTACGCCCTGTTCCTACCCGCTTTTCTTTTTTCCTGATAAACTCTCATTCTCTTTTTGTGATACGGATCTGCTAAGCGGAAAACGCGCTAGGCCGAATTTGATCGAACGTCTTGCCAGCTCTGTTCTTTTTTGCGGACCCGAGTCGTGGTTCTCACTACGTTGCAACATCTCGAAGAGGAACCTTTTCCTGCATTCTGTTACGTCGAGGAGCCATATCCCATTTGACACAAACGTGCTGTCCCACCAGAATAGGACACTTGTTCATGTGTTGAGGTAGCCCTGCTCAGCTAGTTTTACGATGGACTTAGACTACCATATCCAATCGTTGCCGGTTACAGGACTCTTTTGTCGGTTACGCACGTTCCGACCCATGGGACAGTACGAGAGATGCTCGACCTGGAGCAGGGCTAAGGATCCGGGTTGTCCCATCAAAAAGCAAGGCTCTCCCT
>Ga0209802_1001270_pt1 | contig 18904 bp, 15 predicted proteins | sample GraSoiAngelo_129_FD_185886 | JGI IMG/M metagenome (GOLD analysis project Ga0209802, IMG submission 185886) | Grasslands soil microbial communities from the Angelo Coastal Reserve, California, USA - 14_0927_12_40cm (SPAdes) (version 2) | ecosystem: Environmental > Terrestrial > Soil > Grasslands ... | reverse complement strand
GAACCTGATCGTGAACGCCCGCGACGCGATGCCGCGGGGCGGCAAGCTCACGATCGAGACGGCGAACGCCGAGCTCGACCAGAGCTACGCGCTCGAGCACCGGGCCGTGGCTCCCGGCCCCTACGTAATGCTCGCCGTCTCGGACACGGGCGTCGGCATGGACGCCGCCACACAGGCGAGGGTCTTCGAGCCGTTCTTCACCACGAAGGAAAAGGGCAAGGGCACGGGGCTCGGGCTCGCGACCGTGTACGGCATCGTGAAGCAGAGCGGCGGCAACATTTGGCTGTATTCGGAGCCGGGCCGGGGGACCACGTTCAAGATCTACCTGCCCCGGGTAGACCAGGCGCCCGAGCAGCTGGCCGCGGCCCCGGCCGTCCGTGAAACGCCGCGTGGCACCGAGACGGTGCTGCTAGTCGAGGACGACGACGCCGTCCGCACCCTCACCCGGAAAATGCTCGCGGCCCACGGCTACACCGTGCTGGCGGCGGGCGGCGGAGCGGAGGCCCTGGAGCTCGCGGCCGGCCATACCGGGCCGATCCACCTCCTCGTCACCGACGTCGTGCTACCCGGGATGAGCGGCCGGGATCTCGCCGCCCGCTTCCGATCCGGGCGGCCCGGGGTCAAGGTGCTGTATACCTCAGGCTACACCGACGAGGCGATCGTGCATCACGGCATCCTCGATGCCGGGATCGCGTTCCTCCAGAAGCCGTTCACGTCCACGACGCTGGCCCACAAGGTGCGGGAAACCCTCGACAGCGACTGAGCGCCCTCGCCAGCTTAGATTCTGCCCCATGGACCAGACCCACGAAGTCGAGATCCTGCTGGTCGAGGACAGCCCGGAGGACGTCGAGCTCACCATGCGGGCGCTGACGTCCCGCCACCTGGCGAACCAGCTGTTCGTGTGCCGGGACGGCGCCGAGGCGATCGATTTCTTCTTCGGGGCCGGGCCCAATGCGCTGCGCGAGATCGGGGTGACCCCGAAGGTGATCCTGCTCGACCTCAAGCTCCCCAAGGTGGACGGCCTCGAGGTGCTGCGCCGCTTGAGGGGCGACGAGCGCACCCGCACCATCCCGGTGGTCGTGCTGACGTCCTCCGCCGAGGAACCCGACATCGCGGCGGCCTACCGGCTGGGCGCGAACAGCTACATCGTCAAACCGGTCGACTTCGAGGCGTTCTCGCGCGCCGTCTCGGACCTCGGCCTCTACTGGCTGCTCCTGAACCAGCCGCCGCGGTAGACGGATGCCTGAAAGACTGTGAGATCTCGAGAGCCCCGCCGTCGCAGGAGTGGGAAGCCCGGCCCGCCCGGCTCCGGCGGCCCCCCTCCGCCCCCGACACGCCCGCTCCCACCTGCGCCGGGGGAAGCCCTGGCAGCGAGCGAGGAGCGATTCCGTGCCCTGGTCGAGCACTCGACCGAGGTCATCACGCTCCTCGGCCCCGACGGCACCGTGCTCTACGCCAGCCAGTCGGCGCAGCCGGTCCTGGGTTATGGGTACCAGGAGAACATCGGGCGCAAGGCGTTCGAGCTGATTCACCCCGACGACCTCGCCGCGACGCAGGCGTTCCTGCGGCAGGTCGCCGAGCGACCGGGCGAGCCGCAGCGCACGGAGGTGCGCGCCCGCCACAAGAACGGCTCCTGGCGCGACCTCGAAGCGGTGGCGGTGAACCGCCTCGCGGAGCCGGCCATCGGGGCGATCGTCGTGACGTACCACGACGTCACCGAGCGACGCCGCGCGGACCGCATCCAGCGCGCGACCTACCGCATCTCCGAGGCAGCCCATCGCTCCGAGACGCTCCAGGAACTGTTCCGCGCGATCCACGAGATCGTGGGTGAGCTGATGCCGGCCAACAACTTCTACATCGCGCTGTACGACCCGGAGACCGACACCATCAGCTTCCCCTATTTCGTCGACGAGTACGACAGCGACTTCCCCCCGAAACACCCGGGCAAGGGATTGACCGAATACGTGCTGCGAACCGGGGCGCCGCTGCTGGTTACGCCCGAGGTGCACCGCGAGCTGGAGCAGCGCGGGTACGTGGAGCTGATCGGCGCCCCCTCGATCGACTGGCTCGGCGTACCGCTCACGATCGGGGACAACACGATCGGCGTCCTCGCGGCCCAGAGCTACACCGAGGGCGTGCGCTACGGGGAGACGGACAAGTCGATCCTCCAGTTCGTCTCCACGCAGGTGGCGATGGCGATCGACCGCAAGCGTGGCGAGGAGCGGCTCAAGGACAGCGAGACCCGATATCGCCTGCTGTTCGAGTCCAACCCCGAGGCGATGTGGGTGTACGACCCCGAGACGCTGCGCTTCCTCGCGGTCAACGAGGCGGCCGTGCGCCACTATGGCTACTCACGCGAGGAGTTCCTCGCGCTGACGATCAGGGACATCCGCCCGCCGGAAGAGCATGAGCGGCTCGAGGCGGCGCTGAAGGACGCGGCGACGGGCGCCACGACCCACGTCGACGCCCGCCATCGCAAGAAGGACGGAACAGTCATCCAGGTCGAGGTGTCCGCGGACTCCATCGAGTTCGGCGGGCGCCCCGCCCGGCTGGTCCTCGCCAAGGACGTCACCGGCCGGCGCCGCCTGGAAGAACAGCTCCGCCAGGCCCAGAAGATGGAAGCCGTCGGGCAACTCGCGGGCGGCGTGGCGCACGACTTCAACAACCTGCTCACGGCGATCCTCGGCTACTGCCAGCTGCTGTTGCAGCAGCTCCCCCCGGATGCCCCCGCCCGCGAAGACGTGTTCGAGATCCGCCGCGCCGGCGAGCGGGCGGCGTCGCTCACGCAGCAACTCCTCGCCTTCAGCCGCAAGCAGGTGCTGCAGGCGCAGGTGCTCGACGTCAACGTCGTGGTCGCGGACATGGAGAAGATGCTGCGGCGGGTCATCGGCGAGGACATCGATTTCGTCACGGTGCTGCGCCACGGGGTCGGCAGGGTGAAGGCCGACCCGGGGCAGCTGGAGCAGGTGATCATCAACCTGGCCGTCAACTCCCGCGACGCGATGCCGCAGGGCGGACGACTCACGATCGAGACGACCAACGCCGTGGTGGACGAGGCGGGGGGGCCCGGTCAGGTCCCGGGCCGCTACGTCCTGATCTCCATCACCGATACCGGGACCGGGATGGACGCGGAGACCAAGTCCCACCTGTTCGAGCCGTTCTTCACGACCAAACCGGTGGGCAAGGGCACAGGGCTCGGGCTCGCCACGGTGTACGGCATCGTGAAGCAATTCGGGGGTTACATCTGGGTCGACTCGGAGCCGCAGCGCGGCACGACGTTCCGGATCTACCTGCCCGAGGTCCAGGAGCCGGCGCAGCAGCCCGGCGCCGTGGCGGCAAGCGTCTCCGGCAACGGCTCGGAGACCGTCCTGCTGGTGGAGGACGAAGCCATGGTGCGGACACTCGCGCGCAAGGCGCTGGAATCACACGGCTACCGGGTGCTCGAGGCGGGAGCCGCCGCCGCGGCGCTCGAGCTGAGCGAGCGCCACGTCGGACCGATCAACGTGCTCCTCACTGACGTGGTGATGCCGGGGATGAGCGGGCGGGAGCTCGCGCACCGGCTGCTCCAGGGGCGCGGCACGCTCCGGGTGCTCTACATGTCCGGCTACACCGACGACGCCGTGCTGCGCCACGGCGTGTTGGAAGAGGGGATGGCCTACCTGCAGAAGCCGTTCACGCCCGATCAGCTGGCGCGCAAGGTGAGAGAGGTGCTGGACGGGAAATAACGCGACTATTTCGCGTCGAGCAGCTCCCGCACTTTGTTGAGCAGATCGTTCGGCGTCCAGGGCTTGAACAAGAATGGCAGCGACGGATCGAGCGGGGCGCGTCCGCTGCGATCGCCGTCCGAATAGCCACTCGCGAACAGGAACGGCATGGCCCGCCCCTCGCGCCGCGCCGCGTCGTAGAGCGCGCGACCGCCGAGCCGCGGCATCACCAGATCCGAGAGGACGAGCCGGATGCCCTCTCCCTGCTGGCGCAGCACCTCGAGCGCTTCCTGCCCGTCCGCCGCCGTCAGCACCTGGTACCCCGCGTCCTCCAAGACCCGCTTGGTCGCCCGCCGCAGCTGGTCGTCGTCCTCCACGAGGAGGATCGTCTCAGACCCGCCGGGCGCCTGATGCGGCGCCGAGTGTCGCCGGGGCGGCGTCGCGGCCACCTCGGCCATGGGGAAATACACCCGGACGCGGGTGCCCTTGCCGGGCTCGCTGTCCACCTCGACCGAGCCGCCATGCTGCTGCACCAGCCCGTACACCGTGGCGAGGCCGAGCCCCGTGCCCCTGCCGAGTGGCTTCGTCGTGAAGAACGGCTCGAAGATGCGCCGCCTCGTCTGCTCGTCCATCCCGACGCCCGTGTCCTCCACGGCGAGGCACACGAAGTCGCCCGTGTGCGTCGCGCCGCCGCTCGTGCGCTGGTCGTCCGTCAGGCGGACGCGGCGGGTCTCGATCCGCAGCACCCCCCCGTTCGGCATCGCGTCCCGGGCGTTGGTCACGAGGTTGAACAGGATCTGCTCGGTGGCGTGCAGATCGGCGCGCACCTCGGGGAGCTCCCCATCTCCGGCGGTGACGATCTCGACGTCCGCCGGCAGGATGCGCCGCAGCATACCCGAGAGATCCGCCAGCACGCCGCTCAGGTCGACGCCGGTGAGGTTGAGGCTCGAGCGCCGCGCGAAGCCCAGCAGCTCTTTCACCATCACGCGCCCTCGCAGCGCGGCCGAGATGACATCCCGCAGATCGGCCTGCGCGTCCGCGCGCTCCATGGGGAGCGCCCGCGCGATCAGCTCGGCGTTGGCGAGGATGATGGTGAGCAGGTTGTTGAAGTCGTGGGCGATGCCGCCCGTGAGCTGGCCGATCGCCTCCATCTTCTGCGACTGGCGCAATTGCTCCTCCAGCTGGCGCCGCTCGGTCACGTCCTCCGCGAGCGTCTCGAAGCTCTCGATCGAGCCGTCCCGCTGCCGCACAGCCCGGCCGCTCAGCCGCACGAGGATCTTCTTGCCGTCCTTGCGCTTCCAGCTGACCTCGGCGCCCTGCACGACGTCGGCGTGATCGAAGCGGGAGAGCACGTCCGCGCGATCGGCCGGATCCAGGTAGACGTCCCGGGCCATGTCGACGGGCAGCAGGTCCGCCTCCGCTTCGTACCCGAGCATTTTCACGAGGGCGGGGTTCACCGCGAGGAAGCGCCCTTCCGGGGAGGAGCGGTAGATGCCGTAGCTCGCGTGTTGCACCAGCGCGCGGCTGCTCTCCTCCGAGCGGCGCAGTGCCTCCTCCGCCTTGCGGCGCTCGGTGATGTCGGTGCCAACTCCGATCACGCCCGTCACGGTCCCGTCCCGATCGCGGATCGGCGTGTAGGAGGCCTCGAACACGATGCCGTACACCTCGACCACGGACGAGAACGCCTCGCCCGCCAGGGCCCGCCGCACGTCGGCGACAGCTTGGGGCAGGTCCGCGTACAGCTGGAACACCGACTGCCCCACGAGCTGCGCCGGGCGCACCCCGAGGGCGTCGAGCCCACGCCCCTCGGCGAGCGTGAACGTCCCCTGCTTGTCGAACGCGAACAGCACCAGTGGCGCGCCGGCGATCACGGTGCGCAGGCGATCCTTACTCTCCCGCAGCAGCCGCTCCTGGCGGTTGCGCTCCGTGACGTCGCGGCTGTTCACGATCAGACGCGCCCTGCCGTCCGTCCCCACCCGCGCCTGCCCGACGGCCTCGAGCACGCGCCACCCGCCGTCGCGGTGGCGGAACCGGAACGCTTCCATCTGCGCGGCCGCCGGATCCTTGATCGCGCGGGCCAGGGCTTCCGCGACGAGCGGGACGTCATCCGGGTGCACGAACTGGAACACATTGCGCTGCAACAGCTCGCCGGGCCGGTACCCGAGCAGCCGCTCCACGGAGGGACTCGCGTACTGGAAGGTCCCGTCCTCGCCGATCACCGTCACGATGTCGAGGGCATTCTCGATGAGCGAGCGGAAGTGCTCTTCGCTACGCCGCAGCGCGTCTTCGGCGCTGGCGCGGTCGATCGCGGTGGCGAGCACACTCGCCGCCGCCTGCAAGAAATGGACGTCGTGGCTCGTGAACGCGCGCCGCCGCGCGGTGTGGGCGCCAAGGATGCCGAACGGGCGGTCCTTGCCGTGGATGATGACGCTCAGCCCGCTCACGACGCCATGCGCGTCGAGCAGCGGCGCCGAGCCGAAGCGCGTCTCGGCCGCGAGATCCTCCACCACGACGGCGCCGGGCGAGCGGAGCACGTACCCCGCATGCGTGTCGGGCGCCGCAGGCACCACCGTCCGCCCCACGCTCCCCTCCCGCCACCCCACCCCGGCCCGCAACAGCAGCGTGCGGCTTTGCGCGCGCAGCTCGAGCACGCAGGAAAAATCCACCTCCAGCACCCGGGCCACGAGCGCCGCCGCGGCGTCGATCAGCTCCGAGACCGGCGCCCCGGCCAGCGCCTGCTGGCCGAGATGCGCCACCGCCTCCTGCTGGCGCGCCGTCGCGCGCAGCGTCTCTTCCGTGCGCGGCAGCTCGACGATGCGGTCGTCGGCGTCGGGTCGCAGGATCCTGATGCCCTTGGGGCTCACGGCCGGGTACGGCCTCCCGAAGTGGAAAGGAAGGACCAAAATAGGACGGCCCAACGATCACGCCCACCTGTGGCGTGCGCCGCAGGCCGCGCCACGCCCTACGTGTGCGCCCTGTCACAGCGGTGGAAGAGCTTATCATAAAAGGAGTTACTCCATTGCCCGACGAGCCCGTTTCGCTATCTTGGGGGGGCCATGGAGCAGCTGCTGATCCTGCGCGACCTGGCGGTGATCTTCGGGGCCTCGCTCCTCGTCGTCCTCGTGTTTCACCGCATGCGCCTGCCGGCGCTCCCGGGGTTCATCGTCGCGGGCGTGCTGCTCGGGCCCAACGCGCTCGGCTTCATCCCCGACGTGCACCGGGTCGAGGGCCTCGCCGAAGTGGGCGTGATCCTGCTGCTCTTCACGATCGGGATCGAGTTCTCGCTCGGCAGGCTCCGGGAGATGGGGCGCCAGGTCGTGGTCGCGGGCGCGTGTCAAGTGGGGCTGACCGTGGCGGCCACGGCGGCCGTCGCCGTGGCCGGGGCGGCCCGCTGGCAGGTGGCCCTGTTCCTTGGTTTCCTGGCCGCGCTCTCCAGCACCGCGATCGTGCTGAAGCTGCTCACCGAGAAGGGCGACATCGACACACCGCACGGCAGGCTCGCCACGGGCGTCCTGATCTTCCAGGACCTGTGCGTTGTGCCCATGATGCTCGCCCTGCCGTTCCTCGCGGGGCGCGCCGCGGGGAGCGCCGCCGGGCTCCTCGTCGCCTTCGGCAAAGCAGCACTCGTCGTGGTCGGGGTGCTCGTCGCGGCCCGTACCGTCGTCCCGCGCGTCCTCGCCGAGATCCTGAAGACGCGGAGCCGCGAGCTGTTCCTCATCGCGATCATTCTCGTGGGCACGCTCACCGCGCTCGGCACGGAGGCGGTGGGGGCTTCGCTGGCACTGGGGGCCTTCCTCGCCGGCCTCGTCATTTCGGAGTCCGACTACGCCCACCAGGCCATGGCCGAGCTCTTGCCCTTCCGCGACATCTTCATCTCGCTGTTCTTCGTGGCCGTCGGGATGCTGGTCCAGTTGGACGTCGTCTTCGCGCACCCCGGGCTCACTTTCGCCGGCGTGGCGGTGCTCCTGTCCGGCAAGACCCTCACCGCCGCCGTCGGCCCGGCGCTCCTGGGCTACTCGGCGCGCGTTGCCCTGCTGGCGGGGCTCGCGGTGTCGCAAATCGGGGAGTTCTCGTTCGTCCTCGCCAGGGAGGGCCGGGCCGCGGGCCTGCTCCCCGGAGGCCTGTACCAGAGCTTCCTCGCCATCGCGGTGTTCACCATGATCCTCACGCCGTTCCTGCTCCAAGGGGGGCCGGACCTGCTCGACCGCCTGGACCGCGTCATCCGCCTCGACCGCGTCCTCCCGGGTCTGCGCCCACAAGAGGTGGCCCCGGCGGTCGAGCCCCTCGCGGATCACGTCGTCATCGCCGGGTTGGGACTGAACGGCCGCAATCTGGCGACCGCGCTTCGGGCGATTCGCGTGCCCTACCTCATCGTGGAGCTCAACCCGCAGACGGTGCGGCAGGCGCGTGCCCAAGGGGAGCCGGCGTTCTACGGCGACGCCACGCGCGAGGAGATCTTGCGTGCGCTCGGCCTGGCGCGCGCCAAGCTGTTCGTCGTCGCGATCTCGGACCCCGCCGCCACCCGGCGCATGGTACGGGTCGCCCGCGGGCTCAATCCCGCGCTCCACATCATTGCGCGGACTCGCTACGTCGTCGAGATTCCCGAGCTCGCGCGCCTCGGTGCGAACGTCGTCATCCCCGAGGAGTTCGAGACGTCGATCGAGATCTTCACCCGCGTCCTCGCCCACTATGAGGTGCCGCAGGGCGACATCGATACGCTCGTGAACAGGATCCGCGCATCGCACTATCAGGCGCTGCGTGTCCAGGGCCCGTTCCAGCTCGAGCAGCTCCCAGCCTTGAGCGGCCTCCCGCAGATGAGCGCGGAGCGGGTGCGGCTGCCGCCCGGCGCCAAGGCCGTCGGCCGGAGTCTCGCGGCGACGCGCCTGCGCACCCGCACGGGAGCCCTCGTCCTCAGCATCCGCCGCGGTGACGAAGACATCCCCACTCCCGACCCCCGCCTCCCCCTCGCCGCCGGCGACGAGCTGGCCATCGTGGGCCAGCCGCACCAGCTGCGCGCCGCGCGCGAGCTCCTCATCGGCCAGGCCCCAGAACCAGGTCAAGCGTCACAGAGTTGATGGTCAGACGCACCGAAAGGAAGCCGAAAATGTAGGAAAATTAGGGGTTCTCTCGCGAGTGTGCGCTCACTTATGTACGGAACCACATTGCCCAGATGGTGTTAGGTAGGCACAAGCCCCGGGAAGATCGGTTAACTGTTGTCAGGACAACACCCTACAAACTGCTACTTGTGGCCCAGAGCCTACCCGGGGGTAGATTTGCCCATGCCCTTACCCCCCCTGTACGGCCATGAGGGGATCCGGAACCGGCTGGCAGGCGCGATCGCCTCCGGCCGGTTGCCGCAAGGGCTGCTCTTTGAGGGGCCCCAAGGGGTCGGGAAGCAGCGGCTGGCGCTGTGGCTGGGCCAGGCACTGTTGTGTGAACGCAACGATGGCGGGGCAAAACGGGAGGGGTGCGGCGACTGTAGGCCTTGTCGGCTCGTCCTCACGCTCTCGCATCCCGACCTGCATTGGTTCGTCCCGGTCGAGCTGGAGAGAAGGGCCGCCGACGCGGACAAGCAGGTCGAGCTGGCCGAGGAGGCGCTGGGCGAGGTGTTGGCCGCGCGGCGCGAGCGACCCCTGTACGAGCGGCCGTCCGGGATGGCGAGCCATGGCATCGCCTCGGTGCGGCTGCTCCTCAGAAAGCTCGCCCTCACTCCTGTGATGGGGCCGCGCAAGGTGTTCGTGATCGGGGACGCGGAGCGGCTCGTGCCGCAGACGGGGGCCGAGGCGGCCGCGAACGCTCTGCTGAAGGCGCTGGAAGAGCCGCCGCCGGACACCGTGCTGGTGCTGACGACCGCCGAGCCCGACGCCCTGCTGGCGACGATCCGCTCTCGCGTCGTGCGAGTGCGTGTGGCAAGACTGGCCGACAGCGTCGTGACAGCATTCGCGCAGCGTGAGCTCGGCTTGGCGGACGAACCATCGCTGTCGCAAAGAGTTACGGCGGCGGAGGGATGCATCGGCAGGCTCCTTGCGGAAGGGGGGGTGGGGGGGACGGGGGGGGCGGAACGCGGAGAGGGGGCCGAGCGGTTCTTGCATGCAGTGCAGGACGGCCCAGTAGCGCGGCTCGGCTTCGCGCTTAGTCTGCAGCCATTCCAGGCACGGGGTGGGTTCACCGCGATGCTGGACGAGTTGCTGGTGCGGTTGCGCAGTGAGGCACGGGCGGGGAAGGACTCGGGCAAAGTCGTGTCCGCCATCGCTCGGGTGCTCGACGCGCGGGAGCTGGCGCAAGGCAACGTGAACCCGCAGCTCGTGGCCGCCGTACTGGGCGAGGACTTGGGGTCGCCCCGATGAAGCTGTCGCACCTCGACGCGGCGGGCCGGGCTCGCATGGTGGACGTCGGCGACAAGGCCATCACGGTCCGCACCGCGACGGCGGACGGCGCGATCCGCATGTCGGCCGACGCCTACCGCAGCGTGGCGGAGCAGGCGGTGGTCAAAGGCGACGTCCTCGCGGTGAGCGAGGTCGCAGGGACGATGGCGGCGAAGCGCACGGCGGAACTGATCCCGCTGTGCCACCCTGTAGGGCTCGACCACGTCGAGGTCGAGGTGACGCTGGACGAGACCTTGCCGGGAGTCCGGGTGCGGGCTGCCGCCAAGGCGGTGGGACGGACGGGCGTGGAGATGGAGGCGCTGACGGCTGTATCCGTCGCCCTGCTCACCGTCTACGACATGGTGAAGGCCGTCGACCGGGGAATGGAGATCCTCTCCGTGCGGCTGCTCGAGAAGATTGGCGGGACTCGCGGGGACTGGCGGCGCAATGCCACCCGCGATGGTTGACCGGCGCTTGACCCTAGGCCGCGAACTTCTGGCGGTGCCGGACGGGACCAGACACGAGAGGGTTATGACAAAGACAACCCAGAAGTTGCTGCTGCAGGGCGGTGGGATCCTCGTCGGGGCACTCCTGGTGAGCAGCCTGGGGGGGTGGGCCCGGCGCGCCACGGCCGACGATCAGCCGGCACCCGTGACGGCACCCGTGCTGGGCGAGCTGCGCTCGCTCACGCAAGAGCTCGAAGCCGCCAAGGGGGAGCTCGCCGTCGCCAAGCTGCAGCTCGAGCGGGCCGACGCGATCATCGAGTACTCGGGCCGCTACGGCGTCCCAGCCGATCTCGCCGCGGCCACCTACGACATCGCGCTCGCCGAAGGGGTGGACCCGGTGCTGGCCTTCCGGCTGGTGCGGCTCGAGTCGGGGTTCAACCCTCGCGCCAAGAGCCGCGAGGGCGCCCTCGGACTGACGCAGGTGCTCCCGAGCACCGCTCGTCTGTACGAGCCTGGTCTCACGACGAGCCAGCTGTACGAGCGCGACGCCAACCTGCGGCTCGGCTTCCGCTACCTGCACGACCTGCTGGACCGCTACAACGGCCGGCTGGACCTGGCGCTGCTCGCCTACAACCGCGGTCCGGGCAGGGTGACGGAGCTGCTCAACTCGGGGAGGAATCCCGAGAACGGCTACGCGGCCACGCTCATGAAGGGCTACCGACGCAAGGGATAAGAGGCACCACCCGTAAGTCCTGAGACTTGCCTGAAGAAACCGAGGTGGCCGAGGAGACGTCGTCCCGGCCACCTTGTTCTTTGCTGACGCCTTGCGGCTTACGCCTGACACCTACTTCGGCGGGATCTTCAGGATGTCTCCGGCCCGCAGCATCGACCCCATCGTGAGCCCGTTGTAATTCAGCAGCTCCGTCAACCCGACCCCGTAGCGCCGCGCGATCGTGGTCGCGCTCTCGCCCCGCTGCACGCGGTGCGTCGCGAGCGGCTCCTCACCGCTTGCGGGCGTCAGCCGTGCCCCGCCCCCAGCTGCCCCCCCGCGGGAAATCCGCCGATACGTGCGCTCCGGCGGTACTGACCAGGCGGAGAGCGGCACCACGCGGCCGCTCATCGGCACGATGATACGCTGACCCACCCGCAGCGCGTGGGGCCGGAGGGTCGGGTTCGCGCTCTGGAGCAGGGCCACGCTCACGCGATAGCGGTGCGCGATGTCCAACAGCGTCTGCCCGCGACCCACATAGTGGTCCACGAACGTGATGCGGTCCGTAGCGGGGAGGCTGTCGAACCGCAGCGCGGCGAGCGTCCCCCGCCCGCGCGGCACCCGCACGACCACGCTCCGGGCCGGCGGCGTGATCCCGCGGACGAACTGCGGGTTCAACTCGAGGATCGTCGCAACCGTCGTGTCCGTGAGCCGCGCAATCACGTCGAGCCCGGTCGCGTCCGGGATGGTGATCTCATCGAACACGAGGGGGGGCGTCGGGCTGACGTCGTCGAAGCCGTAGCGACCCGGCTGTTTGGCGATAAGCGACGCCGCGATCAGTTTCGGCACGTAGTCCCGGGTCTCCCGCCGCAGGTAGCGCCGGTCTGACAGCTGGAAGAACGTGCGGTCACCCACCGAATCGGGCTCGCCCGGCAGCCGCCCGATGCCTCGCTCCACGCGCCCCACGCCCGCGTTGTACGCCGCCGCCGCGAGGTAGACGCTCCCGAGGCGCTCCCGCAGGTCAGCGAGGTAGTTGATCGCCGCGTCGGTCGCCCGGAACGGATCGCGCCGCTCGTCCACCCAGGGGTCCACCGTGAGACCGTACAACCGCGCCGTGCCGGCGATGAACTGCCACATGCCCACGGCCCGCGCGCGGCTGACCGCGGTGTTGGAGAGCCCGCTCTCGATGAGCGTCAGGTAGACGAGGTCCTCCGGAAGCCCCTTGGCGCGCAGCCGCTCGCGGATCATCCCCTCGTAGCGACCCAGCCGCTGTAGCCAGATCGCGAAGCGATCCCGCGCATCGACCTGGAAGAACTCGAGATATTCGAGCACCCGGCGATTCGCGGCGAAGCTCGTGACGTCGATGTCGAAGCTCGGCGCCGCCGCCTCCCCTCCCACTACCGCGCGCCCCTCGGGCCCGAACAGCCGGACGGCCTCGCGCTCGACCTCCTCCCCGCGGACCGCAGCGACCCCCTGGGCCGCGGCGGCCGGCCGGGAGGCGACGCTGTCGGCGTGCCGCCCCCGCGGTGCATGCAGGCTGTCGAGCACGGCCTGGTCGGCCGCCGAATCCCCGGCCTGGCGCGCCACGACGGCCCCGAGCGAGTCCACGGTGACGATCGGCCCGGAATCGGGGGGTGTGACCGGCAGGATGCTCGTGGCGATCGGGCCTGCACGACCCCCGCAGGCGGAGCCGAGCACGACCAGCACGAAGAGCGAGACAGGGGGCCTGTGGCGCATCACCGGGTCGCGAAGAAGTTGCCGAGGAGGCGGTTGGTGGCGTTGAGCACAGCGAGGGCCGCTCCTCGGGGCGGATCGGTCTCGGTCAGGTAAGAGCCCACCAGCCGGGAGGCCTGGGCCGCCTGCCGGGCTGCTAGGGAGACGATCACCACCGTCGCGTCGAAGGCTCGCACCGCTTTCACCCCCAGGAGCTCGAAGCCCATCTCCGGCTGCACGACACGCTCGAGCGCCTGCACGCAGGCGTGAGCCGAGCAGCGCAGCTCGCCGGCCTGCGACGTGACCCCGTCGGCCTCGCCCACGAACTGGCGGCCGTCGGCCCAGGCGAGCACCACCTTCGAGCGGCAGCGCCCACTGGCGAGCCGCTGAAACAGGAAGTCCTTGAAGCGCAACCGCTCACCACTGGGCGCGCCTCCGATCGGGGCCACCACGTCAGTCGAACCGCACTTCGATCTGCTGTTTCGCCGCCGCGTCCTGCGGCGCTTCGACCACGTCGACCTCGAGTCGCGGCCGGTCGTGCGCGTCCCGCTCGGCCGACACCACGAGAATCAGGCCGCTCTCGAGTTCCACCTTGAGCTGCCGCAGATCCGAGCGCACCGTCACCGCCCGGACCGCTTCTCCGCGCAGCCGGGCCACGGCCCCGACGACCCGCCGCAGGTCCTGGAGGTCGACGGCGCTCACGCGAGCCGCTGGCTGAGGAGCTGCGACAGCGCGGCGTCAGGAATCCGCTCCGCCTGGATGAACAGCGAGGATTTCGAGCTGGCCTCCAACGGATACGGCGTCCAGAATGACCGTTTACCCGCCCCCGCCCCCGCCCCCGGCCCCCGCCCCGGCCCCGGCCCCCCGGCCGCCGCGCGGAACGACAGCACCAGCTGCCACGCATCCGCGTTCGCGGGTCGCTCCGCCAAGGCGTCCACATGCCAAACTTGGTCGCCGAGGGCGATCACTCTCCATGGCATAGGTCACCTCGCCGCAAACAAGGGAGGCCCAATATGGGGCTAACCCTAAGTCCGGTCAATAGTTGAACCAACAGTTAGGACCGAAGCAGCCCTACCGCACGGGCGTCGCGCGCCGTGTCCACATCGCGCAGCGTCCGCAGCAGGTGGCAGGAGAGTCCCAGGGAGTGGGCCCGAGTCCCGGTCTGCGCCGCCACGGTCCCCGTGGACCAGGAGATGCCTCGAAACAGCGCTGCTTGCGGCGCGGCGAGGCCGATGAGGTAGTAGCCGCCGTCCAACGCCGGCCCGAGGACGACGTCACGCCGCCCCAGCGCCGTGAACGCCTGGTGGATCAGGTGACGACTTACGCCGGGACAGTCCGTCCCGATGATCACGACCCGTCTCGCGCCCTCCGCAAAGTGGCGGGCGAACGCGTGGGTGAGCCGCGTGCCCAGGTCGCGGCCCGCCTGCGGGCGGAACTCCAGTCGGGCCGCGCGCTCGAGCCACTCGCGTACGTAGGCGCCTTCGTCAGCCGGCGTGAACCAGAGCACGGTGCGGTAGCCCAGCCCGGCCGTCGTGGCCACGATCTTGAACCCCATCTGCCAGTAGACTTCCGCGGCTGCCGATGGACCGACGTCGGCGGCCAGTCGGGTCTTCACCCGGCCGGGAATCGGGGCCTTGGCGAAAATCCCGAGCGCCCGCACGCTACCGCCCCGGCGATCGGGCGTGGGGGGGCGGGAGCGGAGGGGGGAACGGTTCCGCCCGGCGCAGGCGCGCCAGGCGTCGGGGCGGGACGCCGGCGAGATAGAGGGAGATCAACAGCGTGTGGTGGAGCCAGGTCCTGATCACGCCGCGCTCGCGATACCGCCTGCCGGAGGTGAGGAGCGTGGCGGGGAGGGTGCGAATCTTCACGCGACGACGCTTGAGGCGACGGATCATCGCGACGTCCTCCATGATAGGAATATCGGGGAACCCGCCCGCCGATTGGAAGAGCTCCCGCCGCACGAGCAGCCCCTGGTCGCCGTAGGGGAGCCCGAACAACGCCTGCCGCAGCCGCTGGCCGCGCTCGATGAAGCCCTTCGCGGGCGGCGGCAGATCGACGGCGAACCGAAACACGGCGACCTGGAGATCGGGGTCGTCGACCAGGGCGGCGAGGAGCGCGCGCCGCGCGAGGGGCGGGAGCCGGCAGTCGGCGTGGAGGAACAGGAGCCACTGGCCGCGGGCCGTCTCGGCTCCCGCGTTGAGCTGGCGCGCTCGCCCGCGCGGCGCCGCGATCGCCCGGGCTCCCGCGGACCGCGCGACCGCGGGCGTGCCGTCGCTCGAGCCGCCGTCCACCACCACGATGTCGAGCGGAACCACGACGCGCCGCAGGTCGTCGAGCAGCGGCGGGAGGCACGTGGCTTCGTCGAGCGTCGGGATCACGACGCCGATCACGGGCGCGCGGCCTCCGTGTCGTTCAGCGTCCAATCGTAGTCGAAGTACTCGATGCGCACGTCCGGCCGCAGCACTTCCGCCGCAGAGTAGGCCAGCAGGTAGCGAAAGAAGAACCGCTTGACACCCGCGGGTCCGCCGAAGTCGCCGCCGTACCAGGCGAGCAACTTGTTCACCCGCAGCGTTGGGCGCGGGGCGAGCTCGAGCCGGAACTGGCGGGGGTCGTCCACGAAGCGCTGCACGGCGGCGTCGAGCTGCGCGTCCAGGCGCTCGGGAGCGTAGGCTTCGGCAGCGAGCGCCGGGCAGGAGCGCGCCGCGCAATTCACTGCAAAATGGATCCGCGGCTCCCCCATCGGCCGGATGATGCCGTGCTCGATGTCGTCCTGGGAGCGCGGCCGGCCGGCCACGCGGCAGTGTTTCGCCGTGAACACGCCGGGGATGCGCCGCACGGAGCGGACGTGGTAGCGTCCGATCACCCGCTCGAGCATGCAGGCGTTGTACGCGTTGATCCAGAACGCGAGCTGCGTCGCCCGCGGCGCCGCTGCGAGCACGCCTGAGTCGGTCGCGGCGAGCTCGTCGAGGTAGGCACGGAGCCGCGCGGAGTCGGCCCGCAGCGCGCCGTAGTCCACCCGGCCCTCCCGCACGTGGTCCCGCAAGATCGCCGTGAAGGCCGCATGGTCGGGGATCGCCTGGGTGCCCGCCGCCCGCGGCCCCAGGACGGCGAGGACCAGCGGCAGCCACCCCAGGCGCCGCGCGATCGTCGGCACGAGGCTCGCGAGCACCAGCGCGAGCAAGGCGACGGAGAGGCGGGCGATCTTCGCCAGCGCCGCCTCGTGAGACACGCCGGCCGAGAGCAACGCGTCAGCGAAGTAGGTGTAGATCAGCGTCGCCGGCAAGATCCCGATCGCCGTGGCCGCGGCGAACGCACGCCACGGCATGGCCGTGAGCCCGGCGGCGACGTTCAACAGGTTGAAGGGAACGACGGGGATCAGGCGCAGGCGCAACAGCCACGCGAACCCCCGCTCCGCGCTCACGCGGTCGAGCGCCGCGAGCCGGGCGCCCAGGAAGGCTTGCAGCCCTTCACGGCCGAGCCGGCGCGTCACCCAGAAGGCGACGCTCGCGCCCAGGTTCGCGCCGATCGTGTTGAGGAGCGCACCCCACCCGAAGCCGAACACGGCCCCGCCCGCGAGCGTGAGCACCGCTCCCGAGAAGTCGAGCGTCGTGGCGACGACGTACAGCGCCACGAACGCGAGCGGCGCCCACCAGGACTGTCGCAGCAGCTCGACGAGGCGGCCCACGCCGCCCGCCGTGAGCAGCCCGCCCAGCCCCGCAGCACGCAGGCCCAGGACTCCGCCCGAGAGCAGCAGCACCAGCGCGAGGAGCTTCAGGGCGCCGCGCGCCCGCGGACTCACAGCCACCAGCGCACGAGCCGCTGCACCAGGCGGGCGGCCCGGGTCCCCGTGTACTTCTGGCGGTACCACTCGGCGGCGGTGCGGCTCACGATCTCGCTCATCGTCGGATAAGGGTGGATCAAGCGGGCGAGCCGGGGCAACGGGATCCCGAGACGCATCGCGAGCACGAACTCCATGATCAGCTCCCCCGCCCCGCGTCCCACGATCGTGGCGCCCAGGATCCTTCCGTTCGGCCGCGTCACGACCTTGCAGAAGCCCGCCGTCGCGCTCCCCCCCTCCACGATCGCGCGGTCGAGCTCGGCAAAGTCGGAGCGGAACACTTGGGGCCGCTCGCCCGCCGCGGCCGCCTCCTCCACGGTCATCCCGACGCGCGCCACTTCCGGGTCCGTGAACGTCACCCAAGGAACGACCCGATAGTCCACCGTGGTCGGGAACGGCGTGAGCGCGTTCCTCACGACGATCTTCGCCATGTAGTCGGCGACGTGGGTGAACTGCAGCCCGCCCGTGACGTCCCCGGCGGCCCAGATGCCGGGCGCCGTCGTCGCCAGGCGGTCGTTCACGCGCACGGCGCCCTCGTCGAGCTCGACCCCGGCGCGCCCGGGTTCGGCGTCTCGCGTGTTCGGCACCCGACCGGCCGCGACGAAGATCTCGTCGACCGCGACGCGCCGGCCGTCGGTGCCGTAGATGGCCTTGTCCTGCCCTTCGCGCGCCACCCGCGTCGCGCGGAAGCCCGTGAGCGCGGCGATGCCCTCCCGGCCGAGCTGTTCCCGAACGTAGCTGCCGACCTCGGGATCCTCCCTCGGCAGGAGCTCGGGCAGCATCTCTAGCACCGTCACCTGCGCGCCCAGGCGGGCGTAGGTCTGGGCGAACTCCAGTCCCACGGGCCCACCGCCGAGCATGGCGATGCGGAGCGGCAATGCCGGCTGGTCGAGCGCGGTGACGTGCGTGACGAAGCCGGCCTCTGCGAGCCCCGGGACGGGGGGCGCCGCCGGCACGGAGCCCAGCGCCAGCACGATGCGCTTGGCGCGCAGCGTGCGGCCGTCCACCTCGACCCGCTCCGGCCCGGCGAGCCGCGCGGGTGAGAGCAGCACGTCCACGCCCATCGCCCGGAAGCGCGCAGGGTCGTCGTGCCGGGCGACGCGATCCCGAGCGGAGCGCATCCACGCCACCGCGTCCACCCAGCCTGCATCCCGGCCTCTTCTCGCGAACGCGATCAGGGCCTTCGACGGGACGCACCCGGTCCAGAGACAGTCCCCACCCAGCGCGTCGCGCTCGATCAGCGCTGCCCTGGCGCCCAGCGCCGCCGCCCCGGCAGCCGTGACGAGGCCCGCCGTGCCGCCGCCCACGACAATGATGTCGTGCGAATAGTCAGTCACGCTGCGTGACTAACGCTTTGAACCGTTTCGACAGATCTCGGGTGACGGGGCCCGGCACCCCCTTGTCGATGACGCGGCCGTCCAGCTTGCACACGCCAACGATTTCTGCCGCGGTGCCGGTGAGGAAGACCTCGTCCGCATCAAGACCCCCCCCGCCTACATCGGGATCCTCCTCGACGGCGTAGTTCGCGTCGCGGGCCAGCTCGATGACCGCGTCGCGCGTGATGCCCTTGAGGATCCCGATGTAGGCGGGGGGGGTCTTGATGGTGCCGTTCACCACGGCGAAGAGGTTCATCCCGCTCGCCTCCGCCACGTACCCCCCCGGATCGAGCATCAGCACCTCGTCCACGCCCGCCGCGATCCCCTCGATCTTGGCGAGGATATGCGCGAGGTAGTTGAGCGACTTGATGCGCGGGGAGAGGCTCTCGCGGTGCCCGATCGGCGTCGCTGCGGTGAGGGCGGTGAGCCCCTTGTCGTAACGGTCGGCGGGCCACAAGTGGATCTCGTCCACGATGAGGATGATGGAGGGCTTGGGGCACTTGCGGGGATCGAGCCCCAGGTCGCCCGCGCCGCGCGTGACCACGAGCCGGATGTAGGCGTCCTCGAGGCCACTCTTCCGCACCACCTCGTCGACGAGGCGGCCCATCGCTTCCTTGGCCATCGGGATGTCGAGCCAGATGCCCTTGGCCGAGGCATAGAGGCGGTCGAGGTGCTGCTGCAGACGGAACACGCGGCGCTTGTAGGCGCGGATGCCCTCGAACACGCCGTCGCCATACAGGAGCCCGTGGTCGT
>Ga0209802_1001268_pt1 | contig 18923 bp, 18 predicted proteins | sample GraSoiAngelo_129_FD_185886 | JGI IMG/M metagenome (GOLD analysis project Ga0209802, IMG submission 185886) | Grasslands soil microbial communities from the Angelo Coastal Reserve, California, USA - 14_0927_12_40cm (SPAdes) (version 2) | ecosystem: Environmental > Terrestrial > Soil > Grasslands ... | reverse complement strand
AGTCCTGTTCCTCGAGTCTTTAGTTTTTGCCCACAACGGCCTGGTTCCGAGACTGCCTACGGCGTGACTGACGCCGCACGTCTGAGGTGAGACATGGACGAGCGCGAACTCGCCAATCACGTTCTGGAAATTGTCGATCAAACGGCTTATCGCGTTGCTGCGCGCCAGGTCATCGGCGTGCATCTGGCAGTCGGAGGCCGTCGCGGCTTCGATCTGGATCTTCTCCACACGGCCTTCAGCGATGTGGTGCGGGGCACGGTCGCTGACGGCGCGGAGCTTTTTGTGAAGGTTCTACCGGTTCGTCACCACTGTCCAAACTGCCGAACAAACTTCGAGGCCACGAAGGATGACTGCCCGTGTCCCGAATGCGGCCATCCTCACACCGAAATCATTGGCGGCGAGGAGCTGCGTGTGCTCAACCTGGATATCGATGACACTGCTGCCTGAATGAATTTTCGAACCAAAGGAGGTTCGTCAATGGCAACTGCCCGAATTCCCATTCCAATAAAACCTGAAGAAGATCTCAATTCGTTTCGTATCGCGATGCGCCAATTCGATACTGCGGCCGAGAAATGCGGCCTGGAGCCCGGTCTGCGCGAAGTGCTGCGCCGGCCACGGCGTTCGTTGTCGCTTTCGTTGCCGGTGAAGATGGACGATGGCACCATCCGTGTCTTCGATGGCTATCGTGTACAACACTCGAGCGTGCGCGGCCCCTGCAAAGGTGGAATCCGTTACCATCCCAATGTCACGTTTGACGAGGTGAAGGCGCTGGCCTCATGGATGACGTGGAAATGCGCGATCGTGAATATTCCTTTCGGCGGGGCAAAAGGCGGCATCGTTTGCGATCCGCGACAGCTCTCTAAAAATGAGCTGGAACACCTGACACGGCGCTACGCTTACGAAATCTCCCCGATTATCGGACCCGACAAGGACATCCCCGCACCCGATGTTTATACCGACGCACAGACTATGGCGTGGATCATGGACACCTACAGCATGACTCACGGCAGCAGCGCCCCGGGCGTGGTGACCGGCAAACCACTTTTCCTGGGCGGATCTTTTGGACGCAATGAGGCGACTGCCCGCGGTTGCCTGTTCGTGATTCGCTCCGCCTGCGAAGTCACAGGGATCAAGCTGAACCGGGCGACCGTGGCGATTCAAGGGTTCGGCAATGCGGGGAGTATTGCGGCGGAACTGCTGGCGCAGAATGGCGCCACCATTATTGCGGTGAGCGATTCGCGGGGTGGCATTCTCAACCGCGCGGGACTCAACGTTACCGCGCTGCTTGAACACAAGGCAAAGACTGGTTCGGTCGTCGGCCTGCCCAACTCAGACCCCATCTCAAGTGAGGACGTGCTCGAGCTGCAGTGCGACATCCTGGTTCCCGCGGCTCTGGAGAATCAAATCACTCTGGAAAATGTGGACCGCATTCAGGCGCGCATCGTGGCGGAAGCCGCCAATGGTCCGACGACTCCGGACGCGGATATTGTCTTGTATAAGCGCGGGGTGCTGGTGATTCCAGACATTCTGGCCAATGCCGGCGGAGTCACGGTGTCCTATTTTGAGTGGGTACAGGATCTGCAGGAGCTCTTCTGGGACGAGGATGACGTGAACCGCCGTCTGGAACGGGTGATGGTGAAGGCGTTCGCCGATGTTCACAGCGCGTCCAAGAAGTACGACGTGGATATGCGCACCGGCGCTTATGTGGTGGGCATAGAGCGAGTGGCAAATGCCACGCGCACGCGCGGCATTTGGCCGTAGAGATTCGATTCTGAGCATGGCGAACGCAGGGGCAGGACCCGCACGGGTCCTGCTCGTGCTTAGCATCCGGGGTCAAAATTTGGAGATGTGTATGAGCCGGATTCTCTCTGTAATAGCGATCATTCTGGTCACTGTGGGAGCCGCCGGTTTTGCTCAGAAACCTGCGAATGAAGCTGCGGAGCGAGCGGCCATTCAAGCTGTGCTGGACGCGCACGGCGCGGCATGGACTAAGGGAGACGCTAAAGCAGCGGCGGCAGTGATGACTGAAGATGCGGATTGGGTTTCGGGAGATGGTTCAACCAGTACGGGCCGAGCCGCGATCGAGAATGATCATCGCGAAGCCTTGAGCGGCTTCGCCAAAGGCAGTCGGCACACTCATCCGGGCACGCCCAAGATCCGCTTTGTTCGCTCCGACGTGGCGATCGTCGATGGAGACAGCTACATGGCCGGCTTGCACGATGAGAATGGCAAGGAAGTGCCGCCTCACGTTTCAAGTTATATGGCTGTGCTTGTGAAGGAACACGGCGGCTGGAAAGTAACTGCCTTCCGCTCACTTCCGCAGGTCAAACCGTAAACGGTAGCGCAATAAAGGGTGCACTGACCTTGGCCTGACAACCCTAAGTGCCGGGCAGGGTCAGCCTATGTCTGGCTGCAGTGGCTGGGACGGAGAATTTGCCGAGATTCCCACGCCGCCGCCCCCGAAAATACGGCCGCTTCTGCCGGTGACAAAATGCGCGGCGTCCAGGATGACTCCTCCGTAGTCGAAACGCAAGTTGGATGCCGCAAGGGGATGTTAGAAGACCATCACCAATCCGTTTGAATCCGCTTCCTTACTTTGCTACGGTACAAGCAACATGATCGACATTCATTGCCACATCCTGCCTGAAGTGGATGACGGGCCAAAATCCTGGGACGCAGCCCAGGAAATGTGCCGTATGGCGGTTACGGATGGCATCATGCACATCGTTGCCACGCCGCACGCGAACAACCGCTACCACTACGATCGTGATTATCTATCGGGCCTACTGGAGCATCTGCGCGGCCTGGTTGGCGATGCGCCCGAGCTCAGCCTGGGTTGCGATTTCCATCTTTCCTACGAGAACCTTCAGGACGTTCTCGCCTCGCCCGAGCGATACGTTATCGGCAACACAAATTATTTGCTGGTCGAACTCAGCAACTACAGCATTCCGGCGCAGATCTCGGACTGCTTCATCAAGCTGGGGGATCGGGGAATCACTGCCGTGCTCACCCATCCGGAGCGCAATCCGATCTTGCAGCAATCACCGCAGCGCGTGTTGGACTGGGTCGAGCAGGGATGCGCGATCCAGGTCACCGCCTCCGCGCTGACCGGGTCTTGGGGAGAGCGAACCCAGGGTGTCGCTAAATGGCTGCTGGAGCGCGATGCGATGCACATATTGGCCAGCGATGCGCACGACACAAAGCGTCGTGTGCCGGTGCTTTCCGCCGGGCGCGATGCCGCCGCCGAGATTTGCGGCATTGAGATAGCCCAGGCGCTAGTCGAGAAGAATCCGTTAGCCGTAATAAGTGGGCAGCCGCTTCCCTATTTCCCAAAACCAGTGATGAAGAGTTGAAGAGCTCTGGGCAAGAGCGAACGCCGGCAAAAAAGGTTCCGCGGACTAAATGCCCAAGGGCTAAACGCTAAGTGCTTTGGGATTACTGGTGAGGATTCTTGCCGGGATCAGCCGGTCTGGAAGCGCTGGTGTTTACAGCTTGCGGGGCAGTAGTCATCGCGCTTTCGGGATTCAAGAGATGATCGTGACTGGGGCCAAGTCCCAGCTTGATGAGGGCGCGTGAATCCGGAACAGTCTTGTTCTGCCAGCCGTTCGCGGCCTGGTAGCGCCGCAGCGCGTTCTGGGTAGCGTCATTCCATTTGCCGGTGGGCTCACCGCTGAAGTAATGCTCGCGAATCAGGGCTTCCTGAATTTGCCGGGTACGCTCGGCATCGATTTTCTGCTGTCCGCGATGACGCCAGCCGCGAGCTGTCTTTCCTGATTTTTTGCTTTTGCGGGTGCTGCGCGGAGTAGCGGCACGCGAGCTCGTAGTCTTTTTCTTCGCTGGTGCGATGGTCTGCGCCAGTGCAATAGCGCACATCAGCAGTACGCCACCTAGCAATTTCCTCGAGAATGAACCCGCAAACTTCATCTTTTGCTTCCTAAGAAACCGGCACTGAGATGATCCCTGATTCGGGCTCTCAGTGCCAGTTCCGGTAGGTCAATGCCCTTACGGAAGAGTTCCGGCGATGAAGATGGTGCCATCCTGCCGACCAGCACCTCTGGGGCGCACCAGGAAGACAACATCCTGACCGCTCTTCAGAGAAGACTCGATGCGGGTGAAGTCGTCGGCACTGTTTACGGGTTGCTTGTTGATTTCAAGGACAACGTCGCCTCGGTTCAGTCCGATATCTTCGGCGAACGAACCGGGCCTTACGTCCTGCACGATCACGCCTTTCCCTGCGGGAACGTCGAGGCGATCGGCGATTTCTGGGGTCAGGGCGCGAACCGTTACCCCGAATTTGCTTTCTTTGGGTTTCTCCGCATCGCTATTTTCTTCGTCTTCGCCCAGGCGGGAAGCGAAGAGTTTGGCACGGTCGGCGATGGTGACGGTGGCATCCTGTTTCTTACCGCCGCGAATGAACGTCAGCTTGGCCTTGCTTCCGGGCTTGCGGTTGGCAATGTCGGCCACCAGGTCGTCGCCATTTTTGACTTCGCGGCCGTCTACAGCGGTGATGGTGTCACCCACTTTGAGGCCAGCCTGGTCAGCCGGGCTGCCAGCGACGACGTCTGCAATCGTCACTCCTGAGTTCACGCCGTAAACCCGAGCGATCGCGGGGACGGCCTGAGCATTAAACTGCACGCCAATCGATCCACGGGAAACGCGGTGTTCCGGCCCAATCAACTGGTTATAAACCTGCACCACTGTGTTGGACGGCAAGGCGAATCCGACGCCAGCGTAGGCATTTGTGTCGGTAAGAATGGCGGTGTTGATGCCGATGACCTGGCCTTCCATATTGACCAGTGGTCCACCAGAATTGCCGGGGTTAATGGCAGCGTCGGTCTGAATGAAGGATTGGAACTGGCGGCCGGGAACGATACTGCGACCTTTGTAGGAAACGATGCCCGCGGTCACCGTCGCATTCAGTCCGAAGGGACTGCCGATGGCCAAGACCCAGTCGCCCACTTGCATGCTCTCGGAATTACCTAGCTTGGCGGCGGGCAAAGGCTTATCCATCTCAATCTTGATCACTGCCAGATCTGTTTCCGTGTCAGTGCCAATCACCTTGGCATCATGCTGCACGGTGGGCGGATCATCTTGCAAGCGGACCCGCACCCGATCCGCCTTTTCGACTACGTGACGGTTGGTGACGATGTAACCCTTGGGATCAACGATCACTCCTGATCCGAGTGAGCGCTCACGAATCGCGCCACCATTACCACCGGGGCCACCCTGGCCGCCAAAGAAGCGGTCAAAGAAATCCTCGAATGGATTCTGATCGTCCGGGTTCGCCGGCTCGCCGGGTCGGGCACGCCGCCGGGTCGGGGCCTTGATCGTCGATTCCGTATTGATATTGACGACGCTGGGCTCCAATTGCTTGGAGATCTGTGAGAAGGCATTGGAAAGCTGTTGCGGCGCCGGCACGCTGAGCGGGGTGGCGTCGGAGGCTTTCTGGCCCTCCTTGCCCTTCACCCCATAGGAAATGACAGTGCCAATCAGGATGCCCACTGTTAATGTGGCCAAAATTGTCAGGGTGTAGGCGAAGCGATTCGCTTTCAAACGCACCCAGAAAGCGCTTGCGCGCTGATCCATAGCGACTTCCTCCGAGAAAAATGCAAACCTTGATTATACCTGTTCAGCAGTCAGCGGATGGAAACTGCAAACAGAAGAATTACTGTTATTAGACGCATCAAACCGGCAAAACGTTACCGGGTTCCAACCCCAGCCAGACCCGGCTTCGATTTTGTTTCAAACGCAGGAACGCCCGCCGGAACTCCGGCGTGGTCGGGGCTGGCAGGCAGGGACTCGACGCTGCCCTTTTCCTCGGAGGTCAAGACTCCCGTCAGGATTAACAATGCACCGAAGCCGGCGCGGGTCCCTAGCCGCTCTCCAAGAAATAGAAATGACGTCAGCCAGGCGAATACCGGCTCCAGAGAAAAAATCAACGCGGTATGCGTGGCAGGAGTGAACTGCTGCGCCCAAGCTTGCACGGAAAATGACAGCGCCAGACTGAGGAATCCGGTGATCAGAATTCCAGAAATAACGGTTGGCGACCATACGACGGCAGCTCTTTCCGCGATGGGGACGGTGATGATCATGAGCAGGGCGGCGGCACTGGTTTGAACGACTGCAATTTGGCGCCAGGAGTGTTTCTCGGTAGCGCGTCCCATGAAGATAATGTGGAAGGCAAATATCACAGCCGCGCCCAAACTAAGCACATCGCCACGATGAATGCTTTGCAGGTTAGCAGTTGAAGAGGATGGAACGGTGAGAAGGTATAGGCCTACAAATGCCAGGGCGATGCCCAGCGCGCTCCAACGGTTGATGGCGCGCTTCCAGATCGCAGCCAGGAGCACGGGGACGAGCACAACCGCAACCCCCGTAAGGAACGCTGACTTTGAGGGCGTAGTGTATTGAAGCCCGCTAGTCTGAAGTTCATTGCCCATCCACATGCAGGCGCCAATTAGCGTGCCATAGGCGATTGCCCCGACAGTGAGATGGCGAAGCTCCTTATGAAAAATCAGGGCAAGTGTCACAGCTGCGAGACTCATACGCACTGCGTTGAAAAATAGAGGAGTAACGTCCGCCAGAGCGTTCTTGATTACGACAAAAGTCGCGCCCCAAATGAGCGTGATCAGGACCAGGAAAATATGAGCTTTGAGGGAGCGGGACACCTGGGTAGGGTAGCAGAGGCAGAGCTTGCCAAGCGGGCGGCTTACCCTGAAAACGATTGGATTCTTACGCGATTTTAAACTAAGCTCTCGCCGTACACCTTAACGATGCAGGGGGTGGAGAAATGTCTTTTGCCCTGTACCTCATCGGCTATCTGATTCTCATCGCCGGACTGGCTTACGGTGCGCACCTGATGCACGTGCCCCAGCACTGGATCATTGTGGGTGTGGTGGTTCTTTTGGGCCTCGGCATCGCTACCGGCGCGGTCAGGACGCGACAGCGCGATCCCGCGGAAAAATAAGTTGCGAGCGACTTGCCAGTCGTCGCTTACTGCATGTTCAGGATGATGCTTTCCGGAATGGCTGGCCTGGACGGGGAGCTGAAAACGCTGCCGCCCCTACGAAGCTCACTTGGCTTCGTACACGCTCTTCCCCCCAACAATGGTGCGCAGAACTTTGGTCTCCAGAATTTTTGGCGGAGGTATGGCGGTGACGTCGCGATCGAGTACGACAACATCCGCCAGCATTCCGGGTGCGATCAGGCCCTTTTCTTTTTCGGCGAATTCTGCGAACGCGGCACCCGTGGTATAGGCCGCGATCGCCTGGTCAATGGTTAACTTTTCTTCCGGATAGTATTCAGCTTTGCCATTTTCGCTTTTGCGAGTAACGGCTGCGTACAAGCCGCGGAATGGGGTGACCGGCTCGACGGGATAATCTGTCCCGAAGGCGAGCGTGACACCGTGCTTCAGGAAATCTGCCCAAGCATAAGAGTGTTCCGCGCGGTTGGGTCCGAGTCGCGCCCTGGCCCAATTCATGTCGGTGAGCAAGTGATTGGGCTGCATGGATGCAATTACCTTTAATTGTTGAAAAAGTGCAATCTGCGCAGGGGTGGTGACCTGCGCGTGCTCAATGCGCAGGCGGTAGTCTTCGCCCGCGTTCGCTGCCTTGATTCTTTTCTCGCGCGCTTCTTTCTCAGCGCCGGCGAAGGCGTCCAGCGCCATCTGGACACCTCTATCGCCAATGGCGTGAAAGCCGATCTGGAAGCCCGCGAGCACGCGCTCCTGGGTCATCTCGTTCAGCTTGGCGGGATCGTACTGCGGCAAGCCCGAATTTTTGGGGTCGTCTGCATAGGGCTCGAGCAGCGCGGCGGTATGGGAGCCGAGCGAGCCATCCATGAAGCCCTTAAGCATGCCGGTATGCAGCATGTTGTCGGACTGAGGATGCTGCTTGCGCTTAGCCTCGAGTTCGTCGAGCGAAGCATCGAAGGGCAACCACTCGCTGATGCGCGCAGTCAGCTTGCCCTCGCGCTCGATCTCCTCATAAATCTGAAAGTCTTCCCAACTGGAGTTATCTTGTGCAGAGGTGATGCCCCATTGTGCGAGCTCCTGAAGCGCAGTTTCGATTGACCGGCGCCGTTTGTCGTGAGTCGGCTTGGGAATCACGGATAAAACCGCACCCTTTGCAGTTTCGCGCAGAATGCCATCAGGCTGACCGCTTGCGTTACGATCAATTTGTCCACCTTTAGGATCGCGGCTCGCGATCGTGATGCTGGCCAGTTGCAGTGCCCGAGTATTGGCTACAGCGATGTGGCCGTCCACGCGGTTGAGGAAGACGGGATGGTTGTTTGCAACTTCGTCGACATCCCAACGTGTGGGTGGAGTTTTTACCGGCCAGAGAGTTTCGTCCCAACCACCCCCCACGATCCATTCTCCGGGAGTTGCAGTTTCCACACGGGCACGGATGCGACTGCGAAATTCGTCCAGCGATTTGACGCCGAAGAGATTTACATTGAGCTTTTCAAATCCGGCGCTGGCCAAATGCAGGTGCGCATCGTTAAAGCCGGGCATAACGAAGTGTCCGCTGAGTTCGATGACTTCGGTCTGCGGGCCTTTCAGCTTCAGAATGTCGCCGTTCGAGCCGACGGCCTGAATGCGGTCGCCGCGAATGGCGATCGCCTCCGCCCGCTTGATCTCGTGGAAGGACGAAGTGCCTGCAACTCCGGTATAGACATTGCCGTGAAAGAGGATGACGTCCGCCCTCGGCGCTGGTGGCTCTTGAGCGTGGGCGCCTGACGATGAGCCGATCGGAATCATACTTGAGAGAAGCACGGACAAAGGCAAGCCAACCGTTTTCAGATTCATCCTGCAACTCCGGCGAGGGCAAGCAAGGTCAGCAAAATTCGCTTGAGTCCCAATTCGCGTCCGCTGCAATCGAACCATTCTTGAAGGGTGTGAGCGCCGCCCCCCGAGCCGCCGCCACCGATGGCGATGGCTTCGTGGCCGAGCGATAGAGGAATGTTGGCGTCAGTGGAAGCGCGCTGCACCTGCGCGACGTTTCCGAGTTGCGCGTCCACCGCCCGAATTACATGCAGCATGCGGGCATTGGATTCGAGTTCCCCGGCGGGGCGATTGCCGATCACCACAAACTCGCAGGTCACTCCAAAGGGCCGGCGCGAAGACGATCTGGTTTCCGCGGCGCGGGTTTCGTCCTCGATGGCACGGTCGAGAGCAGCGCGCAGAGCTCGCTCAACACGTTCCATTTCCGATGTCGACGTGGAGCGGATATCCACTCGCATGCTCGCCGATTCAGGAATGGAGTTTACGGAGGTGCCGCCGCGGATTACTCCAATATTAAAGGTAGTCTTCGGCGTGGCGGGGACTTGAGTCTCAGCAAAGGCGTGGATGGCACGAGACAGCACAACGATGGGATTGGGGGTGCCGAAATCGCTCCACGAGTGTCCGCCCGGACCGCGAACGATCACTTCGAAGCGGCGGCTGCCGAGGGCTTCCGCAACGATGGTGTCCGAGCCGGCTCCGTCGAGCACCAGGATATGGGCGATGGAATCCTTCCAGCGGGGAGCGGAAAAAATGTGGCGCATGCCGCGCAGGTCACCCTCCCCCTCTTCACCGACGTTGCCGATAAAAACCAAAGGCAAAGCATGGCGAATGCGGACGGCACGCAGTACCGCCGCAATCGCGAGCATCGCCGTGACACCCGCGCCGTTGTCGGAGACGCCGGGACCGTAGAGACGTGTTCCTTGCTGGCGGACATTGAGCGGGGTGCCGGCTGGAAAAACTGTATCGATGTGCGCGCTCAGGGCAACGTATCTGCGTCCAAAGCCGGGATGCACGCCGAATATGTTCCCCACATCATCGGTGTGGACGTCGTCCAGCCCCAGTTCCTGAAAGCGTTCCGCCAGCCATGCCCCTCGCGCGGCTTCCCCAAAGGGAGGCGCCGCTATGCGAGCCATTTCCAGTTGCCAGTGCGCGAGTTGCGGCTCTTGTCCGCGAAACCAGTTGTAGCCGGAGCGGATTTCGGGCGATGCGGCCAGACGAGCGATATCCTGCTGAACTTCAGGGAAGGCATCCGAAACTTCGCTTTGCGGGATCGGGGCCATGGGCTTAAGCGAGATTAATGGTCATATTACAACGTGATTGAGTGATGCAGGGTTAGCTTCAGCGGGACGGGTAATTACGGGAGGGCGGTAATAGTTACTTTGCTAATCGTTGGCAGTGCTGATGGGGTGCACGCAGTCCAGAATTTCCGCCTCGCTCAGAGTATGGTCAGAGGCTTTGGCCCGCTTATAAATACGCTCGACAACATCATCGCTAGCCGGGATGCCGCGCCGCTCCAGCCAGAAGAGCACGTTCGACTTGCCACTCAGGGGGCCGACGTCAATCACCTGCTCCAGGCCGAACAGATGGGATGGCACTCCGGAATAGACGGCATTCGCCAGTTCGACATCGTTCTTCTTGTACGCTTTAATCACCGCGGAGGCGTGTACGCCGGTTGCGGTGCGAAAGGCGTCCTCACCGATGACCGGGTAATTTGCGGGGATCGGCACTCCAGTGGCGCGCGAGACAACTTGGCAATAATCTCTCAATTTAGTGAGATCCTGGCCGGCCCACGGCGCAATACCCATCAACTTCAGGTTGACTAGCATCTGATCCATCTGCGTGTTGCCAACGCGTTCGCCTATTCCCAGTGCGCAGGCGTGAACACATGTGGCACCCGCCATGAGTGCTGCAATCGAGTTAGCTATCGCCAGTCCACGGTCGCAATGGCCGTGCCAGTCCACGCGAATCTTTTCACCGGAAGGCTTGACCACCTCGTCGATGATGAAGCGCACTAGGGCGAAAGCTCCCATAGGCGTCGCATGCCCCGCAGTATCGCAAATTACAATGGTGCGGGCGCCGCAATTAATCGCAGTAGCATAGAGTCGCTTCAGCGTCTCGGGGTCGCAGCGGGAAGTGTCCTCGGTGACGTAGATCACCTCAAGCCCGAGGGAGACCCCGTACTTAACAGCCTTGTCGGTGGTCTGCAGGAGAAAATCTTCGGTCCAGCTCTCGGTATGACGACGAATCGGGCTGGATCCGATAAAGGTGGAGGCTGCGATTTTGAGGCCGGTTTTCTGCACGATTTCCGCGATCGGACGAATGTCATTCTCGTGAGTGCGGGCGGCACAGTTGGCCTCGATCTTCATTTTGTTGCTGACGATTTCCTGCGCCAGCGCGCTCACATGTTGCACGGCGCGGAGGCCTGCTCCCGGCAGTCCCAGGTCGAGTGAGTTGATGCCGAGCGCCTCCATCAAGTGGAGAATTTCGATTTTTTCCGGAATGGATGGATCACGCACAGAGGGTGACTGCAAACCGTCGCGCAAGGTTTCATCGTTGAGGAGAACTGGTCCCAGCGGCCGCAGCGATGTTGGATAATTCTGGTTCCAGTCGTAGATGAGGTCAGAAGGTTTCAAATTCGACGTTTCAAGGTTTCAAAGTTTCAAGGTTTCACAAAACTAAAGCCAAAGCTAGCCGAGCGGTGCTCGGCTGGACAGCCGAGGGCGGCTGATCCAGCGCGTGCTCACTTCTTTGGGGGGAGCGTGAGTCCGAATACCGAAATTTGTCCTTCCCCGGCGACGTTCATACCGCTCACATCCTGCGGATTCGGCAGGTAGAGCGTTTTGCAATGTTCGCAGCGATAGACTTCCGCATTACGCCCCCAGGCCTTCTCTACGTCACCACACGCCTGTTCGAGGACGTCGGTTACATAAAACCAGCGCTTCAGATGTCCGCCGCACTGCTTTCCCTTGGCGTCTTTTTCATTGCAGGCGCGTTGCCCTGGCTTCTTAATTTTTACTTTGTGATGAGGAAGCTGGGGAGGAGTCTGGGCTCCGGAGGTCGCGGTTTCACTTATGGCCAAAGGATTTATCCTCGTTCACGCGGCGCTGGCCGCTGGATATAAGGCTCAAACAGGTTCATTTTACTCGAAGCGGGCCCCCGGAAAGCGAGTATCCTGTCGCAGGGCAGTTACACGCCATGGCGCAGTTGGGAACAAATCAAAGCTAACCGGCTTATGACTACATGAAATGGAGATGTGTTTATGAACGGCATTGTGATTCGGCCACGACACATGATAATTGCCCTGGCCGCTGCGCCGTTTCTGGCATTTGGAGCCTATATGGCGTGGCTCGTGGTTCCGATTGTCGTACGCGAGGTGGTGCCTGAAGTGGTGCGAGCAGTGCAGGGCATCTGAAACTGGCCACTTCAATTAGTCGAATTCTTTATTCGGCTTGGCCTGCTCGGGTCCGACACAGCCCAACGCCACATTGGCGACGAAGTAACTTTCCCCTCGAATTGGCGCGCCGGCCAGCCGACGAAGCATAGCAATCTGACCGACGTGAGTGAGCGCGTCCGCAATCGGTCCTTGGAAAAGTTTCTCGGGCGGGGCGTGCAGGGGCTCTGCCGAAGCCAAAAAATCGTCGAAGGATTTTAGCGCAGCGAAAAACCGGTCGACCTCCTGGTTCCAGGGTAGAGGCACGGAATCCCGCCACGTCTGTTTCCCTTTCGCAATCGACAAACCCCAATCAAAAAGGTCTCCAATGTGCGCGAGAATCTGAACGAGCGTTCGCACATTGTCTCCTGCGCGGAACTCGGCAAATCCGTCCGGGGCATTGCGGACCGCCTTGCCACCGCGATACGCCAGTGTAGCTAGCGTGTGACGCAACAGTTCACGGTTTGCATCCGAGGATGACGAAATCATAAGCGCCTACTCCGGACTCTGGACATGCTTCTGATTAAAGACGCCCTTTGCGGCGAAGCACGCCCGCTGAGCGCAGCGCTCCGCGCAAGCGGCCGCTCAGTCCACGGGCAAACATCAGATCGAGAAAACCTTCCATCTGCCGGGTGAACAACTCGCCATACCGGTACCACCAAACTTTTTTTAGACCGGGTAGCCGATCGGAATCCAGGTATTTTATGCGAACCATTTCTTCCAGTCCGAGCCGACCGTGAGTACGGCCGATGCCGCTTGACTTCACTCCTCCGTGCGGCGCCTCGCTGATGCCAAAGCACGAGATTGCGTCGTTGACCATTACCGTGCCGGCGCTGATGCGTCTGGCCAGGGCTTCGCCACGAGCTTTGTCTCGTGTCCACACACTGGCTGCAAGTCCGAACTCTGAGTCATTGGCGAGACGAATGGCTTCCTCGTCGTTTTCAAACGACATGACGGGCAGTACGGGTCCGAATGTCTCTTCGCGCATAATACGCATTTCATGGGTCACGCCAGCGAGCACGGTTGGCGCGTAGAAATTTGCGCCCACCTTCGGCAAGCGCGAGCCACCCGTCAAAACGCGAGCGCCGCGGGCACGCGCATCTTCTACATGAGATTCCACAATCTGCACTTGCCGTTCATGGATTAAGGGACCGAGGTCAATTTCCGGATCGAGTCCGTTGCCCAGGCGAAGGCGCTTTGTCTTAGCGACACACGCTTCTATGAAACCATCATAAAGAGTACGGTCCACGTAGCAGCGCTCGACCGACAAACAGGCCTGGCCAGCATTCATGAAGGCGCCCCAGACGGCGGCGCTTGAGGCAACGTCTACGTCCGCGTCATCGAGCACCAGCATGGGATCTTTTCCGCCCAACTCAAGCACAACCGGCAATAATCTCGCTGCCGCAACCTGGGCCACACGCTTGCCGGTCGCTACGCTGCCGGTGAAAACCAGCTTATCAATCTGAGAGCTGATTAAAGCCGCGCCGGTGGTGCTGTCGCCTACCACAACTTGAAAGAGGTCCTTCGGTACGCCCGCAACGTGCAGCAATGCTTCGAGCTCCAGCGCTACCAGGGAAGTAAGTTCGGACGGCTTCACGACAACCGCGTTTCCTGTAATCAGCGCCGCCAGGGCTTCTACCGCCGGAATGGAGAATGGGTAATTCCAGGGCGAGATGATTCCGATCACGCCGTAAGGCTCACGCAATATGCGACCCGCCTTGGCCTTCATCACAAGGTTGCGATGCGGCACCTGCTCTTCGCGCAGGAAGCCGTAGGCATTCTCGATGCAAAAGCGAGCAGCGTCGAGGACGACGAGAACTTCCGTTAGTAGGGCTTCCACGCGAGGCTTGCCCGCTTCGCGAGTGATCAGGCAGGCGACATCGGATTTCTTCTGGTGGAGTAGCGTTTGAAATTCACGCAGAATGGCGATGCGCTTCTTAACCCCTAGTTCGTTCCATTGCGGCTGCGCCACTCGTGCCCGAGAAACCGCGGCCCGAACCTTGGATTCACTAGCAGACTCGAACTCACGCAAGACCTCGCCCGTGGCGGGATTAACTGAGACAACCTTCCGCGTGACGATCTGGACATCGGTGGCCATGCGCGTCGTCACAGTCTAGATCAAGTTGCTGCGAGACGAAATGATTTAACTTAGCCTGCGGAAAGAGCTTGCGACAAGGGGTTCACGCCGCACTTGCATCAATACTCGACTCCGACGAGATACAACCCGCTCGCCGCTGCCGTGGCTCCAGCCGCGGAACGGGCCCGCGCTTCGAGGATGTGTCTGATCTCTTCGGCATGCAATGTTCCTTTGCCCACCAGGACAAATGTCCCTATAAGGTTGCGCACCATGTGGTGAAGAAAGCCGCTGCCGCGAATCGTGTACAGCAGTTCCTCTCCCGCCCGCTCCCAGCTAGAGGCAAACACGCGGCGCACATTTGAATGTTCTTCTCCGTCGCTGCCCTTCTCCGGATCGACCGCGGCAAAGGACGTGAAATCATGCTCGCCGACCACAAACTCTGCCGCCCGCCGCATCGTCCCTTCGTCGAGAAGATAGGGATAGTGCCAGACATAGCGGGATAGGAATGGCGGACAAATTGGGCCGCGGTACATGCGGTAGCGGTAGGTCTTAGCCTGCGCTGACTTGCGCGCGTGAAATTCAGCCGGCACCTCCGCCGCCTCCAGGACCCGGATAGCAGCGGGAAGAATATCGTTCAGCGCCTTCAGAAAATTTTCAGTGGGAACCGGCGAAGCGGTAGTGAAGGTTGCCACCTGGGCTAGCGCGTGCACTCCGGCATCGGTGCGACCCGAACCTTGCGGCAAGACGTTTTCGCCGGTCAGCCGTCCAATAGCCGAGGCCAGTGTGCCTTGGATGGTGGCTGCTCCGGGCTGGACCTGCCATCCCGAGAACTCGGAACCGTCATAGGCCAGCACCAGTTTCAGATTGCGCATGAATATTCCTTCCGAGTCCTACGAACACCGGCGATCATCTAAGCTGTTTACAAAATTTTACAGGGGTTGGCCAGTTTCAGCGGGTAGAAGCGGCCAAAGGGCTCGGATCGTCAGCTATACTATTTTACTTCTCGGAAACGGAGCGCCCGGTTGAAGGACGCGAGGTGTTGGCGCCCCGGAGATGCGTTTTCTCTGCGGCGCGGCACGCCAAGGAACCTTCGTCGCACGTTTTACGTATCAGAAATGCCATTCGGAGAGCTTTCCACTGGCCGCTTACTATACGGCCCCATACATACGGAGATGAGCGAATGCAATTGCCTTGTTTGATTTCTGCCCGGCAGATCGCCGCTGTCATACTGGCGGGTACACTTACGACCAGCGGCTGGGCACAACAACAGTCACAGTCCGCAGTTCCGGCAAAGCCTGAGGCGCCTCAGCCGCAGCAGTTCCGGCTGAAGGACTATTCCAAGCCGCGCTCCCATTTTCCCAATCCCCTTGGCCCCTATTTGCCGCGTAACGTGTCGCCGCCCAATCTGGCGAACACACCCCGCATTGAGCAGTTAATGCAGAACGGCAAGCTCATGCTCTCGATGGACGACGCAATAGCGCTCGCCATGGAGAATAACCTGGATATCGCCATCGCGCGCTACAACCTGAACATTGCCGACACGGACATTCTGCTGGCCAACGCCGGCCAGGCTACGCGCGGCGTCAATACCGGCGTAGTGCAAGGAACTCCAGGTGGAGGCGTCGGCGGCATCGGCGGTACGTCCACATCCGGCTCTCAGGGCGGCGGAGCGGGTGGAACTACGACGGGCGCAGGAGGTGCCGGCACGGGCAGTTCAGGGTTGGTGACCTCCACTTTAGGTGTCGGTTCGTCGATTCCTTCGTTCGATCCAATCCTGACTGGCACGTTGCAAGTCGATCACGCCAACTCTCCCACCGCAAGCGCATTCGCAGGCGTGCCGGTGATACAGCAGAACACGGGAACGGCTAACTTCTTTTATCAGCAGGGATTTCATTGGGGCACGAACCTGACGGTTGGATTGAACAACGACCGCATCACGACTAATCAACCGTTCACCACTCTGAGCCCAACGCTCAACTCCAATTTCCGCTTTACGCTTACCCAGCCATTGCTGCAAGGCTTTGGCTTGTTGCCAACTACACGTTTCATTCGCATCGCGAAGAACAATCGTGAAATTTCCGACGTTGCCTTCCGGTTACAGGTGATTACTACGGTGAACCAGGTGGAGAACATCTACTGGGACTTGGTGAACGCTTACGAAAATGTCAAAGTACAACAAGAATCGCTGGCCTTGGCCCAGAAGACGCTGGCCGACAATAAAAAGCAGGTACAGATCGGCACCCTGGCGCCAATCGAAGTCGTGCGCGCACAGAGCGTTGTGGCGACAGATCAGCAGACTCTGATCGTGGCTCAGACCAATCTTCAACTTCAGCAACTGCTGATAAAAAACGCGTTGAGCCGCACCCTGGTTGACCCGGTGCTGGCGGTGGCGGAAGTGATTCCCACCTCGGCGATGCAAATCCCGGCCAATGAATCAGTGGTACCCACAGAAGAATTGATAAATGACGCCCTGAGCCATCGCGCCGAGCTGGCCGAGTCCCGTATCGACCTTACAAACCGGGATCTGAACAACAAGTCCGCGAAGAATGCTCTGCTCCCCTCTTTGGGACTTTTCGCCTACTACGGCGGCACCGGGCTGGGCGGTAGTTTTAATCCGAATGCGCGAGTGTGCAATCCACCTGCGGTGACAACATTCTGCACCGAGCCCAGCGCGGTTCCTCCAAGCAAGAGTGTCGGCAATACGTTGGGTCAAATGTTTGATTCGACTGCTCCCGATAAAGGAGTGGGCCTGAGCCTGACGATTCCGCTACGCAACCGGGCCGCCCAGGCAAACCAGGTGCGCGCCGAACTGGAATACCGGCAGTCCCAGATGCGGCTGCAGCAACTCGAGAACCAGGTGCGCATCGAAGTTCGGAATGCGCAGTTCGCGGTGCAACAGAACCGCGCCAGCGTGGCAGCGGGCCAGGCAGCCGTTGAGCTGGCACGTCAATCGCTGGATGCCGAGCAGAAGAAATATGCCCTGGGTGCGTCCACGACAACCCTGGTGCTGCAGGCGCAACGGGATCTGGCGCAAGCCGAATCCAATCTCGTATCGGCCACCTCCACTTACGAAAAGTCGCGGGTTGAATTGGATAGAACCACCGGTCTGACCCTCGACCACAACGGAATTCTGGTAGCCGATGCGGAACGCGGACAGGTGACGAAGATGCCGGCGGTGCCGTACGTGGCGCCACGGCAGGAGGTTCAGCCGGGAGTGAATCCGAACCAGCAGCCGGGGCAGCCTCCGCAAACGCAGCAGCCTCAGACTCAGACTCCACAGCCCATGCAGCAGCCGTCGGCGGAACCCCCGCAGCAGCAGGCACCACCGCCAGAGCCGCAGATGTCACAACCGCAGACTCAGGACCAACCCAAGCAGTAGTGTTTGGGTGGAATCCGGTTTCAGGGCACGAGGTTGATCTCGTGCCCTTTTTAATTGTGGACCTCGGGCATTGCGGGCACGAGAAGGACAATCCTCGAGTCGATCCTGCCGTATCCGGCACGCCATTCCTGTCGTCGCGCATACGGTTTATCCTCTTCGCGTGACGATCTCGGTTGTCATCATTACCTTCAATGAGGAAGCGAATATCGGGCGCACGCTTGAAAGCGTGATGCCGTTGGTGCGCGATGGCAGGGGAGAGATCATCGTCGTGGACTCAGGCTCAACCGACCGAACGGTGAAGATTGCAAACTCTTTTGGCGCAAAGGTTTTTGTCGAGGCGTGGAAAGGTTACGCGGCGCAGAAGAATTCGGCGATAGATAAGGCAAGTGGGGATTGGGTGCTAAGTTTGGATGCGGATGAGGAGGTGGAGACGGAGCTAATTAACGAAATTGGAGAACACGCTTTGATTCGTTCGGCGAATCCGGACATTCGCTCCCGGGAATGGTGCCTGACGATGGAAAATGCGCAGCGCGGCCTTGACACGAGATTGCAAAATCTGAAAGGAAAACCAGCCGGCTACTGGATTCCTCGGAAGAATTTTTTCCTAGGGCGATGGATGAAGCACGGAGGTTTCTGGCCCGATCCTAAACTGCGGCTCTTCCGGAGAGGTTACGGCCGTTTTAAGGAACGTGCTGTACATGAGACGGTGAAGGTGGAAGGACCCACTGCAAAATTCAAACACGCGCTGATCCACCATTCCTATCCATCTCTCGCCGACTACATCGGCCATATGAACCGCTACTCTTCCTTAGGTGCGGAGATGGCAGGGGCACAAGGACATCGCGGGTTTAGCGTCGTCAACATCGTTCTGCGGCCGGTCGCCACATTTGCTAACAACTATTTTTTTCGTTTCGGATTCCTCGATGGGCACGAAGGACTGCTGTTGCATCTCTATCATGCGGCATACGTCTCATGGAAGTACGCAAAAGCGTGGGAACTGGCGAAAGCAGATTCCTCGCGGACTGAAGTCCGGTCGGAATGACGCTCGGTATGGGCAGGGACAATTTCCGTACTGCTGACCATTGTTTCGATGACACCACGGCTGTATGCGCTATCCCGCTCGAATGCCATCTGGCACCGGGTTTTCCGGAACAGCTAACACCGGTTGCAGAGCGTCGCCATACCCGATGTCGAAGAGCATTCCTTCCGACACAATTCCTCGCATCTTACGCGGTTCGAGATTGACTACGAACAG
>Ga0209802_1001267_pt1 | contig 18926 bp, 15 predicted proteins | sample GraSoiAngelo_129_FD_185886 | JGI IMG/M metagenome (GOLD analysis project Ga0209802, IMG submission 185886) | Grasslands soil microbial communities from the Angelo Coastal Reserve, California, USA - 14_0927_12_40cm (SPAdes) (version 2) | ecosystem: Environmental > Terrestrial > Soil > Grasslands ... | reverse complement strand
ATGCCTGCTACAAAAAGCGTCAATCCGCGGAGATAAACCCCAATTGCGCGCATGGGCGCCTCCTCACGGGCAAATTCAGTTTCCTGGCCCCGTAAATGCCAATCTGTAAGATAGCGTCTTGCCATTGGGGAGCACGACTTGGAGCAGACGTCCCGCGGGCTTGCCATTTTTGACGGGCTCGACGGTGACCGTCACTTCGTCGCCCGGCTTGAACGTTTCCTTGCTCCAACCGCGGTTAATCATATCGGGGGGATTGCTCGTCTCCACAACCCAGTGGGTGACATTGCCAGTTTCGTCTTTCACGTCATAGCTCAAGAAGCAGTGAGGATTGGCCCAGACCCATCGTATGACCGTGCCCTTCATCGCCACCTGCTTACCGGCGTCAAACGCGGCAGAACCGTGGTGAGCGGACGCGGGCGTGGAGACCATCAGCAAGCCAAGCGTCGCAACCAAAAACGCCATGAATCTATTTCTCATGGCTTTGGAGCTTCGTCAGATTTCGATCCGCCCCCGGAGCCAGCCGCTGCTGCCCCGCTGCGTCCGGCTTGAGCGGGCACGGCGCCAAACCCGCCGCCGAGCGTTTGCCCATTGGGAAGCACCACGGCAGCGATCCGGCCGATCGGCTTGCCATTCTTGACGGGTATGAGCGTTACCGTAACCTGGTCCCCGACTTTCAATACGCCTTTGGTCCAGCCATGATTAATCATGTCCGGCGGATTGCTAGCCTCGGCCACCCAATGCACGACGTTGCCGCTATCGTCTTTGACGTCGAATTGCAGGAAGCAGTGGGGATTGGCCCAAAACCATTCCGTCACAGTTCCTTTCATGGTGACCCTTTTGTCGGCGTCAAAAGCGGCGTTTCCATGATGTGCCCAGACGGGAACGGCAACGATCAGAACTGCAAAAACCCAAGCAACGCGGTTCACGAGTCTACCTTTCATATTCCCTCCACACGAAATTCTTCGAGCAATCTGAGCCGCTGAGGCGCTTCGCGGCTTGCGCACCGCAATGCGGATCTTATCTTGCATCTATGCCGGCAGCCGGTTCTGCAAATTCCTTGTTGTATTCCTCTGTTTCTATGGGTGCGCATTCCATCTCACGAATATCAAAAGACGGTGCCTGCAGCCGCAATCGTAATTTGACTGCTACCCAAGGCTTGGTAAACATCTTCGCATCGTCGACGGTAATCGTCATCTCCAAGTGATCTCGGTCGGGGCGATGATATTGTTCGATCACGTGCAAGGCATCGCTATGCGGACGGCCGGCATTGTCCAGCCAAGTGCGATCGTCAAATCCAGTCGACTCGGCGACAAATGTGTAGTCATCCACCCATTTGCCCACGGAATAGCCCCACCACCTTGATTCCGGAGGATCGGGATCCCCCCAGGTCGGCTCGGTGGGATTTTTGGGCAACCGCCGCCCGTCTGTCCAGATCACCCGCCATTTCTTGTTAAATTCATAGAGAATCACCACATTCTCCGGAGTCTGTACGATCCGGCTGGTTCTGAAATTGTGAAGAACAACGCGGGGAAATCCCTGTGGATTACAGCCCGGCATCGGATCATTCGTCAATGCCGAAGGAACTTGCGTGACTCCAAAAGTTGGCTTATGGGCCAAGAACGTCTCGCGGCCCAAAGGCGTGAAGGGCAGCTCATGCTCCGGCTTGCCGTCGGATGGCATGGCCCCAGCGCCCGTCGCCTGAACGCCAGCACTTGGCCCTTGGGCGGGCTCCCAAACGCCGGTGAGATCACGTTTGGGAGCAGGAGCGGGGTTCTCACCCTTTCTGTCCATGTCATAGACCGCTCCCGGTTGCCGGGGGACATCCTGGGCGCGCGCTAGAACCGAGAAGACCGATACTGCAACGAGCGCAACCGCCATGGTCACTAGACCTTTGGGCATAGCGAGCTTCCTTTCCCGGCAGGATCCGACTGAAGGACGTTTTCCGCAACCGGCTGCCCGCCACTCAGGTTATAAAAATCCGTGCGGGGGAAGCCGATGGGCTCACACTTGTCTCTCGGATCATTATAAAAACCAGGGAGGACCGCATCGACGCCCTCGAGCGCCTTGTGAGACTTGAACGTTTGCAGGCCTAGTGGGGTGTAGGGAAGCTGGTGTTCCGGTTTGCCGTCATTAGGCATGGCCTTAACGCCGTTGGCTTGAATTCCGTCGCTCGGCCCATTGGCGGGCTCCCACGTGCCGGAAATATCGTGAATTGGTACAGGCGCGAGAGCAGGGGCCGAGGCGGTCTTCTGGTCCTTCGTTACTCTAGCGTGCTGCGGCCGATCGGCACGAGCGACAGCAGAAGAGGCTGCCATCAGGATGGAGACCGAAATCGCCGCGAGCTTTAGCATTTTCACAACCATCTTCCTGCTCCAACACCATTCATCCTGAGTGATGTCGGGGGCCGCGCCTCATGCAAACTGCCGGTTTTCTATTTTGCCTTCGGACCGCTGTTTTTCCCTCCGTGGAGTGTAGAAAAACGCCTGCATATAATGCAAATGCATTTCTATACCGAAGGCTGCTGCCGTCGGGTGCCGATGGATACTGCGCTCGATCTTATTGGCCGCCGCGGAGCTCGCAGCGATTCGGCCGATCATGGCGCGGCAGCGCGGGTTGACATCTGGTACGATACACGCGTTTGAAAATTGATTCCGAGGAAGGACTAATGAAGCGAATTCTGACGGTGCTTGCAGCGATGATGTTCCTGGGGACCTGCGCGGCAAACGCGCAAGATGGGAATCCGATCAGCACACAGTTGAAAGGTTCGTGGATGAACGCGCGAGACCTGCTCACCAAAATGGCGGAGAAGATGCCGGAGGAAAATTACCGATTCAAGCCGACCTCCGAGCTGGAAGACTTCGGGCAGCGGATGGCGCATGTGATCACGTTCAGTATGCGCGCCTGCTCACAGGTGAAAGGCGAACAGAAGAACCTCAACTTCAGCGCGACGCCCACCAAGGCGGAAGTTACTGCGGCCATGAAACAAGTAGACGAGGAATGCGACTCCGTCTTCAATTCTCTAACGGATGCCGACCTGCAGAAGATGGTCAATGCGGGACGAGGCGGTCAACGATCTGAGTTCGCGCTGCTCGAAGGCTTGGTGCTAGAGCACTCCCAGGAAGTCTACGGATACTCGGCCGTCTATTTGCGCCTGAAGGGGATTGTGCCGCCATCGAGCGAACGCAACGAGCGGTAAACCGCTCGAAATCGCTAATTCAGTTTAGAGATAAAGCACCTGGTGCTGGGCGCCGCCGAGCTTAATGCGGTGCGCCAGGTCATCCAAAAGGCCCATGCCTTGCATGGCGAGCATGGGCAAAAAGCAATGGGACCGCTCCTGCAGCCCGCCCTGGGGATAAAGCTGGCCGAGCAACTCCCGCTCGTGGGCGTCCAGAACGGAGGAACGAAGAGCTAAAGCACGCCCAGCCTTCTCCTTTAGCTTGGAAAATTGAAAGAGCATTTTCGATTCGGCTGTATCCATGGCGCCGCCGAGAGTGGGATCGAGCGTCGTCATCTGTTCACGCAATTCGGCAAGCATCTTTCGCAGCGATTTTTCCCCAGTATCAAATCGGCGCGTAAGTGTTCTGGGCAAGAGCCTGCCTTCCATTTTGGCGCGCACCTTGGCGCCGCCGCGGAGCACGTCGGAAAACTCCAGCTCGTATTTGCGCAGGAGACGAACCGTATGGGCGTCAATGAGAGTGAAGCTGGCGCGCGGCAGAATCACGGGCATGCGAACCTGAAGGAGGCCATAATTCACCGCAGCCTGAGCGAGGTAGGCGATTTCCGATGGACCTGCAATGTAAGCCACGGTTGAAAGCAGCGCGTCCTGAATCACCGGCCGCAATAAGACATTGGCGCTGAAGTCAGACGGCGATCGGGCCAGGAGATCGGTCAAATCCGAAAGAGAGAACGAGCGCCGGCCGACGGTGAAATCAGCATTCCGCGCGCGGACTGGAAGACGTTTGCCATCGAGGCTAATGAAAAGCGGAGTGCTCTCTTCGACCACCTTCACCTGGACATGGTAGCTAGCACGCTCCAGATCTTTCGCCCGGGCGAGCAAAGCCTGGTTCAGTTCCGAATGGCGCTCGAGCGCGGCGCGATAGATCGGCTCAGCCAGACGATGAAGTTCCGGCGAGAGAGCGTCGAGAAGAATCAGTCCCTTTCCGGCGAAAAGACGCGCGAGCAATTTTCCGAATGCGGATCCGAATGTTTCCGAGGGCACATATGAATTGGTAAGGGCGGTGCGGATCTCGCCGGCGGCGGGACCTTCGAGCTTGGCCGTGGCGCGCTCCACGGCAGCGCGCACAGCATCGCCGAGCGGCACCTCGCCCGCTCTGCGGCCATCTTCATGGGAGGAAGGCAAGTCGATTTTTTCAACGCCTTCGCGCGATGGCCAGAAGCAATGATTGATTTCGGCGATGTCATGATCTTCCGTGGCGAGCCAGAAAATGGCCACCGCCGCAGTTCCAGCGGAGCTCAACTCCTCCGCAAGGCGCAACGCCGTGAGCGCCTTATAAATCGTGAAGCTGGGACCCGAAAAGAGCCCCACCTGCTGTCCCGAAACGATGGCAACTGCTCCTGAGGCGAAGCGGTCGAGAGCCGCTTCGACGGAGGTGTCGCTCCCGAATCGGCGGTTCTGAGCGCGCAGGATTTCCGCGACGTCGCGGCGCAACGCAAGATCGGGATGCACGTCCGCGGCGACGCGCTTGATGGACTCCAGGGTCGGCGGATGGGCGTAGAAACCGGCTACGGATCGGAAATCCTGAAGATATGAGGAATAAAGCCGGGTGGTGTAGGGTACGTCAACAGCGCGTATACAGTGACACTCCATAGGGTCGGCCCGCCATGATACACGCCGGAAAAGTGCCCGGCAATTTATTCACGCACTCGCTATAGGATGTTCAGGAATGGAGTTGGTCGCGCGATTTCGCCTGCAGAATTGGCCCGCTAACCAGCCACCCCCAGATGATCCAGCTTCTGACGGGCAATCGACTCGGCCAGGACAGCTTCCACGGTTTTCTTCTGCGCTTCAGTGAGCGGAAGCAACGGCGGCCGCGGATTGCCTCCGTAGTAGCCGGCGCAATCCATGGCGTATTTCACGCCCGTCGCGCCAAGTTCGCCGGTAATTTTGCGCGAAGCGGAAAGCAGCGCGAACTGAAGCCGGCTGGCACGGGCCGCGTCGCCCGCGCGCGTGGCTTCATAAATCTCGATGGCTGGTTCGGGAAGAAAACAGGCCAACGCCAGAATGCCTCCCGCAGCTCCCAAAAGCAACGAAGGAAAGAGTGTGCCCGACGAGCCGACGAGCGTACTGAACTCCGGCGGACAGTGGTGAATGATTTCGGAGACGAGTTGCACGTTGCCGGAGCTCTCCTTGATGCCAACGATATTGGGATGCTCGGCCAAGCGTGCCACCCAATCGGCCGTGATCGAGATGCCGGTATATTGCGGGATGGAATAGATCAGCAGCGGCAAGGGCGAAGCATCGGCCACAGCGAGGTAGTGCCGCTCGAGCGCCGCGGGAGTGAGTAGTGGCTTGAAATAGTGCGGTGTTTTGATGAGCACCGCGTCATAAGCCAGCTCAGCGGCCCTGCGCGCGCGAGCGATCGTTTCGCTCGTGCTATCCACACCCGCGCCGGCGATCAGAAGCTTGCCCGGGGCCGCGAATTCGCGGGCCATGTTCCAGAGGCGATCGATTTCGTCGAAGCTGAGCAGCACGGATTCGCCGGTCGAGCCGACGACGACGTAGCCGCGCAGATGGGTGCGATTGTACCGCGCCAGGTTTTCGCGAAACTTGTCGAGCGCCAGGGAGCCGTCGGACGCAAAGGGCGTGGTTAGCGCCGCAAGAATTCCCTCGAATCTCATGTTGAAAGTTTAACCCATCGCCTAAGGGGAGACAAAGTTCCGGCGTTCACCCTTCATGATTAGTCGGCGGAGGTGTGATGGCTGTGAGGAGCGCCGGCGCTGGTGGCGTGCAAATCCTGAAGCGCATTGACGCCGAAGGAATGATCGATCAGCGCGCGAATGCCGCGGGCCGCGGCTTGCGCGGCGGAAAGCGTAGTGATGCAGGGAACCTTATACCGCACTGCGGCGCGGCGGATGGATTTTTCATCGTAAAAGGACTCGCGGCCGAGGGGCGTATTGATGATGAGATCGACGCGGCCGGTTTTCACCAGGTCGATGATATTTGGCCGGCCTTCGTTGGCCTTATAGACGGCTTCTGCGGGTATGCCTGCCGCGGAGAGCGCCGCGGCGGTGCCCCGGGTAGCCAGCAGAGTAAAGCCAAGTTGCGAGAGGTCGCGCGCCAAGGAGAGAACCTGGCGTTTGTCATGGTCGTTCACGCTGACGAAGATGGTGCCCTTGCGAGGCAGTTTCTGTCCCGCGGCGAGCTGCGCCTTGGCGAAGGCTTCGCCGAAGGTGCGCGCCACGCCCATGACTTCGCCGGTGGAACGCATCTCCGGGCCGAGGATGGTATCCACGCCGCGGAATTTGTTGAAGGGAAACACCGGCGACTTCACGGCGTGATAGTCGCGAACGCAAAGCTCGGCCACGCCATCCGATTCGATCACGGGAAGATTCATGGAAGAAAGTTTTCGTCCGGTCATCAATCGCGCCGCCACTTTTGCCAGCGGCACACCCGTGGCCTTGCTCACATAAGGAACGGTGCGCGAGGCGCGCGGATTGACTTCCAGCACAAACACGGTGTCGCGCTGAATGGCGTATTGTACGTTCATTAGACCAATCACGCCGAGCGATCGCGCGAGCCGATTGGTGTAATCGCGAATGCGCGCCAGGGCCGAAGGCGTCAGCGATACGGGCGGCAGGACACACGAAGAATCGCCGGAATGCACGCCGGCCTCCTCGATGTGTTCCATGATGCCGCCGATCACGACATTTTCGCCGTCAGCCAAGGCGTCGACGTCCACTTCAGTGGCTTCCTCGAGAAACTGATCGATGAGGACGGGCCGCGCCGGACCCATCAGCGCGGCTTGAGCGACGTAATCACGCACGGTCTGCAAGTCATAAGCGATGACCATGGCGCGTCCGCCCAGCACGTAACTGGGGCGCACCAGAACCGGCAATCCGATCTCCTTGGCGACGCGAGCGGCCTCGTCGGGGATGAGCGCCGTGCCGTTACGCGGCTGCGGAATATGGAGATCGTCGAGCAGGCGCCCGAAACGCCGGCGGTCTTCGGCCAAGTCGATCGATTCCGGCGGCGTGCCGATAATGGGAACGCCGTTAGCCTTGAGTTCGAGCGCGAGATTCAGCGGCGTTTGACCTCCAAATTGCACGATCACGCCCTGCGGCCGCTCGCGATCGATTACAGCGAGGACGTCTTCCAGGGTGAGCGGCTCGAAGTAGAGGCGGTCGGAGGTGTCGTAATCGGTGGAGACGGTTTCGGGATTGCAATTCACCATAATCGTTTCGTAACCGTCTTCGCGCAATGCAAAGGAGGCATGGCAGCAGCAGTAATCGAATTCAATTCCCTGCCCGATGCGGTTGGGACCGCTGCCGAGAATGGCGATTTTAGGCCGTTCGCCGACATCGGCCTCGTCTTCTTCCTCATAGGTAGAGTAAAGGTAGGGAGTGAAGGACTCAAATTCAGCCGCGCAGGTATCCACGCGCTTGAAAACGGGCCGCACGCCCAACTCATGCCGCCGTTTCCGCACGGATGCTGAAGTTACGTTCCATAGCTTCGCAATTTCCTCGTCGCTCGCGCCCGAGCGCTTCGATTCGAGCATCAATTCCGCGGAAATCCCGTGCAGTGAGCTAGCTTTCACGCGCGAGTCGATCTCCAGCATCTGTTCGAGATGCTGTATGAACCATGGATCGATCTTGGTGAGCGAACAAATTTCCTCACGCGACATGCCTCGCTCGAGGGCCTCAAAGAGCCAGTGAATTCGGTCCGGCCCGGGGACGTGCAGCCGCTCGCGGAGCAACGCTGTCGTCACTTCGGCTGGTGGCCGCCACGCGGTGCTCGGTTCGAGCGCACGAATACCCTTGCAGAGCGCTTCTTGAAACGTCCGCCCAATGGCCATGACTTCGCCCACCGATTTCATCTGCGTGCCGAGAGCGGTCTCCGCCCCCGGGAATTTCTCGAATTGCCACTTGGGAATTTTTACCACGACGTAATCAATCGTCGGCTCGAAACACGACGGCGTTTTCTTGGTGATGTCGTTGGGGATTTCGTCGAGCGTCATGCCCACAGCGAGACGCGCGGCGATCTTGGCGATTGGGAAGCCCGTAGCTTTGGAGGCCAGGGCCGAACTGCGCGAGACGCGCGGGTTCATCTCGATCACCACCATGCGCCCAGATGACGGCTCCACCGCAAACTGGATATTCGATCCGCCCGTCTCCACGCCGACTTCGCGGATGATGGCGGCAGCGGCGTCGCGCATGCGCTGATATTCCTTGTCGGTAAGGGTTTGCGCCGGAGCTACGGTGATGGAGTCTCCGGTGTGAATGCCCATGGGATCGAAATTCTCGATCGAGCAAATGACCACGAAGTTATCGCGGACGTCGCGCATCACTTCCAACTCGAATTCCTTCCAGCCCAGCACAGATTCTTCCACGAGCGCCTCGTGGACCGGGCTGGCATCGAGTGCCAAAGCGATGGCCTCGGCAAATTCTTCCCCGTTGTAAGCAACGGAACCGCCCGTGCCCCCCAAAGTAAACGACGGTCGAATAACCACGGGGTAGCCGAGCTGATCGGCGAGGCGCAGCGCGTCCTGAACGTTATTGACGAGCGCCGAGGCGGGCATATCCAATCCAATTTTCCGGCATGCATCTTTGAACCACAGGCGATCTTCGGCCACTTTGATGGCCCGCAGCGAGGCGCCAATCAGTTCAATACCGTAGCGCTCGAGAACCCCTCCTTCCGCCAATTCAACGGCAAGATTGAGCCCGGTCTGTCCTCCAACAGTAGGCAGCAGTGCGTCGGGTCTTTCGCGAGCGATGACCTGCTCCAGCAGTTCACGTGTCAGCGGCTCGATATAGGTGCGATCGGCGACTTCCGGGTCGGTCATGATGGTCGCGGGATTGGAGTTCACCAAGACGACTTGATAGCCGTCGGCGCGTAAGGCCTTGCAAGCCTGGGTGCCCGAATAATCGAACTCGCAAGCCTGCCCGATGACGATCGGACCGGAGCCGATGATCAGAATTTTCCTGATGTCTGTGCGTTTTGGCATTTAGCTGAACGCGGCCCTCATTCGGTCACGGCGCGCCGCCCGCGCGTTTTGGGGACCTGGTTTCGTTCATCAAGTCTGTAAAACGGCGAAACAGATAATGAGAGTCGTGCGGGCCCGGCGAGGCTTCGGGATGATATTGCACGCTGAAGAGCGGGAGTGAGCGATGCCGCATGCCCTCATTGGTGTAGTCATTCAGATTGACGTGCGTGATTTCCACCTCGCTGGCCGCCAGCGAATCGGGATCGACGGCGAAGCCGTGATTCTGCGCGGTGATCTCCACGTGACCGGTGTGCATGTTTTTCACGGGATGATTCGAGCCGTGGTGGCCGAATTTCAGCTTATACGTACGCCCGCCCAGCGCAAGACCGCAAAGCTGGTGTCCCAGGCAAATCCCAAATATGGGCACGCGGCCGAGGAGTTTACGTATATTTTCCACGCCGTAAGTGACGGGTTCGGGATCGCCAGGGCCATTGGAGAGGAACACGCCATCCGGCTTCAGCGCCAGTACCTCTGCGGCGGAAGTGCGCGCGGGAACGATCTGCACGTCACAATGCGCATCCACCAGCAAACGAAGGATGTTCTGCTTGATGCCGAAATCGTAGGCCACCACCCGAAAAGGACGCGACTCTTTTTCCGCAGCCGTTTTGTTTGCCTCCATCCACGGCGAAGACGTGAGAATCGAGCCCCGATCCCAGCGATATGGCTTTTCGCAACTCACGCGGCTCGCCAGTTCCAAGCCGCTCATCGACGGAACGCAACGCGCTTCCTGCAGGAGCTGCGCGGCAGGGGTTCCGTCCGTGCAGACGATCCCGCGGATCGCGCCGACGCGGCGGATGTGCCGCACCAGGGCCCGCGTGTCCAGGTCCCAAATCACCGGAATGCGATGACGGTCCAGGTAATGCTGCGTGGTTTCCGTGGAACGCCAGTTAGAAGCTAACGGGGAAAATTCGCGCACGATCAGCGCTTCGATAAAAGGCCGCTGCGATTCCTGATCGTCGAGGTTCGTGCCGACATTTCCGATGTGAGGATAAGTGAGGCAGACAATCTGGCCGGAATAGCTCGGATCGCTGAAGACTTCCTGATAACCCGTGAGACTGGTATTAAAAACAACTTCGCCGCCGCGCCGCGTGCAGGCGCCAGCAGCGCGCCCGTTAAAGATTCGTCCGTCCTCGAGCGCGAGAACGGCAGGGCGTAGCTGTGTTTCTGCCAGCGGTTCCTCCAGGAACGTTCATACCAGAAGCCAGGATTGCAGCTTAACGGCTACTCTCGGACGCATTCACCGATGTGATTGAGCCGAACTGAGTCCAAGGCCAATAGGCAAAGACGGCTTTACCATAAATGAATGCAGCCGGCACCGGCCCAAAGATGCGCGAATCATTGGAGCTGATGCGATGATCGCCCATGACGAAATATTCGTCGCGCGGTATCTCCACCGGACCATAGGCGGCAGTGTCAATATATTGCGACGGCACGTACGGCTCTTCGAGACTCTTTCCGTTAATGTAAACGCGCCCTCTGCGAATCTCCACCTCATCACCGGGCAATCCGACGACGCGTTTGATAAATGATTTCGTGCGGTCCAGAGGATACCAGAAGACGACCACGTCTCCACGTTCAATGGGCTCGAAATGATATACAAATTTGTTGATAAAAATCCGCTCTTGATCCGAGAGCAGCGGAGCCATGCTCGTGCCTTCGACTTTTACCGGCTGGTAGAAGAAAACGATGATGATCATGGCGAGGCCGAGGGCGACCACCAAGTCGCGGGCCCAAACCCGCAATTCACGGTTCAAGCCGGAAGAGGGCCGCTGGACCTCGACGCGCGAAAGCTCATTCTGTGTTTGACTTTCGCTCGAAGAGAGCGGATTGGAGTGGACCATCTGCTCCATGGATACGTGTGGATCGCTCATTTATACCATGCCGAGAAGCCCGGACGCCAGCGGGCAGTGATTTTCTGTGCCGCGCGCCTCAACCCGCTGCACGCACCGTCCAATATTCAGATGCAGCGCGGAATCACCGAGTTCATTTTATCGAGAAGGGCGCGCGTTGTGAATTTCGGCCCGCCCTTCCGTTTCCTGATCCCAACGGCCACCCTCCCTTGGAGCCGGTTCGACGGCATCGAAGTATAGATGGGTGGCAGCGAGGCCTGCGATCACGGCAGTCTCCGTCCTAAGTATGTTCTTACCGAGCGACGCCTCCCGGAAACCGGCGGCGGAAGCGGCCTCGAATTCCTCATCCGTCCAGCCTCCCTCCGGACCGACAGCTAGTGCGATTCGCAGCGGCACGGTTTTTTCACTTATTTTAGACGCAGCCTCATTCAAAACGGTTTGCAGGGGAACCGCTCCGCTGCGTTCCGAAAAAAGGACCTTTAGAGGCGCTGCAGTTTCAACGAAAGCCGCAGCAGGCCGGGTCACGCCTTGAAGAGCCGGCGGGCGCAGGCAGCGCGCCTGTTGGGCCGATTCCAGCAGGATCTTCCGCCATCGAGCGGCGCGTTTTGCGGCGGCGGACACCAGGGCCTTCTCGCTGCGTTCGGCGGCCAGCGGCACGACTACCTTAACGCCGAGCTCCGTCGCTTTCTCCAGAGCCCATTCCAAGCGATCGAATTTAGCGATGGCCAGCAGAAGAGAAATTTCTAACGAGGCGCCCGGGGCAGGAAGCTTTTCGACTAACGAGAAATCAACGCGATCGCCGGAAACCCGCTCGATTCGAGCGAGAAAGACGGAACTGCCGTCACTCAATTCATAAAGCTGACCGGCCTCGGCGCGCAGGACCCGGCCTAGGTGATGCGCGGCGTCACCCGTGAGGCGGGCTGTGCCGCCGGCGAACGCGTCAACAAAAAAGCGCCGGCGCAACGGACACCTCTCTTGCGGGCCAGGCCGCTAGCCAAAAATGTCTTTTACTTTCTCGAAGAAGGACGAATTGCGTTCGGCCGGGCGATTTTCCACCTTGAGTATTTGGTCCAGTTGCTGCAGCAACAGGCGCTGGTCACGCGTAAGTTTGCTCGGCGTAATCACTCGCACGTTCACGTACAGATCGCCTTTGCCTCCTCCATGAGGATCCGGCAATCCCTTACCCTTCAGCCGAATGATGGAACCCGTCTGGGTTCCCTCGGGAATGGAAACTTTCTCCTCGCCATTGAGACCGGGTACGCTGAGCTCGGCGCCCAGCGCAGCCTGCGCAATGCTGACGGGCATTGTGCAGTAGAGGTCCGCGCCACGGCGCTCAAAAAACGGATGCTCCTTCACATCCAGAACGATGTAGAGATCGCCGGGAGGCGCTCCATTGGCTCCGGGCTCGCCCTCATTGGGCACGCGAATGCGCGTTTGCGAATCGACGCCCGGGGGAATGCGCACTTCGATTGTTCGCGTCCGCTCGACCCGGCCGCGGCCTCGGCAGTCCGGGCATTTTTCGCGAATCATCTGACCGGCGCCCTGGCACTGGGGGCAGGTGCGCGAGATGGAAAAAAAACCCTGTTGATAATGCAGTTGTCCCCGGCCTTTGCAGGTCTCGCAGGTCACCACACCGGTGCCGGCTTTCGCCCCGGTGCCCTTGCAGGCATCGCATAACTCCTGTCTAGGCAGACGAACCTTGGTGCTGACGCCTGCGGCCGCCTCCTCAAAGGTCAGCTCCATGTCATACCGCAGATCGGCGCCGCGCTGTACGCGCTGACGGCCGCGGCCGCCGGTGCGTCCGAAAATGTCCTCGAATCCAAAAAAGTCGCCGAAGATATCCTGAAATTCGTCGAAGATCGAGGAGTTGAAGCCCGCGTCGGCGGAAACGCCGGAAACGCCGGCATGGCCGTAGCGATCGTATGCGGCACGTTTTTGGGCATCGGAGAGGACGCTGTAGGCTTCCGTGGCTTCGCGAAACTTCGCTTCGGCAGTGTCCTTTTGCTCCGGATTGCGATCGGGATGCCACTTGAGCGCAGCCTTGCGGTAGGCAGACTTGATCTCGTCCTGCACAGCCGTACGCCTCACGCCCAGCACTTCGTAATAATCACGCTTGGTCTGACGGGTCATGCCTCGATTTCGGTCTCCTGGGAAATAAGATGAATCTCAGAAAAAATCACTCACCGTGACGCTTTGCGGCCGAAGATTTTCCGCTGTCCGAATGGCCCGCGCTAAAAGAAACGCGGACCATGCTGGGCCGGACAACGCGGCCATGAAAGAGAAAGCCATCCTGCAAAACATCCAAAACAGTTCCCTCCGGATGATCGTCCGACTCGACGCGCTCGATAGCCTGATGGTAGTGCGGGTCGAAGGGCTTGCCCGCAGCCACGATGCGCTCGAGTCCATGGCGCGCCAGCGTGTCCCAAAGCTGGCGATAAATCAATTCCAGACCTTTACGATATTCCTCGTAAGCCGGATCGTCGTGCGCCTTGAGCGCCCGCTCGAATGCATCCAGAACAGGCAAAAGGTCTTCGATCAGTCGGCCCATTCCATGGCGCCGATCCTCCTGGCGCTCGCGCTCCACGCGCTTGCGGTAATTCTCAAAGTCCGCCTGCCGGCGCACCAAGGTCTGCATCAGTTCGTCCTTTTCGGCCTGCAAGCGGGCGGCTCGCTCGGCGAGCACGGTTGCCTCGCCTCCTTCGGCTGGTTGGGCACCAGACGGTGGATCGGCCGGTTCTTCGCCCGACCGGGAACGCGGCTCGAATTCAATCACGCTCTCATCGAGCTCTTTCTTTTGATGTTCGCGCTCTTCCATTTGCTTCCGAAGCCGTTGTCCTAACGTACCTGGTTCCCGAGATAGCGGCAGTTGGTTTCCGAAGATTATTCTCAAATTTGATCTAAAAGACCGTGCGCAAGGGTTTAGCCGCGGCTGATGGCCTCGCTGAAGGCGCGCGCCATATAGGCCACCGCCGTGATGGCGCGCTCGTATTGCATGCGCATGGGCCCTAATACACCGAGCGAACCCTGCCCCTGATCCCGCACCATGTAAGGCGCTGTGATCAGCGAAAGATGCTCCCCTGCCCCATTGATCTCCTTAACGCCAATTTGCACGTGCACAGGTTCGGGCGCTTCGATGCAACCATTCAGTAAGGCGATAAGCCTGCTTTTTTCCTCAATCGCAGAAAGCAACTCGCGCAACGACTCACCTCCGGCCAATTCAGGCGCCGAGGCAAATTGCGCCGCACCCTCCACATACACCTCGCGGCTGCGATCCGTATCGAGAACGGCCGGGTCGCAAAGCTCCAGCGCGACCGGCAAAAGCTTGCTGTAGCGCTCCTTTTCGGAAGCGAGCTTGGCCAGCAGGTCGGCTCGAATCGCCTCCAGCGTCCAGCCGCTATAGTGGCGGTTCAGGTACTCGGCAGTGCGATCGAGCTCGGACTGCATAAATTCATGCTCCGGGCGCAACACTTTGTCCCGACTCGCACCGCCTACGGAAATCAACACCACGACCACGCGTCCATCCGGCAGGAGAAGGAAACGGATGTGTTCTAATACGGTATGGGCCAGCGGCGGCATAACCACGATTCCCAGCCCCCGCGAAACAGCGGCCAGCATGTGTCCGGCACGCTCGGTGACCTCTTCCGCTGTCGTTGCGCCCTCCAGTTCCTTGCGAATCCAGTTTTTATCCTCTTCGCTGAGAGTGGCTTGCGCGGCGATCTGTTGAGCGAAGAAGCGATAAGCCGCGGCGGTCGGCACGCGGCCGGCAGACGTGTGGGGCTGGAACAATAATCCTGCATCCTCGAGATCGGCCATAACATTGCGGATGCTCGCCGAACTCAGCTGTTCAGAGTGAGATTTGGAAATCGCGCGACTCGAGACGGGTTCGCCCCTAGTGACGTACTCGCGTACGATTTCCGCGAGAATCTGCTGATTCCGTTTCGAGCTAAGGACAGAATCCTTCATCGGGTTACCCGGCCCAAAGGCCCAGTCACTTCATTTTATTTTAGCTGTCAATTTGGGCGCGCTGCAAGCGGTTGGAGTAGTCGATGTACAGAGTCTTCCATTCGGAGTAGAAATCCAGAGCCGCATTGCCCGCTTCGCGATGGCCATTGCCGGTTTCTTTGGTGCCGCCGAACGGCAAATGGATCTCCGCTCCGATGGTGGGAGCGTTTACGTAAACAATGCCGGTGTGCAGATCTCGCATGGCCTGAAACGCGCGGTTCACGTCCTGGGTATAAATCGAAGCGGAAAGGCCGTAGCGCACGCCGTTAGCGACTTCGATGGCTTCCTCGAAACCGTCAATGGGTATGACGGCCACGACCGGACCGAAAATCTCTTCCTGCGCGATGCGCATGCGGGGATCACAATCGGCAAAAACGGTAGGCTCGTGGAACCACCCAGTGGCGTAGGCGCCATCAGCCAATCGATGGCCGCCGGTCATCAGCTTGGCATCCTCGGTTTTGCCGATGGCCACGTACTCCATCACTTTGCCGAGCTGTTCTTCGTTGATGCAAGGACCCATATCGGTTGCCGGATCGAGTCCGTCGCCCACGCGAAGCGACTTTGCCCGCTCGACGAACCGGTGCAGGAACTCTTTGTAGATTTTCTTATGCACGGCCAGGCGGCTCGCGGCGGTGCATCGCTGGCCTGTGGTGCCGAAGCCGCCCCAGATCGCGCCGTCGATGGCCAAATCCAGATTCGCGTCTTCGAGCACGATCAGGATATTCTTGCCGCCCATCTCCAGATGGCACGGACGCAGCTTCGGCGCGCAGGCTTGGCTCACCAGCCGGCCTACTTCACTCGACCCTGTGAAGCTCACCGCCGCTACACCCGGATGATCTACCAGCGGCGCGCCTACGCCCGGGCCGCTGCCATTTACAACATTTACCACGCCGCGAGGCACGCCCGCTTCCGCGAGTATCTGGATCAGCGTGTAGGTTGAGAGAGGCGTATCTTCAGCGGGCTTGATGACCACCGTATTGCCGCAGACCAGAGCCGGCATGATCTTCCACGAAGGTATAGCCATGGGGAAGTTCCATGGCGTGATCAGGGCGCAGACACCAAGCGGCTGTCGCGCGGACATGGCAAATTTGCTCGGCAATTCCGAAGGCGTGGTCTGACCGAAGAGGCGCCGGCCCTCCCCTGCCATGTAATAGGTCATATCGATCGCTTCCTGCACGTCGCCGCGCGCTTCCGCCAGGACTTTCCCCATTTCCCGGGTCATATCGCGAGCCAGGTCTTCTTTGCGCTTCACCAAGGTCTCAGCGGCGCGATACAACATTTCCGCGCGTTTGGGAGCGGGCACCAAACGCCAGGATTCAAATGCGTCGGCAGCGGCGCGGACGGCCGCGTCTACATCCTCGGCCGTGGAACGAGGAAACATCCCGATCAATTCGCGGGTGTTTGCGGGGTTGTGATCTTCAAACGCGAGGCCACTCGCGGATTCCATCCATTCGCCATTGATGAAATTCTTGAAAACCGTGGGGCGCACTGCGGTGGCCATAGACTCCTCCGAAGATTATCAGGGTACACCGTTGTCAGGGAGTTTGCTGCTGGGGAGAAGCGCTAGCTCCCTGGGTTTGAGGCGTAGTTAATGGCGCGGCGCGGCCGGCAATTTCTGAACCCAGGCCAAGCTTCTGCAAAGTAGGCGCGTCGAGCTTGCCGGTAGCAGTGAGACCATGCGCGGACTGGAAATCCTTCATGGCCTGGATCGTCGCATTATCCCATTTGCCGTTGGGCTGGCCCTTGTACGCACCGTGCGTAGCAAGCGCTGATTGAATCTCCGAGATCCGCGCGGCCGTCGGAGCGGTTTGGGACCTCTGCCGAACTCTTCGCTTTCTCGCGGGCCGTGTCTTGGCGACAACCTTTTTCGTTCTTGAGGGGGTCACCGTGCTGTTAGACGCTGCGGTCTGCTGGGCCGCGAACGCAGCCGTCGTCAAGCCAAAGGCCGCAAGAAACAGGGCGGCAGTGATCTTCGAGATTATGTGCGCACGCATCTTGCCATTTACCGAGACAAACGGCTGCTCAACGCGACTGGGGGACAACTCCTGCCAGAAAGACCGTCAGCATGCGCTCGCCGTCTGCATGTCGCAAAACTTTAAATACCACATCCAGCCCAGGCTTCAACGCCGCCCTTAGTCTGCGATAGTCGGCCGCGGAATTGACCTGCTGGTGATTAATCTCCTGGATCAGATCTCCGCGCATGAATCCGACCTCCTCTGCAAACGTGGCCGGATCAACCTCGGAAACAACGGCGCCGCGATTGTTTAGAAAATCGGAGCGCCGCGTTCCATTCGTACCGATATCTTCGACCCGCAGACCGAAATCGGCCGGTACCACTTGGGCCGGTTGCGAGGGCGTTTGCTCATCATCGGAGCTGGATACACGATCGGGAAAGAGCCTGGCGCGATCCTCCACGACCACGTCTGCTTCATGCTGCACACCGCCGCGCAGGTAGAGGATATGCACTTTGTTGCCGACGGCCGTTTGGGTAATCGGATCCACCAGATCGCTGCCCGATTTCACCGGCTTGCCGTTGACGCTGGTGACCACATCGCCCGGCTGAATCCCCGCTTTGTCCGCGGGGCTGTCCGGCTCAACATACTGCAACACCATGCCGTTGGCTGCGCCGAGTTCCCGAAGCACGATCGGATTGCTGCTTTGCTCTTCCACAAATGTGATGCCGATCGAACCGCGGATCACTTTTCCGTGCTGAACGATTTGGTTGTAAACACTGATGGCCATGTTTGAGGGCAAGGCGAACCCCACGCCCTCATAGCCTCGTCCACCCGTCATGATGGCGGTATTGATGCCAATGACGCTGCCGCTCATGTCCACCAGCGGCCCGCCGGAATTGCCGGGATTGATGGGCGCGTCGGTCTGCAGAAAATGCTGAAATTGCCGCCCCACGTTGCCGCGGTCTTTGGCGCTGATAATCCCTGCAGTCACAGTGGCTTGCAATCCGAAGGGGCTGCCAATGGCGAGAACCCAATCGCCGACTCGCGCGCCGCTGGAATTTCCCAGCTTGACCACCGGCAAGTCGCGGCTGGCTTCAATCTGGATCACCGCCAGGTCCGTCTCCTTGTCCTTACCGATCACCTTGGCGGTGTAAAGCGTTGGCTCCGTATTCAACTGCACTTGAATCTTGGTGGCCTGTTCGATTACGTGATTATTCGTGAGGATAAATCCCTTTTTGTCCACAATGATGCCGGAACCGAGGCTTCGCTCTGCTTCCGGTCCCTCGTTCGGCGCGTCGAAAAAGCGGTTGAAAAAATCATGGAACGGATCTGCTCCCCCGCCGCGATTTTTGGGCTGTCCCTTCCGGTCAATCACCTGAGTGGTGGAGATGTTCACCACCGCGGGTTCATCGCGTTCAACGATCGCGCCGAAGGCGCTGGATAAGCTCACCGGGTTGGGAAGCTCGAGGGGTGTGGCCCCGTTTGGCAGGAACGAGTGGGTCGCGTTCACCCGCACGGAAACCACGGTTCCGATGAGAATGCCAATGGACAGCGTCAGCGCAATAAGCAGGCTGGCAAAGAGTTTCCGTTTGCGGGCCCACCTGGCCAATTCCCGTAGCTGAATACCCATGACCGCTCCCGAGGGCCGCTGAATGCCGGCATAAATGCGATGCTGGATTATAGCATCCGTCCACGCCTCTAAAGGGAAATCGGTTGGGCCGACTTGCCTGAGGGACAAACACCTCTCAAGCGTACCACCGCGGCCGGACGCGGGTGACGTAACTTCTTGTGTGTAAAAAAGAGAGAGGGTGTAGGTTTTGTTGTGTCGAGCAACAAAATCTCCCGTAAAGGAGCCTACACCCTGATGCGGCATGACTATAGCACGGAGCAGTTCCAGG
>Ga0209802_1001266_pt1 | contig 18933 bp, 14 predicted proteins | sample GraSoiAngelo_129_FD_185886 | JGI IMG/M metagenome (GOLD analysis project Ga0209802, IMG submission 185886) | Grasslands soil microbial communities from the Angelo Coastal Reserve, California, USA - 14_0927_12_40cm (SPAdes) (version 2) | ecosystem: Environmental > Terrestrial > Soil > Grasslands ... | reverse complement strand
CTTTGAGCGCTTCGATAAAGCCTTTTTTTCTGCACGGGCTTTAGCCGCTGGGCCTCTAAAGCGAGTTTTTCAGCAAACTGTTTGACCCTGAGGGCCATTTTTCCTCGAGCGAATCGTCCTCAAAGAAAGACCGCGCCGCCCTGGAACTCACCGTCAATGCTCAAAATCTTCTCAGTCCACCCGCCCTCAGAACTCGAACCTGACTGCGATCTGCCCGTTCCGAGGGTGGCCCGTCGTACGGGTGACTCTGCCGAAATTGGTATCTCCCAAAAGCGAATCGGGTGTCCGGAAGCGAACCGAGTTGGTGAGATTGAAGAATTCGGCTCGCAGTTCCAGTTTCATTCCTTCCCGGACCGTGAAGTCCTTGAAGAACCCCATGTCAGTATTCTTTATCCCTTGCCCTCGCGCATTGGCGGAAAAACGCGGAGCGTTCCCCGGCACCTGGTCGCCAGGAGACGTTGATGAAAAGCAATTGCTGTTGTAGTAGCTGGCGTTCGGGTCTGTCGAGAACGCCAAGTCATGCAAGCTCATGCCCGTCATCAGTTTTGAACAGATGATATCCGGCCGCTGTTGTCCATCGGCAATGCTCGCATTGGCCAAGCCGAATGGCACGGGCTGTCCCGATTGCAGCGTCAAAAGGGCGTTGAGCGACCAGCCGCCCACAATCGCGTCCAGGACCCGGTTCATGCCTCCACCCATCCACCGGCCGCGCCCAAACGGCAGATCATACACAGCCGCCAGCACAAAGCGCTGCGGCGTGTCGTTGGCCCCAATCGAATGTTCCGCCCTCAGGTTATTCATGTCCTGCGGATTCCCCAGCCCATCATCTGTGAAGTGGAAGATGAAGCTGTTCGCCCCATACGACGAGTAGTCAGTCGCCTTCGACCACGTGTAGTTCCCTTCAAAGCTCAGACCGTGGCTTGGCCGTTTCTGGAACCGCACCAAAAGCCCGTTGTACCAGGAACTCGCCACTATCAGGGGCAGCCCCTCAAAGTCCCCGTCGAATTGCGGAAAACGCCGCAACAGATTGCCTTCAGGAATCGTCGGGTTGTTGTAGATGGAATCAGGCTCGTTGAAAACCGCGTTCGGCCCGGTAAACATTCCCTGAAATGGATTCGGCACCAGACTGGACTGGCACGTCGAATCACACCGATTCCGCGCCGCCGTCGGCAGCGTATCGCGGTTTCGCGTCGCTCCTCCCCAGGGCAAGTGCGTGCTGCGATTCGCCGAGTAATCGGCGGAGATAACAATGCCCGCCGGGAACAGGTGTTGCAGCCCAAGGTTCCATTGATAAATCTCCGGGTTGCGATCCGACGGTGTCCCCAGATCGTTGCCGTTCCCCAATCCCCACTCTGCTAACGCACCATACTTGGTTCCTTGTGCCTGGGGAAGCGTGTTGGGAGGCAGCTCGGGAAACACATTGTTGAGTGCCCAACCCGGGGCAAGGGTTACGCCACCGTCCAGCGAGATGTGGAAGTTCGCCGCCTTCTGGAACGCCGTTCCCGGATACTGGAAGTTGGTCGCGGAAGATAGCCCGTAGAAAAGTCCTGCCCCACCGCGCAGGACTGTGTTCTTTGCCACTTGATATGCGAAGCCCAGCCGCGGCCCAAAATTGTTGCGGTCGATGGGAACATGCCGCATGCTCGAACTCGGAAACACCGTGGTTCCCAGCAACTGCGTCGGTCCCAGCCCCAGACTGCTCAAGTCGACGGGATTCCCGTTATTGTCGACGATCAGCCCGCTCGACGGCGGGGGCGGGGTCAGGTCCACTGTAATCCCGCTGTTGCCTGTGAAATTGCTGAATTGGAGGCGGTTGTAGCGTTCCGTGTAGGGCACGCTCCACTCGTAACGCAAGCCCAGGCTCAGCGTCAGCCTGGACGTCGCTTTCCAGTCATCCTGCGCGTAGAAGTCGGTCTGCTTGGATTTCTGCAGGACCGCCGGCTTAATGTTGATGTGGCCGTCGCTCGGCCATCCCAGTTCCAACGCCGCCATCGCGTCTCCATCCTCGGTATTAGGATCGAAGAAGGCATTCTGCGCCGTTGTGTTTCCGGCAAAATGAAACAGCCCCGTCGCATCGTCGGGCTGAAAAAAGTTGTTGAAGAAAAGCCGCTGCTCTCCGCCGAACTTCAGCACGTGGTTCCCTTTCACCCAATTCAACGACGAGGAGTAGATATACTGCGTGTGCCCATTGATCGTGTTAATGCAACACTGCGGGTTCAGCGCTGCATAATTGTCCGGGAAGATCTCAGTCATTTTTGTGATGTGGTTGGCCTCTGTCAGAATCGATTGAAACCCGAACTGCGTAGGATCGACCGTCTGCGGAGTTTCATTCTGATAGTAGCGCTCCAACCCAAACCGGCTGGTCAGCAGTAAATGCGGACTCAGAGACCAGGTGTGCTCCAGAGCCACATTCCGCGTCGTCACCTGCGTCTGCGACCCGTCAAAAAAAAGACCGGGAGTCTTGTCATGAAGGCTGTTCTGGCTATACCGGCCCATCAAATGGACCTTGTTCGTGAGTTGGTGGTCCAGCTTGATATCAAATTGGGTCGAGGGCGTGGTTTCGGTGATTGGCGCATTGAAATTGTTGCCCGAGTTGTCGATCGGACCAGTAGGCATGGGAAACGCATTCTGAGCGTTCAGCGCTTGCCAGACCGGGCTCATCATGGCTTGGGGAATTACATTCGTGCTATTCGTGTTTGGATCAACCGGAAAAGGCTGCCGGTTGCCGAAAGTAGGACTTGCTGGATTCGAGTCGACATTGAAGGGGTTGAAGAGTTGCACGGGCACGACGTTCCCGTTGACATCCTGCGTCAGCGTCTGGGTGAAGTTGCCTTGCCGCTCCAGTGCAGTCGGAACTCTCGCGCTGACCAGTTGCTTCCCGATGCTCCTGATTCTCTCCATATCAACCAGGAAGAAGGTCTTACCCTTGAAGATGGGGCCGCCCAGTGAAAAGCCGTATTGATCTATGGTGCCCTCTCCCCGGGGTATGCCATTTCGCACCGAAAAGAAATCGTTGGCGTTGAGCCAGGACCGCTGCCCAAACCACCAGCCGCTCCCGTGAAAGTTGTTGGTCCCCGACTTCAGCACAAGGTTCACCACCGTCCCACCATTGCTGCCATACTCCGCCGCGAAGCTGTTGTTCTGCACCTTGAATTCCTGAATCACCTCGGTCGACGGCATGTAGCTCTCATTGTTGGTTGCCCCCTCGCCCTGTTCCGGACCGGTCGCCAGATTGCCATCCAGCCGGATCTCCGCCGAGCCATAGCGTTGCCCGTTGGAGGAAAAGGCGGTTCCCGTTGGATAGTTGTCCGCGTTGTTCAGCTGCGTAACCCCAGCCGACAGATACACCAGTTGGTTGGCGTCCCGGCCCTGCAGGGGCATTCGGCTCACGAACTCGTTCGTAACCTCGGTGCCTAGCGAGGAGCTTCCCGTATCCAACAGTGGCGCAGTCTCGGTGACCGTGACCGTTTCCGTGGTCGACGCCAGGTTCAGCGCGAAATCCACCGTGGCCTGCTGGCTCACCGCCAGCACCAATCCCGTCCGCACTACACCGCGGAAGCCGGGTGCCTCCACCTTGATGGTGTAGCTCGCGGGTCGTAGCCCGTTCACCACATATTCTCCACTGGCGTTGGTGGTCGCAGTGGTCGTGATAGTGGTCGACTCATTCGACACCGTGACCCTGGCGTTGTTGATCACGGCGTGGGCGGGGTCCGTGACCGTGCCGCGCACTTGCGCCGTGTAACTGCCCTGTCCCAGCGCAGCCTGATGAACGAGGAAAACCACGGTGAGGAAGAAACTCCAGCGACGAAAACGGGAAGCAGCTCGACGAATGGCCATTTTGGACCTCCCAGAATTATGGACATAAGCCTGACACGCACCAAAACGTAAGTAAACGCAAGTGTTCGTAATATATCCTAAATCGCTCGCTTGTCAACCTCTCCATCTGGAGAGGTAGCGTTAAAGATCGGCCTCGGTTGGTTCACGCCCCCGCGCTTTCGGGCGCCCCCTCGAATCTAGGTGCCCAAAGCCTTTCGTGAAACCGGTTCTGGCAATTTTCACGGGTATGATTTCCAATATTCGGCGCTGAACACGCTCATGAACAGACAGTTTTTCCCGTTGGCGCTGGCTGCGGTTTGGGTAGTGCAAGGTGCAGTCGGACAGGCGCCCTCGCGCTCGGGGGGGAGGGTTTCTGGGAGACCTTAGAGGATGAGGTCGAGGTTGAGTTCGCCTGCGATGGTGACGTCGAAACGGGGATGGGGAAGTGGTCGTCAGACTACGGAGTGCTCTAAGTGCCTCACGGGCGGAAGCTCCAAACCAACAGGAAAGGCTGATCGCGGCGCCGAAAGCGCCGCACCCGAAATCTTTCCTTCCCAAATCCTTTCTTCCAAAACTATTCCTTCATCTGGGTGTGCCTTCGCCGGGGGCTTCATACCAGAGTGACTTCAATCCTGGCCTGTTTCAGAACGCTCAGGTCGGATTTGGGGGCGCCGCGGTCGGTGATGACCTCCTGCAGGGCGGACGTCGTGACGATTAGAGAGAGACTGCGGTGTCCAAACTTGCTGGAATCGCAGACTGCGACTGTGCGTTTGGCGACCTCGACCATCACGCGATTGACTCTGGCTTCGAGGAGATTGGGCGTGCTGAGCCCGTAGTGCACGTCGAAGCCGTCGACGCCGAAGAACAAAATATCGGCACCTCAGACGCCGCAGGGTTTCCTCAGCGATAGGACCGACCAGCGAAAACGAGTTCTTCCGGAGAGTGCCTCCCGTGAGAATTATTTCGACGGCAGTTCCTGCCAGTTCGGCGGTGATATTGACGGCGTTGGTGGTGATGGTCAGATTCTGAAAGCTGCGAAGGGCGCGCGCGATCGCCGCGGTGGTGGTGCCGGAGTCGAGAATGATGACCTGGCCCTCCTTCACCATCGAAGCCGCGCTGTCGGCGATGCGGAGTTTCTTCTGGCGGTGGAGCTTTTCTTTCTCGCGGAGCGTGGGATCTTCGAGCGCGCCGTCGCGAGAGGGAAGGACGCCGCCGTGAGTGCGGTGGACCATCCCGTTAGCGTGCAAGACCGCGAGATCTTTCCGAATCGTAACCTGCGAGGTCTCGAAGTGGCGGGAGAGTTCGGGGACCAGAACCCGGCCCTGACGGCTTAGCAAATTGAGGGTGGCACGGCGTCTTTCTTCGTTCAGCACGGCGGCGGCGCGAATGCTCTTGTGGCTCTTATTTCTTTTTATAGCGTTTCATTTCGTTTGTCCACTGGGTCGCGACTACGGACTAACAAAGAAGAACACCCCTCTTTCTTGATAGGCCCGCCGAACGTTCCTCCGAACTGATTCTGCTTGTAAGGCGCCTTGGAGGTGCCCGGCGATTTAAAGAATCCGCGCGGAAAAGCTATTTGGCTGTTGCCTCGATCAGCCGAAGCATGCCAAATTTCTCCGGAATGTGAAACGTGTCACTCATCGTAGGTTGCCAAACCACCGCGACCCGATTCGGGGGCGGTCCTTGGCTGCGAAACAGATTGATTCGGAGCTTTTCCCCAACTGCCGGAGGGCGCCTTTGCAGGGCGGAGAATGGCACGCGCATGGCTCCGTACCAAATCTTCGCTGCCGAGTCGATGCGAGCCGCTACGACAAAACCAGAGTTCCAGGTCCAGCCAAGTTCGTGATGCGGCTTCGACAAGTCGATATCCAGATCGACCCACTCCCCTTGCGGAGACATTTCGAACTCCCGGTATCTCCGGATGTTCTGGAAGTCGGAACCAATAAACACTTCGGCGACGTCCCAATCCCAGAGCTGGTACGTTTCCGTAGAAGTACTGGGCGAGGGTTTGAGATTCAGTTCTTCGTAAGGACAGATAAACAAGAAGTACAGATTCTTTTCTGTCCAGCGAGAGCGGATTTCCGTGCGATAGCGCTGTAGAGTTTGGCCGTACCGACCCTTGTCTGCGTATACCGGGCGAGCCACGTGCCAAAATGGGACGGCCGGGTCCGTGCTCGGCACCATGTCTTGCGAGGCTTTGGTACTTTCGATCACACCCTCATCGGCAACCAAGGCCAACTGGGCTACGACGAAAAGCAGCACGCAAATTATCGCGAAATGCCGCACGAGATTTCCTGCAAAGGGACACATTACGCGACCACTTTCAGTTGACGAGCCGCATTCTCGAAATAGACTTTACGAAGAACCGTTTCTGGCAGATTGATACCGTAGATACGCCATCGCCCCTGGGGCGGGATCTTCGCCGGAGCGTAGTCGAAACTCGTCGTCAGTCTCCAGGAATCGATAATAGATCTCGTACAACTGGTCGTTGAACACTTGTTGGGGATACTCGTCACCGTGGGGAGTGGCATCGGTACCGAACAAGATTCGATCCTGGTATGTTTCAAAAAACTTCCGTGCGCTGCGGGGCTGCCTTCCCAGCTCTCCTATGCGCGCGGCGATGTCCATGGTCATGTTGGGAAACCGATCGAGGTTCTCCGCTACATTTGCCAGGTTTTCGGAGAAGTTACCCACGTGCAACACTACAAATTGAGTTCTGGGGTGTCTGGCAAAAACCCGGTTGCGGGCCTCAAGCAATTCTGCGTTGCTGGGAAAGTCGCGACCGTGGAAAGACCAATTCGGATGGTTGTTCAGCTCCTCATAGCGTTCGTTGAAGCGATCTGTCAGCGTGAAAAACGCCAGTGGATCGGACACATGAATCGCAACTGGCATGTTGAGTCGCCCGCAAGCGTCCCACATGGGATCAAATCTCGGATCGTCAATCTTCACAAGTTCGCCCGAGGTAATATTCTCGCGAAGGTAGAGTCCCAAAGTCTTGAGAATCTTCAGGCCCCTCGCGCCCTGCCGGTGGGCCTGTTCGATGGCCTGCGCCTGAACCTGAGGATAGTTGGGCTCCTTCCAGCGTTCGGAGCAAGGTTCGGTAAACGTGTAAAAGCGCCCGGGAAAGGCCCGATCATACCTGGCGATTGCTTCGTCCAGGCCCTTTTCGTAACCCCCGGTGAGGTTCACCATGGCCCGGATATGTTTACGATCCATGACGGCCAGAAGTTCTTCCATGGTACCCAGGAATTGGCGGTCCGATGCCAGTGCCACGCCACTTTCCGAGCTCGCGGATGTCGTAATGTGCGTGTGAAAATCAATGACTGGAAATCTGGCGCGCTCGACATGTGACTCATGCACCTGCAGCATGCTTGTCGGCACAAATTCCGAGACATCCAAAGTACGATGCTGTGTTTTCTGCGGGTCTCCTGCGCTCGGGGCCAGGACACTGCCCGACTGAGCAGCTGTTCCCGCCATAATCCCTACTCCGTATAACCACTGCCGCCGATTGATCATATCTGCTCGTTCCTACCTATTTGTGAGATGGACCCATTTCGGGGCGAATTGACTTCGCAGGAATGTCGCTTTAAGGCAAAGTTGATTTCTTGCCCCAGTTCCACAGGCTCGGCAAGAGCAGCAAGAAATCGCACTACCTCCGGAGCTGCTCAGCGGTCGGTTGGCTCTACGAAGCGTCGATTGTCGATAAGGTTAGAGTGCGCCCTTAAATTGCCGGTTACCTTGAGGGAGAAATTCTTGTGGGCCGATACCCCGTCCACTCCGTCCACTATGAGGCGGATCGTGAACTCCCCTGCGCTGGTGTAAGCATGAGATACCTTGGGGCTATCCGCGCTCGTGCCGTCGCCGAGGTCCCAGTGATAAGCGACCGCGGGCACACCGCCAGCTTCGGCCTGCGCCGAGAGATTGATCATCTCGCCGGTATTTGCTGCTGCGGGCGCCTGCGCCGTCACGGTTGGGGCAGCCTCGGCAACGCTCCTGTCGATCAGCTTGATCACCCTCACCGACTGGGGTGGCTGGTTCTTCAGCCACACTGCGCCACCCACGAGCGTAACAGTCTCGTTCTGGTTCAGCACGTCCGTCGCCGCAAACGGGTGGCCGGCAGGCAGGCCGAGGTCCGCCAGTCTTAGCGTGTGCGAGCGCACCGTGTTCGTCCAATTGAAGACCGTCAGTATGGCCTGCCGTTGATCTTCCCGGAGGAAGAAAGTACTGGGCTGTCCATCCTCCGGCTCGTAGGTCATCAGGTCCAACGGCGTGGAAGCTCGGCCGACTTTGGCCATATTCAGCAACTCTCGGTTTTCAACCAGCGGCAGCCGATCCTTCTCTGAGCCCAGAACCGGCATGTCATCGCCAATCTCATACATGCCGCCGGATACTGCGGAGAGTGCGATCGACGCCTCGGCCGCACTCAGCGAAATCGAAGACCGTTCGTTCGCACGCTCCATGAGATGCGTTGCGGTGACGTTGAAGGCGTCCGGATCATTGACGAAGAAATTACGCTGCATATAGAAGCGGGCAGCTATGCCAGAGGCGGCATTCTTGGTCCTCTCAAAACTGTGGCCCGTATCCGCGGAGATCCGGCCCGTATCTACTAGCCCCACTGGGTTGAGCATGGGACTTCCGTCTTTATCCAAGATCACCTCCTCGCCCACGGCATCGCGGATTACCTGGAGGCCAATGCGTTGGGCTTCGAGGGCTGTGGTGTTGGGGCGGTAATGGTAACCCTCGATCGCGGTGGTATCCATGAAGTCGAGTTTGATGAACCGGACCCCCCATTCGCGGACGAGTGTCCTGTAAGTGTCCCGCATATACTCCTGGGCTCCGGGATGGGTTGTGTCCAGCGCGTAAAGCACATCCGTCTTTTGGTGCCAGACGTCGCCAATAGGGATCGGATCTCCCTTGGCATTGTGCACCAGCCAGTCCTTGTGGTGCTCGTAGATCCAGGCTCGGCTTGTCACCTCAAACGGCGCAGTCCATACGCCGAATGTCAGCCCCTCTGCGGTAAGGTGATGCCCGACAAACCGCAAACCATCCGGAAATTGTGTTGCATTCGGAGTTGTATATTCCCCGCGGGCGTATTGATAACCTTCATCAATTTGGAAATATCGATAACCTAATGACTTCAGATGTTCGGCTTGCCAGTCACCGTTGGCCAAAACCTCGCCTTCGTTGATGGCGCCATAGTAGACGGTCCAGCTCCACCAACCGATGGGAGTCTCACTGGAGACGCGCGCATGGTGCAGACGACGAACCGCATCACCGTAGGCTAGCAGTTGATTGTGGTAATCCGGTCCGGCCTCGAACATCAATCGCTCTGAAACGATGTCTCTCCCGGGTTTAACGGGAAGGCTCAATTCGACCTGGTCGTCCGCGGGAGAATCCTTCAGATCGAATTCCCTCTGGATTTCCGTGGTTCCGGTGGATTCAACGGTATAGGAGGCTATCTTGGTCTTCGCCCCCATACCCTCAGCTTTCAGATGCATCAGGGTCAGAAATCGGTCTGAGGTGAGAGCGCCAAGAAATAAACTCTGCTTACTCTCCCGGTTGTAGATGAGTTGGCTTCCTGCACCGCGATGCATCCCGCCGCTCACTCCCCCGAGGTCGTAGAGAGCCAGGTCCGGCCAATCTTCGCTGAAACTGTCGGAGAGAACCCGACCTGCCGATTGACCGCCACCCAGATTGAGGATCGGCTCACCCATGGTCTCCACACTCCGAATGGCCTGCACAGTTACTTCCTTTCCCACACTGTTTTGCACTTTTACCTGGACGGTGCCGTAAGGGCGTTGCTTGTAGAGCTGTAGCACGTAAACAAGATCGGGTTTGCCGTCCAGTCCGCTGCAAATGACTGTGACCTCTCGGCCGGGGCCGAGATCATCTTCGAAGGTAGACTCCGAAGCCTGGTGTCGCGGGTAATCGCTCGAGCGAAGCCACTGGTGGTCAACCTGTGCTGCCACACGCGACCTGAGCACGGGCTGACTGTCATGCAAAGACAGTTGGTACGATCCCTCCTGCGCGTTAACCGTCAGGGACAGCTCGTCGTTCGTCAATTGCTGGGCCGCACACGGCAGCGCGACCATAAGTATGCCTGCCGTAACCGCTAGTCCAACTCTGAAAACCTGTCTTCGAGTTCTTTTCGGCACGGCAGCAATCTCCCTATGTGTGCATGATCGTCATCGCATACTACTTCATTGGGTCAACCTCAGTGAAGCGAATACTCAGCTCAAGAATCTATAATGCGAAAGCGATGGATGAGAGGCCTAATCCCGTCGAGACGGATCGCCCCACGATGGCCGAGGGGGCGAGTGAATATCTGCGAAGCGTCGTCCAGCGAAATCGCGGAGACGGGACTGTCGGCAGTTACGCAGTTTGCTCCGCGCACCCGGCAGTGATCGATGCAGCCATTCAGCAAGCGCTCGAAGACGGTACCTGTCTTCACGTGGAGTCGACATCCAGCCAAGTTAACCAGTTCGGCGGATATACGGGTATGACGCCGCGGCAATTCGCTGATGCAATTCGCGTTGCCGCCGCTTCGGCGGGATTGCCAGCAGGTTGCGTTCTGCTTGGAGCTGACCACCTGGGTCCGTTTGCTTGGCGCAGTGAACCGTTGGCTACAGCCATGGCGAAGGCCTGCGATCTGGCTCGTCTTTGCGTACATGCGGGATATCAGAAGATCCACTTGGACACGAGCATGCCGTGTGGTGACGACGTGAAGAGTCTCGATGAGAAGGCCGTCGCGGAACGCGCTGCTACTTTGTGCCGAGCTGCGGAAGAAGCTTGCGAGGAGATGCCGACTGGTTCGCCGAGACCGCTTTACGTCATCGGAACGGAGGTCCCGCCTCCGGGCGGAGAAGTGGCAGAGGGGGAATGTCCCGCCCCGACGATGGTCGAAGATGTTTATCGCACTTTGGACATCTTTCGCTCCGCGTTCCGGGCACATGGCTTGTTCGCCGCTTGGGAGAACGTCGTCGGGTTGGTCGTTCAACCTGCTGTGGAATTCGGCGACACCAGGGTTTTCGACTACGATCGCCAGAAAGTGCGTGCGCTGTCGGCAGAATTGCCTGCAAGTCCTGCGCTTATCTATGAGGCCCATTCCACCGATTACCAGGCCCCCGCCGCTCTAGCAGAGATGGTGAAGGACCATTTTGCAATCTTGAAGGTCGGCCCCTGGCTTACGTTCGCCTATCGGGAAGCGATTTTTGCTCTGAGCGGCATAGAACGCGAGATCCTTGGCCACAAGCGCGAGGTGAGATCGTCGCAGGTGCGCGAGGCGCTGGAGTTCGAAATGCTGCGCAACCCGGCGTACTGGCGTTCGTACTACCGCGGCGACGACGACGAATTGCGCCTCTCGCGTGCCTTCAGTTTCAGCGACCGCTGTCGTTATTACTGGCCCCAGCCCTCCGTACAAGAGGAAGTAAAGCGCCTGCTGCACAATCTCGATCTCTTTTCATGCCCGCTGACCCTGCTGAGCCAATATCTCCCGATCGAATACGAGGCGATTCGCCAAGGTGCACTGGAGAATCATGCTGCGGCCCTCATCGGCCACCACATTCGACGGGTCCTTCGATTTTATGGTGCGGCCTGCGGTGCACCGGCAGGTTGATCCACTCTGGAATGGCTTTTGGCAGAGAGCTCGCGAGTGACATGCTAACCAGAGAGCGGCGGGAATGGGCCCGCTTGCAGTAGGTACGGACGGTGGCGGCTCAATTCGTATCCCGGCATCTTTTTGTGGCGTGTTTGGGTTTCAAACCAACAATGGGGCGGGTGCCTCATTATCCCCCCGGTCCCGTCGCCTTCCTCCTACCCGTCGGCCCAATTACACGTACGGTGAGCGATGCGGCGCTGATGCTGAACGTAATGGCAGGGCCGGATGACCGCGACCAACTGTCGTTGCCAGCAGACACGACTGAATATGTAGCCATGTGCAAAGGTGGCGTGAAAGGACTCCGCGTAGCCTGGAGCGAAACCCTCGGCTATGCAACTATCCATCCAGAAGTAGCTCGGCTTACGAACGCGGCCGCAAAAGCATTTGCCGACGATCTCGGTTGCCATTTGGATTCGGTAGATCCGGTCTTTGAAAATCCGGAGGACTACTTCCCCTTGTTCTGGATCCTGCACTTTGGGACGCTCTTTCGGACCTTGCTACCACAATGGGAACGCCAGATGGACCCGGGACTTGTCACACTGATCAAGCAGATTGACTCAATCAAGGCTTACGATTGCGGACACGCCTTGATGAAGCGCGCCTCGCTCTGGGACGTCATGCACAAGTTTTTTCAGCGTTACGATCTGCTGGACACACCCATGATGGGCATCACCGCCTTCGCCGTAGGGGCGGATTACCCAACTGAAATCGACGGTAAACCCGTTACCCGGGGACGATTGTCCCTGACCTATCCATTTAACCTCACTGGGTTGCCCGCCGCCACGGTGCCATACGGATTCACGTCCGAGGGATTGCCGGTCGGTTTGCAGATTGTGGGCCCGCGCTTTTCGGACGCTTCTGTTTTGCGCGCGAGCGCTGCCTTTGAACAGGCCAAGCCGTGGGCCGGCCGCAGACCCGAAATCAGAAGTTGAGATGATACAACAGCCCATGCACATCGAAAGCCGAGGAGCGAAGGCAAATCGCCGCGGTGCTCGACGCTGTGGATGCTAAAGAGCGTCATAGCGAAGGGCTAAATTTGAGACGAGCTGGGCATGCAGAGTCACAAGCAAACCGATTTTCGTTCTGCCACACAAGATTTCACTGGAGTTTCGCAGCCTGCACTTTGGCTTGCTTCAGGATGGAGCGTCCGGACGTTCGCGGAGCCCGTCACGATCCAGCGAGAAAGAGAGAGGCAGCGAGAAAGAGAGAGACACCATCCCTAAGCCTTCGGCTTAGGTCGGCGCCGAACACCGAGGTGCTTCGAATGTTATTCGCACGATCTCGAACAGGGTTCGACCCGATTCGGTTTGCGTTATAAACCTGTTCGAATCAATTGCAGGGAGTCAGCAAATGCCACTTGAACTGGATTTGCTCGTTGTTGCGCCGGATTCCTTTAATAAGCCATCGCCTGATTAAAGGATATGGCGTTATCCCTTAATAAGGAGGAAAGCACCTTTTGGCAGGACGCACACCGTTCTTGATCTTGGATATGAAGACCGTCCCGTGGAGACCTCTGACCTGCAATTCCGTTTCATTTGGTGCGTAGAAGCTCGCCGACAAACTGCTCCACATCGAGGGCCTCAACCCCGCTGGCGATCGCTGCCGTTGTCACTTGTACGCGCGATTTTCGATGGACCACGATCAGTCTTCCCGCCCGCTCTTGAAGTGCGCGCTGGAGAGAGGTCAACGGCAATGCCATGGAAGGCCGAACAGTCTTTGCGGACTTGGTTTCTACCAGCCACAGTTTGGCATTAGGGCGCGGCACAAGGAAGTCCACTTCCAGACCCTGCTGATCACGAAAATAGTAGAGTTCCTTGCGCATTCCACGATGGGCCTGGCTCTTGAGTATTTCTGCTGCGACGAAGCCTTCGAATAAAGGCCCGAGGAAAGGCGATCGCTCAAGCTCAGCCGATGATGTCAGGCCCAGCAGGTAACAGGCGAGGCCGGAATCTCCTACGTACACTTTCGGCGACTTAATGAGCCTCTTTCCGAAGTTTTCAAAATACGGAGGCACGAGAATGACCTGGCCTGTCACTTCAAGTATGTGAAGCCAGTCGCCAATCGTGGGCACGGTGACCCCGAGAGATGCAGCAAGGTCGGTCTTGTTTAGAATCTGGCCGTGACGACTCGCCAGAAGAGCGAGAAAACGGCGAAACGTTGCCAAGTCCCGCACGTTTGTAATCGCCCGGACATCTCTCTCCAAGTACGTTTGCAAGTAGGAGGCAAACCAAAGGTTGCGAGCCTTGGGCCGGGCGATCACCTCTGGGAACCCTCCGTGTAACAGGTTCACTTTCTTGGTTTCCGCGAGACTGAACGGCAGGAGTTGAAGGATGGCAGCCCGGCCCGCCATCGATTCGCTAATGCCCTGCATAAGCGGAGCTTCCTGGGAACCGGTGAACAGCCACTGCCCCATTCGGCGCGGGCCTGTGTCGATAACCGTACGAACATACGCAAGTAATTCGGGGGTATTCTGGATCTCGTCGAAGACGACTGGAGGGCGCAGCGCGTCAAGGAATGCGCGGGGGTCGCTGCGTACGCGTGCCTGAATGTCGGGGTCTTCGAGGAGTACGTAGCGGGCTTTCGGGAACAGCCTGCGAAGAAGAGTGGTTTTGCCCGCACGGCGAGGCCCTGTCACAACAACCGCAGGAAAATGTCGAGCTGCTTCCAGCAGCACGCCTGCCAGTCTTCTTTGGATATATCGCATATGAGAAATATAAACTAGTACTTTAGATTACTCAATACTAGAATCGCCTCCCGAGGGAGGTGCTCGGGGGACCATGGAAAGTGTGTTGGACGCCCGCGGGTCATGTTCGTCAGAGAGCTCCGAAGATCATCCCAGATCTTGCGCACTTTGTGACTCCCAGGCGATCGGGACCCACCTCAATGTTGCTTCGTGTGCCGATGATGTCAGGGTGAGCTACTTCTCGTAGCACGTTCACAAGTTGCTTCTGAATGGAGTTCATTTCAAAGCAAGACTGGCCAAGCACTCTGGCGGCATCCGGCAAACCAGACTGCTGGAAACACTGTCGCAGACTCTCTCCCAGCAGCTTCGCGATTCGAGGAGGGTCCAACCCTGTTTCCAATTCCTTCGGCAATTGCGCAACGCGTGACTCAAGCCGTGATGTGTATGCTGCCATTCGCTTCTCGACTTCATCAGCTTTAGATAGAGCATTTTCTAAAATCTTCTGCAAAGACTTCCGTTCTAGCGCGATCGCCGCGGGCGTTTCTCGCGTGAGAAGCGCCAGGATGTCCATCGCTTCCAGTACGCGGAGCACCTCGTCGTTTGGGCTGAGAGTACGAGTGTGCGCGATGACGCTATAATACTCAGCCCGCCGCTCCGCCGGCACTAAGGCTGCAAGCTCATCGAAAAGAGTCTGCCTTCCCTGTTCTGTTTCAGCAGTGACCAAGATTTCCTGATCATTCATGGCAGGAACGTCTCATGTGTGTGCCATTGTCAAGGGATTTATCCAAGATAAGAAATTCTAAAAAAATACTGGAGCCTTTCCGGGTTGGCTAATAGCTTAGGAAGAGCCCGGTTCCGATAGTCCCTGCGCGGCAACATCAGCTAAACGGTCATCGGTAATACCTGCTCTGAGCAGGGCTATGTGTATGATTCACTTCGCAGCCAGGGCAGTCTGGGTAATACGAATTGCCTTTGTAGTCGAGTTCTCTAAGTCCTTCCGCAGAAGTGTAGTACCCGCGAATTGCTTCACTCCGCATCACCTCGAAAAGCTTTCGCAATGGGCTGTCAGGCTTGGCTGTGCCGGTCGAACCAACCAGTTCCACCTGTTGCGGTTCACTGAGCTCTAAGAACCTTCGGCCATACCGCCCTACTGAGAGTTCGTGCAGTGCTGCGATTCCTGCGCGCGCAACGGCGTCGCGATCCGCGATTTCCAGGTCGCGCACGGGCCCCTTGCCATAATAAGCAACGGCGAGGACGCGATGCAGCGGATCAAGATGTTGAGCGGCCTCACGTACGCCTGCTGCGGAATGAAACCACAAATCGAGCCACTGCGTGATTTGCGGCAATGCCCCAGGATCTACTTTGCCCAGCACGATCTCCACATATCGCGTAACGATCCGGAACTCCTCATAGGAGAAGAACTGCAGCTGAAATGGCGAGGAACTCGGCTTGATGTAGTCAGTCTCGCTGCCAGGAGGAGTCGCATACGGTTTGTCGGCGTTGTTGAGGGCGTGTATCAGATGCTCTTCTGAGGGCTCATAAAGTCCCGGCTGCAGAGCGGCAATAGCTTGTTGCTCAGCGCCAAGCACAGTCGTAGCGGTTTCCGGAACCAGTCCACTAACGCCGGCGAGAACGACCAGTTCACCCGATCGCAGTAGCCACTGACGCCGTGTCAGCTCGGCGATCGTTTCCGAGGGATCCGGTTCGCTCACAATTCACCTCGACGAAAGGCTTGCGCAATGTGCTCTCCAGCGCGAGCTGAGATCGCCATGATCGTAAGCGTCGGCTCATAACAGCCCTGTGTCACAAAGACCGCTCCATCCGTCACGAATACATTGCGAGCATCGTGCACTTTGCAGTTGCGGTCCACAACGCTTTTTCCCGGGTCGTTGCCCATACGTGCCGTCCCACACTCGTGGATATTCTTGCCGAACACGCTCAATTCAGTCCTTGGGGAAGTCGCGCCGGTAAGGTTCATCTCATCCAAAATAGCACTGATATTGTCGCGCATGGCAACGGCCATAGCTTTCTCATTTTCTCCGTAACTCGCATTGACGTGGAGCACCGGGATACCCCAGGCGTCTTTCTTGTTACGATCTAACGTAACGTAGTTGTCCGATCGAGGCAGGCATTCGCCCTGCGCTTCAATCGCAAAATAGTAAGGTATCTCCTCACGCACGCGCTTGCGCCAGGCATCCCCAAGCTCTGGCATGAGAAAGGCGTGACCATACAACTCCTGGCTGCCATCGCCATCAAACCGGTAGCCACGCAGAAAGTTGGAGTTGCGGTCATGGCTGTTGCCAGCATTGACGTACTTGGGGATGAGGAACCCACAGGGCCGCCCGATCGCCTCCCGTTTGGACGAACACAAACTGGGAATAAAGCCGCCGGCGCCTTCGATGGTGAAGTGGTCCATTAGGTATCGGCCGAGCACACCCGCCGAATTGCCCACTCCTTGCGGATTAGACGATGATTGTGAATTGAGCAGAATGCGTGTGGATTCCAGCGCGCCAGCGGCCACTACTACAACCCGCGCATGGGCTTCCCGGTGCTCGCCCGTGACACGATCAATGTAGTGGACGCCTTCCGCGCGCCCGCTCCGGTGCATCAGCAAATGGCTGACGATGGCATCGCTCACTAGAGTAAATTTTCCTGTGTGGGCGGCGGCCGGGAGCGTGACCGACGGGCTATTGAAGTAGGAAGCGGTATAACAGCCACGCTGACACTGATCGCAATAATGGCATGCGGGGCGGCCGCGGTGGGGCACCGTCAAGTTGGCGACTCGGTCTGGCATTACTCGCCAGCCGAACTTGCGCTCGATCAGCTGTTTTGCGAGCCGCCCGCCACAAGAGAGATTCATTGGCGGCAGGAATTGTCCGTCGGGCAATTGAGCCAAGCCCTCACGCGAACCGCTGACGCCGATAAAGCTTTCGACCCGGTCGTAATACGGTTCCAACTCCTTATAGCTGATCGGCCAATCCTCTCCGTATCCGTCGCGGCTGGCGGCTTTGAACTCGTTGTCACTGTACCGATAGCTTTCGCGTGCCCAACAGAAAGTCTTCCCGCCAACCTGTCGGCCGCGAATCCACAGGAATGGTTTGTCTGCTGGGAATGTATAAGGGTGCTCCAGGTCGTTCACGAAGAACTGATGACTATACTCGTCGCATGCGTAACACAAGCGCTGGACGGGCTGGGTCCGTAATAACTGCTGCTGGTCGCCAAAACCGCGGAATTTTAGTTGGTAGGGCCAGACATGCTCGGTGAAGTCACGTGTTGGAACACGTGGCGGTCCCGCCTCGAGCATGGCGACAGTAAGCGTTCGTTCAGCCAGTTCTTTGGCCACCCAGCCACCACTGGCGCCCGAACCAATCACCAAAACGTCGTAAGCTTTTCTCCGCGGAAGGAACATGAGCCGGTCAGTTTAGCTTCCCGTCCGTTTGGCGCAAACTTACGCCTCATCGCGCACGGTTGACCCAAATTTTCACCGGTAAATCAAATGAGTTCATCGTCGCTCTGGTTTTCGGACAGGTCGCTCGTGGTACAGACAAGGAAAGACTTGAGGGCATGGGGCGGAAGCTGTAAGCTTCGGCAACCACGTGCCGCTCCGTTTAAAAAGACAACTTCAGCGCCAATTGCCCAATCCGGCCATCACGAGCGCCAGTGATCTGGCCAAGGCTGCTGGAGTTGATCTCGCCGGAAGGATTGGTGAACTGCGCATGATTGAACGCGTTGAAAAATTCTGCACGAAACTCCAGACCAGTCCTTTCGCCGATACGGGTGTTCTTGTGTAGGGCGAGGTCCCAGTTATTAATTCCTGGTCCATGGAAGAAGCGCCGCTTTGCGTTTCCTGTGACGCCTAAGGCTTCCGGAAAAAATGGGGCAACCGGGACACCGTTAGCGTCCCGGACAACTTCGAAGAGCTGGTTTCCCGGTTTTCGCGGGTCAAGGAAGCGGATCGGTTGGCCAGTGTAGTTGGGCACGTCGGCGCCGCTACAGCCGCAAAGGGAGTTATCGTCGTTCTCGGTGAGTGTGATCGGGAAACCCGTGGTGAAGCGTGTGATCCCCGAAATCGTCCACCCGGAGAGCACCTTGCCGCGGACACCGTGGGCCGCCTTGGCGAAAGGTAAGTCGTATGCATAGCTGATGACAAAATTGTGCGCTATATCGAACGTGGAGAGCGCCCGGCTTAAGCTTGGATTGAATGGGTTGATGGGGTCGAAGAAGCCCGAAGAGTTATCTATGGATTTGGACCAGGTATAAGCGGCCAGGAAATGAAGATCTCCGATCTTCTTTTCCAGGCTGGCTTGCAGGGCGTTGTAGCTTGAGTTCGCAGCCGTAGCCTCCCAGGCGTTGTTCTGGAAATCGAGCGAACCAGTGCCAGTCGTCCTATCGAGTTGGCGGCCCGAGGTCACCGAGTACGGCCGCGTCCCAAAAGCAAAGTTACCGCCCCCTAGATCGTAGATCGTGTCTTCGCCAAAAGGGCCGCAGCCGTTGCCCGAACCCAGTGCGGCCCGAATTTGGAGGCATTTGGCGGGATCGCCTGGATTCGACTCTACCGTGGAAAGCAGGTGGCGGCCGCGTGACGCCACAAAGCCAACCGAGAGCACAGCCGTGTGGGAGATCTCGCGTTGAATCGTAAAGTTAAAGTGTTCGGCATAGGGAAGCTTATTGTCGAGCTTGTAGGTGGGCGCAAATGCGATCGGCAGGTATTGCGCCCAGATTCCCGTGGCTCCCGGCGGCGGAATCGAAAAGGGAAAGCGGTTTCCCACCGGATCCG
>Ga0209802_1001264_pt1 | contig 18956 bp, 20 predicted proteins | sample GraSoiAngelo_129_FD_185886 | JGI IMG/M metagenome (GOLD analysis project Ga0209802, IMG submission 185886) | Grasslands soil microbial communities from the Angelo Coastal Reserve, California, USA - 14_0927_12_40cm (SPAdes) (version 2) | ecosystem: Environmental > Terrestrial > Soil > Grasslands ... | reverse complement strand
CCCACGTCAGACTCATTACGGACTCGCGCGTACCAAGACAGCGCGACGTTGCCCGAGCCGCGGCCGGCGTATGCTAGCCCATTTTCATGTGGCGTGGGTGGGCCAAGGCCCATGATGACTCATTCTTGTTGACAGGCTCCGGAACAGCGACAGTGCCGTGAAGATCAGGATCAAGCCTTTCATGGCATCCTCCCTCTAGCGGTCATGACCTCGCGGAGCGAGAGCGCCGCCGTTTCGATGAGCCTCTACTCCTCGACATCCGACCATCACGCCGCCACCGCGCGCTGACTGAGCACGGTGGCGATCTTCTTCCAGCCGTCGATCTTGCGCAACCGGATCTGGCCGCTCGCCACGAGACTGAAGAGGAGGATGAGCGCCGCGTCTTCACCAGGCAGCGAGCCCTGGGTCTTCACGCGCCGGCGGAATTCTCGTGGAGCCGTTCGCTTACCTGTATTAGATGTCGTGTATTAGCTTAAGCTGAGACCTCTGTTCATTCGCGGCGCCCGGGCGCGGGGGAGGGATCTCCCGTGCCGCGATTGATCGTGACAGCGCGCTCGGCTGGGTGGCGGCCGAGCTTGACGGGGGACGTGAGATGAAGCGGGTTCTGTTGGTCGGCTTGGATCCGGCGACGGTGGACTTTTCGGATCCTGCGCTGCCGCCGGGCATGAGCGCGGAGAAGATCCACGCAGGCATCAAGGTCGCGCTCGCCGACATCGCCGAGCGCGGCTGGCAGGCCGAGAACTGCTTTATCAATCCCGACGAGACGGCCGCGCCTGCCGTGGAGCGCCGCCTGGCCGAGGGCCGCTACGGCTGCGTGGTGATCGGCGCGGGTGTCCGCCTGCCGCCGAGCCGGCTGGTCCTGTTCGAGGCCTTGGTCAACGCCATTCACCGCGCCGCTCCGGGCGCGGCCATTGCCTTCAACACCCGCCCGGAGGACACCGGCGCGGCCGCGGCGCGCTGGATCTGAGCGGTCTCAGCCGGCGCGCGCTACCTTCATGGCCGTCGGCGGGGGGTCCGGCTCGGCGCCGCGCAGGACCGGGCGTCCTTCCGAGGTAAGTTGGGTAAGGGACCGTGGCCGAAACCCATCGAGGTTCAAAACCGTCCGCAATCCGTCCGAACGTTAGCGGGGAGGCCGCCCCGGGTCAGGGTGGCTCCGCTGCATGTACTAGCAGCTATTACCCCAGGGGCCGGCGCTTACTGATACTGGAGGTATAAGGGATGGGGCAGCAGTTGCAGCACTTCGAGTTCCGTGAGCATCGGCTCGCCGCTCTTCGTATCGTTGTGATAGAAGAACTTAAAGCCAGTGAACGCTACCGGGTGTTGCACGATGTAGTCCTTGTATGAGTCGAACTTGAGCCATGGGGGACCCCAGCCGTCCATGTGCATCACCACCTGGACCCGTGGCGTCGGTCTGATGTTCTCTGCGTCCGGCACCATATCAGCGCGGAAGCGGTGCACGACAAGAATCTTGGGCGGCAGATTCTTCTCGCGTGCCAGCTGATCGAGCACTTGGATGACGTAGTTCACGTCGGTCGACATCATCTGGCCCACTTTCACGCTGGGACGGATCCCCTCGCGCTTGTGGTGCATGTAGAACTCGGGGTCGATCCCGAGATGCACGTCCGGGCGCTCGAGATACGTAAGCAGCGGCGGTAACTCCTGTTGCAGCGTGCTCTGGCCCGCCTGGATGTCGACGAAGAGCAGGCCCTGGCAACTCTGCGCCCACCTGTACGCCTGCTCGATCGTGTCCGGACCCTCGCGTAGGCGCCATTTCCCGTCTGGGCCTGCGTATCCCTGCGCCACCACAGCGACGAGGTGAATCGCCGGAATCACCGGCGTCGACGGATCCGCCTTACGCCACATCGCGACGGTGTTGTCGAGCATCGAAAGCATCTCCTGCTCAGGATACTCGCCCAGCACCCCCATCCGTTTCGAGTGCGGGTTGCCGTAGTATGCGACGATCCGATACTGCGGAAGAATCGCACCAGACAGCACGGCGGGTGCGGCCGGCCAGTTCGCTATCGCCTTGCGTCCGGCACGGATTGCCGCGGAGTACGAGATCTCATCGTGGCGGGTGCGCCTTGGATTGAGCCGAACGGGGGCGGTGTCGTCCGCGCCCTCGAACATTCGAGAGTGCGCGACCGAATCGGACGCGCCAGCACCCTGTGCGCCGCCGGGATCCGTGCCTCGCGCGACTTCGCCGGCGGCGTTCTTCGTCGAATCTGACCTCGCCACAGTCGCGGTGGGTCTCCCGTCGCAGCCCGCCAGGGCGATCATGCTGACCGCCAAGAACAACAGACGCCATCTCGACATCACGCCGTGCGTGCAAATATGCGCGGTGCTGCGACTGTCATACGACACGGATCCCGGAGTCATGAACGTGGGCGCCGAGGTACTCGCTGGAAAGCGAAGTCAGCTGGTCAAGGCGCTGGGAGCCCGTCTTTGCTAGTGGATCTTCGAGGACTCGCCCTGCGACTTGCGCTGGATTTCATCATGGCAGGGTAGGCGGGCATTTCTGATAAGAAAAGTCATGCCGACGAAAAAGCGCGCGTGAGCGGATGATCAGCGTGCAAAGAAATCACGTACTTGAATTAGGTGAGTTCGACCACGTCCGGTTCGCGAATCGAAACCGAGTCGGCGGGCGGACAACTCGTCTGGAATGAGAATGAGACTGCGCCCTCCCATCTCAAAAACCGTCCGAAATTCGTCCGAACGCGAGAACGGCTCCGGAGTGGTGTCCTGTAAGGGTGCTAAACTTCAGGCCGGGAGCCGTTAGCTCAGACGGTAGAGCACCTGACTTTTAATCAGGGGGTCGAGGGTTCGAGTCCCTCACGGCTCACCAGAAACTACAGGGACTTCGGAGACACCTCACCGACGGCTATAGACTCTTGCGTTGATTCTTGCGCTGAAACTTCGGCTGACTAGGGGGACTTCGAAGCTGGGAGGAGCTGATCCGGCTTGCTGTGGACATCATCGTCGTCCCGACAACTGGTGCTGCACTGGCTGGACAGAAGGCCACGCGCACGATTCCGGTCGTTTCGACGACCGCTGGCGCCCTGATCCGCCGTCGGCCGAACGGGCCGCCTTCCTCGATGGTCTAAGGGGGCTCGGCTACATCACGGGCCAAAACATCATTATCGAGTACCGAATCGAGTACCGATCGGCGGCCTGGAATCGCGAGCTGCTCTCGCGCCTCGCGGCGCAGCTCGTTGAACTAGGGGTCGACCTCATCTTGGCGACGGGTCCGCAAGCAACGCGGGCAGCGCGGGAGGCGACGCAGAAGATCCCGATTGTGATGATCGCCTCGGGTGCCCTCGAGACCGGGCTGGTCCCCAGCCTCGCTCGGCACGGCGGGCAACGTCACAGGATTCAATGCGAACCTGCCCGAACTGAACCGGCATGGGCACTCGCCCACGAGTGCGACCGCCGGATCGTCATTCGCGAGGACGTACTCGATCGTCTGCTTCCTCGTCATGGCGCACGGCGGCCGCGGTCGTGGACGTCGCGTCCCGAAACATTTCGTCCCGACGAATCCCGGAACACCCGACAGCGATTGTCAGCCACCACTCAGCAATGATTTCGGGTCTTTTTCGGAGCTCAGCGTTGCTGGCGACGAAGGAGTGGCCATGAAAAAGCTCGATCTTCAGTTGTCGACGCTAGCGATCGTCGGTTTCTTCGTCGGTTGCTCCGTTTCCAACGTTGATACTCCCTCCTCGGCCGATCCGTCGTCCGCAGCCCGCGATCCTGGGGTGCGCGGCGGAGCCGCGGGCGCAGGCGCGCCCATCGCGGGGCTGACCAAGACCGAGCTCGCGTTTTTCAGCGCTGGCAAGGACGATTTCGCGGAAGAGGAGGAGGTCGCCGACGGCCTCGGACCGACGATGAACCTCGGCAGCTGCGGCGGTTGCCATCTCCATCCGGCACTCGGTGGAACCAGCCCGCCGGTGAATCCTCAGATTGCATTTGCCAACAAGAAAGGCGCGGCCAATACCGTTCCATCATTCATCACGCTGAATGGGCCCGTACGCGAGGCGAGGTTCGTGCGGAATCCTGATGGAACGCCGGACGGCGGCGTCCACGACCTGTTCACAATTGCGGGTCGGGCGGACGCGCCGGGCTGCAAGCTCGCGCAGCCGGACTTCGGGCAGGAACTCGCGCGCCGTAACGTGATCTTCAGGATTCCCACCCCGGTGTTCGGCGCAGGCCTGATCGAACAGATCCCGGACAAGATGATCCTTGCCAACCAGGCCAATGACGCCCCCATGAAGAGATCGCTCAGGATTCACGGTCGGCCGAATATCGTTCTCGCCGGCCATACGATCTCTGGCCAGGCGAACAACAACGGCAATGACGGCACGGTCGCCCGTTTTGGCTGGAAGGCCCAGAACAAGTCTCTCCTGTTGTTCTCCGGCGAGGCGTACAACGTCGAGATGGGTATCACCAACGAGCTCTTTCAGACCGAGCGGGACGAAACCCCGACTTGCCAGTTCGATACAGTTCCCAACGATGTGACCAAGACTGACGGCAAGCCGCCCCTCGATGCGATTAGTGCGATCGAAAAGTTCGCCTTCTTCGCGCGCTTCCTCGCTGCACCGACGCCTTCGCTCGATACGCCGGGAGGGGCCGCGTCCATTGCAAGAGGGCGAAACCTGTTCAGCAGTACCGGGTGCGCCCTCTGTCATACGCCCACGCTCAATACAGGCAACGCTGCGGTCGCCGCACTACGCAATCAAGCCGTGAATCTCTTCTCCGATCTCCTGGTCCACGACATGGGCCCGGGGCTCGCCGATGGGGTCACTCAGGGACAGGCGGGCCCCAGAGAGTTCCGGACTGCCCCGCTGTGGGGACTGGGGCAACGGCTTTTCTTCCTACATGATGGACGAACGTCGGACTTGCTGGAGGCAATTCGGGCGCACAAAAGCGGGAGCGCCTTTACCGGTGACGCCTCTGAGGCGAATGCAGTGATAGAGAACTTCAACCACCTCCGGGAAAACCAGAAGCAGGACGTTCTCAACTTTCTGCGTTCACTGTAGTCTACGAACCAGCGGTTCGTGGGTGCAAGCCCTGCCGGGCGTCGTGCCTACGGTCTCGCGCGTAGCGGTTCTTGCGCTGCCTGCGCAATTTGCTGCGACTCCATCTGGCCGGGCCGACTGCAAGGCCCTGGAGGACGCGGCGCGAAGGCTGCGCGTCACTCTTCAGTCCATTCAGATCCGGGGTCCCGACGACCTCGCGGGAGCGTTCGGGATAAGATCCTCAAGGGCGCCACGCCCACCCACCCTGCCCGTCGAGCAGCCAACCAAGTTCGAGTTGATGATCAACCTCAAGACGGCGAAGGCGCTCGGCCTAACGATTCCGCCGTCGGTGCTGCTACGTGCGGACCACGTGATCGAATAGCCCACGCGGCCAGCTCCTCCGTGCAGCACTCGTCTGCTAGACTCCGCGCCAGCCTTAGGCCCTCGGTCAGCGGATTGAGGGGAGGTGATGCCTTATGGCACAGCGTGTCCCATTTGTTCTTCCACACGGGGAGTGACATGTCGTCCTCTCCGACACCTCTGTGCAGAAGGGAGCCCATACGATGAAACTGTCAGAGATCGTCAGGAGGAAGGAGGGCATCGTGAGCATACTGAGCGGTTTTCTCGCCCTGGTCTTGCTGTTGGGATACGGTGCCTGTGGTCTGGGCGCAGGCTGATCCACAGTAGCTCGCGCAGGATTCAGGATCGAAGGAAAGCAGGCGTTTCGCGCGTTCCTTACCAATCTGTTCCAGAACTATCCGACGCGCCAGGAATTGGGCCGCCAGGTCACGTACCGCGTCTATCAGGAAGGCAACGTCGTCGTGGTCAACAGTTATACCGATCAGACATTCATCGACAAGAACGGGAGGATGAGCACGATGATGCAGCGGAACAGCCAGACGTGGGTCAAGGCCGCCGGTCGCTGGCTGCTCGTCGATCAGCACAACTCCGGTATGCCGGGCGCCCCGTACACCCCGTAGCCGGGAACTCGCCCTGAGTACCCGTGTCGTCAATACGATGAGGCGGCCTGAGGGGAATGGGGCAGACCAGGTGATCGAATAGCGCACGCTGGCCCCGCGCCCCGGTGCTCGCCCAGGCCGGGGCGCTGGTACGCATCGTGGCGTTCGGCTAGACTCCCGCCAGCCATCCTCCACCGAGGTGCCATCCGACAAGATGATCAGATGAGCAATCGACGACGATTCCTCATGACGCTCGGCGGCGCACTGGCCTGGCCCCGATTCGCCCTGGCTCAGCAGGCCGAGCGGACCTATCGGGTTGGTTGGCTGTCCTTGGGGCCGCGCACCGAGCCCTACAATCTAGCCTTCGAGCAGCGGTTGCGCGAACTCGGGTTCGCCGAGGGGCGCAATCTTGTGATCGAGTTCCGCACGGCGCAGGGGCGAATCGAAAGGCTGCCCGAGCTCGCCTCTGACCTTGCGCGGCAGAACTGCGACGTACTCTTGGCGCCGGAGACCGAAGCGAATCTGGCCGCGATCAAACAGGCGAGTCGGGACACGCCCATTGTCATGGTGGCGGTCGATTACGATCCGGTGGCCACCGGCCATATCGCTAGCCTGGTGCGCCCGGGCGGCCGGATTACCGGCATGACCCATATTCAATCCGAACTGCCGGCAAAACGCGTGGAGCTGCTGAAAGAAATGTTGCCGAGCGCACGGAGAATCGCCGTCCTCGCAGATACCTCCAACACCGGCCAACTCGCGTCCACGGAGGCCGGCGCAAAGCGTCTGGGCGTGGAGCTACAGGTGCTCGCGTTCAAACGCGCACCGTATGACTACGACGCCGCTTTCGCCGAAGCAGTACGTGCCAAAGCGCAGGCGCTGCTGGTGCTCGGTTCAGCCAACTTTGTGCCTGCGCGCCGGCAGATCACGGAGCTGGCGCTGAAGCATCGCCTGCCCTCGATGTTCCACCATTCCCTGTGGGCGGAGTTCGGAGGGCTGGCGTCTTACGGACCAAATTTCGTGAACACCTTTCGCCGCGCTGCGGAACAAGTTGGCATGGTCCTCAATGGCAGAAAGCCGGCCGACATGCCGGTGGAGCAGCCGACCACGTTCGAGCTGGTGATCAACATGAAGACCGCGAAGGCGCTCGGGCTGACGATTCCCCAGACGTTCCTACACCGGGCGGATCAGGTGATCCAGTAGCGCCGTGCTCGATCTCCCGCAAGCGAGCGACAACGCCTCTCAACCGGTTGATCTCAGTCGTCAAGGCCGTTATTGACCCTCATTGTGCCCAGGAGCTAAGTTCGTCTCACCGTTCTGACCGTCACCGACCTGGCTCGTGAGGGGTTGGATGAAGTGTCCCCGGTGCCAGCAGGAGAATCGTCCAGGGGCGAAGCTCTGTGACGAATAGCGTTGAGGACTGATTTATGACTCCACGCGAGGCGAATGCAGACCTGCTCGCTGAAATTGCGGCACTCCGCGACCGCCTGGCATCACTCACCCGCGAGAGTGCTGAACGTCAAGTAGCGTTAACCCAGGGTGGCCACCGGGAAGCCGCGACGAGCGAAATCCTCGGTGTCATCTCCAGCTCGCCTACCAACCTACAGCCGGTCTTCGAAGCAATCGCGCGAAGCACCGTGCGTTTATGCGAGGGCGCTCGAAGTACCGTTTGGCGTCCGGAGGGGGACCTCTTGCGCTGCGTCGCGCGATGGGACATGACGCCAGACGGCCACGTCGTCCGCGCCTCATCAGGAGAGTCTGTCGACGCAGAGAGCATTCCCGGCAGGGCGATTCACGAAGGCCAGATCGTGCAAGTCCATGACGTGCCGGAGAATCCTGCTGTTCCACCGACATATCGCGAAAGGGCTCGCATTAGAGGGTACCGGTCGCTGTTGGCTGTACCAATGGTGCGCGAGGGGGTCGCTATCGGTGTGATCACCGTCGTGCGACCCACCTCTACCGAATTCACCGATCAGCAGGTCGGTCTCGTCAAGACCTTCGCCGACCAGGGGCTGATTGCCATCGAGAACGTGCGGCTCTTCAACGAAACGAAGGAGCGGCTGGAGCAGCAAACGGCGACGGCCGAGATCCTGCGCGTGATCAGCCAGTCGCCGACCGACGTCCAGCCCGTGTTCGACGCGATTGCGCGCAACTCGGTCACCCTGTGTGGTGGAATCGGCGCAGTCGTCCTCCGGTTCGACGGTGAGCTGCTCCATCTCGCCGGCCATCACAATGCGAGCGTGGAAGGAGTCGAGCGGCTTGAGCGGGCGTACCCACGCCGCCCCGCGCGCGACTATCCACCCGGCCGTGCCTTCCTGGATCGAAGTGTCGTTCACGTTCCCGACCTCCAGGCGGCGACCGAGTTTGCCGCTTCCACCGCGAGGCACCGGGGAGCCGGCAGCCAGTTGGCCGTGCCCCTGTTGCGCGGGCAGGAGGCGATTGGGGTCATCACCCTGGCGCGGAACCTCGTCGGGCCCTTCTCACCTCAGCAGATCGAGGTGCTCCAGACCTTCGCGGATCAGGCTGTGATCGCCATCGAGAACGTGCGGTTGTTCAAGGAGCTGCGGACGAGTAATCGAGACCTCACAGAAGCACTCGACCAGCAAACGGCCACGAGCGAAATCCTGCGTGCGATTTCCAGCTCACCGACAGATCTCCAGCCGGTCTTGAATACCATCGCGATCAACGCGGTGCGAGTGTGCGGAGCATATGACGCGACAGTGCTCTTGCGAGAAGGGGAGTTCGTTCGTCGGGTCGCGCACCACGGCCCTCTCCCCAGTGGTCGCGAGGACCTGGTTCCGATCAACCGCAGCTTCGTGTCCAATCGCACGATCCTTGACAGCAAGCCGGTACACCTACAAGACGTTCTGGCGCCAGAGGGATCGGACTTCTCGGATTCCAGAGAGTCAGCACAGCGCGCAGGGTTTCGCACGATGCTCTCGGTCCCCCTGCTTCACGAGGGCAGCGCTATTGGCGCACTGAACATTCGCCGTCGGGAGGTCCGTCCCTTCTCTGACTCCCAGGTCACCCTACTCCAAACGTTCGCCGACCAAGCCGTGATCGCAATCGAGAACGTACGGCTGTTCACGGAGCTGCAGGCGAGCAACAAAGACCTGCGCGAGGCATTGGATACGCAGACGGCCACAAGCGATATCCTGCGGGTGATCTCGAAGTCGCCGACCGACCTCCAGCCGGTGTTCGATCCTTTGCTGGACAGCGCGGTTCGGCTTTGCGGCGCTACCCACGCTTCGCTCTATCGGCTGGACGGCGACGTCCTGCACCACGTTGCGGCACGAGGCTCAATCCAGGGTCCGCGTCCCGTGGGAATGAAGGGACCCATTCCCCACGGCACCGCACCGGGACGAGCCATTCTCACGGGCGAGACCGTTCAGGTGATGGATGCTCAGGAGGAAGTCGCGGGCATGCCGCCCGACGCTCGGGAATACGTGCTGCGCGAGGGTGTCCGGACGGTGCTGGCGGTGCCACTGCTTCGAGAAGGCTCGCCGATTGGTGTCATTGTCGTCCGTCGCACAGAGGTTCGCCCGTTTGCCGAGAGCGAAATGCGCCTCCTCATGACCTTCGCAGACCAGGCCGTGATCGCTATTGAGAACGTCCGACTGTTTAAAGAGCTGGAAGTGGCAAACCGCGAACTCGCCGCTGCCAGCCAGCACAAGAGCGAGTTCCTCGCCAACATGTCCCATGAGCTGCGAACACCGCTCAACGCGATCATCGGGTTCTCGGAGGTGCTGTCGGAACGTATGTTTGGCGATCTCAACGAGAAGCAGGAAGAGTATCTCAAAGACATCTACGCCTCGGGCACGCATCTGCTGTCCTTGATCAACGACATTCTCGACCTCTCGAAGATCGAAGCCGGGCGGATGGAGTTGGAACTTACGGACTTCCATCTGCCGACGGCCCTCGACAGCGCCCTGACCTTGGTACGCGAACGGGCGGGCCGTCGGGCCATCGCCCTGCATACGAACATCGACGGTCAACTGGGCGAGATACGGGCGGACGAGCGGAAGATCCGGCAGGTTGTTCTGAACCTGCTGTCTAATGCCATCAAGTTCACTCCCGAAGGTGGGCGGATCGACGTCGCAGCGGTGCAACGTGATGCATCTGTCGAGGTCTCGGTCAGCGACACCGGCGTCGGCATTGCGTCCGAGGACCAGGAGGCGGTGTTCGAGGAGTTCCGGCAGGTGGGAACGGCAGACAGGAAAGCCGAAGGTACGGGCCTGGGCCTGACCCTCTGCCGCAAGTTCATCGAACTCCACGGGGGACGGATCTGGGCGAAGAGTCAGGTGGGCGTGGGCTCGACGTTTACGTTCACCATCCCCGTAGCTCGAGACGGGTAAGCGCCAACGCGATTAAGTCCCAAACCCACTCGCCGCGGTCCCGGTCAGAGAACCTGTCACCGTCCAGGGGTTATGCGGGGCCTCCAAATGTTCGCCCAAACGACGTTCCTGAAACTAGTTTCTTACCGTGATCTCCTCGACTAGACTCACTGAAGCGATAGGCTGTCTATCAGCTTGCCTCGGGGAGTTCGCTATGAGAAGTGTGGTCGCTATCCTCGTTCTCATCATCGCTCTGTTTGCTCCGTACCTGCCGGTGTCCGCTCTCGCAGCACCCAACGATTTCCGCGTTATCTCTGGAACGCTCCTCCACCCGGCGAGACTCAACCCTGACACGCCCGTGGCGGTGCTCAAGAGCGACGAGGGGACTGTGTGCTACGCCGACCTCCGCGCGGTTTCAAGTATTCCAACGGTGGAACGAGGGGCTGCCGTGACCTTGGTCGGCTTCGAAGGGTCTCGTCCTGATCAGCTTGCGGCCCAGGTGATCTATCCGCCTGCTGATACGCCTCGGCCGGCGGATGCTCCTTCAGTGCGATCCCAACGCATCAATGGCCGCATTGGCTCGCTGTCCGGGCCCACCGTCGTGGTTCGGGCAGCTGACGGCCGTGAGGCCACAATGCTGCTGCGTGGTGTCAGTGCCAGGGTCCTGAGGTTGCTGCGCCCCGGTGACTTGGTGACGGTATTTGGCCGACCCGGCGACACCGACTTTGTAGTGACCGGCATCATCAAGCGCGAGGACTGATTTCAAGCTGCGCCACCTGCGCCCCGTGCTCCGTCGAGCAAAGCGCGATCTTGTGAGGGCGACTCAACGTTCTCCCTGGTTCCAGGTCTCTCCTTCCAGCCGAGCTATGATCGCATCGAGGCGTGTGATCTTCTCGGCCATGTGATGCTGCCCTTGGCACGCGCGACCTGCGCGCGCGGCTCACGCCGGGGCGACACCCTTCAGTACAAAGAGGCGGGGGACGTGACCCGTGCGTTAGGCTCCCATTCAACCCACTCTTCCGTGTACGGGACATTCATCTGAAAATGTCGGATGTTCCTGGATTCGAGATCATCCCATCTATCTATGCAAGCCCGAATCTGATCACGGCGCTCGAGCGTTTCTCCCTATCTAGAGCGACGTCGACGATCGGCTTACCGAGCGGAACGCGATAGCTGAACCCGTCGCCGGGGCGGCTCCCATCTTTTGCAGCCGGGAGCGGCTTGCGGCAACCTCGCCCCCTTTCAACTCGAGTCAGGAACGAAAAACGATCTCGCCAGGCCAACCCATTATGTAACGCACCCCACCACTTCCCTGTCAGCGGTGTCCGTCTCGTGACAGAATTCTGTAGAGTTCACCATCCGTGGTGTTCGGCGAAGTCCGCGATTCACCGACTGTCGAGCGAGGCTAATTCCGGAGGCCGCGGCCCGCTGCGGCGTGGACGCGGACGTTTTATCGTCAACCGTCGTTACGAAAATCCGGAAATTGGTGGTGCGGCAACGCAGGATGAAGCAGTCTGGCGTCCCTTTTGCTGTCTAGCCGCGCGACCGATGCGATCACAAGCCTCTAAGACTGGATCCCCGAGCAAAACCGCTGGGGCTGCTGCAGTTCGCGCCAGGCCGCGGGTGAGAATGCGCTCTCAAAATCTTCCTGCATTTCGTCTCTCCGGTCGCGGCGTTTTCTGATCACCGACTCCAGGTGCTAGTCCGCCAGACTAGCAGCTCAGAGCACGTTGGATTCACGGGGATCTCAGCGCGGTCACCGAACGATTGCCGTTCCTCGCGTTTGCTCCCCCATCGCAACTTCACCCTTTGATTCCGGGGACACCAACGACACATGCGAAGACAGAATACAAAAGTGTTTCGTTCAGGAAGTGTCCGCTGGTTTCGCGCGATCGGACTGACGCTCGGCGGAGTCCTCCTAATAGCCGCCTCGGGCCACGCCGGCGTCCTCAATGCCTCCTGGACTGCGCCTACTACGAACACCGACGGGAGCGCGCTGACAAGCCTCGCCCTCTATCGCGTTTACTACAGCACATCCGACTCACCGTGCCCTGGCAGCACCTTCTTTGAGGTTGCGAGCTCGACCTCGAACCCGCCACCGGATCAAACGGTCAGCTTCCAGCTCACGGATCTGACGACTGCCTCGATCTACAGCGTCGCGGTCACCGCCGTGGATACGGACGGCAACGAGAGCGCGTGTTCGGACGCCGCCAACGCCGTCGCGCAGGACGTTTCCGCCGTCACTCCGACCGACAGCGTCGCTCCCACCGACACCGTTACTTCCACCGACAGCGTGACTCCCACCGACACAGTCACTCCCACCGACAACGTGACTCCGGCACCGACTGCCTCGGATACGAAGGCCCGTCGTTGGGGTTGGTACCGATAGCGGCGAGATGAACCCGGCGCAGAGCCACCCGGCACCGAGCGCCATGTCATCACGGCCCCGCAGCTCGTGATGGACTGGTTAACCACCAGGACATGGAACTGAGGTTCTGCGCCGTTGGCTGTGTGCTTTGAGCGTCCGGCGCTCAAACCATTGTCGCCGGACGGCGACGGGCGAACAGTGTAGCTCGCGAGCCGCAAGATGTCGGCCGGCGCGCTCGTGACGACCTCGGCGAGCGCGCGCCGAAGCCACGCGCGAATTGTGGCCTCATGGCTCACATACCGCGTCGTAGTAGTGCCGGTCCCCGGCACCCGCAGTCCTCACCCAAACCCATGCGCTTTGGGGTGGATCATTCGGCCACGGCCATCCCGTAGCGCCGTTGAACCGCTCCTTGGGATGCCACGTTGTTGGACCGTCGACCTGGTTGTAGCCGCGCCGGAACATGCAGCTTTCGTATTGCCTCTTCCAATGCTTCTCAATGATCCCCGAATCCGCGTAGAAGTCGTACCCAACAACAGGCCCGCCTATACCTGCCTCATAGAAGCACGCCCTGACGGTGTCCTGGAAGCCCGGGTTGCACGGCGTGAATGTGTATCGCACGCCCGAAACATGCGCACATCCAGCTAGCACGAGGGCCAGCGTGACGGCCCCGGCCTTCATCGCGTCGGCTCCTTGTGCGCGCGAAAGTCTCGGGAAAGCACGGCCGCGCCGAAGCCGAGAGCGGTAGGAACTACAGATACTGTCCGGGCTCTCGTCGTTCTTCGCCGCCTTCCGACGGGCCGGAGGGAAGACCGCGACGGCGCATCTCATCGAACTGGGCGCGCGCTTGCGCGTGCTGTGCCCAGAGCGCGGCCTGGATGCCGTGGAACAATCCCTCGAGCCACCCGACCAGCTGAGCCTGCGCGAGGCGGATCTCGGATTCGCTCGAACTGCTCTCGAGCGGCAAGGTGAGCGTCTCGAGCTCCTTCTGCAGATCCTCCGACAGGCCCTCCTTCAGGGTGCTGAGCGCCTTGTCGTAGATCGACCGCAGCCGCTTACGTCCCGCGTCGTCCGGGGAAGACTTTCGCACCTCTTCGAGGAGCTCGCGTATCATCGCGGCGATTCGCAGGAGCTTCGCTGGCTGAGACACGAACTCACCGGTTGCCCGCTCGCCTGTCGGCATCAGGATTTCCGGCTCTCCATTGCTCATTGTGTTCTCCCAGGGGGACGGCTCCGACTGATCGGGGCCAAGCGTACCACGGCACTCGCAGTGCTTCCTGCGCTATCATGCGTCGGGCGCGATCGCGCGCGCCGGAAGGGACAGGCTGGCGTAAGATGTTGCGTATCGTGTCGAACGCAGCGTGGCGCCGCATTCTGCTCTGCTCGATCGTCGTCGTCGCCACCGCGGCTCCGGCGACGGCGCAGACTCCGTCGACTCTCCGCGTCGTGCACACCGTCGACAAGGCGGCCCCGCCTACGGCCGAGCTGTCCGGCCGCGTCTACAACGATGGCTCTGTCGACGTGATCGACGTCTACGTCAATGCGGCGGCCGTCGATCAGTCGGGCAAGGTGCTCGCGCAAGGCATTCCGTACGTGGGCATGGTGCCGGCGCGCGGGAGCGCTCCCTTCAAGGCCCGCGTGCCGGTCGTTGCCGGTGCTACCGGCTACCGCGTCGGCATCAACAGCTTCCGCTTCGCGATTGGACGCGATGCGCCGTGACGCGCGCGTTTAGGTAGAAGGTCGGCGGTATAATCGGTCATCCGTCGAACGGGTCGGTTCGCCACCCAGAAAGGGGAGGGTGATGACCACTCAGACCGGCGCGACCACCGAGCGTGCTTCTCACACCGAGGAGTCTTCTCAAGCTTCGCGCGACGTCACGAAGCTCTACCAGGAGGGCCTGATCGCCGGCCTCGTCGGCGCCGCAACCGTGGCCATCTGGTTCCTGATCATCGACTCGATCCAGGGCCGCCCGCTCTACACGCCGACGGTCCTCGGCGCCGCGCTCTTCCATCGCGGCGCCGCGCCGTGGCTCGACGCGGTGCCGAATTTCGAGATGGTGCTCATGTTCACCTGGGTCCACGGCCTCGCGTTCATCGTGATCGGCGGCATCGTCGCGCGCCTTCTGGCGTTCGCCGAGCAACAGTCCAACGTGGGCTTCGGCATCCTGATGCTCTTCGTGTTCTTCGAGTTCGGGTTCATCGCGGCCGCGATGCTGCTCGCCGCCCCCGTGCTGCAAGCGCTCGCGTGGCCGGCGATCCTCGTGGCCAACTTGCTCGCGGCAACGGCGATGGGCGGCTACTTCCGACTGCGACACCCGAATCTGAGAGTGCAGCCGTAGCTCGGGTATACTGACGGTCGCTGACCCCGTCGTCTAGCCTGGCCCAGGACGCGACCCTTTCAAGGTCGAGATCGCGGGTTCGAATCCCGCCGGGGTCACCACTGAAATCCTGGCCGTTCTGAGATTTCTCGCGCTCTTCAGCCCGGAGCGCGAGACCTCAGAAAACCGTGATCTTGCAGGCGGACCAGGTTATCGAGTAACGCGTGCTCGACCAACGCGGCCGCCTTCTCTTTGCCGCTGCCGGATTCGCCGCTCTCCATGCCCTCGTCGACCGCGCTCTTTATGCGCTCCGCACGTGGCTATGTCACCGTCGGCATGGCGCACCGGGGGTACGACCTCCAGCTCACCCGCGACGACGAGAAGGGCTGGCGAGCCACGTTCTACGCAAAGGGGGATGGAGCACTCGCCCACAAGCGCGACGGGCTCAGCATGGGAGCGGACACCGTGGCGCGCGGTCCAGGGTGGGGCGCGCGATGCACTTAGACGGACCGTAGATGACCAAGCCGCACCCCGAGAGGAAGGCGACAAGAGCGAAGGCCGACAGCCTCAACTGCCTGGAGCGCGTGACATGGCGGCGGCCGGTACGACGACCCATGTTCATCGGCGACCGGCTCTCGGACGAGACTGGAGACTACGAGGTTATCGGCCGGCCGTACACGACCGCGGGCGGGAAGAACGCCAACGTTCGCGTCAGGAGAGTCGGATCCGAGGTCACGATGATCCGAGTTTGGGGCACGCGCGAGTGCGTCGCGGTGAAACGGGGGAACTTGATGGCCTTCCTCAGCGCGGTTGTCGCGGTTGTACTGCTACTGCTCACGGCCGTGGGCTGTTCGTCGGTTTCGGTTTGCCTCGAACAAGAGAAAGGGGTGTCGGCAAGCGAGGATGCCAGGAGCCAAGGTTGCGCGCCGAATCGACCGACGCGGTGACACGAACGAAAGCGGGAGGCGCATGATGGCCACCACGACGAAACCCTTTCGCTGAAATACGCGCGCCACCGGGTATGACGTGGGCCGAGGCCGGGGCAGCCGGCGCGTTCTCCGCCGATGAACTACAACCGCTGCCCCGCGGGGTTGTGATCCGATGAGGCCCCTCGCGTGGTGCGTCCTCAACCGCGGCTTCACGGCGCCGATCGTGATGGGGCTGGGCGGCTGGAAGACTGAGAGGATGATGCGGCGGTATGCAGCGGTCACCGATGTGACGCTCCGGGCAGCTGCGGAGGCCGTCAGTGGCACGCAAAATGCCCCATCGCGAAGGCTTGCTTCGGGCGAGATGCCCGATCATCGCAGGGGCTGTTGCCTTATCTGCTGGAATTTTCGATCGACCGCTCTCGGCACGATAAGTGCGTGCAATGCTGAACATGGCGTTAGGTCTAGTTTGGGGACAGGCGGCGTTTCGAATACTGGGAACAATGTCCATTCTGCAAAGAGACTGGGTGTGGAAGTCGCTCGCCCGCCGCCGTGGCCGGGTCGCTCTCGACTCGGATGATGTGGGTCGCCGTCGGGTGGCCTTCGATGACGGCATACTCTTCGTCTGCCTTTTCGTGTTCGTCGGGCTGGTCGTGCTCGGCAGTGTGTTGATGCTCCTATTTGGAGCCGCCGCCACGCTCACGTCGAGCAAGCTCAGGTCCTGTCCCGAGTTCGACCTCTGTGGGGCGCCTGCACCTGACGGGAATGAATCTCTGTCGGCGGACGATCCTCTGACTGACGGGCTAAGGATGATTCGTTAGTAGAGCGGTCGATCGGTTGATGTGTTTCTGGCTGCGGCGTATCCAGGACCGCCATCCGCCGAAGTCGGCGGTGGTCGACTACCAGCCTAGCCCCTCCATGACGTGAACCGGCTCACACCCTAGCGGAGCACTGGAGCGAGCGCCCCCGATCCAACGCGACTCAACCGTCTTCCAGCGGTCGAAGTACCAAGCCGCTCACGTCAGGAGCAAAGTAGTCGAGCAGAATCAGATCGGGGTGGACCGCCCGAATCATCGTCAGTGCGCCTTCGCCACTCGACGCGACGAGCACCCGATGTCCGTCCTCCGACAGCAGCTCGGTGACCAGCTCAGGAAGCCCCGGGCCATCGTCGACGACGAGAATCGTGTCGGTCGCAGAGGCAGCCGACTCATCCCGAGTACCACCGCCGGGTATGGGCGGGGGAATTTCACCCCCGCCTACACCGATGCTACGGAGCCTCGATCTCGTCGCAATGACACGCGTCGTCCCAATGGGCTTCGGCAACGCTCGCCACGGGTGCAAGAGCACCGAGGAGCACGAGCGCGAAGATGATGACTCGCTTCATCTTGATCTCACCCCTTCCATCTCTATCGCTTACGAGGTCTCTCATCGCTTACGAGGTCGACAACCCCTGTATGGACGCATGCTGCGTCGAAATTTGGCAAGAACGCACAAGTTCGCGTCAAGAGGATTGCCCAGCCACAGTCATGTCTTGAACATTCACGGTGAGAGCTATCGTCTGCGAGAAAAGAAGCAGGCTGGGCTCTTCGGCGTCAGCTCAGCTCGGTCCCGTTCCAGGGAGCGCCTGAGGACGCCACTAGACCGAACCGCCAAGGGGTGGGTCAATCACCACTGAAATCCCTCGGCACCTCAGAGGCTCCTCGCGATCGTAAGCTGCGAGGCGCGTGACCCAGAAAACCCCGAAATCACCCCGAATCACCCACGAAATGGCGACAGAACTAGCAACGATCGGGCGCGCATGCGCAACGAGATGGTGAGTGGAGTCGGGTGATTCGCCTCTAACCCCTCTCAGCTAGTTCTGGGGTCGTTGTCGGGCTTCCAGATGGACGATGGCGTGGGAGTTTCGAGCGATGGGGGCTTATGTACGACTAGTGCCCCCGCCCGTTCGTGCATTTCTCGGTGTCCCACACCTGAAAGCAATCGCCGTGGAAGCGAAGTGTTCGCCACTCGTCCGCGCTTATCCGAACGGTCATCCTCTGGCTCTTCGCAATGATCGATCCGCAAGCGTCGCAGGCTTGTCCGATGCCCTGCCCATGCCCGAGTTCGATGAGAGGAGTTCGTGGCAGTCGGCCGTCCAGAATCCGCTGTCGGATTACATCGCGGAGAAGAGTTGAATCCATGCGTTGGAAAAGCTTCACATAATCGGATTCCCCGAGGGAATAGTGTCTTTCCTGTAGGCCGCATCGGGCAATCACCTGACACCGATGCTTCCGGAAATTCAACGACGCTGATTTTGTCCAACGCGCGCGAGGCTCTAACGACGAGGCGCGAAGAGGGACCGGTTTTAGCGCGCGGTACGGATCGGGAGTGTCGCTCGGCTCCACATAGCGATGCGCGATCTTGATCCGGTAGCGCGACCTTCCGAGGCGGGGTACGCTGACACCGCCGTCCGTGAGACTGGAGCCCGACAATGCCTGACGAACCGATCCTTCGCGAAAAGGCCCGAGACGCGATCCGCAGCGGGAGGCTGCCGTCGCGACGGTCTGACCGCATGTGGGGCGGACCCGGGATGAGTGCGCCCTGCGCGGTGTGCGGTGAACCCGTGAGCCGCGACCAGACGGGATTTGAGCTTCAGTTCGAGGGCGACAACGCCGAATCCCCTATGGACAGGCATAACCTGCATGTGCGGTGTTTTGCGGCGTGGGAGTTCGAACGCATCAGTGTCAGTAGCGCCCAGTTGACCCGCCGGCCGACCGGCTACCCAGCGTCCTGAGCCCGCGCGCGCCGGGCATACGGCCCGAGCCGGGTGGTGAACCGCCCGAAAGTTGAACAGGGGACTGACCACCCCGCCCTGGTCGAGCAGCGGAGGCCGGTCCTGGCTCGCCCTCCGCGATCCGTCCTTCCGGAATCCGGAGCCCGGCCGCGGTTGTCGCCCTCGGTCACAAGTCAGCCTTGTCGAGTGGTCCTCGCTTTCATAGGGTTGCCGTTTTATTTCATAGATTGAATGACTTTCGGAACGAGGGCGGGTCCCGGACGGCCTCGAAGGCGC
>Ga0209802_1001261_pt1 | contig 18986 bp, 28 predicted proteins | sample GraSoiAngelo_129_FD_185886 | JGI IMG/M metagenome (GOLD analysis project Ga0209802, IMG submission 185886) | Grasslands soil microbial communities from the Angelo Coastal Reserve, California, USA - 14_0927_12_40cm (SPAdes) (version 2) | ecosystem: Environmental > Terrestrial > Soil > Grasslands ... | reverse complement strand
GTGTTGTGCCCTGGCGGTCACGGAATGTCGTCCACTTCAGCTTGCGCCGGCGGGCGGGTCGCCCGCAGCTTAAGCGCGATCCGTTAGGCGGCACGCTCCGGAAACTCCAGCATTGCCCGACGCCTCATACTGGTTGATCAAGATCCTCATCGCCGTTCCGGGAGCAGTCGGCCTTTGGGCGGGGTACCGGGCTTTCAGAAGGCGCCAGCGCGACTCTTCACAACCGAGAGATCCAACGACCGATAAGTGGTGGCGCGCTCTATTCATCGCCGGCGTGGTCCTCGTAATTGACGTGCTGTTGATCCTTTCTCTGTCCGCTCTGGGCGCGCCGCGCTGGCTCGGCGAAGCGCTCTTCGTGGTCTTGGCAGCTGCGACCCTCCTCGCCTTCGCCGCGGCGTTCGCCCTCGGCTGGCGCGGTGTTACTTAGCGAATACCGGGGCGCGGGGCGTGCCGCCTAACAAGCGCTTGAAGCTGACGGGCGGTGATCGCCTTAAGGGAAGCGGAGTGTTGTGCCCTGGCAGGCACGGCCTGTCGTCCACTACTCTTGCGCCGGCGGGCCGGTCGCCCGCAGCTTAAGCGCGATCCGTTAGGCCGCGAGACGGAACTTTGACCCGCCAGCATCGCAAGCAGATCGAGTTGTTCCGATTCGAGCTCTTTCGAAAGCGGACGGGCGCGGTGCCCGTCGGGGAGGTCAGCCAACCACATCCCCCTGAGCCGGATATTTGCGTCACGGGGCAAGACTGTGTCATCGGAGTTGAGCTAACAGAACTGGTGACAAACAAGCGCGAGCGCGCGCAGGAGTCTGAGCAGGAGGGGGTCGTCGCCGCAGCTCAGCGCCACTACGAGTGCAAGGGTCTTCCTTGTTTGGGCGCGGATTTTTATTGGAAGGACGGGGCTAATGTGAGCAAGACGCAACGTAGAGACCTCGCGCCGTTCCTCGCTCAACTGGTCGCCTCGCACGTTCCTGGCATCGGGAAAGAGGTAATCTTAGATCCCTCATGGGAGGCTACCGAACACTTTAGACATCCGTTGTTCGATAGGATCTGGCTCAACCGAGTTGTGGAATACGATAAGAACCTGTGGGGGATTCCAAGATCGTGGTCGGTGCCTCAGATGGTCCCTGGGGTGGTGCAGTTAAGAATTGACGCGAAGAATGGACGCCCCGCTCAGTACCGGGTGAATTATTCCCAACGCTGGCTACTTATTACGTCGGACGGTGGTGTACCCTCATCTGGTTTTGACCTGACTTCTCACGTTCTGGAACACACCTACAAGTCCACGTTTGATCGCGTCTTCCTGGCCGTGTTCATGATGGGGGGCATTCACGAACTCAAGGTTCATCGCCTCGCGGCCTAACACGCGCCTGAAGCTGACGGCGCCCCGTTCTTGTGGTAAACTTGCGTTTGTGAACGTTCAGGCTCGGCGCCGCAGCTTAGGCGCCATGCGTTAGGCGGCGGCTTGCCTGGTGCACCATGCGCTCACACTGTTAGCGTGTGGACTTCCGCATTGTCAGCCCAATCACTGATGTCGAAACGATCGCCACCGGCTCAGGCATTCGGGAACTCGCACGGTTACGGCGGCGCTATGGCCGAGCTCGGTGGAGAAAGCGGAAGGGACGTGCCCAAATCGAGCTGCCGAGCGGAGTTGTTCGCGTTGCTGAGCTGCACTGGTATGAAGCGACGGGCGTAGGGCAGCGCGAATTCAAGATCAAGCGTTATCTTGACTGACATGGCTACGCGCGCACGCCAGCTCGCTCTCTGTCTACGCAACAAGGGGTATGAGGTGTCCTTGGAGCGTCGCAAGATCTACCAGGTCATTCCTGATCGGGATGCGGCGAAGCATGGCCAGCTTCGTGTGATCGATGAGTCCGGTGAGGACTACCTTTATCCCGCGACTTTCTTCGCACTCATTAACCTTCCGCGCACCCTTCGACGGCGCGTTCTCGCCGCCGCCTAACAAGCGCTTGAAGCTGGCGGCGCCTCACAAGTAGGGAAGAGTTGCACTTGTGCGCCAACGACCTTCTGGACAAGCTCCATCACTCGCGCGGCTGCTGTGCTGTGTGCGTCGCAGCTTACGCGCGATCCGTTAGGCCGCTACCACTGTTGAGCATCACCCGCCGATCCCATATCATTCCCACAGATGGTGCCCCCAGGTTCCGACTAATCCTGCATCGCCTCAGGACGTTGAGCGCATGTGGGATCTGATGACGCACTACCACGTGCCAAGTGGCGACCAAACCCAAGTGCAGTTTTGGCTTGCTTGCCCAGACCGCGCGACGGGCGAGTTCGTCGCTCAATACCTAGCCCATTCAGCAGACTTCACAGCAACCGTGCCGCGCCCCCGTGTTTCTGAGGGCGGGCGTGAATACTGGGACCTCGCTGTCACGTCATATAAGGGTGGGCTATCGCTCGCTTTCCTTCGCCAAGTCTGCGACACGGTTCTGGTCGCGTCAGCGCGCTTCGGGTGCCGAGTCTACGCTTGGGGGCGAGCAGCGGCCTAACAAGCGCTTGAAGCTGGCGGGCGGTGATCGCTCCAAAGGAAACGGAGTGTTGTGCCCTGGCGGTCACGGACTGTCGTCCACGTCATCTTGCGCCGGCGGGCGAGTCGCCCGCAGCTTAAGCGCGATCCGTTAGGCGGCGGGGATCTCACCCCTCAATCTCGGGAGGTCGCGATGCGTGGGATTTGGTTGCTTGTAGGCGCCCTCGTGTGCAGCGCCACGGCAGCGATGGCCCAAGCTTCTGTCGATTGGATTGGTAAAGAGACCGGAATGTGGCAGGCAGTCAAAGACAAGAAGATGGATGCATTCAGCGCTGGTCTCGATTCCACGTTTGTAGGCGTCTACGCGGACGGTCTGCACAATCGTGATACAGAAATAGCACAGGTGCGCCCAGCCAATCTCAAGGATTTCCATCTGAGCGATTTCACAGTTCACCGTCTTGGCCCGCAGGTCGTGTTGCTGACCTATAAGGTGGTTGTTAACGGGGAGTCAGGCGGTAGAGATGTGTCGGGCACCTACTGGGTGACCAGCGTCTGGCAGATGCGCGGACAGCAATGGCGTACGATGATGCACGCGGAGACAAAGGCTTCTTAATGCCCGCCGCCTAACACGCGCCTGAAGCCGACGGCGCCCGGCGTCTGTGGTAGAATTGCATTTGTGATCATTCCAGTCAGGCGCCGCAGCTTAGGCGCGATCCGTTAGGCGGCAGGCCTGATACAGGAGGACGATGCTGTATGCTAGCGAACTTGGGAAGGCTCCTGTCTCTTGGTATGCTTTCGTTCTTCCAAGCCTTGGCTCAACAGCCATCCCTCCGGCGTTACCTGATGACCGAGCGCCCCTTGAACCGACTCTGCATTGCTATCGATACGATCCATCCTGCGCGTGATTCTGCGCGTGTTTGGTGGTGGCAACCTGGTGATCGGGGGTGTCTCAACCGCTCGACTGGTCCCAGTGTCTTCCCTGTAGTCGATGCGCAAGTCGTGACGCACGCCGGAGGGAGGGAGATCAGCGTGCGATTCAAGCTCCAGCTGCATGCTCCCGCTGGAGAGGCGGCGTTTGAGAATATCTCCCTGATTTGGGCCGGCGATACGGTGCGTGCTGTGCCGTCGGGGGCACGAGTGGCGATTCTTCGCCACCCTGATCTCCAGATTCCCCCGTCGCCTTGAGCGACCCCACGTTTGGCAGCCTGCCGCCTAACAAGCGCTTGAAGCTGCCGGGCGGTGATCGCCTTAAAGGAAGCGGAGTGTTGTGCCCTGGCGGCACCAACTATCGTTCGGCATCATTGCGCCCTGCGGGCGACTCGCCCGCAGCTTAAGCGCGATCCGTTAGGCTGCTGCGGCATGTCTAGATGAACGACCGAGAGCTGATAGCCTCGCTCGTAAAGTCACTGGCTTGGCCAGTGACGGTCTTGATTGTGCTCCTGGTGTTTCGGAAACCAGTCGCAGCGTTTCTCCAACGATTAAAGCGCATCAAGTATGGTGAATTTGAGGCGGAGGCCGAAGCTGAGGTTCGTGCAATTGAGCGAATCATCTCGGAGCGGCCGATACCCGTTCCAGTTCCAGAAGCTATTGCTCCTTCGCCAGTACTGCAGTACTACCGAACCGTCGCAGCTTTCTCCCCCCGCGCGGCGGTTATGGAGGCATGGGCGACTTTCGAAGCAACTGCGCAGGCGGCCGCGATCAAAAGGCAGATTCTCAAACCGAACGAGCCCTTAGTGTTCCCGGCGATTTTCGACAAACTGCTGAACGCCGGATTTCTGCAGCCAAACGAAGTTGCAGCTCTTGTTCGAGCTCGGGAATTGCGCAATAGAGTAGTGCACGCGCCCGGTCAGGAGATTGGTGCTGACACCGCCCTTCGGTACGCAGCTCTCTTACAGGGAATTGCGGAGCGCCTAAAGACTCCAAGGGACGTCGATTCGTGAGCAGCAGCCTAACATGCGCCTGAAGCTGACGGCGCCCGTCGTCTGCGGTAGAATTCCATTTGTGACTCTTCCAGCTCGGCGCCGCAGCTTAGGCGCACTCCGTTAGGCGGCGCGCCGCCGCCCCACAAACATCCTTTCGTCAATTCTTTTTGGTACGGTGAGTACGCGAGGCGCCGAGCGCCGATGCTCCCGAAGGGGGATCTGTGCGCCGCGCCCCACACCCCACGGCCGCCCTACGGGGCGTCCGCGCCGCGCACGTCCTTCCCTCGGGTGGCTGCCCATAAGCAAGTTCTCAACCCAAGGCGGCGCGGCCGCCCAGCCGCGCGCGGCGCGTTCGAGCATCGGTGCCAAGCGCGCCGTCTAACACGCGCTTGGAGCTGGCGGCGCCTGGCGGCCATGGTAGAATTCCATTTGTGACGAACCAAGCTAGGCGCCGCAGCTCAAGCGCGATCCGTTAGACGGCGCGCCAATCGTCGATTACTCTCCAGCATTCGCGCCGAGCTCGAGGTGCGTCGGGCTAGGCGCTGCGACCTAGATCCTCCCCCGTCAGCATCGCCCTCTTGGAGAGAATGACACATGTGGCTCGTTGCCTTGGCGGTGATCGGCCTACTCGCCCCCGGCGGACTCTTTCTCTACTGGCTTCTCACCGACTATTCGACGCTCTCAGCGGCTCTGTCCGACAGAATGGCTCTCGCCTTCTTTCTCGATTTACTGATGTCCACCTTCCTTCTTGGCTATCTCTTTGCCCGCAAGCCTCTCGGTTCCGTGAAGTGGCCGTGGTTCGTCGCGTTGTCGCTCCTTGGCACCTTGGCCTTCAGCATACCCTTGTTCGTCTGGCTCAACTGGCGCTCGGCTCCTGCGCCAAGATCTAGTTTTGCTACCTGGTGGCGCGCCGTCTAACAAGCGCTTGAAGCTGGCGGGCGCTCACCAGTAGGGAAGAATTGCGTTGCCTCGCTGGCTAGCCTTCTTGTCTGCCGCTCCAACTCCTTGCGCCCGCGGGCCCTTCGCCCGCAGCTTAAGCGCGATCCGTTAGGCAGCACGCCGAGCCCAAGGTCTCTCGTGCACATGTTCATAGGCCCGCTGCGTAAGACCGGTCACGCCGCCTTGCTTGTCGTTGCGCTTGCGGGCTGCGCGACACATCGGAGTGATACCGAAGCCTCTCGTCAGGAGCGCGCGACGGCTTTGCTCGTGCCACTGCTCGATCTTCGGACGGTTGCCCCGCGAGTTCTCGTCGATCTCACCGCCAGCGACTCGGCCACGCGAGTCCTCATCGTTGGTGCACTGCGGCTGCCGAACGGTCGTGTCGCAGCTGCCGATGCCGAGTCGCAACGTCTGATCTACTACGACGCCGGCGGCAATCCGGTCACTACCCTCCACCTGGACACGCTCGGCGTGCGCGCTCAACAACTCATCCGCGTGAGTGCGGACACCGTCGCTGTAACGGGAATCACCACCGCAACGGCGCGACGACGGGGGGGAGCGGCAGTCGTGTTCACGGGAAATGGCCAGCTGGTCCGACGGTTCAGCGCCGCCGATGTCCTCGGCGATCTCCCGCAAGGAATACCCATCATACTCGGGGTCCTCGGGGGGGGCCGCACGTTCATCGGCCTGTTGGGTCAGCATTCTGGGCCGGCGCCGGGACAGTCGCGATGGGTTGACTCGATCACGATTGCTGCCGTGGGGCCGGACATGCGGATAACGCGGGTACTCGACCCGTTGCCTGGATTGGTTCTAGCAGTCCAGGATTCTCATCCGCGTCAGGTCTGGTTCGCTCCGCATGCTGTCGTCGTCTCCACTAACTCGACTTTGTACTACGGCTTTGGGGGCGAATACGCGATTGCCGCATTATCCGCGACCGGTGAAATGACCAGAGTGATCACTCGTTCCTGGCAGCGGATCGCTGTGACCGGCGCCGACATCCTCGCGTACATCGATGGATGGGGCAGTCGCTGGATCACGAGCACCGGCGCGGAAGCCGAGGCTCAGAAACGAGAGATGCGGTCAGATCCCTTCTTCGAGTATGTCCCGGCTTTCTCACAATTCCTGGCACGCGCATCTGGCGAGCTCTGGGTGCGAACACCAAACCTCGTGGATGCACAGTGGAGTGGTGAACTGTATACAGTTCCGCTCGCCCCAAGCAATTGGAGCGTGTTTGATCATACGGGCCGTTGGCGAGGTACCCTGATCCTACCGGCCCGGTTCTTACCTACAGACGCTGGTTCGCATTACGTCTTGGGTATTGAGTACGGCTCCGGCAGGTCGCGCAAGCTGGTCGCGTACGACCTACCCAAGGAATGGAGTGCCACAATCAGGTAACGGGGTGAAGACGGAGGCAACGATCGCGGTTTGCCCTGCGCGAGTTAATTGGTTGAGTGAGCGTGCTGCCTAACATGCGCTTGAAGCTGGCGGCGCGCGTAGATTGAGGAATGAATCTTTTTTCAGCGCGCCGCAGCTTAAGCGCGATCCGTTAGGCAGCACCACATGGTGATTCCTTTGAAAGGCTTGCAGCTACTCAGCGCGCTCCTGGCCGTGACAACGCTCATTGCGTCCTGCACCAGTCGCCCTTCGAAATACGCGTCAGACTCAGCGGACACTCGGGCGCCCGTTCCCGAGACAGTTGCAACACATCCAGCGACCTCGGCCTCCGCTCGCCCATCTCGCGTTTGCCCGACCGACCTCCCGCGCTTCGAAGACTATCCTGCCACCGACACCCTCACCGGCGCAGGCGTCTGGCCGTCGGTTACTGTTGGGCCGGACTCGGTCCCGTCTGACGTCGCCCTCGCTCGGGCGGTGGGTCGCGGTGCCAACTTTGCCGGGCACCTTGTCGTCGTGCAGTGGGGCTGCGGTAGTCCCTGTCAGCAGGCGGCTGTCATCGACTTGCGAACCGGTCATACGGCCGCAGCCATCACTACTAATGTCGGCACAGAGTATCGCTTGAGCAGTCGGCTTCTCGTCGCCAATCCCCCACGCGCCGATGGGTGCTACGACACGGGATGCGCCTACTGCCGACCTCCCCAGTACTACGTTCTGGAAGCCGACTCTCTCAAGAGCATTCGTTGAACAGGTGCTGCCTAACAAGCGCTTGAAGCTGGCGGGCGCTGATCGCTCTAAGGGAATCGGAGTGTTGTGCCCCTGACGGGGCACGGACTGTCGTCCGACACCTCCTTGCGCCGGTGCGCGAGTCGCCCGCAGCTTAAGCGCGATCCGTTAGGCAGAAGTCGCCCCGAGCATGCGCACGTTCACAATATTGCTGGCCCTCACAGTTGCCTGCGCCCGGCCAGAGCCTCCGTTACCTGCCGAGTTGTACACAGGCGGCGATGGCACGAGCTGCGACCAGGCAGTCGTTATCAACACTCGCGATCATCGTCGTGGCATACACGCTGAGCGGGACTGGCTTCAGCGTCAGCAGCCGGGCAGTCGCCTGCGGCTGCAGGCTCTTCACAAAGGCGGCTCGAAGTGGTATGACGTGCTCAGCTACGGGACAGCGGACGGGCAGACTCGCCAGGTGTGCTTCGACATTACAGCCTTCTATGGACGCTTCTAGCTCTGGGCGCGGGGCGACTCTGCCTAACAAGCGCTTGAAGCTGGCGGGCGGGGATCGCTCTAAGGGAAACGGAGTGTTGTGCCCTGGCGGGCACGGACGTTCGTCCACTTCACTTGCGCCGGCGAACGAGTCGCCCGCAGCTTAAGCGCGATCCGTTAGGCGGCTCACCACGGAAGCACGATAGCCCTAGCCCGGAGCTCTAACCATGCGTACCACCGTCAATCGTATCTTCGCCCTCGCGGCGATCTCGGCCCTTGCTCTCAGCGTGCCCAATGTGACCGTATCGGCGCAGACGCCAGCTGAGCGTCCGCAAATCCCGCCTCCGAAACCCGAGGTTCAGCCGCCCGCCATTGAATCCAACCTCAAGACGTTCGATGTGCTCGACTTCGACGTCTTCAGTAATCAGAAGTGGGAGCGGCTCCAAGAGAGTCACGCGCAAGACATCATCGTCACCTGGCCAAACGGTCATGAGACAAGAGGGATCGCTAAGCACATCGAGGATTTGAAGGCGCTCTTCGTCTACGCCCCGGACATCACAATCAAAGTGCACCCGATTCGCTTCGGCTCTGGCAGCTGGACGGCGGTCACCGGCGTCATGACTGGCACGTTTACACGGCCCATGCCCCTCCCCGATGGAACGAGTATCGCCTCCACCGGCAAGCGCTTCGCCATCGGGATGGCAACGATTGGCCACTGGGTCAACGGGCGAATGGATCATGAGTGGTTGTTCTGGGATAGTGGCGACTTCATGAAGCAACTCGGCCTCGCCAAGTAACGGGTCTTGCACAACGCGCCTTCGGCCGGGTGTTTGTTGAACTGCCCGCTGGTTCGTTCGCCGCCTAACAAGCGCTTGAAGCTGGCGGCGCGCGCAGATTATGGAATGAATCTTTCTTCTGCGCGCCGCAGCTTAAGCGCGATCCGTTAGGTGGCGCCGTTGCCATCGAGGAACCCGAGACTACGTGACGCGGCTCCTTCGGAACGCAGCGATCGGTGCGGCGTTTTGCTCCTATCGGGCGCTTTTCTACCGCGCCTGGGACATCCTCCCGGTCTTGCTGGCCATGGGTGCTTTGAGCGGCTGTCTCTATACATTGCTTGAGCCCGCAGTCCGGCGTCGTCCGCGCCTCCACTATCTGCCGTGGGTCCTCTGCGCCTACTTGGTCATCTTTGGTGGGGTTGGCGTTACTGGAGCACTTCAGCATGACGAAGAGTCTATACAGGTGTTTACGAACCCCTGGTTCATCGGATTCGTTCTGGTTGCGGGTGCAATTGGAGCGTATGCCGCCGCACGCACATTCGAGGACGAGTAAGCCTGAGTATGGTGATGGCGCCACCTAACAAGCGCTTGAAGCTGGCGGGCGGTGATCGCTAAAGGAAGCGGAGTGTTGTGCCCCTGGCGGGGCACGGACGTTCGTCCACCACTCTTGCGCCGCTGGGCGGGTGCGCCGCAGCTTAAGCGCGATCCGTTAGGCGGCGCCAATGGAGCGTCTCGACATCAACGTCCACGCCTTTCGGCCACAGCTGAACGAGCTCATCCGCAAGTTTGGCCCGCCCGGCTGTGAACTCATCATTGTCGACTCGGTTCAAGAATGGGCTGTGGGTGCGGGCATCCGCGAAGACGATCCATTTCGAGCTGCGATGGCTGCGACCAAGCGGCCGGACGGTATTCCCACAATCGTACTGCTGGCGTACATCACAGGTGACATTCAGGGCTCAGTTATTGGGGCGCTTTTATACCGAGGGTTCGGCGATGAGGCTGATCGCCTTCAAGACCCCGCGGCGTTCCTAGAGCACCTTGTCCTTCACGAAATCGCCCATTTGGCCTTGAGCGACCCTTCTGAATCCGATTGCGATCAATGGGCCTTTGAACGGCTTGCGGGTCAACTTACGCTTCCCTCGACCGGCGCCGCCTAACATGCGCTTGAAGCTGCCGGGCGCTCGCAAGTAGGGAAGAATTGTGTTGCCTCGCTGGCTAGCCTTTGAGTCTGCCGCTCCATCACCTTGCGCCCGCGAGCGCTGCGCCCGCAGCTTAAGCGCGATCCGTTAGGCGGCTGCCGATCGGGCGGAGACTGGGAGTCACTAACCGTGACACTACGACAATGCCTTTACGATTTCAGGTGGAGGCGCAGCTGGCTCATCGTTCGCTCTGCGGTGCTACGCTCATGCCTCCTTTTCGTCCTACTGGCTGCAGGCTGCGCCACCAGGTATTTGGCTTGGCGACGTGTCGATCAGCCGACGCCACTTAAGTCGGAAGACGTTGTATGGATCTGGGGCGGCGGTGCCGCGAACAAGTGGCATGCCGTCGTCATCACCCAAGACTCGGTGTCGGGTGTCCCTTACGAGCTACCTCTGCCCTGCGATAGCTGCCGGCATAGTCTTTCTCGAAGCCAAGTTGATTCGATGGACGTGGGTTACGAACGTCAAAAGTCTTCTAGCGGAGCCCGAGCGCTGCAGTACGCAGGTGTTGTAATTCTCGCAATCCTCGTGGAGGCCGGGGTGTGTGCTTTGATACACGCAGACAATCAGTGCTAATCGCCTGCGGGAACCCCACACGCCGAGTAGGCAGCCGCCTAACAAGCGCTTGAAGCTGGCGGCGCGCGTACATTAAGGAATGAATCTTTCTTCAGCGCGCCGCAGCTTAAGCGCGATCCGTTAGGCGGCCTGCGCCGCCACTCCACACCTTCGGTTGAGACTCGAGGAGACCTTGCCCATGGCCGGACCGAGCGATACCGTCGACCACCTCACCGAGGCGATCAATCGAGGTGATCTCGAGGCTGCGCTGGCGCTCTACGAACCGAACGCAGTTCTGGTGGTTCAGCCCGGCCAGCTGGCTTGTGGGGCCACCCAGCTCCGCGAGGCGCTCGCCAGGTTTATCGCGCTCGAGCCCACGCTCCGATCTGAAGCGCAGGAGGTCATCGGGGCAGGCGACCTTGCTCTCTACGCGGGCCGCTGGACCCTGCGGGGTATAGATCCGGCCGGTCACACGGTCGTCATGGGCGGCGAATCCTCTGACATCCTCCGCCAACAGCGTGACGGGCGCTGGCTCATCGCACTCGATAATCCGTGGGGCGCCAAGATTCTGCCGTCGCGCTGAGCAGGCCGCCTAACAAGCGCTTGAAGCTGGCGGCGCGCGTAGATTAGGGAATGAATCTTTCTTCAGCGCGCCGCAGCTTACGCGCGATCCGTTAGGCAGCAGCCAAGGACCGCAACACAAGTGACCGCACCCGAACTGCTCGCGCCGAGCCCGTGGCTGCAAATCTGGACGCGACCACGAGCCGCCATTCGCGGGGTCGTCGACCAAGGTCGGCTACTCGCAGCGGCCCTCCTCTCCGTTGGGTCAGGCGTCGTGCAGTCCTTGGTGACCGGGGCAAATCACCAGGTCGGAGCCCGTTTTACGGCCCCCGTCATCCTGCTGATCGCCGTCGGGGTCGGCACACTCTGGGGTCTTTTCCAACTTTCGGTACTTGCGGGCCTCCTCTACATAGTCGCTCGATGGACTGGGTCTGCAGTGCCGTTCCGCCAACTCTGGACTGCTCTCGGGTGGGCCAACGTGCCACAGTGCGCGGCACTGGCCCTCTGGCTTATCGGTACCCTCATCCTCGGTCGCTCCCTCTATCTCGATCCCGAAGTCGTCGGTGCGACCGCACCTCTTTCAGCACTTCTCATCGGGCTCGTCGCACTCGCGACCGGGATCTGCTGGATCTGGTGGGCGGTCATCGTGGTCAAGGGTGTCGCCGAAGTTCATCACGTGAGTGCTTGGGCAGGACTCGGGCACGTTCTGGGTGCGTTCGCGATCCTAATGGTTGCCGCGATCGTTCTCGTTCCGATCGCGATTCTCATGTCGCGATGAACCACCTGGCGCCGTGCCTGGGCTGCTGCCTAACAAGCGCTTGAAGCTGGCGGGCGGCGATCGCTCTAAGGGAACCGGAGTGTTGTGTGCTAGCGCGCACGAACTATCGTTCACCGACACGGCGCGCGGCGGGCGAGTCGCCCGCAGCTTAAGCGCGATCCGTTAGGCAGCGCACTACATCTCGCTTAACAACCGTCCAATGCTCTCTCTCTTCGCCACCGTCTGCGCCGGCCTCTTCAGTGGCGCCGCGCTCTACGTCAATCTGGTTGAGCATCCCGCTCGACTCAGCTGCGGAACAGAGCTTGCGGTCAAAGAATTCGGGCCGAGCTACCGTCGCGGCACCGTCATGCAAGCATCTCTCGCGCTCGCTGGGTGTGCTCTCGGCGTAGCGGCGTGGGCTCGCGGCGGCGATGCCACCGTGCTGATCGCCGCAGTGCTCCTCGGCGCCGTTGTTCCGTTCACTCTCATTGTCCTCCTACCGACCAACAAGCAGCTTCTCGATCCCGGCCTGGACGCTCGGTCCGCGTCCGCAGCCGCACTCCTGACGCGCTGGGGTCGGCTGCATGGGGTCAGAAGCGTACTGAGCCTCGCCGCGTTCCTCCTCCTTCTGACGCGTCTCGTGGGGTGGCGGTGACACCGGAGAGAGCGCTCCTAACAAGCGCTTGAAGCTGGCGGCCGGTGAACGCCTTAAGGGAAGCGGAGTGTTATGCGCTGGCGTGCACGAACTATCGTTCAACTACACGGCGCGCGACGGGCGAGTCGCCCGCAGCTTAGGCGCCATGCGTTAGGTGGCGCGGCGTAACGCCTCCCACAGACCCCTTGGCGACACGATCTTGACCGGTGGCTCTGCCAGCTTCAGGAGGTCGTGGTCGCCACTGACCAGTACGTCCATGTGTCCGGCCACAGCTTCCGCTACTACGGCTGCATCTGCCGCATCGAGCCCCGTGATGTGCCGCTTCGCGGCGGCCTTCACGACCGTAGCGTGGCCGCGCAGGTGCGCTTCGAGCTCTTGGATCGTGTCTCGTGAGACCCGCATCTTGCGCTTGAGCACCGTTCGTACCTCGCCCAAAACAGTCTCGCCGAGCACCAATTCATGCTCGGCGAGGATGGCCTGGAAGAGATCAGCGCAGAGGCCACGAGTGGCCACCGCGCTGACGACTACATTGGTATCGAGGAAGACCTTCACGACACGTCGCGGAAGACGTCCTCGTCAGTCAAATAGCCGCGCGCCTCGGCCAGGGGCATCAGCCGGCGTCGCAGGTCCTCGAACTGTGCCACAGCCAGCTGCCGCCGGAGCGCTTCTCGCGCGACGTCGCTCCGGCTCCGCCCCGTGCGCTTGGCTTGGCGGGCGAGCTGGCGGCTCAAGTCCGGGTCCAACCGAATCGTGAGAGCTGAGGTCTTCATGTCAGACAATGTAATACAGGCCGCGCCACCTAACAAGCGCTTGAAGCTGGCGGGCGGTGATCGCTCTAAGGAACCGGAGCGTTGTGCCCCTGGCGGGCACGGATTGTCGTCCCACGGCCTTGCGCCGGCGGGCGAGTCGCCCGCAGCTTAAGCGCGATCCGTCAGACAGCGCGCACCCATGAACCCAAAGGCCGGCTCATGAAAGGATCTCTAGGTTGGCTTGCATGCATCTATTTGATGTGCTGTTCCCAAGCATCCACCCAGACGCCTGCGCGCCCTCATTCCCTGATTGAGTTGCGCGCCGTCCGCGACAGGTCGGCTGCTGGATATTCGGTTAAGAAGTCCGTGGACGATACCGGTTTGTATCTTGCAGACAGGCCTGTGGTCTCTGACGACGATATTGCAGAGGCCAGTACGGACACAAGCGCCGCGAACGGACTTGTACTTCGGATCCGGCTGAAGCCCGCCGCGGCATCTCGACTCAACAAATTCACGCAGCATCACATTGGAGAACGGCTGGCCGTTCTTCTGAATGGCGAGCTGACTGGTGCACTGCCCGTAATCAGAGATCCCGTGTCGAGCCCTCTGGAGATGGACCTCCGTCTGCGCCCGGCTGCAGCTCACCGATTTGCGGCTGCGGTGAGCGCGCGGTGGCATTCCGGCCAGTAATCGGACAAGTGCGCGCGCTGTCTAACAAGCGCTTGAAGCTGACGGGCGGTGATCGCTTTAAGGGAAACGGAGTGTTGTGCGCTGGCGCGCACGAACTATCGTTCACCGACACGGCGCGCAGCGGGCGATTCGCCCGCAGCTTAAGCGCGATTCGTTAGGCCGCGGCCCGGCACCAGATCGTATGCAAGACCAGGTGGTATTGGTGATAGGAGGGACCCGGGGCACCGGGCTCCTGATCGTCGAGTCCCTAGCTCGGGACGGTTACCGCGTTCGCACGCTCGCGCGGAATCCAGGTCAGGCGGCGCCGCGTTTGGGCTCCACCGCGGAGGTCGTCCCTGGCGACGTGACTAGGCCCGAGACGCTCCCGGCGGCGGTGAAGGACGTAACTCATCTCATTTTCACGGCCGGGGTTGCTGTCGGTCCTGCCCGCGAACGGCTCATCGTCGCAACCGAGTACGAAGGTGTCCGCAACGCCCTGGCATCAGCTCGGCGCGCGGGATTCAGCGGCCGCTTCCTCTATATGACGTCTATTGGCGTCACCCGACGCTCGCTCAGCGCCACGCTTCTAAACCTCGTCAAGGGGAACACGCTGCGCTGGCGGCGGCGCGCGGAAGACGACATCCGCGCGAGCGGCGTCGACTATACGATCATTCGAGCAGGCTTTCTCCTGAACAGCCCAGGTGGGAGGCGGGCCATCGACGTGAGTCAAGAAGCGCACGCTTTGTCCCCTCGATACAGGATCGCTCGCGCAGATGTGGCGGAAACGTTCGTTGAGGCCCTTAAGCGCCCTAGCACCTCGAGAACCACATTTGAAGTCGTGTGGGGCCGGGGTCCGCGACGGGACACGTGGGACCTACTTCTGGGCCGGCTGAAGCAGGATGCGTGAGTCTGCCGCGGCCTAACAAGCGGTTGAAGCTGGCGCCACGCGTAGATTAGGGAATGAATCTTTCTTCAGCGCGCCGCAGCTTAAGCGCGATCCGTTAGACAGCGGCAAGGGGAAACGACCATGACTACTCCAGCCTCGTCTCAGCCGTCCGCGCCCGGTGCTACATCCGTCGTGGCACCAATTGGTGTGCGTATCGCGTCGACACTCTGCTGGATCGTTGGTATCCTCACCATCGTCGTCAGCGTTGCCGTTGGCATTCCGGCTATCTCTGCCGGCGGTAGTCCTTTCTTCGTGGCCGTGAATCTCGTCGCGGGCGGAGCGGTTTGCCTGGCGGCGGTCTTGATTCGCCGGCAGCGGCGACTCGGCGTCTTGGTGATGCTCCTCGCGTGGGCGTTGCCGACACTCGTGCTGGTGCTCAATCACCAGAGCGCCCGAGGGTCATTCCTATTGTTTGTGGCGCTTCTATTTGCCGGAGCCAACTGGAAGCACTTCCGTTGATGGAAGCCGCTGTCTAACAAGCGCTTGAAGCTGGCGGGCGGTGATCGCTTTAGTGGAAGCGGAGTGTTGTGCCCTGGCGGGCACGAACTATCGTTCGACTACACTGCGCCGACGGGCGGGTCGCCCGCAGCTTGGGCGCGGTCCGTTAGGCGGCCCCACGATGACACGGAGAACTCCACATGCTCCGGCCCGCCGTCCTGCTCGCAGCTGTCACAGCGGCCATAGCCGGCCCCGTCCAAGCCCAAGCGCACATGGCCCACCACCATCCACGAGGTGCCAAAATCATCATGACGGGCACCATCGTCCATCCGGTGTGTACGTGTGCTCACGAAATGCCCGATTCGGCACAAGCCCCCTGCTCGCAGCAGCATCCGAGCGCTGGCCTTGAGCCAGTGCTCTTGGCTGAAGGCGAACTGTATCTCCTCGCGTTCGACCACGCGGGTGCTTCTCGCGGGCTCCCGACTGAAGCTTTGATAGGGAAGGCAGTCAAGGTGGACGGCACCGTCTACCCCGCTGGCAGTTCCTACCTCATTGTTGTCGATTCGATTCGGGCACTGGCGCGTTGAAGTGGGGCCGCCTAACATGCGCTTGAAGCTGGCGGGCGCTATCGCTCTAAAGGAATCGGAGTGTTGTGCCCTGGCGGGCACAGGACTTCGTCCGCTGCTAGTTGCGCCGGTGGGCTCGCCGCCCGCAGCTTAAGCGCGATCCGTTAGGCAGCAGCAGCATCACGAGTCACTGAGGCCCGGAGCCGAAGGCGATGGAGCCAGCTATCCCTGTCATGGCGGTCATCGGGGCCATCGCGGCTAGCGTGATTGTCGTGCGATTTGCGACCGCTTTCGCTAAACGGCTCGAACGCCGCCCTCCCACTGTTTCGCCGACTGATCCGGCAATCGGGGAGCTACGTGACGCACTCGATGCCATGCAAGAACGGCTCGATTTCCTCGAGCGCGCGCTGGTTGCGCAGAGGAACCAGAGTGGCCGTGCCCTGCCAGCGGCGGGTGAGCGCGCGGGCCCACCGGGCGAGACGCCTTGATGGCTATGCTGCTGCCTAACAAGCGCTAGAAGCTGGCGGGCGGTGATCGCCTTAAGGGAAGCGGAGCGTTGTGCCCTGGCGGGCACGGACTGTTCGTCCAGTACTCTTGCGCCGGCGGGCGAGTCGCCCGCAGCTTAAGCGCGATCCGTTGACCGCGCCATTCCCACCTTGCACAGTACATACATCGTACGTACATTGAAGTGTGGTGCCGATCCGCGTCGAATGGGACCCCGCGAAGGCGCGGATCGACCTGCGGAAGCATGGCGTGTCCTTCGAGGAAGCGGAGACGGTCTTTTATGATGACCACGCACTCTTGCTGGACGATCCCGAGCACTCGGGGGATGAAGATCGGTTCGTGTTACTGGGATTGAGCTCGCGCTTCCGGGTTCTTGTAGTCGCGCACACCTATCGGGAGCACGACGCGGTGATTCGACTCATTTCGGCGCGAAGAGCGACCAAAGCAGAACAGGCGGGATACGACGCGAGGTGGCAACAATGAGAAAAGAGTACGATTTCTCCAATGCCCGACCCAATCCATATGTGGAGCGACTCAAGCAGTCCGTCACGATTCGGCTTGACTCGCGTGCCTTGGAATACTTCAAGGATCTGTCCACGCGCACCGGGATCCCCTATCAAACACTCATCAACCTGTATCTTCGGGATTGCGCATTGAACAAGCGGAAGCTCAAGCTGACATGGAAACCTCCGAAGCGGGCGCGGTCTAACAAGCGCTTGAAGCTGACGGGCGCCGCCAAGTAGGTAGAATTCCATTGGTGCGCCAGGTGCGTGACGATGACGAACTCATGCAGCGGTCCGCTGGCCAGCATGGCGCCCGCAGCTCAAGCGCGATCCGTTAGACGGCGCGAATCATCGTTCCGCTTGCATCGAGAGTGTCCGTGCAATCACAACTTTACGCGTAGACGGTGGCTCGAGGGTGAGTGAATCGGTCATCAGCGTGTCGGAGCTGACGCGCCGCTTCGGTGCCACGACGGCCCTGGACTCGGTGAGCGTGTCCCTCCCGCACGGGGCGGTCTACGGCCTCGTCGGCGCAAACGGAGCGGGGAAGACGACGCTCATCCGGCACATTCTGGGCCTGCTACGGGCGGAAAGCGGCTCGGTGCGCGTCTTCGGCCTCGATCCGGTCGCCGACCCGGTCGCCGTCCTGTCGCGGATTGGCTATCTGTCCGAGGAAAACGACCTCCCCGGCTGGATGCGAGTCGACGAGCTGATTCGTTACACGAGTGCCTTCTATCCGAAGTGGGATGACGCCTACGCGGAGGAACTGCGGCGGGCGTTCGCGCTCGATCCTGCGGCGAAGATCAAGGATCTCTCCAGGGGGCAGAAGGCGCGGATGGGACTGCTCATCGCGCTCGCCCATCGGCCCGAGCTGCTGGTGCTGGATGAGCCGTCGTCCGGCCTCGATCCTATCGTTCGCCGCGACATCCTCGGCGCCGTCATTCGCACCATCGCGGACGAAGGCCGCACAGTGCTCTTCTCGTCGCACCTGCTGAACGAAGTGGAAGAGGTCGCCGATCACGTCACGATGATCGACCACGGCCGGATCGTGCTGAGCGCGCCGCTGGATGCTATCAAGGAATCGCATCGCTCCCTCAATGAGGCGTTCATCGCCCATGTCGGGAGCGCCGCGACGCCGGCCGCCGAGCCGTAGATCGTGCGGTCTCCCGCTCTCGCAATCGGCTGGGAGTTTCGCCGGCGGCATCGCTGGGGACTGATCGCCGTGGCCGGTTACCTGTTCGTCGTGGCGATGATCAGGTTCCTGATCCTTGAGCCGGGTGAGCCCGTCCTGGTGGATAGCGTCCGTTTTGCCGCGCTGGTGTCGGTGCCGCTGACGACGACGTTCGTGTATCTCCTGGCCGTCTTCAGCTTTGGTTTTGCCGGTGACCTGGCCGCGCGCCATTCGATGTATCCCGCCCGAATGTTCACCCTGCCCGTGACGAACGCTGCGCTGGTTGGCTGGCCGATGCTTTATGGCACGGCGGCCGTGGCGGTCCTGTGGCTGGCCGCGAGGCTTTTCGCCGTGTGGCCGTCGGGAATCGAAATCCCATTGATTTGGCCGGCGCTACTGGCCGCGGCGCTTCTCGCGTGGACGCAGGCGCTGACGTGGATGCCGTATGGCTTGCCGGGAATTCGCTTGATCGTCGCGGTGCTCTTCCTGGCTGCGCTGGACACCGTCGTCCTGCTGGCAATTCATTTCACGGCCCGCGAGCCCATGATGCTGGCCATCCTGGCGCCGCAGCTTCCCCTCGCGTATCTCGTCGCGCGCTTCGCCGTTGCACGGGCTCGCCGCGGCGAGGTGCCCGATTGGCGGGGAATGTTCGCCCGGCCTGCGAGCAACGCCGTGCTGACCCGCCGGCCAGACCATTTTCCTTCGCCCGCCCGGGCTCAAGCGTGGTTCGAGTGGCGGCGGCATGGCCGGTCGCTGCCGGCGCTCGTGGGTCTCCTGCTGCCGTTCGAGCTGGCGTTGCTCTGGCTCGCCAAGGACGCGCCGGCATTCGTCTTCGAAATACTGTTTCTCGCACTGATCACGCCGCCGTTCATGGCCGCTTTCACGGCATGGACCGTGAGCCAGCCGAATCCCCAGGTGCGCGATTCCTACGGCGTGCCGCCGTTCATCGCGACGCGGCCGTTGACCAGCGCCGAGCTCATCGCCGCCAAGCTGAAGATGG
>Ga0209802_1001255_pt1 | contig 19018 bp, 22 predicted proteins | sample GraSoiAngelo_129_FD_185886 | JGI IMG/M metagenome (GOLD analysis project Ga0209802, IMG submission 185886) | Grasslands soil microbial communities from the Angelo Coastal Reserve, California, USA - 14_0927_12_40cm (SPAdes) (version 2) | ecosystem: Environmental > Terrestrial > Soil > Grasslands ... | reverse complement strand
AGAAGGGTACTTCGAAGAGGTGTAGTTGTCGTTGCCATTGGGATTGGAGGAATTCCTCGTATCCGCTCCAGCTTTCTGCTCCGCCAAATCTTTTCCTGAGCTTGACCCATTGGTCTTGTCGATCTTCCCGAGTGTGATTCGGGTTGGTGTAGATCCAATGTTGGAAGGCGTCGATTGTTGCGATCCATGCGAGCAGCTTGACGATCGATGCTAAGTGTTCTCGTTTGGAGCGGGCAGCATCTTCCTTGCTGTAGAATGTTCCTTCGAGATGCTCTCCTCCAATTATCTCCATTGCTTGTGAAGCCACTTCTGCAATTTCTAATGGCACGTTCTCGCTTCTGTACTGGTAGGGGAATCCTTTGTCTCTCATTGCAAAGACGTGAAATGCGTGTCCTGACTCATGAAGTAGTGTCCACACGTCGCCGTCGCGCCCGACCGCGTTCATGAATACAAAAGGCAGCCGGATCTCCGAAAGTTCCATGTTGTATCCTCCGGGCGCCTTTCCTTTCCTGCTGTCAAGGTCTAGGAGTTCCAGGCTTGTCATCCTTCTGAGTTCTGCTGCGAACTCAGGGTTGACCTTGTCAAACACCTTGACGCATCCCTGTACCAGCTCGGATGAGGTTTTGAACGGGCGAAGCGCGGGACGGCCCTTGGGGTCGACGGCTAGGTCCCATGGACGCAGGGGTTCAACTTTCAATCCGCGACTTCGTTCCCGGTCGAGTTCATGCATCAGCGGGACGATATATTTTTCGACGGCCTCGTGGTAACTGAAGCAATCTTCCGGGGTGTAGTCGAACCGTTCTTTCTTCCGGAAGATGTAGTCTCTGTAATTGTCAAAGCCGGCGTTTTCCGCGATTCTCTGGCGCAGAGCAATTAATTGGTCGTAGACTTGGTTCAGCGTGTCTCTGTCTTTTTGCCTGCGCGATTCGGAGAGCAGCCATGTTTTCTCTCGAATGTTCCGGTCGGGTTCCTCTAGGAACCGTCCCATCTGTTGCATTGTTCTCTCCTGGCCGTCGTAGATGACTGTCATCGCTCCGGTGGTCTTCTGGAACGATTGCGCGAGCTTCGTCTCTTCTTTTTCGAGTTCAACATTTGCCTCTCGAAAGAGAGCGATGTTGTTCTCTCTCTTCCTGTCGAGCACAAAATATTTCTCATGTGGAAGGCTCTTCCTAGCGGTGGTGCCGAGATATTTGCGGTCCAGCTGGGAGAATCCGATTTTTGCTTCAGGCTCTATGTTTTCGATATAGAACAGGTAGTCTTTCTCGCGGGCAGGGTCATCGGTTTGACATGTCATTCTCGCGTATCGAATGGATTGTTCTTCTGCCAAAGCGGATGCAAGTTCGGACTCGTCTCTGAGCCACTTTTCAAGGTCGGCAGCTGAATGAACCGTGCGATTGTGCAGATTACGAAATAACTCCTTCAGTCTGGTCAGGTCTGTGAGGTCTATCTTGGAGGGAAGAAACTGGCGAGGGTACTCACGGGGAAGGCGGGAATAGTCGAAGGACAATGCTCTCTCATATCCAAGGTCGTGGGTTTCTAGCTTGGGTTAACATAGTTTTTCCCTGCTATGGATGAACGGCCAAAAGATGATGCTGAGGGTCGAATTCTTCACGACCGCAGGCAATTTTAAACCCTGAGAAATTGTACGGTAACATGGTGGATTCTCGACGATAGTCAAGCATCTCTCCGAAGTTGTTCCCGAAAGGGTAGGCGACTTCAGACGTTGGTATCTGTCGAAGGCCGAACCGGGTCACCAGCTCGCAATGAGATATGTAGAACTCACCGGAATCGTTACTCCTCACACACACGACGTTGAAGAGACAATCTTCTACATCGAAGGCAGAGGATCAGCACGCGTCGGCGAGAAAGAGATTAAGGTCAAACCGGGAACAATGCTTGTGATACCACCTGGAAGTGTGCACAGCTCCATTCGAGAAGGATTCGAGCCACTGCGATATCTAGCCATCTTTGTAGGGAATCCAGACCTCTAGTCCACGCGAGTCCGCCATATCCTTGACAGAACCAGAAAACCGGCTCGAGACGGAGCAATCAAAAATTGCTTCGCCCAGGGGCGGTCATTTCGGAATCGTCTATGCTACAAATTCCAACCCCGCAAAAGGTCAGACTTGCCTGATCATCGCGCACGGTGCGGGAGGACCAATGTACTCGCCGTTTATCACGTATTTCCACAAAGGCCTGGCCGAGAAAGGATACCTAACCGTGAAGTTCAACTTTCCATACATGGAAGCTCGACGAAAGATCCCCGACAAGAGAGAGGTCCTAGAAACTAGCTATAGACAGGTTATTGAAGAGGTCAAAGCCAGTAGATACCAGCCAAGGCGGATATTCGTAGGAGGAAAGTCGATGGGGGGCCGTATCGCCTCCCAAGTTGTTGCCTCTGGGGTGGATGTTGAGGGATTGTTCTTCCTCGGTTATCCTCTACATAGACCCGGTCAGCCAGAAATGCTCCGGGATGAACATCTTTACCAGATCAAGAGGCCGATGCTCTTTCTTTCCGGGACCAAGGACCAATTCGCGAAAAGGGAACTCCTTGCGGGAGTTGTGTCGAAATTAGGTGGCAAAGCTGAGATTCACTGGATAGAGGGTGGCGACCATAGTTTCAACACGCACCAAGGGAAAGACGATCTAGTCAAGAGCTACGATGAAGCCATTGAGACTCTCGATCTTTGGCTGAAAGCTCACAGCGTATAGACGCTCGAAGCGGTTCAGTGTAGTGTTTAAATCGTGGAACAGCCCGAATCTCAGTAGCCATGTGCGACACCTGTGGCTGTTCTTCCGAGCAGGAAGATAAGAGCGGCGAGGAAGCCTAGCCCTCAGCCTGCCGGGGCGTAAGTTTCCCAAATATCCACAGAAAGGGCTCCAAACCAGCCTTTTCCATTTTTCAACATATCCCAGACGCGTCTCTGAGTCAGTTCTAATCTAGAAGATCTTCGGGAACCCGAAGAGCGCGCCGACCAGCAAGGCGCCTAGAACGAATGTGAGAACCACGAGCACGACGATTGCCATTATGGCCACGCCGACAGCTCCAAGCCATCCAGTCTTGAAGTAGTGCTTGACAAGGAGGAGGAAGATTAGCAGACCGATGAGCAGGCCAAGTAGTCCCTGAACAAATACAATGACGGCCCCTACTAGGAAAGTTCCTGTGCCGGCTACGGCTATGGCTTCGCCGAAGGTGACCTTTCGGCCGACCACAATTTCTCCTGCTAGCCAGAGTACGAAGCCCATTACTAAGAGATAGATTATGAAGAGTATTATGAACGAGACGAGGGTGGTGCCGATTCCGATGCTTGGGATCATAGGATTTGCCATTGTCGGTTACCTTCGCCGATGGGTTGTTGTTTCAAGTTATCCTTGTTGAAACCGCGTTCGTTGTCTGGTAGTAATCATCGATCGTCCTTCTCTGTTTCTTTGGGAAGGTTTAAGCTTGCCAGCTTTTCCGGGATAGCTTTGCCCAGGACAAGTATGCCGGGCTCGCGCCCCATTCCCGAAATATGGAGTGCGTAGAGGTAGTATAGCCCGGTCCGCGGCTCGCGGGAGCCGGCCGAGAGTATGCACGGCTGTCACCCGTGCGACACTCGAGAAATTCTCGAGCGCGTTGCGGGTTCGAATCCCGCCCTGGGCGCCAAGCAATCGCTAGTTCCCAGGAACGGATTCGGATAGTATTACTTTATTCCAAACGAGAGGGTCTGGCTTGCCGCAAGCGTATAGGCGCCGATGTTCATGTTAGATGTGTCAGCGGTGAAAGTCAGCGTCACTTGCATGACGAATGTTAGGCCCTGGTCGAAGGGGCTGAAGGAGTGAGCGACGCTGACGTAAACCGTCTTTCCAGCCCCCACTAAGATAGGCCCCGAGTTAGCGCTGAAGGGACAGGCTGTATCACAGTTCCCTGCGATCCCTAGGTTCACGAGAATGGCGTAAGAATTCGGGTTTGTGACTTGGATGGTGACATTCTGAGTCAGCCTTGACCCGCTGAAAAAGAGGTTTCTTGAGAACGACACGGAGCCGATGAGGGGTGCCGGTAGAACATTGATTGTTTGAGATACTGTACTGGAGTGTCCGAAGTTATCGCTGACTGTGAGAGTGATAGTATACACATTTCTCGTCGTGTATGTGTGAGTCAGCTTTGCGGTGTTCTTCGCGTCAATCGTGCCATCGCCGAAGTTCCAGAAGAAATTCGTGATGGGGCCGACCGTTGCGAAGCTGGACGTTGCGTCGAACTTCAAGGTCGCGCCAGCTACGAAAACCTCACCCTTCGGACTGATAACGCTGACGCTGAAGATGGCAAAAGGAGGGCTTATGGTTATACCCGAGGCTACGGAAACGGATTGTCCGTTAATTGTGACGACCACTGGCACGCTATTGGTTGCTGGAGCCGTCAGGGAGAAGGTCGCGGGCTGGAAAGTTAAGCCGTTGCCCGCGACGAGGACTGTGGTGCCGATGATACCGGCTTGCGTCCCAGATCCAACAAACGTGATGCCTACCGTCCCAGTTATCACATTGACAGCGACGCTACCACATTTGACCGTGAGCGAGGTGCTAGCAGGGACTGAAAGTATTGAAGCGCCTCCGCACACGCTGATGCTGGTTGGTGTTAGACCTCCGGCCATGCCCGATGTAATGAGGATGCCCACGCTCGGGGACACTTCTTGCAATGTCAGCTGGCAGGGTATTGTCGGGCACTGGTCCCCCCTCGAGACGATCGTCCCGTAGGTCGTACCGCCGAGCGGGACGTCGCTGAAGCAGTCGCTGAAGCCGACGACTCCGCAGTCCATGTTGTCTGGAATGCCGTCGCCATCCGAGTCCGAGGTGACGCTGACGCTCACGATTAGCGTGAAGGTTGTCGTGTGAGTTACGCCTCCACCGAACGCTTGTATTGTTATGAGTGTTGATGAGTTCGGAGCGGTTGCCGAGGCCATGAAGGTAATCGTTGCGCTACATGTAGGGCTGCAACTTGGAGGGGTGAACGCGCTCGCAGTCACACCGGGGGGCAGCGGGCTTCCAATTGCGAGCGTGAAGGGTGGCGTAACACCAGCTACAAAGGTTACGATAGCAACCTCGACGCCGCCCGGTCCTCCCGAGGTGATGGTCAATCTGGTCGGGGAGGCCGCTAGGGCAATATCACAAACGCAGCCGACTACGAGCGTGAATGTTGCTGTCTGAGTTACGACCGGCGATCCACTGCTCGCCTGGATAGTGATGACCGTTGAGGACGCGGGAGCATTAGCAGCTGCAGTAAAGGTGACAGTCGCGCTGCAAGTTGGGCTGCATGGACTGTTCGAGAAGGCCGACGCAGTAACACCTGACGGTAACGTCGTGGGAATGCTGAATGTGACCGGTGAAGTCGTACCGGATGTCAGGGCCGCTGTTGCTGTTTCCACACCGCCAGAACCGCCATCGGTGATTGTAAGAGTCGACGGTGAAGCAGCAAGGGTGAGGTGGGGTCCTGTTTGTACGACTAATGTGAATGTGGTGGTGTGAGTGATGGCTGGCGAACCCGCAATGGCTTGTATGGTGATCACCGTCGATGAAGCCGGAGAAGTGGCTGCGGCGGACAGAGTAACGGTTGCACTGCAAGTTGGAGCGCACGGGCTATTCGTGAAAGCGGATGCAACCACACCGATTGGAAGAGTGCCTAGAACGCTGAAGGTGACGGGTGGAGCAGCCGGACAACCAGTTGACGTCGTCGTGATAGTCTCAACGCCACCGGGAGCCCCATTCGTGATCGTCAAGGTGGAAGGACTGGCTGCCAACGTGAAATCAATGCCGCCACACACCACAAGAGTGAAGGTCGCGGTGCGGGTCACTGCAGGAGTGCCGCCGCTAGCCTGGACCGTAATAATAGTGGACGAAGCAGGTGCAGTGGCAGAAGCGGTTAGGGTCACCTTCGCAGAGCAAGTCGGGCTACAAGGACTGTTAGTCAACGTAGACGCGGTTATGCCAGTCGGGAGGGTTGTGAGAATCGTGAACGTTACAGGAACTGTTGTGGCACCAGTAGCCAGGGTCGCGGTGGCTGTTTCAACACTTCCAGTACTACCAACACCGACGGTCAGGACTGACGGATTAGCATCGAGGCTAAAATCAAAAAATGGTTGCGTGACGACAAGAGTGAAGGTCGCGGTGTGAGTCACAACAGGTGTACCACCGGTAGCTTGGATGGTGATGACAGTTGAAGAAGCTGGAGCATTAGCAGCCGCCGTCAAAGTGACGGTAGCGCTGCACGTCGGAATGCATGGACTGTTCGTGAAAGCGGAAGCTGTCACACCTGTCGGCAGAGCCGTGAGAATGCTAAGCGTGAAAGGCGAGGTGCCTCCACAACCACCTACCGAAGTCACGGTCGCGGTTTCAACACCGCCAGCATCACCCGCAGCGATAGACAACGTCGCAGGGGTAGCAGCCAGGGTCAAGTCGAAGAATCCAGAGACAACTAGAGTAAACGTTGCTGTATGGGTAACAGCAGGCGTACCACCGCTAGCCTGGATAGTGATCACGGCGGACGATGAAGGAGCACAAGGGCCAAGAGTTAGAGTAACGGAGGCACTGCAGGTCGGACTGCAAGGACTGTTGGAGAACGCTGACGCGGCCACGCCGGAGGGGAGAGTTGTCAGAATACTGAAGGTCAGAGGCGAAGTTGAACCCGATATCAAAGTCGCAGTAGCTGTCTCAACACCACCTTGACCACCCGGGGTAATCGACAATGTCGAAGGCGAAGCTGCGAGTGTGAAGTCGAATAATCCAGAGACAACGAGCGTGAAAGTCGCGGTCTGAGTTACAGCCGGTGAGCCAAGGGTTGCCTCTATTGTGATGACTGTCGAGGATGCTGGAGCATTGGCCACAGCAGTGAAGGTAACGGTTGCACTGCAAGTAGGACTGCACGGACTATTGGAGAACGCGGAAGCGGTCACACCCGATGGGAGTGCTGTGAGAATGCTGAAGGTGACAGGTGTGGTTGTGCCTGACGTCAAAGTCGCAGTAGCTGTCTCAACACCACCTTGACCACCCGGGGTAATCGACAATGTCGAAGGCGAAGCGACCAAAGTGACGAAGGGTCCTTGCGAGACAACCAAGGTGAATGTCACGGTACGAGTGACAGAAATAGCGCCGCTTATAGCCTCGATAGTCATTACTGTCGACGAAAATGGAGCTGTAAACGACGCAGTCAAAGTGACTGTCGCAGAGCAAGTCACGATACAAGGACTATTCACAAAAGGGGATGAGGTGACACCGACTGGAAGGCTGCCCAAAATACTGAAGGTCACAGGCGGATTACCCCCGCACCCGGAAACCAACGTGGCGGTGGCAGTCTCGACACCGCCAGGCCCACCGGGAGTGATCGTCAGGGTAGAAGGACTAGCACCAACTGTGAAGTCGAAACCTCCACAGATTACGAGTGTAAAAGTTGTAGCATGGGTACCTGAAGGCGAACCACCAGTAGCCTGGATAGTGACGACAGTTGATGACGCGGGAGCGGTAGTAGAGGCCGTCAGGGTAACGGTAGCATTGCATATTGGACTGCACGGACTGTTAGTGAATGCAGACGCGGCCACACCAGTTGGAAGTGTACTGAGGATACTGAATGTAACAGGCGTGGAGCCTGCACCGGCAGCTAGCGTGGCCGTGGCTGTCTCAACGCCGCCAGGACCACCTGGGAAAATAGCCAAAGTTGCAGGAGATGCAACCAGGTTGAAATCGAAGCACTGGGTCTGACTTGTTATTATGAAGCTGATCGAGTGAGAAACTGATCCGTTTGTTCCTTTGATGATGACTGTTTGAGTTCCGCAGAAAGAGCTGGCACTATTCACGGTCAGGGTTGATGTCAGGTTGTTGCCGGCTCCTAAAACAAGGTTTACCGGGCTCAATGATGTTGTCAAACTAGCGGTGGATGTCGTTGCTGATAATGTGACGGTCCCGGAGAACCCATTGAGACTGGCCGCGGTCACTGCAGCGGTTGTCGATGAGCTAGGGGCAATCGTTGCGGAGGAGGGATTGACGCCAACGGCAAAATCAGGGACCGGTGTGCCGATTATGTTGATTGAATTCAGAATCATATCCACTCGGTACACATCTAGCCCAATCTTGCCAGCGGGAAGATTGGAGATCAACATGGTGATCAATGGGGCCCCGTCTAGGTACGCGGTGAGGTTACCTGCTGAGTATGTCGCCCGTGCCGCGTGAGGTTGATTCATCGTAACTGCAGGGAGGGTCACGTTTGTCGAGAACGTAGAAGCACCATTGACAAAATGTGTGAGAACTAGTTTGTTGAAACCTAGACGGTATTGTAGCCAGATTCCACTCTGGGGAGTGACGAAGGGACAGACATTCACGCAAGGGCCATTGGGCGGTATTGTCGAGTTCTGGAACATTACGAACAGCGAGAACCAATCAGCTATCGTATTGTCCCGAGTGGGCAATGAAAATTGGGCCGTCATGTCGATGTCGCTAAACTCGGGAGACGAACGAAGCAGCCAGACATCGCCATTGTACGTCCCTTCCATGTAGATTCCGTTGCCGTTAGGCATGGGAAACAGTCTCCCCGCAGATCCGTTCCCGAACGGACCCTGCCAGCCGCCGTGCGCATAGTTGGGAAGCGCAGCCGGAAAGTTATCTGAAAATGTCGTACCCTTCGCATTGGGAGGGAGCACGAGAGCGGTCAAGACCAGAAATCCTACGAGAATGACACTGCGGAACCTTACGTTCAATCTGAAAATCACACTCGGAAGACTATCGGAAGCTATTAGCATTTATGACTTCCATGCACCACAGCTTCCAGTCTCAATCTTGAGACAGCCTCGGTCTTCCCCTGGAGCTGCAACACTCGACCGTTTTTCCTCTCCTCAGAATCGCTTCTCAATACCGACTCTGTACCAAGGTCTCTGAGAGGAAACCCCTCTTGGCGCTCGGCTCGTGAAAAACCATGTTATCCCAAGCAGTTATGACCCGTACTCGGATAAATATCGCCGAACAATTTGAGACTCAAACCCAGAGTCGGCTTCTCGCCCTGGGCGCCAAAGAGCCCCTCCCAATCCTTAGGGAGAGCCGAATGCTGCTGCGAATAGGCCCAAACCGGCAGGAAAAATTGCCTTTTCTGGCCCGGGTCAACAATCGAATGAGCCCGCGCGAACTCTTCTAATCAAGAAAAAAGAGTTTCAAAAAATAAGCATGCTTTTCCAAAATGATCCGGTTATTCTGCAACTTTCTCCTGCGGTGGACTCGCCCTTTCTTGTAACTATTTTTTCTGTTAACTTTTGTGTGACCTCCCGGGGGGGTCTGTTTTTCCCGCGCCCCGCCCTTCGTGAGACACGCCAATGCGGCCCGGCCGGCCAAGGCTTAACACAGGCGACCCCTCCTAACCCAACCCGGACAGCACCTTGGTCTCCATAATCCATTCACCACCCCAAGAGATCGTCGTCACTGGGCTCACCAGCTTCACCAGCCAGGTCAACCTCGCCTCCATGGTCGCCTTCGTCATGAACGTGTCCGGCCAGCCACTCGCCCTCTACTGGGCCGAGGGAGTCGTCTTCCTCGCAGACTTCGTCGAGCCAGAAGCCCTCCCCGAAGAATACGTTAAGGGAAGAATCTACGCTTCCAACATATCCCACGCACCGATGCCAAAATACAACAACTTCGTCCGCGTCGGAAACATCGAAGTCCCGGTAATCGACGTAACCTCCAACATAGGCCTACGAGACCTAGCCCGCTGGATAAGAGAAAACCAGCAGCAGGATTCCGAGAAATCTTAACTAGACGCGAACGTCGCGTCTTGGCCGTGTCCCGGGGTAGCTCAGCCTGGAAGAGCTTCCGAGCCGCCCCCTAGATCAGCGGGCGACGAAGACGCTGTAGGTGCGCGCCCAGTGCGCAGCCACGTCAGCCTTACCAGGCTAACAGTAGACACCGGAGTGTCGCCGGAGAACCAGGAAAAACTGGTTCGGCGAATTCAAAAAGAGGACAAAAGCCTCTATGAGACTCCGGTCCCCGGGACCACTCTAACCAGGAGGAGAAGAAAGACGTGATCTACTTCGACTTTACAGCCGGCGTACGGCTCTCAAGGTCCCGGAGTATGAGCTCGTTCTGCTTCATTATGATCCTGTTCTGATCGGTGAGAATCCGTAGCGCACTGGCGATCAGGGAAAGAGATGGGTTGTCCCATTTGAACTCGTTCTCCTTAGCCGCCAAGGCCTGCTTACCCTTGATAATTGACCCCCGAAGATTCTCGTCACTCTCATCATCAGCGAACGCCGCACGATTCTTGCGATCCATCTTGTCGGATATGCTGGCAGCTGCATGTTCTCGCTTGACGTCCGGGTAGCAATCTTCACAGAACCTCAACCCTTTGAGTTCTAGGAGAGGGTCGATGAGGCTCAGCGTCTTACCGCATCGAGCGCAGAAATCTGCCATTTTTTCGAGTCAGCTCTAATTTGCATCTGGCCGTTCCGGCGCTATTAAAGAGTCTTGTAACCAGTTCGTGCCCGTGTCTTGATTTTCATGCTTGGCTGCTTGGACGTCTCACGGTTGTCGTAGGTCTCTCCGCAACAGGGGCCGGAGATTCGACGTTAATACGATGATTGTCCAGTCTGGACGGGAGATCGAGATGAGGAACGCTGTGCCTACTTTCCGGCACCGAGTCCCCATCCAGCTTTGAAAGTCGGGTTGATCCTAACGAAGGGTGCTTCTCCTTCTTTCCAGGGGTCGCGCTTTACCCAGTCTAGTTTGGAATAGAATAGCTTGTAGAGTTTCCGGTATTCTTCTCCCTTCTCGATTATCGCAACAGGCCCGCTAATCAAGAGCAATTTCTGAGTCCCGGCTGTGTCCACTAAAATGGCCGCGTGAGGATTCTCTCTCAGATTCTTGAGCTTCCTCGTCCCATAGTCAGTTACAATGTGTGGAGAATCGTCGTGCCACACGTAGGAGACTGGTACAACATGCGGCTCGCCCTTTTTCGAAGCTGTTGCGAACCTGCACAACTCGTTTTGTCCCAGGAACTGAATCTCCTTCTCCGAGAACTTGACTTTCGAAGCAGTTTCTTTCAATCTTGAACGAGTGTGCTTGAGTCAACGCTGGATTTCAAGCTATGCGCTCGGGAGCCGTCTCAGGTGAATTCATTTCTTTCAAAGGAGAGGAAGGCCGAGTGTTGTAGTGATGACAAAGTAGCCAAGCAATATCGCTTCGCTTTACACTTTCTCCGCGGGGCATGGGGTCGGTCCGGCCATGTCTCCTTCACTGATTCAGCATCCATCTGACTCTTAGCGACACTATCGTGTCCGCCCAGTCAAGTTGCCAGAGGCAATCACAGGAAACCTCGCATTCATGAATGCTTGTGGCGGGCCCGCGGGGATTCGAACCCCGGACCTACAGCTCGACCCGCTCATGGCATAGGGGGATCGGTCCCGAATGGACTGCCGCTCTATCCAGGCTGAGCTACGGGCCCGAAAGGGGCTGACTAGGACGAATCCTAGTTAATTGTTCCGAAGGGACGTCGCACCGCAGTAGCTTCATTCATAACCGGCGAAAAACTCTCGCGCGTCTACAATGTGGACTCTTTTTCCCTTCTTCAAGAGTTCCTCAGCCACTTTCTGGTCGCTCGTCAAGAAACAACCGTCTCCAGTGAACAACCTCAAGGTTCCGTGAGACGATTCATTACACACCATGAAATTCGCCATTGACTTGTCATCATCAAGGTCTCTGCCACAGTCGGACACTTGAACTCAACCACATGTCTTTTTCTTCTGTCGCACGGGGCCGACCCGTACGCCTATAAAGGAAATTCCCGACAGGAATTCCTCGAGTCTCATCATGTCTAACGACAAGATTGTGATCAAGACAAAGCACGGCGAACTAAGCCTCGAACAGCTAGCCGAAGCTCAACACGGAATGGCCCACTTGATGAAGGAGGTTGGAGAGAGGTATCATGTCCTCTACTACGCGGCGAGGGCGCTCAACTGGAAGCTTGCACAGTACCAGCTCAACCAGGTCATCGCCCTCTTTAGAATAGGCGCTACTCTCAGGCCAAAGTTCACTGGAGACTTGAATGGTTTCGTCAAGACGCATTTTCATCCTATGAGTGAAGCCATTCATGCACAGGACTGGAGAAGATTTGAAGAAGCCTTCAAGAAAGGTATTCAGGGCAGCGATCAATTCCACGAAAAATACGGATATGGTTTCATCCACTTCGTTCTGCCGAAGAATCCGCCCGAGATGTACGACCTAACTCCCAAGGATTGACCAATAGCTTCAGCCCAAACATGGATGGAGTCGAATCACTCACCGCCCAAAGACATGACGTGTGACATTGAACAGACAACGGGCACCGTCTGAAACAGGGGCGGATTCTGGGCTTCTAATCTATCGAATCATGCATTTCAGGCGGGGCTGCCTAGGCAGCGGCAACAGCGACATGAATAAGTCTGGTTCTAGTTTCTCTCCTGATACGTCTCCGTCTCAAGTTCCGCGTTTTCGAACGAAAACTCATCAGTCTACAGGGAACTGACATAATCGATACGCCCTAATATACCAAGCTGATGGGCAGATTTCCAAGTTTTGAGTTTTCATTGGCCATCCGAAAAGGATTGAACCCGGTTTTCCTGTCGAAACTTGGAATGTAATCTATTTCATCCGAGAGCCTTTTGGATCGCTTCAACAATGGATGATAGTTTTACGTTCTTCTCTTCGCCTGTTTTCATGTCTTTTATTCGGACAGTTCCCTCCTTGATCTCTCTAGGGCCCAAGACGAGAGCGACTCTCACTTTCAACGAGTCGGCGTACTCTAGCTGTTTGCTGAGCGGGCGTTGTTTGAGGTCGTAGTCAGCTCTGATGGTTTGGCTTCGGAGTTGTTGGACAATTTTAACAGCTTCATCCCAGACGCTCTCGTTGACTGTGACCACGAAGACTTGTGGGCGTTGTTGGATGTCAGGGAACAGATCTTTTCGCTCTAGGGACAGCATGAGTCTTTCGTAGCCGCCCGCTACTCCCGTTGCTGGCATGTCTCGTTTTCCGTAGATCTTGCATAGTTTGTCGAAGCGCCCGCCGCCGAGGATCGCGCCTACGTCTTCTCCGTCTTGGTCGTACGCTTCGAATACGGTTCCGTCGTAGTAGCTTATTCCCCGGACGATTGCAAGGTCAACCTTGATCTTGGATTTTTTTCCGAGGGATTCTACCCTGTTGATTGTTCCTGAGAGTTCTTTGAAACCTTGATGGATCATATCTCCCTTTGGGAGTTTGTTCTCCAATTCTCCGAGGATCTGGTCCGGGTCTCCGCTGATATCGGCGAATCCTAGGATTCGTTTGATCTTGTCCTTGGATAAGCCGGCTCGGGTGAATTCTCGCTCTGCTTGTTCGGAGCCTATTTTTCCGACCTTGTCGATTATTCTGATCAGGTGGTCGAGCTCATTTTGGGACTGGGTTCCCAGGCCACGTAGGAAGCCTTCAACGAGTTTTCTGTTGCTGATCTTGATCATGTGCTCTTTGAGGCCGACTGAATCTAGGATGTCAGAGCTTAATGCGATGATCTCTGCGTCGGCCGAGGGATCTGCGACTCCGTAGATCTCTGCGTCCCATTGTGTGAAGTATCTGTATCGGGCAAATTGGGGTTCGTCGTAGCGCCATACTCCTCCGATGCAGGAGATCTTGATCGGTTCTGGCAGGTCGAATCGGTTTGCGACCATCCGGGTCATTCCTACTGTGAGATCGAATCGTAGTCCGAGGTTTCGTTCTGCTTTGTCTTTGAACCAGTAGATTTCGTCTCGGATTGTGGGGCCTGATTTTGCTTCGAGGGTTTCTAGGTTTTCTACGGGGCTGGGTTCTAGCATCTGGAAGCCGTAGTTCCAGAGTGATTGTCGTATCTTGTCGGTGAGCCAGATCCTGCGTGACATTTCTTCTGGGTCAATGTCTTTCATGCCCCGAGGAAGGGTGAATTGCGCCTCTGACAATGATGCTGCTTCTCCGTCTCGCGGCTATTTTCCTTCGAAGTGTTCAGTGTTCAAGGTATAGTATACGATGTCTGTGCGCCTGTCAATTACGGCGAGGACTAGGTCTTTACCTTCCTTGTTCGCCTTGGCAGAGAGCCTGGCAAGCCTTTCAAGAGTAGACTCTCCTCCTTCGAAGACTATCGATACTTGTCGCCGGGTCGCCCCCTTTCCGAAGGTTTCGAAGTCGAAGCCTCCCTCGGATTCTCGGACTAGGTAGCCTCTATCTCGTAGGTCCCGGTATACCAGGTACTTGGTCCATATGGTTGGTTTGCCAACAGACAGTTTTGTGACGAGATCCTGGAGTGTTTTTTCCTTGCCTGTCTTCTCGTCGGCCACGCGGGCTCTTCGTTTTTCGACGAGATAGAATGTTTCGTATGGGCTAAGGAAAAGTTTCTCGTCTACTAGGGTCCCGAAGGCTTTCTCCCGGAGTTCCATGAGTTTTTCGGGCTGTTTGAGGAAGACTTTGTTCTTGGAGAGGATGGCTTCGAGAACTTCTAGCGTCATCAAACAACGCACCAGTTATGATTTGAGAGGACCAAGCCCGGGCAGGCGTCTATAAAGGCATGCGAACAATTGAGAGCGACAACGGAGTTTTGGGAAAATGACTGGGAAAAAACGAGATTCTCTCGAGCCGGTGAGATGGAAAAATGGAGTGTTGGAGGCGATTGACACGACCAGGTTGCCGAGTAGGCTGGTGTATGTTCGGATGCGGACGGTGGACCAGGTTTGTTCGGCGATCCGTTCTATGAAGGTCAGGGGAGCGCCATTGATTGGTGTTGTTGGCGCCTATGGTTTGGTTCTGGCCGCGATGAGTGTCAGGGGCGGTGATCTGGAGCATGCTAGGTCAAGGCTTCGCAAGTCCGCCGACACTCTGGTCTTGACGAGGCCGACGGGTGTGAATCTTCGCTGGGCTGTTGAGCGAGTTTTCAAAGCGTCTTCCCGAGCGAGGTCGGTTAAGTCACTTAGTGATGAGTTGAGGCGGGAGGCGGATATGATTCTTCGTGAAGAGCTTGAGGCTGCTCACAAGATCGGACGCTTCGGCGCGGCGTTGATTGAAGATGAGGATACTGTGCTGACTCATTGTAACGCTGGGTCTCTCGCGACCGCGGGTTATGGCACGGCGTTGGCAGTGGTCCGATCAGCTGTTGAAGAGGGAAAGAGAGTTTCCGTGATCGCGACGGAAACGCGGCCATTGTTGCAGGGGTCGAGGTTGACCGCGTTTGAGCTGGCGAGGGACGGGATTCCGGTCCGGGTGATATGTGATAGTGCGGCCGCCCAGCTGATGGCTCAGGGCGTGGTGGACAAGGTTGTTGTCGGCGCGGATCGGATCTTAGGGACAGGGCATGTCACGAACAAGATTGGGACCTTGCCGATCGCGCTTGGGGCGAAGTTCTGTGGTGTTCCGTTCTATGTCGCGGCCCCAGTGTCAACACTGGATCTTGTGACGGACGCGTCTCAAGTGGTTATTGAGGAGCGGGATCAGCAGGAGGTCTTGTCGGTTGGCGGTAAGCGTTTTTCTCCCCGGAATGTTGGGGCTTTGAACCCGGCTTTCGACATTACGCCGCCAGAGCTGGTTACGGGGATCGTGACGGATAGTGGTGTGGTCCGTCAGCCTTTGGCCGAGAATATCCAGAAGATGTTTGGCTGATTTCGTGGAGGGCGGGGCGCGAGACTTGAGTAGGCCCCGGGGGGCCCGGAAAATTCACGGTCACCGTTTTCAATACCCGTTTTCAGTAACCGATTTCAATAAGTGATTTCACGAGCAGTTTCAAGAACTCGGTTTCAAGACCCCGTTTCAGTAACCTGTTTCAGGATCGGATTCTAGTGACTGTTTCAGGTATTGGATTCAAGAACCGATTCAGATTATTGAATTCAAGTATCGAACGTGTCGCGAGGATTGTTTGCAAATCCATGGGGAGGTTTTGACATATCGGAAAAACATCTTTTTAACGGGTTCGCCCGGGATAATTCTATACCATTTCTACCGATAAAGAGTAGGTTCTAGGCGGATATCTCCCTAACTTCTCTCGTCTCTCTTGACTCTCTTTCTTTCTCCTTAGGCTCTTTCTTGATAACTGGGGTCACCACCTCCACAGGCACGTTTCCAGCAGACTCTATTCGAGCCTTCCAATCACTCCCAATCGAGACGAGGGCGTAGATTCCAATGACCTCCGCCTTTGCCTTCTGAATAATCTTCATCATCGCCCGCTGAGTCTCCCCGCTGTCAATGATGTCGTCTACGATTAGTACGCAGTCTGTCTTCTTGATCGCGTCCCTCGGAACAAACAAGCTCAACACAACTGCGGTTTTGGGTGGTACGAAAATTTCCTCGATAAACTCTCTTACTCCAACTTCTCTGGCTTTCTTGGCGACAAGCAGTCCAACGCCAAGCCGGTGTGCTAGGAGTGTTGCGAGCGGTATTCCGTCAACCGCTGCAGTCATTATCTTTGTAACTCTCTTTCCTGCGAACTTGCCTACTGCATGTTGGACGGCTCGCTCCATCAGCAACGTGTCGCCGATGATGGCTGTGTTGTCAAAATATCCGCCATCGTCGAAATGAATTCTCTCTAGCAACTCCTTGTCTAGGCTCATGTATCTTTGGAGTGTCTTGTTGATTTCTTCGGCTCGCTGTGCCGTCGGTAAGACGTGTCCTTTCACGTAGCGGCTTAGAACTGTTTCAGGTAGGTGAACCATCGCTGAAAGTTCCCTGTAGGTGAACCGCTGTTTGGCCAGGTTGAGCAGTTCGATCGTCATGAGTTTGTATTTGAGATCTAGAATGCGTGAAGTGTCCTTCATTTCTTGTATCGGCACCTTAGCCACTGCTACCATGTATAACGCTTTCCATTTTTGGCGTGTGTGATTTTTTTCGGCGACGACTCGCAACTACTCCGCTACTATTCTGGTAGCGTCCCGCGTATTTGTTGATCGCGGGCTTTCCAAGTCTCAACAGAGAGAGCTGGATGAACCTCTCGCCCTTCGCGAGATTGACAGCGCTGTCTCCAGAATTATAGAGACTGACGGTGAGCTGCCCGCGAAAACCCGGGTCCACGAGAGCAAGACTCGCAAACAATCCTTCACGGGCCAAAGACGAGCGAAGATGTAAAAATCCGACGATACGATTAGAGAGTTCGACCCTTTCCATGCTAGCAACTAGCGAATGTTGTTTCGGTTTGAGTCGGAGATTCCGATCGACGCGCAGGTCCACTCCTGCAGGATTGAGCCTGAATCCGCTGGGAAGGACCGTCAGCTCTCCCTTCTTGATCGCAGACGTGATCTCCTTGTCTGAAAGTACCATTGACAAGTCGCCTTCAACTAACGCTCACTATTCAAAGCTTGGAAGAAGACCGAATTGACTCAAAAATTGGTAGAGGCAAACTTGGCTCAGAAACAGGTGTGGGCAAAAGGAATGTCACATCTCAAGAGAAACGACCCGGCTCTCGCAAAACTCATCAACCGCCTCGGACCCTACGAGTTTCGGTTGGACGACGATCACTACGAAGCGCTGGTCGGCTCGATAATCTTCCAGCAATTAGCCGGAGCCGCAGCGCGTGCGATACTCAACCGGTTCAAACAAATCTACGATGGCAAGATTCCTCAGCCCCGTCAATACCTCGATACTGAGGAGAAACACCTGCGCGCAAGCGGACTATCCCCGCAGAAGATCAGATACATCCGAGATCTATCCGAGAGAATCGAGAACGGCGCACTGGACCTCAAGCGATTTTCCGATCTCCCAAGCGAGGAGGTCGTGAAAGAACTCGACGAGGTAAAGGGGATCGGAAGATGGACCGCCGAAATGTTTCTCATCTTCGTCCTAGGACGCACAGACGTTTTACCAGTCGGGGATCTAGGGCTTCAGAAAGCTGCCCAGAAAACATACCGATTACGAAAACTACCAACAAAAGAAAAATTCGAACAATTGTCGAAAAATTGGCATCCCTATTGTTCCATTGCGACACTCTACCTCTGGAGGAGTCAGGAGAAACCGCAAGACCCAGTAAAATGGTAGCTCAAGAAGGAGCAGTTTTCCCGCTTGGAACAGAATCGCCTCATAGTTCTCTGGCCATAATTAGGCCGTCGAAGTATTTTCCATCTCTGAAGACTTTGTGGGGGATTATTCCCGCTTGTTTGAATCCTCCTTTCTGGTAGGCTCGTCGAGCTGTCTCGTTCTCGGCTAGAAACTCAACGTCGAGGGTCCTCATTCCTGCTCTGCGGCTTTCTCGAACGAGAGTTTCGATGATCATACGTCCTATGCCCCGTCCTCTGTATTCACTGATCATAGTTAGCCCCATGTGGCCGTGGCGGCGTGTGTCTTTGTATCTGCCCCGTGTTACCTCACCATTTGCGATTATCCTTCCACCGATTTCAGCGATTGCGTTGATGACCTCTCCTCCTTCTATTTCCACTAAGTTCTGTGCTAGCCATTCGGTTTCTTCCTCACGCGTGACCTTCTTGTCAAATCCCGAGTACAGGCCTGAACTTGAGTCTCCCTGTTTCTCTTTCACCAGGCTGTTGATGAACAAGAGAAGTCCATCAAGGTCTTCCCATCGGATTACACGCAGAGTTACCTTCCTTCCGCTGGCAAGAGTGAACCGCTTGTAGATATGACCTGCCTTCAACAAGGGATGAGACAAGCTTCTTGCCGAATTACCAGACGATGCTACAGCCGAAAGGCGTTGTCTCGGATACTCGAACAGGCCTATTTGCGAGAAGATCGTCGATTGCGTTTCTCAAATCGCTCACTGTCACTCTTTCGGGATTTCTAGAGTCGTCTATACGACCCTTGTAGCGAAGCCTCCTTTCCTCATCCAACAGAAACACATGGGGCGTGCAAACAGCCCCGTAGGCTCTGGCAACCGTCCTATCCTCATCCTTGACGTATGGAAAGTTGAAATCCTTCTCCCTAACTCTCAGGACCATTTCAGCGTAGGTGTCAGCCGGAGAGAGATACGAGTCGTTCGAGTTCAGAGCCAGCAACTTGACATTTTCCGGCGCGTAGTCCTTTTGGATCCTAATCATACGGTCTTGGCAAGCTTTCA
>Ga0209802_1001254_pt1 | contig 19021 bp, 22 predicted proteins | sample GraSoiAngelo_129_FD_185886 | JGI IMG/M metagenome (GOLD analysis project Ga0209802, IMG submission 185886) | Grasslands soil microbial communities from the Angelo Coastal Reserve, California, USA - 14_0927_12_40cm (SPAdes) (version 2) | ecosystem: Environmental > Terrestrial > Soil > Grasslands ... | reverse complement strand
CCTGCACCGTCTGGTGCAGGGCGCAGCGAAGCAATCTAGCGCAGGATTCGGAGATTGCTTCGGCACTTCGTGCCTCGCAATGACAGAAAGGAGCCCCCTGCGCGGCCACGGCGCTGACGCGCCGCGCAATGACGATTTGCAGGTGGAAGTAGGGAATCGAGGCGAACTGTAGCCCAGAACCCTAGCACGTCGCTCACCAGGCCGGAGGTGCATGCCGCGATGAGGTGGAAAGTCAGCCGCTGGCTTACGGCAGTTGTAGTGATTGCGGTGGTGCTGGCGTTCATTCCAACCGGAAACGCGCAGCAGAAGCTCAAGGTGGGATTTATCTACGTCGGGCCGATCGGCGACTACGGGTGGACCAATGCCCATGACGTCGCCAGGCGGATGGTGGAGCAGCAACTTCCTGTCGAGACGCTCTACGTGGAGTCGGTGCCCGAGGGGAAGGTGGAACCGTTCATTGACCGGCTGGTGGGACAGGGCGCGAAAGTGATCTTCACCACCAGCTTTGGATTCATGGACGGCACCGTCGCCGCCGCGCAGCGATATCCGAACGTGGTCTTCGCGCACGCCAGCGGTTTCAAACGCGCGCGGAACCTGGCCACCTACATGGCCGACTTCTACCAGGTTTACTACCTGAACGGCCTGATGGCCGGCGCGCTGACGAAGACGAACAAGGTCGGATACGTCGGCGCCTTCCCGATCCCGGAAGTGAAGCGGCATCTCGACGCGTACGCGCTGGGTGTCCGGTACGTGAACCCGCAGGCCACCATCAACGTCCGCTGGCTGCAGGACTGGTTCAGCCCGCCGAAAGCCAAGGAAGCCACGCAGGCGTTGATCGCCGACGGGGTGGATGTCTTCGCCTTTACCGAGGACAGCCCCACGGTCATCCAGGAATCGGCCAAGAAGAACCTGCTGAGCTTCGCCCACTACTCCCCGATGTACAAGTTCGCGCCCAAGCAGGTCGTCTCGGGCGAGCTGGTGCACTGGGAAACCATCTACCTGGACTTCCTGCGGAAAGTGCTCGCCGGAAAGTACACCGCCGACAACCTGCAGGACGTTGATTACTGGTGGCTGCTGGCTGAAAAAGCTGTGGAGGTGGGCGCGGAACCCGGGATGATGATCAACCCGCTGTTCGTGTCCAGACTCAAGTCGACCACGGTGAAGACGGTAGAGTTCGGCACGCTGTCTGTGTACGATCTCGTGCAGCGGCGGATCGCGCAAATGTCAAAGAATCCGGTCGTGTTTGATCCGTTCGCAGGCCCCATCCAGGACCGGAAGGGCGTCGTCCGGGTTCCAGCCGGCCATACGATGACGGTGGGCGAACTCACCAGCATGGAATGGGCGGCCCCCGGCGTGACCGGCCCCTGGCCGGGCGAACCCTAATACAAAAGTCGGAAACGGGAAGCAGGAAACGGGGCAGAAATTCTTGCATGTTCTCCGACTCCCGTTATTCGTTTCCCGTTTCCGGCGATGCTAGCTGCCGGTATCGATCCTCGGCAATCGCCACCAGCTCATCAATGGCGGTGGCCACTTCCTGGCCCCGGGTTCGTTCAAGCCGCGCCCACAGCACAGACACGATCTGCGTACGGGGGCGCCGGTTGACGAACACCACGAACCGGAAGCCGAATTTCGCTTCGTAGGCGGAGTTGAGCCGGCTCAACTCCGCCAGGACGGATGGATCGTTCTCAGCCCCCTGTTCTGCGGCAGCAATCGCTGAGGCCGGCCGCTCACCGATTCTGGGATGGGCGTTCAGGGCCTCGCGAAATTCTTCGTCTGGCAGCGCGCGCAGCACCTCGCGCGCGTGCCGGAGCGGATCGTCCTGCTGCGCCAGCCGCTCCACGAACCGCGTGCGGCCGCCAAACAACCTCGCCAATTCGTCAACAGTCAGTTTCATCGCAATATTGCTGTCATTGCGAGGGGCGAAGCCCCGAAGCCGCGCAAGCAATTCTTTTCCGTCATTGCGAGGCACGAGGTGCCGAAGCAATCTCCAGTCCGGCGCTAGATCGCTTGCCACCCCGCAAATTTGTGTAGCGAATTTGCGGGGACCCCGGCAATGCTGCGCTCGCAATGACAAGATAGGTGTCGACGGCCACGGTCCTTCGGGCATCGCGATGACACTTTGATATGGGTTCAGGACCCACGATAAGTGGCACACATATAGGGGGCGACGATCAGCGGGATGTGGTAGTGGCGGCCCGGGTCGGCCACGTTGAACTCGACTTCCAGCCTCGAAAAGAACGGCGACGGCACGTGAAAGACCATCCGGTACCTGCCGGCCTCCAGGGTTCCCTGAACGAGATCGGCGATGCGTCCGTCATCGTTGGTCTGTTGATCTGAGAGCAGCCGCCCCTGCCGGTACAGTTCAACGCGCACCCCTCGCGCGGGCGCGCCGCGGTCGGTATCGAGCACATGCGTGGAGATGGAGGGGCGCTCGGCCATCCGGCTAGCGCCCGGCAGCATCCATCGTCTTAAAGATGGGCAGAATCCCCAGGTGGTATACGTCGGGACGATCGTCGCCTTCCAGGAGCAGGGCGGCCTTCGCCACCACGGTGCCGCCTGCACGGCGGATCAGTTCGCCCATGGCCTGCAGTGTCTCGCCTGTGCTGACAATGTCATCGACCACGCCCACCCGCTTCCCCTTCACCTTGATCGCGTCGCGTCCGTCGATATAGAGCTCCTGCTCAGTCTTGGCAGTGATCGGTTTGTAGCGCACCGTCACGGGGGACAGCATGAACGGACGGATTTCTTTGCGGCAGACGATGTAAGGCTTGAGTCCGAGGTACGTGGCGATGGCGTGCGCCAGCGGGATACCCTTCGTCTCAGTCGTCACGAACAGATCGCAGCTCTTCATCTTAGGCGCCAGTTCCCGTGCCGCCCGGTCGATGACCTCGGTATCACCGAGGCTATAGTAGTAGGCGATCCACGTATCGGGAGAGACCTGAATAAGCGGAAGGCTCCGCACCGTGCCGGCAATCTCCAGATCGTAACTCGGTTGGCCGCGAAACGGCAGGATGTGCGCCATCTCTATCCTCACTCACGCGATTTCGTGTTGCCCTCGGCACCTTCTTTTCAACGGAGGTGTTTCCCTCTCCCCCACGGGTAGACGCCCTTCCGGAATCCGGAGGAACCTGCGGCCAAGGAACGAAAGCACGGGCCAATGGACCTTGCCAGACTGATCCAGATCGCCCGGGGCGCCGAGCCCGCCGATCTGTTGCTGACCAACGCGCGGGTCCTTGATCTCTACGCCTGCGATATCATCCCCGCCGATGTGGCCATCGCCGGAGGCCGCATTGCCGGGATCGCCCTGCCGGAGACAGACGCCTACCAGGCGCGCGATGTCCTCGATCTCCACGGCAGTTACCTGGCCCCCGGGCTGATCGACGGCCACGTACACATTGAGAGCTCGCTGGTCAACGTCCCGGAGTTCGCCCGGGCCATCGTCCCGCGCGGGACCACCACGATCATCGCCGATCCGCACGAGATCGCCAACGTGCTGGGCATGACCGGCATTCGCTACATCCTGGACGCCGCCAAGTACAACCCCCTGTCCGTCTTCGTGATGGCCTCCTCATGCGTACCGGCCGGCCCGCTGGAAAGCTCCGGCGCCCAGCTCTCCGCCTACGATCTCGAGAGCCTGCTGCAGGACAAGTGGGTGCTGGGTCTGGCGGAAATGATGGACTTTCGAGGCGTTTTGGCGACAGATGATGACGTCCTCGCCAAGTTGCGGACCGCAGCGGCCCGACCGATCGACGGCCACGCCCCCGGGGTGCGGGGGGTGGATCTGAACGCGTATGTGGCCGCCGGCATCGGCTCCGACCATGAGTGCACCACCCGCGAGGAGGCGCAGGAAAAGCTGCGCCGTGGGATGGTGATCATGATCCGGGAGGCTACGGGCGCACGGAATCTGTCCGAGTTGGTCCCCCTCGTCACCCCGCAGACGTCACGGCGCTTTGTCTTCTGCACCGACGACCGGACGCCGGTCACCTTGCTGGACGAGGGTCATATCGACGCCATGATCCGGCAGTCGATCGTCCTGGGTCTGGACCCACTCCTGGCGTTCCAGCTGGCCAGCCTCAACGCGGCCGAATACTTTGGGCTGCGCGACCGCGGGGCGATCACCCCGGGCAGGCGCGCGGACCTGATCGCGTTCGACGACCTCCGGGCGCCGCGGCCCCGCCTGGTCTTCCGGCACGGGCAGCTGGTGGCGCAGGATGGCAAACTGCTCCCCTACGACCGGCCCCTGCGGCCGGCGACGCTGCCTGTGTCGCTGAGCGTCCCGCGGACGAGCCTTCAGTTTCGCATTCCGGCACAGGGCAACCACATCCGCGTCATTGAGATCATCCCAAACCAGATCGTAACCAGGGCCGCCACGGACGAAGCGACGATCGCGCACGCAGAGGCTGTCGCCGATCCCGGTCGCGACCTGCTCAAACTGGCCGTGATCGAGCGCCATACCGGCAGCGGGCGCACCGGCCTGGGCTTCGTGCGGGGCTTCGGGCTGCAGCTGGGCGCTCTGGCATCAACGGTGGCCCACGACGCGCACAACATCATCGTGGTGGGCTGCAGCGACGACGCGATGCGGGCCGCGGTCGAATTGATCCTCGAGATGCGCGGCGGACTGGTGGCCGTGGCCGGGCGGGAGGTCATCAGACTGCCTTTGCCGATCGCCGGCCTGATGTCTGATCAACCCATCGAGACGGTCGCCGACCATTTCCGCACGCTGCTGCGCATGGCGCGGCGCATGGGGTCGGGGCTGGATGACCCGTTTATGACACTCTCGTTCCTGGCGCTCTCCGTGATTCCGGAGTTGAAGTTGACGGACCGCGGCCTCGTCGACGTCGCCCGCGGGGAGATCGTGCCCCTCTTCACGGACTAACGGACTCGGGCCACGTGATCGAGTTTTGTCATTGCGAGGAGCGAAGCGACGAAGCAATCTCCATTGACGAAGATTGCCACGGGGTTTCGCTCCTCGCAAGCCCAAATGGCAGTATTGTGCGAACGGGGTGCACAGTGCTATCGTGCTGGTGGCAGAGCGGGCGTGGCGGAATGGAGACGCAGCGGACTACTTGGCCGAGCGCGCCATGTAGAGCTTTTCCGTGGGGCTACCTGTGAGGGTTCAATTCCCTCCGCCCGCACCCGGTCAGGGGCGATCGCCACGCCCCTGCGGGGCTCGCGATGACACTATGGCAAGGCGAGCCAGGACACCCCCCCTGCGCTGAGACGCCGAAGTTTCCCTTCGTTCACGAGCTCCTCTATCGGCTTGGCACCAAATACAAACCAGCGACGGACCTCGCGCTCTGGGGCAATGACGGCGGATCCTACCGCCGCTAGCACAAGCTGACCCTGGGCTTCCTCGAATCCCAACCGGTGTGCCGCTTTGCCGAACCGCATCGCAATCCGAGATTTCCGCCACGGTGTCACGACTGCCGTATGGTACCCCGACTCGGTGTGGAGACCGCGGCTGGTTACTAGCAATAGGCGTTCGAGAACCAGCCGGGCTTTGCGCCCGCGTTGCGTGGAAGCCGACCAGCGGTCCATACGGACCTCGCCACGCGCCTCGACGTCGGTCAGCAGCCGTTTCGCCAGTGGCGGCAGACTCGCGCTGCACGCACTGCGTCGCGTGGCATCACCGGCAATCCGCGCCACGGCCGGGGCAAGCGAGGCGTCGAGGAAGGTTTCCTTGCCGAGGACCAAAGGCGCACTCAGGACGGCTGCAGACCTGCTGACCGTTCCGAGAATTTTGTAAATGCCGAATACTTCCGGATTCGCCATCCAGCTGCCGCGCAACTGGCGGCCGGCGATGGCCTCCGCGAGGGACGGCAGGCTGGAGTGGCCCGTGGAGAGGACGATACGCCAGTCTTTGATGAAGGCTAATGCAACACGAGCATCGCGGATCGGCCGTGACGGTTTGAGCCGATGAAGCCGCAATCGCAGCGCAAGCAACTGCTTGACACGGCCACGATTAGGTTGGTCTGTCATTGCGAGGCCCGTCAGGGCCGAAGCAATCTCCGTCCACCGCAATTCCATCTGCTATCAGGAGATTGCTTCGTCGGCTTCGCCTCCTCGCAATGACGATGATGATCATCATCCGAGTCCGCGGAGCGAGGCCAGGCCCGAGCCATCCCACTAATACGCCCTCGCGTAATACACCCACGCCTTCGCCGGTTTCCCGCAGACCACGCAGTTCCCACTCGCCTTCTCATCCAGCGGAATGACGCGGGGCGACGCGCCGGTCCGCTCACGGATCGTGTCCTCACATTGCTGCGACTCGCACCACCCGACCTTGACGAACCCCTTCACCTCCGCCAGCGCGCGTACGATCGCCTCGACGCTATCCGCGGATGTCGTGTGGCTGTCGCGGTAGGCTTTCGCTCGATGGAACAACTCTTTTTGGATCTCGTCCAGCACCTTGCCGACGGCATCGGTGATTCCATTCACCGGCACCGCCTGCTTGGCACCCCCACTTCGCCGCACCAACACCGCCTGGCCCGCCGCCACATCCCGCGGGCCGACCTCCAGCCGCACCGGCACGCCCCGCAGCTCCCACTCATTGAACTTCCACCCCGGCGTGTAGGCGTCACGGTCGTCCAACTTTACCCGAAAGCGCGTGCCTAACGTCTTCGCGAGATCCCGGGCTGCAGCGAGGACCTTTGCCTCTTCTTTCCCCAGAATAGGGACGATGACGATGTGGTAGGGTGCGATCTGGGGCGGGAGAACGAGGCCGCGGTCATCCCCATGCGCCATGATCAGGCAGCCGATCAGCCGCGTGGTCACGGCCCAGGAGGTGGACCAGATGTACTTCTCCTGGTTGTCGCTGTCCAGGAACTTGACGTTGAACGCCTTCGCAAAGTTTTGCCCGAGGAAGTGTGAGGTCCCAGCCTGGATCGCCTGGCCGTCCGGCATCAGCGCTTCCAGCGTATAGGTATTGTCCGCGCCGGCAAAGCGCTCGCTCTTCGACTTGATGCCGGTCAGCACTGGGATGGCAAGCACGTCTTCGAGCAAGTCCCGATAGATCCCCAGAATCAGCCGGCACTCCGCATCGGCGTCCTCGGCCGTGCGATGCGCGGTGTGTCCTTCATGCCAGAGGAATTCTGCCGTGCGCAGGAAGAGCCGGGTGGCCCGCTCCCACCGCACCACGCTGTTCCACTGCAACAGCAGCACCGGCAGATCTCGATACGACTGAATCCACTTCGCGTACATCGGCAGAATGATGGCTTCCGACGTCGGCCGCACCGCCAGCCGCTCGCTGAGCTTCTCATCGCCACCCTGCGTCACCCACGCCACCTGCGGCGCAAACCCCTGGACGTGCTCGGCTTCCTTTTGCAAGAAGCTCTCCGGAACCAGCAGCGGGAAGTACGCCGAGACGTGGCCGGTATCTTTGAACCTGCGGTCCAGCCAGGCCTGCATGCCCTCCCACAGCGCATACCCGTACGGTCGGATCGCCATGAAGCCGCGCACAGGCGAGTAGTCCGCCAGCTCAGCCTTCAAGGCCACGGCAGTGTACCACTCGCTGAAATTCTCGTCTTTCTTCGGAATCTGCGAAGCTTCGCGCTCGGTCACATGAACCTCATCCAACCAGAATTTTCGGCAGCACGCACTTCAAATTCGCAATCCGAAATGGAGAATCCCGCCCTAAAGGACGGGATTCCCTCTGGCCTTGTGCACGCGATTCTAAGACCCGTGTGGCGCCGGTTCAACCGGGGTGGCTCAACGCTCGATCGGCACCCCCACCAGGCTTCCCCACTCGGTCCAGGAACCGTCGTAGTTCTTGACCTGCCGGAAGCCCAGCAGATATTTGAGCGTAAACCAGGTGAGCGATGACCGCTCGCCGATCCGGCAGTAAGCCACCACGTCCTGATCCGGCTTGACTCCCTGCCCCTCGTACAGGCGCCGCAAGTCCTCAACATCTTTGAAGGTCCCGTCCTCGCGAACGTTTTGGGTCCACGGGATGTTGCGGGCGCCAGGGATATGACCCGAGCGCTGCGCCCCCTCTTGGGGGTATGCCGGAGGTGCGAGCAACTCTCCAGAGAACTCGGCCGGCGACCTCACATCGACCAGCGCCGCATTCGGCTGCTTCAAGCGCTGCAGGACCTCATCCCGGAAGGCGCGGATCGACCGATCGGGTGCGCTGGCCCGGTACTCGGTCGGGGCAAAGCGCGGGACCTCGAGGCTCGTCTTTCGACCTTCCCGCAGCCACCGGTCGCGGCCCCCGTTGAGAATGCGGGCGTCGCGGTGCCCATAATACTTAAACAGCCAGAAAGTGTAGGTCGCAAACCAGTTGTTGCGATCGCCGTAAAAGACGACGGTCTGGCCGGGCTCGACTCCGAGTTCACCCAGGATGTGTTCAAAGCGATCTTTGGGCACCCAGTCCCGGACGATGGGATCCTGGAGATCTTGCTTCCAGTGCAGCCGGACAGCGCCGGGAATGTGTCCCTGATCGTAGAGTGCCGGATCCTCGTTCGCTTCCACGATGCGGACCTGCCGGTCGTTGAGGTGTGCGTCCAGCCAGTCTGGTTCGACCAACACTTCAGGATGCGCGTATCCAGCCATCATCAAACCTCCTCAGGCAAGAATTGGGCAAGCTTCTCCCAGTCCGCTGCGCCGTGGTTGATGGCGAGAACGACGCCCGTCGCTCCCACGACAACCGTACTCGGCACCGTCAGGATCCCAAACCTGCCCGCCAGCTCCGGCTGGGCAAGGGCATCCACTTCACGGATGTTCACCCGATCCTGATACCGGCGCTGCAGCTCCTCCAGGGCCGGCTTTTGGATGGTCTTACACGGCACGCAGTCGGGAGTGGAAAACGCCAGGACCAGGGGACGGCTGTTAACCAGCAAATCCGCGGCGGTCCGGCGCCGGAACCGCCATGAGCGCCACGCCAGTCCCGCCCAGGAGACGGCGAGCACTGCCGCGACCAGTGAGAAGGCCAGCAGGCGGTCGGAAATCATCATTCTGCCTGCGCCGCTCCCCGGATCCAGCCGATCCGGCGCAGCTGATAGTACACAAAACAGCCGGCACAGAAGTTGAGCGCCACATTCGCCATCGCCAGCGCGGCCACCAGGAGGTCGAGCGCCCACCCCAGCACCGGCGCGCCTGCCGCCAGCGCGATCCACGAGAGTCCGAGGAACGTCGCACCGACACCCTGGGCAAAGCGGTGTGGGGCCGGATCATCCTCCACCAGGTGCGGCCGGACCAACCCCAGCGGCAGCGCGGCGCGCTGATACAGGACTCGAAACAGGCCCCACTGTGGGCGCGCGGTACTCGCGGCGAGAATCAGCGCCAGGACCGCCACCAGCCACGGTTGGTTGGTCAGCGCGGCCACCACCGCCACGATGGTCAAACTCACCTGATTGAACTTGATTGCGTTGTGGTCGACCTTGACGGCCATCACCTGCTCCTTTCCAGCACACAGTTCGTGAGTGTGCAGTAGCATCCACACCGGTCTGGATGCGGAAACAGGTTGTGCCTTCGATGGGTTAGATCAGCGGATCAGCGAAGGCACCCTGCCTCCGCCGGCGACAGATGCATTGCCGCGGGGTGTACTGCACAGCAGATGGAGTGCGGACGAACCGGACGACCATGCCGACTCCTATTCCTGACCTGTTTGCTTAAGAATAGGCGGTTGGGATTGGCCTGTCAAGGAAAAGCAACCGGTGCCTTAATCGGTGTCGGCTGCGTGCCGGCGAGCGGTCAGAACTGCGAGGATCGCGCGGAGAAGAACAAGCAGTCCGTGGATTACCCAGGCCACGGGCCTAAGCGCATAGATAAACAGCAGATCGACATATCCCAGCGCGCGTTTCACCCAACGCCCGCGCCGGCCAATGCGCTGTAACGCTGGGATTCCGCCGTACAGCAATGTGACCACCAGCGTACTCAGGGAAACACCAAACTTCTGCAGGTCGCTGATATGGATCCGGAAGATGTCTTCCAGCAAAAGTTCGATGCCGATGTTGAGGACGAGGATGTAGGCTGCGGCCTCCAACACTGGGTAGCGTTCAATAAGCCGCGCGAAGAGAACCGCTGCAAAGCGCATCGTCACAATACCCAGGAACACGCCGGTCATCACAACCCATAACTCGCGGGAGAGTGCGACTGCGGCCACGACGTTGTCGAGGCTGAATGCCAGATCGGCCAGCTCCACTGCCACGACGACGCTCCAAAATCCCCGCTCCGACCGTCGTGCCGGCTGCCCGGCCGCTCGTGCGGCAGCTGCGCGGGCTTCCTCTGGAGTTTCCCCGAGATGATCGGCGGCCAACTTGATGAGATACAACCCACCCAGCAGGAGCAGCCAGCGGTTCTGAATCACCCAGGAGGCGATGAAGAGCATCGCCCCGCGGCCGACGTAGGCCCCAAACAGGCCGACCTTCAGGGCTGCGGCGCGCTGACCGCCCAGCAGCTTGTGGACAGGTTTTTGGAACATCCGCAGCGGACGAGGCCAGGGGATTCGCTCGTGGCGCGGAAGGTGCGCCACCATTGCGCCAAGGACGGCGGCGTTGTCGATGGAGAGGATACCCTCCAGGTAAATGAGCTGGAGGATAATCAGTACGACCGCTACGTCCATGACCATGTCATTTTAGCCCACAGTCGCAGCGAGCCGCAACGCAGCCGGCTCTCACCTCCCTGTGGTCAACGCGTCACTGAGGTCAGCGGCATTCGCATCGCGGGTGCCCAACGGCTGAAGCCGCCACCGTCGTTCTATCAACCGGAGGATCGAGGTCGTATCGTACCGGGTGTGATCTATGAATCCGCGCTTGGCGAACGGGGAGATGATGATCGCCGGCACCCGGGTCCCAGGACCCCAGCGGTCGACCACCGGCGGGGCGACATGATCCCACCGCCCGCCGTTCTCATCGTAGGCGGCGATGATGAGGACGTCGCTCCATACGGGACTGTTCATAATGGCCCGCACAATCTTGTCCGCGTGCGCCTGGCCGCGCAGCGGGTTCGTATAGCTGGGATGCTCGTTGTCTGCTCCGACCGGTTTGATGAACGACACCGCCGGCAGGCGGCCGGCCGCGAGATCCTGGAAGAAGTCTTCCTCATCCCGCAGATGCTGCGCCTTCGCGGCCGTGCCGTCAGCATAGGTGGCAAAGAACGCAAACGGCTGGTGGTGGAACTGGAATAGTGGATCCGGGCGTCCGGCCAGCGCGTCTCGCCATCCCCCCGAATACCAGGCCCACGAGACCCCAGCCTCGCTCAGCCGGTCCCCGATCGTGAGCATCGTTTGATTTGGCACCAGCGTCCGGGCCTCTGCAATCGCGGGGTGCGGTGTATTGACCGTAAACGACGTGTTCACCACGAATCCATCAGGCGTCACGCGACCGTCGCGGGTCAGGAAGCCATTCGCATCGAGCTCCGCGCGTTGATCGGCCGGCGCGTCGCGCCACACCGGCGTACAGGCACAGATGAGCCAGAAATGGTTCAAAAACGACCCGCCGAAGGCCGCATGGAAGAAGTTATCCGCGAGTGTAAACCGCTGGGCCAGCCGCCCCATGGGCCAGTTGGTCGCATCGTAATAGCTCATGACGAGACCGCCGACGTCGGTCCACGCCACGAACTTGTTCAACTTTCCCCCGTTGATCTGGTGCTGCTCGCGGTAGAACTCATGGATGGGGCTGCCGGGAATCTCCGTCGGCTGGATGAAGTGCGCGAGGTTGAACGGCTCATTGGGAAGATCTGTGGGGAAGCGTGAGTCTGGAGCGGGGGGCGTGAGCCGGCGATTGATGGGCTGGGGCAGCGTGGGATAGGGTCGATTATCCTTGTCTACCTGCTGGATTGCAACGGGACCGGCATTCGCGAACCCATTCGCTCCAGGAAACTTCCCATAGAGCGCATCGAAGCTCCAGTTTTCCTGGTAGATAACGATAATGTGATTGACGCGATCAAGAGAATCTTGCGCTGATGCAGGATATTGGCCGATAAGAGCGGCTGCTGCGAGAATGACACCTGCCAAGCCAGCCACAACGCCGCGCATGTTTTCCCCTCCCCGATGTGCCTTTGAACAAACTTAGTATCCATCCCTGCAATTGAACCCAGGCACAGCATTCTTGAAATGAATGCAGGGAGAAGTTCGGCGGTCTCGAAATGGCCGATGTCCATGGCTGAGCTTCTGCTCTTCCATCATGCACAGGGACTGACGGCCGGGTGCCTCGCCTTCGCCGACGACCTCCGCGCCACCGGGCACGTCGTTCACACCCCGGATCTCTACGACGGCAAGACATTCACCAAACTCGCCGACGGCGTTGGTTACGCCAAGAAGGTCGGATTCGACACAATCATGGATCGCGGTCGACGCGCTGCCGGCGGCTTGCCGGACGACATCGTCTATGCGGGCTTCTCGCTCGGAGTGATGCCGGCGCAGATGCTGGCCCAGACGCGCCCGGGCGCGAGGGGAGCCCTGCTGTTTCACGGCTGCTTTCCACCGTCCGAGTTCGGTCCCTGGCCGAAAGGCGTTCCAGCGCAGATTCACATGATGGACGCCGACGAATGGGTCCTAGAGGGCGATCTCGACGCAGCTCGCCAGCTCGTCAAGATCATTAAGGGTGCGGAACTGTTCCTCTACCCCGGCAATCGGCACCTGTTCGCTGACAGCAGCCTTCCCGACTACGACGAAAGCGCAGCGACGCTGCTCAAACAACGCGTGCTCAGCTTCCTCCACGACCTAGAGTAACGGCGATATCTCAAGGCAGGAGACTCAGCTGCTGCGGAGCGGACAGCGACGCCACTTTTTGGTTGGGGCGGCTGTCTGCGCGAGGCGCTCGGAATCCATGCTTGGCCTTCAGTACGGCCACGATCTCCTGAACGTGCCGCCGGTATGAGGACGGCGCGTACTTGCCGCGGTACATGCGTTCGTATTGAGGGATCAGTTCGGGCCGTCGCTGTTCCAAATAATGGAAGAACGCCTGCCGGGTCACATCTCCCAGGTGCAAGGCATTCGTCCACAGCGACGAGGCTCCATACTCCTTCGCTGCCTCCACAACCGCCGCGAGTTGCTTGGGTTGGTCAGTAATCCCAGGCAGGACCGGAGCCAGCAGCACGGCCACCGGTACGCCGGCCTGCGCGAGCGATCGCAACGCCTCCAGACGGCGAAGGGGCGGAGGAACATCGGGCTCAATCTCGCGCGCCACGGCCGCATCCATCGTCGCGATGCTGAAACACACCATCGCCCCCGGTCCATCGGCCAACTGCCTCAGGATATCAACGTCCCGCACCACCATCGTGGACCTGGTCACGATGTCGACGGGAGTGCGCGCAGCGAGCAGGGCTTCCAAGATTTGTCTCGAGATCTTGTACGCGCCTTCGGCAGGCTGGTACGGATCCGTTGCCGTACCGAGGTGAACTTCCTCATGCGTCCACGAAGGCTGCGCCAGCTCGCGGCGCAGCACTTCAGGTGCGTTGATCTTTACGAAGATGCGCGAGCCCCACCCGTTCACGCCATCCTGATCTAAGAACCAGTGCGTGCGCCGGGCGTAGCAGTTGTGACTTATCACGCCGTTGGCGACGAAATCGCCTGTACCGGTTGTGATATCGACCAGTTCGACCTCCCTTGACAATGGCTCGATAGAAACGACGCGAAGCGCAGCACCACTTTTGACGGCTCTTCCCTCGATATCTCTCTTCCGACTAATGGCAGGAGCAACAGTGTGAAAGAATCGGATCGTCTCCGGTAGACCACCACGCACTCTCACATACTTCAGGCGGCCCTCGCACGACCTAGCATGCACTTCAGTTACATGGTGGAAACCCAGCCGCGTCAGGCCTCGGCGCACATGATCAAGGATGACTTCGTCAGTGTTGGCGATGCGGATGACCCCGTGTTCGTGACCGCCTTCCGCATCAAAGATCCCTGCAAGGAATCCCTTCCACCAATCTTCTGGCGGCACGCCAGGCCAGTCGACAAGGAACCGCACTGCTTCAACGAGCGACCGCGTCTGAGCACGGATGGCATGGACAGCGCGGTGCTGCGCAGTCGGGCCGGAGAAAAGGAATGCTCTCGTGGGAATATCGTACTCGCGCAGATAGCTCTCAGCCCTTCTCAATGCCTCGGTATCTGTCAGCGCAAGTCGAAATTGGTGCACGATAGAGTGGCGGTGACCCGGACGAGCTTGACTGTACGTTGTGAGACACCCGTCTCCATGAATAAGTCCCGCGAGGTATCCTCGCATGTAGTCTGAATTCTTCTGCGGCTGGGGGGTGAAGCGACCCACACCCATGAGTTTGTTGTTTAAGGTAAGAAAGGGGCGTCTTTCGCGACCGTACTCAGTTCCAGTTACGTATTTCCACCCTCGTTCGCTTAGGAAGCGGTGATCGCCACTTGCAACAATACTGGTTCCATCTTCGAGGAAGATCCTAAAAGCCGGCTTCTGAGTAAACCAGTGAGCCATCACGGTCGTTCGGACATATCGGCGATAGAAACCATCACGCATTGTTCCATAGATTGTATCTCCCGCCCGAAGTTCTGCGATCGGCTTGTGGGTACCGTCCCCCATGAGCACAGGCGTTTCTGGCCACATGCAGAAGGTGCATTGGTGCTGACATCCTCGATACGGGTTTATGCTCCACTTGAACGGCATCCCTTGCACGCGGTTCAAAACGGACTTCACCTGGATCTCGACCCACTCGACATTCGGCAAAACTCGCGCACCCGTCGCCTTGAAGAGACGCGGCTGCGACGTAATGGAAACAAGATCAGTATCGGGTGCAGGAAAAAGTTCCGACTGCAAGGTCATGCCTTAAATGATATATACGAACATACGTTCGTGTCAATGCCGAACACTGGGGTACTAGATAAGGCCCCCAGAAATGCGACAAATTTCGTTCCCGGGGCACCGTTCAGTCTGACGTCGTTCAGCTACCCCTGGCGGGTGGCATCATATACTGGACACCGAGGTAAGCAAGTGCCTATCCGTCCTCCGAATGCGGACGTGAGTGGGCCATGGAAGAAACACCGTACGCGGAGATCAACAGGCTGCTGGAGAGCCTGCTATCTGCTATGGAGATAGCCATGCCCCGTAAGCTTATTGTCTCAATTCAACAAGGAGAGTGACCCATGCGGAAGATTATCGTCGGCGCCATGGTTTCCATGGATGGCGTCATGCAAGCGCCCGGCGGGCCGACCGAGGATCCAACCAAGGGCTTCAAGTTCGGCGGCTGGGAGATGCCCTATTTCGATCAAGCGTTCGGCGAAGAGCTCGACCGCGTCTTCAAGGAGAAATTCGACCTGCTGCTCGGCCGCAAGACCTACGAGATTTTCGCCGCGTACTGCTGGCCCTACTACGACGCTCCCCATGGCGGCATCGCCAGGCTGTTCAACGACATCAAGAAGTACGCGGTTTCGCGCTCAGGCGAGGTCGATACGAGCTGGGCGGGCTCAGTGCTCCTGCGCGACATCGCCGACGTGAAGCGCCTGAAGCAGGAAGACGGCCCGAACCTCGTCACCCAGGGCAGTACCGAACTCGTCCACGCGCTGCTCGCCAATGACCTGGTCGACGCAATGAGCATCTTCACAGTGCCGGTCGTGCTTGGCGGCGGCAAAAAACTGTTCGCCGACGGCTCGGCGCCGCATTCGTTCAAGCTGACTAGGTCCCGCGTCTCTCCAAATGGCCTGATCGTCGGCCATTACGAGCGAGAGGGTGAGATCAAGATTGACGACACTACGCTCGATGCCCCCAGCGAACGTGAGATTGCCCGCCGGAAGCGCATGAAGCGCGAGGGCTAAAGGTTTGCCGACGCCGTCGATCCGGTGAGCACCAGAAGCGCGTCGAAGCCGTGGATGGTGCGCCAGCGTGAAAGCGTCGGTCTCGTAGTATTCAAGTTGGTATTTCAGGACGCGCCAGAGTTTTTCGGCAATTCTTCTCTTTTCAGCAACCTCGCGCGCATGTTCTGCAGCCTTCCTTGCCGGATGCGATTTTTGTTCCAGATGGCTCGCCATTGCGAGATCATTGAGACGAAAGTAGTCGGCATAGACATGTGCAAGCCACGGGAAACCCTGCAGACTTCTCATGGGCGAGCGTCTCTATCGCTGGTTATCGTCGAGGTAGCCCTGATGCTATGGCCGTTCGCTGGTAAGCCGATCATGGACCTGGTCCAGGGCCTGTCGGCCTACGCTGTGAAGAAGGCTCAGAGCGATACCGCCTCCAATCCTCTAGTTATCGATCATCGAGATCATTGATCCGGGCGCTCGCAGCTCCTAGTCCAACGTCACGGGGCTGGGTCCGTGTTGGTCTTCCTGAACACGAACCAGAGTTTCCCTCCTAGCACCCCACTTGGGCTTGGGGGAGTGGCACTGCATGCCGCAAGTTGCCACCCGCCAGCAGTAGATGTGTCCATGAGACGTGCAGCGTCCTCTTCCGTGTGAGCACCCCAAGTGATTGAAGCAACCTTCAACTCGCCGACCTGTTTCTCTAGATTCATTAGTGGATCACCTCCTACCACTAGGTTGCAGTAGTCGCAGAACCGGCGGGAGGAAGATCACAGGAATCCAAACATCTAGTCTTGGCATCAGCTGAGGCACGAAGGTGCCTGATCTTCTTCCAAGGTCGCACAGGAAAAATTAAGGAGCGAAAACACATGAAGACATTTCAGAAGCGCAGCTTTCCGGTGGACCAAACCCGCCGCTATCTCGAACCTGGACCCATCGTACTCGTCAGCTCGCATTGGCAGGGCGAGTCAAACATCATGACCATGGGATGGCACATGATGCTCGAGTACGACCGGATCGGCTGCTACATCTGGGACGAGAATCACAGCTTCGACTTGATCAGAAAAAGCAAGCAATGTGTCATCAATCTGCCCACGATCGACCTCATCGATACGATCGTGGGGATCGGCAACAGCTCCGGAGCGGAAATTGACAAGTTCGCGAAATTCGGCTTGACACAGGTGGCCAGTGACAAGGTCGCCGTGCCAATGATCAAAGAGTGCTACGCGAATTTTGAATGCCGCTTGGAAGATGGGAGTATGATCGTTCGAAGAGGCCTATTTATTTGGCGCGTTGTGAAAGCGCACGTCGCCCGAACGCCGAAATACCCCACCACAGTCCACTACCGCGGCCAGGGCATATTCATGGTCTCGGGACGACACATCAACCTGCGACGAAAGTTCAAACCGCAAAATCTCTGAGCCGCTACGTTGCCCCGTCGATGTCCTTAACTCGATGGGATCGCTCCGAGACCCATTCCCCTACATCTCCGTCTGAAATATCCCCACAACGACCAGTCAGTCCGTGAGAACATCCGATAGATCCTGTCCATCCCGCCGGCCGTGAAAGAAGGTACCTGGTACCGTTTTTGGCCCATTGAGACCGGGGGCAATTGACTCAGTCGGGCCATTGACACAGCCGCAAGCAGATCCGCCCTCGTCAATCACCGGACCGTGAATTCGGTTTGGGTTTCGGCTCTCTGGTTCCCGAAAGCGCATTCAACAAGTATGGGCCACGTCCCAGAGCTCGTATTCGTCCCCACGCGCCATACCCACGAAATCTGACCTCTGGCGTCCGCGACTTTTGGCTCTAAGCCTCTAGCTTGACTTGGTCCGGCCTTGTAGACAACGAGAATGTTGCACACGGCTCCTGCCGCCGTTTGGATCTCTAGTCTCGCACTAGAACCCGGACTGACGGGGGAAGTTAGGGAGGTAATCTCTATTGAGAGTCCGGCAGGACTGACCGGGGATGGAGAAGGGGGCCGTAGCGGCCCAGCAGCTGATGCACGCAACAGTGACTTGCCAGCATTGATTGGTGTGGCGAAGTTTAGGCCTTGCTGCTGGCCGCGCAGGGTCGCTCGAACGATTCCAATGACTTCGCCCTTCAAACTCAGAACTGGTCCGCCGCTGCTTCCCGGATTCACGGGAGCCTGCATTTGGATGAGTCCTGGCCTAATGGCGCTCACGATTCCCTCCGTCACGGTGGCAGCTTCCGCCCCAAGGACGTCAACCCTGGGGAAGCCAATAACCACGACCCGCTGGCCTTCTCGAACCTGCGAAATATCACCGAGAGGTAGAGGCCGCACGCCTGACTCAGGAATCGACAGTACCGCGACGTCATTTTCGCTGTCTGAACCAACCAGTTGGACGTCCGCCACAGGATAGTCGGGGAACTTGACAGCCACACGCCGCGATGCAGCCACAACATGTTCGGCCGTCAGTAGGAGCCTCTCCGCGGCCATGAACGCCGTCCCCGACACGACGCCGTCTCCTCTTTGTGCGAGTACCACGGCGACACTGAGCTTGGCTCCCGTTGCGACGGACTCGACATCCTGGGAGTTTGCGGTGAGCACCAGCATCAAGAGCGCGGGAATCATGAGCAAAAGTGCCGCCGGGGCTTTCCACTTCAAGCGCATTCGGCCTCACCCCCTCGGAGTGTGCCTCAGAGCATTCCGGTTCATATGCTTGCGTGGAAGGTTTGCGTAGAGGCCAAGTTTCTTGCTGGGCTCAACTTGTTCCTGTGAAATTTACATCTTCTTCAAGACCGGGGAGAGAGCGCAGGGAGCTCCGTTCCAGCGAGCTCTTAGGCAGCCCGCATTCTCGGCCAGTTGAAGCTTATGAACCTAGCTGCTGGCTCCAGGAGGTCTGCGATCCTCAGGCTTCTTGATGAGTCGAGCCGACGTTTCTGGCGTGTAACTGAAACGCATAAGATAGATCGGCATGGGATCCTGTCTTGACGGCACTCTAAAGTCTACGGGAAGCTGGCTGGCGATGAGAACGGTCTCGTGGCATCCACCACGAACACCACCAGCGAAAGCAAATCCGTCGAACCGCAGCTGGAGACCTGCAACGGCGTATCGCCACCAGGACCCGTCTCGGCTCGGCCGACCACCACGCGGATCATCTTCTGGGAAGTACGGATACACTGCTCTCCGGCCAGCACGTAGAATGCTTCGGAACCAGGATGGGTGTGCACGGGCGTGATGCTGCCAGGGGGGCCGGTGGCTTCGTTGACTCGAAGGACATAGTCCGATGCAATCAGCATGGGGAGCGGTCCGATTTCGGCAACCTTGGTACTGATCGCTGATGACCCACCCGCTGG
>Ga0209802_1001249_pt1 | contig 19048 bp, 17 predicted proteins | sample GraSoiAngelo_129_FD_185886 | JGI IMG/M metagenome (GOLD analysis project Ga0209802, IMG submission 185886) | Grasslands soil microbial communities from the Angelo Coastal Reserve, California, USA - 14_0927_12_40cm (SPAdes) (version 2) | ecosystem: Environmental > Terrestrial > Soil > Grasslands ... | reverse complement strand
AAGCTCAGTCCTCCACGGGCAAATTGGTTATAGCGCACCATCCGCTCGGCAGCCACGAGTCGCGGCGTGCTGCCAACTTGCTCGTGACCCAAAAAGTATGGCGGCACGGAGTTTCTTTGGTGTATAAGCACGGCCAAGAGCCGGCCGTCGAGTACCCGGCAGATCGGCAGGAGAATCCATGAAATATATGCGGACTATTTTTTCAACGGTTTTCGGCGTCGCGCTTGTGTTTGGCAGTTGGACGACCGCTCATGCCCAGAGTGAGATCACTCTCCTCGCGGTGGGCCCCATGCGTGCGCCAACCCAGAAGATTGTCGCGAACTTTGAGGCCAAAACGGGCCGCAAGGTCAAAGTGACTTACGGCAATGGTGCGGAGACCAGAAGAACGGTCGCCAAAGGCCAGCCTCTTGACGTGTCGCTCATCATAGCGCCCTTCCCGGGAGCGATCGCTTCAGGAACCATCATCCCCAGCAGCGCAACACTGGTTGCCAGCATTCTCACCGCTGTGGGCGTACCCAAGGGCCGGCCCAAGCCGGACATTTCCACCCCCGTTGCTGTGAAGAAGGCGCTCCTGGCAGCGAAGAGCATCGGATATGAGGACCCCGACTTCACGGTCGCCGGGCAGGGACCTTGGGAGGCGCTGAACAAGCTGGGTATCGCCGACCAAGTTGCCGCGAAAAGTCAGGTCGAGCTTGGCCCCGCTGCGCAAGGCGTCTCGCCGAGCGCCACGAATAACGCCATTAAGACTTCCAAGCGGCTCGAAAACGGGGACATTGACATCGGCCTGCTCATGCTCAGCGACATGCTTCCGGAAAAGGACAAATACGATATCGTAGGGGTTCTGCCGCGGAAGATTTGTACGCCCGTTGCGGTGGTGGGATTCATCTCCACCCACGCGAGCGACCCCGCAGGCGCCAAGGCGCTCCTGGAGTATCTCGCCTCACCCGACGCGCAAGCGATCTGGAAAGAAGCGGGCTACGAGCCGCATAGCTGAACCATTGAATCCAGGTTGGCGCGACAGGTAACGAAAAGCGAAACGAAAGCTGGATCCAGGCGGGCGAACGGAAAGCTAGATCCATGCGGGATCTAAAAGCGCGAGGTACGGAAATGCGAAATCTGCTTAAGGGCTCGATCATCGCTCTGGCGGCGGTGCTGTTTTTTTCGTCGCAGACGAGCGCCCAAACTCCCGAGCCGCAGCGTCCTCGACGTTATGGTCCGGGGGACTTGTATCAAAAATTAGGCGACACTGGACCGGGGAGCCCGGCCCCTCGGCGCGACCTAACCGGGTTTTGGGCCACGGCGGCCGCCGAAAAACTCAACGAGATACCCCCCATGACGCCTTGGGGCCAGGAGCAGTTCCGTACTCGCAAGAACCAGAGCCAATACCCCGTCGCGGAGTCCAATGACCCTCTCAAGACGTGCGATCCGCTGGGGTTTCCACGCGCAACTCTTTACCAAGTCAGAGGTGTTGGCTTCGCCCAGATGCCTGGCAAGATGCTCGAACTTTTTCAGTTCAACCGAGTATGGCGCGAAATCTGGACCGACGGACGAGCTCTTCCCAAGAACGTTGGTGGGAATGCCGCCGACGCGCCGGACCCCCGCTGGTACGGATACTCGGTAGGACATTGGGAGGACGATTTCACCTTCGTCGTCGATACGCTCGGCAGCGACGAGAGAAGCTGGCTCGATATCGCCGGTCATCCGCACAGCATTGACTTGCACGTGCAGGAACGCTACAAGCGCGTAGATCACAATAATTTGGAACTGGCCATCACCATCGACGATCCCAAGACCTATACCAAGCCGTTCGTCATCAGCAATGCCAAATTCAAGTGGATCCCGCAACAGGACTTCGAGGAGCAGATCTGCGTGCCCTCGGAGATGTTGCAGTATTTGAATGTGATTGCCAATCCCGCCGGTGAAGTTACCGGTAAGTAGGCCTCGGTCGCCAGGCAATACATCCGCTATGGAACATCCAAGGGGCTACGAAAACCGTCTTGTCCTAATCCTTTTTTTTACCTGGGGAACGGTATTTCTGGACCGCATGTCCCAGCTTTATCTGGCCCCCTACTTCGCTCCCGAATTTCATCTGTCGAGCCAGCAAATCGGTTTTCTAGCCTCGGTAGTATCGGTGACATGGGCTCTTTCCGGCTTGCTTTTCGCCGCCTTATCAGACCGTTTCGGACGGCGAATCGTATTGATCCCGGGGGTCATTTTATTCTCGGCTTTGTCCTGGCTATCGGGCATTGCTCACAGTTTTGAGCAGCTTTTATTGATCCGCGCCCTCATGGGCGCTGCGGAAGGACCGTGCTGGGCCGTCATCAATGCGATTGTCGAGGAGTGTTCCGCACCGAGCCGCCGCGGACGCAATGTGGGCCTGGTGGTTAGCGCGGGAGCGCTGGTGGGTCTCTGCGCCGCTCCGATTTTGACGACCCAGGTTGCCTCCCGGTGGGGCTGGCGTTGGGGATTCTTCGTGACCGGCTTGCCCGGCATCCTGATGGCGATGCTGATCTGGAAGTTCGTTCGCGAGCCAAAGCGGATTGCGGAAGAAGGCCACGAACCCGGCCGCGCAACTCTTCGAGGTTACTTTTCGATTCTGCGATTTCGCAATGTTTGGCTGTGCTGTGCCGGCGCCGGCGGATTCATCTCCTGGCTCTTTCTGCAAAATGTATTCGCTCCGCTCTACATTACCGAGGTCATGCACCAACCGGGAACCACCGCGGGATTCTTGCTGGGCGCCGCTGGACTGGGCAGTTTCTTCATCGGCTTGGTTTTTCCGGGCTTGTCCGACCGCTGGGGACGCAAGCCTACGCTTCTGTTCTTGGCTTTCATCTCCACGCTGTTGCCCATTGCGCTGTATCTTCCCTTTCTCTATCTCCATCTCTGGTTGCTGGCGGCGATCCTGTTCCTGACGCAGGGAGGGCAAGCGATTGCCGCGCTCATCATGGTGCTGGTCCCTGCGGAGAGTGTCCCGCCGCAGTTCTCCGCTACGGCCATCGCCCTTTCCACTTTGGTGGGGGAGATCATCGGTGCCACGATTGCGCCGGCGGCCGGCGGAGCCATGGCAGAGCAGTTCGGTCTGGGTATGCCGTTATGGATGGCTGCGGCTAGTACCGTTGTGCTCTTTCTCGTAGCTCTGTTCATCAGGGAGCCCGGAAATTTGCAAGCGCGGCGTGCGCCCGAACCGACTGCGGTGCCGGCAGACTGAACGCCAAACGAAGCCTCCGTCCCGCTCCCCGGGAGGACTGCTCCTTGACACAAGATTGAATCCCCCAATTTGCTGACTTTTTTTGGCGTAAACTTCCTTTGCGGTCGGGCACGCCGGGTGGGTCAATCAAATCGCCACCTAACCAATTTTTTCCCGAGGCGAAAATGAAATTCGTCCAAATTCTGATTGGCCTATTGCTGGTGAGCGGAGCAAGCGCAGCCGGATACAAGCGCATCGGTCGGCCCGGTCAAGAACCTTCCGGCACAAATCGCGGGGCCGCGCTCGAATCTGGGGAAACGCTTCCCAAGGACGTCTCACCGGATTCACGAAACCGTCTTCCGCTGATCCGCCGCGAAGACCTGGATGATCGGGGCAAGAAAGCCTACGCCGCCGCCGTTGGTGGCTCCAACTCCGGGTCCGGCGTTCCGCAAGGAGCGGCTGAGATACGGCTTCACGGTACAGGAGTAGATGTGCGCTGGGCCTCCCCTGTCGGGCGCCGGATTACGGAATTAGCAATTCTGACCACCGCCCGTGAGATGGACCAGCCATATGAGTGGTCGCTTCATGAAATGGAAGCCGTCTCCGTCGGGGCGGATCCGGCGGTCCTCAACGTCGTCCGGAATCGGAAACCTACTGCCGGACTCGGGGAGAAGGAGACTGTCATCATCGAGATCGGTCGTGAAATCTTCGGCAAGCACAAACTGAGCGCGGCGACCTACGCTTCTGCCTTGAAGCTCTTTGGGCAGGCCAACCTGGTGGACATCATTGACTTGATGGGCCAGTATGCTGGGACCGCCACGAGGCTAACCGCGTTCAACCAGCATATGCCCCCGCAGATGAAGCAATTCTTGCCGCTGCCGTTCTCTCTTCCCGATGACATTCACCCAGACTCCCGAAGTCGCCTTCCGCTGGTTCGAAGCCAGAACCAGAATCCGCAGACAACCCCCGCTTTGTTCAGCCGCTCGCTGGAGCCCGAAGGCACCGGACCAGGACAGATCGCGCGCCACGGAGCGGGGCTCAAGTCCTTGGAAGCCAGCGCCGGGCGGCGTCTGATGGATTTGGCGATCTTGCTGACGGCCCGCGAGTACGACCAGCAGTATGACTGGACGGTCAACGAGCTCGTTGCGCAGCAGGACGGCCTCGAGCCCGCGATTATTGAAATCGTGCGCGAACGCCAGCCGCCGGCGGCGCTGGGCGAGAAAGAAGCCGCGATTGTTGAATTCGGCCGCGAACTTTTGGGCCAACACATCGTGGCCGCCAAGACTTACGCTCATGCCCTGGACGTTTTCGGAGAGAGAGACCTCGCGGACTTCGTCGCATTCATGGGGCAGCGTTCCAGGGACGATATTTTGCTGATCGGTTTCGATCAGCATCTGCCCGCAGGCCAAAAACCGCTCCTGCCCAACCGCTGAAACCGGTTGCAGTCGTCCCAGACCGCGGCGATCACGGGGTAGCTTCCAATCTCGTGATCTTGCGGCAGGATCTCGACGCCCACGCCGCGCGCGGGCTTATGTTTCGTGGTACTTTTTGGGGTTCAGGGGACGGGGCGAAGCGCAACTCTAGACCCGAGGAGGACCGTGGAAATGCGAAATCCCTTCACGGGCGCAATTGCTGGCTTGGCGGCAGTTCTGACTTTTTCCTCGATTGCCATGACCCAGCCTCAGCAACGACCTCACCAAGGCTCCGTGTGGAAATATGACGGCCGCGACAGAAGCGTTGGCTCGGGCGGACCCGCTCCTGTGCACGATCTGAGTGGGTCTTGGGCAGGCCCGCGCTCGGGGGCAGGGGCGCCAGATTCCAAACCAGGAGATGTGCCTTCCATGACGCCCCTGGGGCAAAAGCTGTTCAGTGGCAATAAGAGCCTGCAGAAGTACGACCCCGCAGGGACAAATGATCCGGTGGCGAGGACCTGCGATCCGTTAGGGTTTCCGCGCGCCGACAAGTACTCCATCATGGAAATGGCGTTCGCTACGATGCCGGGCCGCATTGTCGTGCTGTACCCGTTCCAGCAGCAATGGCGGGAAATCTGGATGGATGGGCGAGAACTTCCCAAGAACGTGGGGGCGATAGAAAAGGGTGCACCCGATCCCCGCTATTACGGTTATTCGGTGGGCCACTGGGAGAACGACAATACGCTCATCGTGGAGACCACGGGACTCGATGAGAATACTTGGCTCACCGAGACTGGATATCCGCATAGCAGCGATGCACACGTGCAGGAGCGCTTCACGCGTACCGACCATAACGACTTGGAGCTGACTCTCACGGTTGACGATCCCAAGCTTTACACTAAGCCTTTTTCGCTCGGCACGGAGTATTTCAGGTGGGTTCCCAATCAGCTTCTCGAGGAAAGGCTCTGCATACCGTCCCAGGTCATCGAATACTTGAAGGCGGTTGGCGATCCCGCCGGTAAGCCCTGACTAGTAGAAACCCCTCCGCGATCGGAGTACCTCGATCCGCTATTGTGTGCAGGAGATCCTTGATTTCAGTTCTTTCCCGCTAACTCTTTAGCGCGCCTTTCAAGCGCGCGGCGGTGAAGGGCACTGACCGCAGCCGCACGCCCGTAGCGTCAAAGATGGCGTTGGCCAGCGATGCAGCGACGGGCGCGGTCGCCGCCTCGCCGGCGCCGAAGGGCGGCAGCGTGGGCCGGTCGATCAGCGCCACTTCGATGAGCGGCACTTCCGGGAAGGTGAGAATCGGATAGCTCGCCCAATTGACGCTCGTGACCCGTGACCGGTCGAACTTCACCTCTTCGTGCAGGGCCCGGCTAAGCGTTTGCGCGATGGAGCCCTCGATCTGATTGCGCAACCCGTCAGGATTGATGATCAGGCCGCAGTCGTGCGCGCAGGTAACGCGCCGCACGGTGACTTTCCCGGTCTCCGGCTCGACCGCCACTTCCATCGCCGTCGCCACGTAGTTCTCCGCTTGCTTGTAGCGCATGTACGCGAAGCCGCGCCCAACGAGCAAGCCGCCTTGCTCCGGCCGCGGCATGGGGGACGGCCGCGTCTGCCAGCCGATCATCTGCGCCGCGCGCTTGATCACGTCGATGGCGCGCGGATCGCTGAGGCCGCGCAGGCGGTATTCAACCGCGTCGATGCCCATCTCGGCCGCCATCTCGTCGGCGAAGCCTTCCACGGCGAAGACATTGGCGATCTTGCCCGGCGCGCGGAGATTCGACGGGCGCAGCGGCGTTTGCTTGAGCCAATGCGCCACCACCCGCACGTTTTCTGCGGCGTACGGCGGATCGCCATTCTGCGAGATCGCGCCGGAACCCTGGCCATGCGCTTGAGGAATGCCTGCGGCGTCGGCAGCGAGCAGCGGACGGGCCCCGGGAACCGTTGTCGGAATCCACATCTGCGTATCCCAGGCCACAATGCGTCCCTGGGCGTCGAGCCCGCCTCGCAACTCGAGCACCTGCGGCGGACCCTTGGGATCCCAGCCATGCTCATCCTCGCGCATCCACTGCACGCGCACGGGCTGCTTCACTTCGCGAGAGAGTAGAAACGCGTCGGCGGCCGCGTCGTCGTTGCCATTCCCGCCGTAGGAGCCCGAGCCGTCGAGGAAGATCACGCGCAGCTTTTCTTGCGGCATGCCAAAGACCTTCGCAAGTTGCGCGCGCTGGCCATAACTTTGCTGAGACGCGGTCCACACGGTGGCGCCATCCTCGCGCACGTCGGCGACGGCGCAGGACGGGCCGAGCGACGCGTGACTCTGGCACGGCCAAGTGTAGGTAGCGGAGAGTTGCTTGGCCGCCGATGAAAACGCAGTCGCCGGGTCCCCACCCTTGCTGGCGCCCTTGGTGACAATCGTTTCGTCGTGATCGACAGCGCTCTCCCGGACGTAGCGTTCGAGGCCATCGCTGCCGGGCAGGCCCTCCCACTCGGTCCAGGTAGCTTTCAACTCACGGGCTGCGCGTACCACAGCCCATTCGTCGGGCGCGACCACGCCCAAAAAACTCTCCATGCGCACGACGCGCACATCGGGAATGCCACGGATCGAAGACTCATCGACGGAGACGAGTTTCGCGCCGATGGCCGGCGGACGGATCACGCGGCCGTGCAGCATGTTCGGCACAGTATGGTCCTGCACGTACTCGCGCTTTCCCGTGCACTTGGCCGGAACGTCAGGCCGCAGCAGCGGCTTGCCGACGAGGGTGTAGGTCGCCGGATCTTTCAGTGGCGCCTTCGCGTCAACCTGAAGGTTGAGCCGCCTGCCGCCAATCAGTTTGCCGATGCTGATACCCGCGCCGCCTGCGGCGGGGCGCACCACGCCGCCCGCGATGGTGAGTTCGTTGGCGGGACGCTTCAGCTGCGTAGCTGCGAGATTGAGGATGGCCTGCCGCGCTGTTGCCGCCGCCTGCCGCACGTCCACCGCGCCGCGGGGGATTCCCGTGCTGCCGCCCGTCCCGCCATGATCGGGCACTAGCGCCGTATCGCCTTCGACGATGGAGACGCTCTCGACCGGCACGCCGAGCTCTTCGGCAGTCATCTGGCTCATGGCGATTCGCAAGCCCGTCCCGATATCCACCTTGCTGGTGTAAATCGTGACGGAGCCATCGGCATGGAAGGCAAGGAAGCTGTCGACTTGATGCGGATCAAGCGGCTTGCCCAGATTGGAGGCCACATCGGAGGGAAGACCGGAAGTTGAAGGAGCCTGCGCGAGAACAAACTTGGGCAGGGACGAGCAAAGGCTGAAGCCAACCACCACCGCGCCGCCTGTCAGGAGAAAATCGCGCCGTGAGACCCCACTACTTTGAGATAAGTTGGCCATGGTCGCCTCCTTACGCCTTCGCCGCGCGGATCACGGCGGCGAGAATGCGGGTGTGCGTGCCGCAGCGGCATAGGTTGCCGCTGAGCGCCTGCTTGGCTTGTTCGGGAGTGGGATGGGGCGTCTGATGCAGCAACGCGGTCGTTGCCATGATCATGCCGTTGGTGCAGTAGCCGCACTGCGCAGCCTGTTCGGCGATGAAGGCTGCCTGGACCCGGCTGGGCTTCTCCGGCGTCCCGAGCCCTTCGAGCGTCGTGACCGCGTGGCCTGCGACCTGCTGCACCGGTGTCACGCAGGCGCGCACCGGCTTGCCGTCAAGCAGCACCGTACAGGCGCCGCATTGGGCCAGCCCGCAGCCGAATTTGGCTGCGTGCAGACCAAGCGTATTTCGCAAGATGTAGAGGAGCGGCTGACCGGGGTCCCAGGAATCCACCGATACCGCGCGTCCATTGACTCGAAACTCATACTTGGGCATAAGCAGCCTCCTTCTGATGAAGACCGTGGCGACGGCGGCAGGCTTTAATCGAAATTTTCACTTTGGCGTTCCCAACTCCCTAGATGGTAACTCAGTGCGGGATACTTCGTCTCGAGGATGTAAAGACGCCGGTGGCCAGAAGAGGGCCTAGCCGACTGGCAACCTATGCCGCGTCAAAATTAATGTCAAGGCATGTCACAACTAAACCGGCGCCCGTAAGTCTCTTCCACAGAAAAAATCTTGCATGGCGGCGGAATTTTAAGGTATTGACCATAACTGAGCTATTGGACGTAAATCGAGGCGAGAACCATGCGTAATCGCTCTCTGGCGGGTACTCTCGCGGCGGCGATAGCTATGGCCCTAGCCGTGCCCGCGCTGGTCGCCGCCCAGACGACACCGGGCGCGAAGACAGCGGGCAGCGCGCAGACAGCAACCAAAACGGCGGAAAAGAAGCCTTGGAAATTGTCGTATACGTCGGATGGCCAGCCGGACTTGCAGGGTATTTGGACGAATCTCAGCTTCACACCGATGGCGCGGCCTGCCAAGTACGGGAACCGTGAGTTTCTAACCAAGGAAGAGATGGATTGGGATTTTAAGGCCGGCATCGCTCGTAGCTACGACACCACCCTGGGGAATGCCGCCGATTCTCCGTTCTACGACGCCACGACATATGCCCTGGACGCATGGCAAAACGGCATTCAACCAAATCCGCGAACTTCTCTCCTAGTGGACCCGCCGAATGGCCAGTTTCCTCCGCTCACGCCAGAGGCGGCTAAGAAGAGGGCTGCCCGGCCCGCCCCGAATCCCCAGGCAAACGCGGTCAACGCACCCACCAAGGCCGATACCGTGGCCGATGTGGGCCTGGGCGTGCGGTGCATGACCTTTGGCGGGCCGCCGATCCTTCCTTCCGTCACCAACAGTGATTTACAAATCGTGCAGAGTGCCGGATATGTGCTGCTGGAATGGGAATGGGACAGCACGCCTCGCATCGTCCCGCTGGACGGGAAGCCACACCTATCGTCGAATATTCGTCGCTGGAACGGGGACTCGCGGGGACACTGGGAAGGCCATACGCTGGTCGTGGAGACCACCAACTTTCGGCCAGGTGCCACCTACCAAGACGCGAACCCGGATACCTTGAAGATCACCGAATATTTCACGCGCACCGACGAAACGACGATCGAATACAAGTTCACAGTCGACGACCAAACCACGTGGACCGCGCCCTGGTCAGCCATCGTTCCCTTCAGCAGGATAAAGGGACCAATGCCCGAATTCGCTTGCACGGAAGGTAACTTCGCTCTGGTTGAAATTTTGGCGGCCGCTCGCGCCGCGGATAAGGCCGCAACGGGAAAAGCTACGGTGACTCCCAATTCGCAGAAATGACCTCCTGTCGCGAACCTTTGGAATCCAGGATCGGGATATAGGAATAGCCAGAGCAATAGAGGCGACTTCACCAACACAGGCGAGCACATAAAAAGGAGCAAAAGATGAAGACTCGAGCGAAGTTGTTGGCTGCAGGCTTGTTCGCCGTCATGTTCGCAAGCCTGGTGGTACCCGCAGTAGCCCAGTCCAAACTCAATTGGTCGCTTACGTTGAACGAGACCCGTGGCCCTATTCGTTCGGCGGATCTGTCAAAGCCGGTGGGGCAGGCGGCTGTCAGCGAGATACTGGGCGGGCCAACCAGCGGCTCGGACAACGCTTACCTCATCTACACGCGCATGCCACCGGGGGCACACGGACCGGCTCTGTTCACGCTTCCGGTGGAACACTACTACGTCGTGATTTCGGGCAAGATGAACGTGCAGATCGGAACCGACAAGTTCGTCGTCGGCCCAATGGGCGCGGCCATCATCCCGGCCAACACGCCGCACGAAGTCTGGAACTCCGACGCGGAGCCGGAGGCCCACCTCGAGGTGATCACGTCTGCGAACCCCAGCGAGGACCTCTCCCGGGACCTCATGTCGATGCTTAAGCCAGCCCGGCCCAGCAAGGTCGAAAATGCAGCTTCGTACATTCGCCAGATCAGCGTGCCCGCCGCGGCCGAGCTGAAGCCGGGCTTGAATCGGCAGGTGTACACAAACCGGGCCAAGGGCAGTGCGGCCACAGTGGCCGTCGACAGCACTATCCCCGGTTCCGGCGGCCCGAAGCCGCACGTTCACCGGTTCGAACAGGTTTACTTCATGTTAGAGGGAGAGACAACCGTCATGTACGGCATCGATAACCCGAAGGCGAAGAAGAACGACATCGTGATTCTTCCCGTAGGTGTGGTGCACACTAACACCAACATGAGCTCCGGGCCCGAGCGCCACATCACGCTGCTTCTGCCCGAGCCGGCCAGCCAGCCGTTCGATATTGAATTCGAAATGAAGGGTGCTGTGACCTTCAACACCGGAGCCGGGCCGTCGCGCTAGACTGGGTTACGGCCAAATCACATTTTGAATTCGTGTTAGCCGATTGAGTAGTGGCCACTCTCGGAGACGGTTACGACTGGTAGACCGTTGAGCCGCCTACCACGGTGCGGACGATCTGGACGTCCTTGATCTTCTCTTTGTCCATCGTGAAAAGATCGTCCGACAGCACCACGAAGTCCGCAAGTTTGCCGGGTGTGATCGATCCTTTAATCGCTTCCTCATGTGAGTTGTAAGCGCCGTTGAGCGTATTAACCCGCAGCGCCTCGTCCACACTGATTCGCTGGTTAGCTCCCCAGGTCTTTCCGTCCCAACCGGTGCGCGTCACCATTCCCTGCATCGCCATCCGCGGATCGAACGGTCCCGGACTAAAATCAGAGCCTGCTGCCACGGGAATTCCGGCGTCGAGGAAACTGCGATAAGCCATGCATCGCTTCATGAGCTCTTCGCCGTAGAAAACGAACTTGTCGGAATTGTAATAGGCATACGACGTGAACGCCGCAGGGACTACCCCGGCCGCCTTGATGCGCCGCACCAGATCGTCGTTGATCAGGGTGCAATGGGTGATCTTCGGGCGCGCGTCGGCTCGCGGGAAAAGCCGCTGCGCCCGCTCCACCGCCGTAAGCACCATATCGATGGCCACATCGCCATTCGCGTGGCAGTTCACCTGGATGCCCGCGCGATGCACCCGCTCGATCCAGGCGTTGAGTTCGTCCTGCGTCTCCGTGATGTTTCCCTTGTACGGTGGCACGACGCCAGGATAGGGCGTGCTGAGCGCCATGGTGCGCTCGGAGAACGATCCGTCGACGGTGTGCTCGGAAGTGGCTCCCAATCGGATCCACTCATCGCCGAAACCGGTCATGATTCCGCCGGCGATCATCGCCTCCAGCACTTTGCCGCTGGCCTCGTAGCTCACCCGGTGCAGGAGTTCTCCGCGCTCCCGCACCTGCTGCAGAGCCGGCAGGTTGCCGCCCTCGTGGTGTACGCTGGTCACCCCATAACGAACAAATTGTTTGGAAATGTAAGCCAGCCCGTCGCGGTCGCGCTGCAGCGTCTGCTCTTCGGTAAAGGTCGGCCGCTTGCCGGCCTTGTTGAGCGCGTTCCTTGCCAGGTCGGTAACCCGGCCGTTGAGGTCGCCGCTGGCGTCGCGGTCGAAGGTCCCACCGGGCGGATTGGGCGTGTTCTTGTTGATGTCCGCCACCTCCAGGGCCTTGCTGTTGTAGTAAGACGTGTGGCCGCCGCGGTGATGGACTGCGACCGGAAGGTCCTTCGATACCTGGTCGAGGTCGTGAAGGTTGAGCTGGCGATTGTCCTTCACCTTGGTGTCGTCAAAGAAATATCCTTCCACCCAGGTGCCGGGCGGGGTCTCGCGGACCTTCGCGCGGAGTTTGTCCACAATGCTGGAGATCGTCACGAACTCCACCACGTAGGGGTTGCCGACGATTACCTCGTAGAGCAATGTGTTGCCGGGCGCGTGATTGTGGCAGTCGATGAATCCGGGCACGATGGTCATCTGCCGGGCGTCGAATGTCTGGGTCCCCTTGCCGATGAGCGCCCTGATGTCTGCGTTGCTCCCCACGGCCGCGAACCGGCCCCCTTTGACCGCGAACGCCTCCGCCTTCGGTGCCTGGGTATCGACCGTGTAGACTTTCGCGTTGAAGACCACGAGATCGGTGTTGGGTCCCTCGGCAGCCGCTGCGGCGCCAAGCCATGGCCCGCCGACAACGCCGGCCATGCCTGCTCCGGCCATGCCTATGAATTCTCTACGGCTGTGGCGGTGATTGGTCATCGCTTGTCATCCCCAAATCTTCGCCCGTCGCGGCGTGCGCATCCCTAGCCCGGCACTCGACCCGTTCCCGGTATTCCTGGCGTGAAGGTAAAACGCCCTTGGTCACTTCACGGCAAATACCCAGATTGCTCCACCCTCCGGAACCTCCGGATATTCGCCTGGAAACAAAGTGTTCAGCCGCGCCTCCATGGCGCGCGAGTCTATACCCCAGCCCGACTGCACTGCGACATATTGTTTCCCATCCACCATAAAGGACGAAGGTTGTCCGATGATGCCGGAGTTGGTTGGGAATTCCCACAAGAGTTGGCCCGTCGAGGCGTCGAAAGCATGAAACATTCGATCGTTGGTCCCGCCGCTAAATACCAGGCCGCCGCCGGTGGCCAGCATCGGCCCCCAATTCGGCGACTTCGCGTAGGTGTGCGTCCACACCCGCTTGCCGGTGTCCACATCCCAGGCTTGCACTTCGCCGATGTGGTCGGCGCCCGGAGCCATCGCGAGCGTACTCGTCGCGCCCGTGAAGGGCGAACCCGGCGAATATTCCACTTCCCTGGCGGTGATCGTGGCGCAAAGATTTTCGTTCGCCGGGATGTAGAGCATGCGCGTCCTCGGACTGAACGCGGCCGGCGGCCAATTTTTGCCTCCCCAGTGCGAGGGGCAAAAGTCTGCCTTCTTGCCGGTCCCGGGCTTATGGTCGGGATCGACCTCCGGCCGTCCCGTCTTCGGGTCCACGCTCTTGAAGACGTTTTGCTTTACAAACGGCTCGCCCTCGACGAAGTTGATCGCACCGTCTGTCCGCTCGAGGAACCAAAGATAGCCGTCGCGGGCCACGTCAATCAAACCCTTGATCATTCTTCCGCCGCGTTCGTAGTCCACTAGGAGCGGAGGCGATACTTCGTCCCAGTCCCACGATTCGTTCGGATTGTACTGGTGGTAGCCTTTGATCTTGCCGCTAGCGACATCCACCGCGATGGTCGAGGCGGTGAAGAGATTGTCGCCCGGGCGTTGATCGCCCATCCACGGCCCGCCATTGCCTGTTCCCCAGAACGCCAGGTTCGTTTCCGGGTCATAGTTGCCGGTCACCCAAACCGGGCCGCCACCCGTTTTCCATTGGTTGCCCTCAGGCCAAGTCTCGCTCCCGGGCTCTCCGGGAGCAGGTACCGTATAAACCCTCCACAATTCCTTTCCTGTGTCCGGATCAAAAGCCGCGACGAAGCCGCGGATTCCCAGCTCCCCGCCCGACGCGCCAACCATCACTTTCCCAGCGGCAACCAGCGGTGCCAGCGTCATGTAGTATCCATTCTGGTTCTCGGCAACTTTCGTGGTCCACACTTCTTTGCCGGTCTTCGCGTCCAGTGCCACCAGAACCGCATTGCCCGATGCGAAAAAGACCTTGTCGCCGTAGAGGGCCACGCCGCGGCTCGTCGGGTGGAGTAAGACGACGTCGTCGGGCAGCTGCTTTCGGTAGCGCCAGAGAATCGTGCCGGTCCTTACGTTAATGGCCATCACCTGGTTACCGGGCGTGGCCACAAACATGATGCCGTTGTTCACGATCGGCACCGCTTCATGGCCGTTGTTCACGCCGGTCGCCAGCACCCAAACAGGCTGCAGCCGCTGGACATTCGCTGTCGTGATTTGAAATAGCGGACTGTATCCCCAGCCGTTATATGTGCGCCGGACCATCAACCAGTCGCTGTCCTCGGGGTTTCTCAAGCGCTCCGCTGTGACCGGCTTGTAATTCTGCAGAACGGCTGGAACCGGCGCGGGCGGCTGGGGCGGCGGTGTTTGCGCCGCCGTAAACGCGGTCGTAAACGGGGAGGTGAGTGCGCAAGCGATCATCGCAGTGCCGAGAATCTTAGGGCTGCTTATCATATTTCTCCAGTTGCCGAAAAACCTTTATTGCACCTCGAAAGCGACGGGCCCCGTAAACGGCTTCGCAACTACCAGCGTTCCATTGGTAAGTTTGAGCGGCAGCGCCGGCAACATGCGCGGTGCGGGGCCGTCGACAACCCTGGCGGCGTCTTTCGGTTCGAATCTGGACTCGTGACATGGGCAAACCAAGAGTTGCTCATCCGCTACCCACTCGGTCACTTCGCAGCCCGTGTGCGTGCAGATGGCCGTGTAGGCGACGACGCCATCTGCGGCACGCGACTTTGTCTCCGGGCTGAGTTTCTCAGGGTCAAGCCGCAGGAGCAGCACGCGATTGAGGCGGGAACCGTTGCGTACGGTCTTGTCCGTCGGGTCCATTGGCCACGCCATTGTCTGCTTACCTCTAACCGGAATATCGGCGGGCGTTAGCGGCGTGACGGTCGAATCACCGACTCTAACCAGCAGATCGCCTTCTTTGGGTCGTTGGGATGCGCCTTCCTCCTGGCCCGGCGATTCCTGGCCGAGACTCAGCTGAATTCCCAGGCCGATCCCTGCCTTCAAAATCGCTCGCCGTCCCACGGGTTCACCACAGTTAAATGACTTGGTCATTCTTCCCGCAGCACCTGTACATGTGCCAAGACACTTTCAGCCAGCCCATCCAGTCGGTAGCCGCCTTCTAACACCGATACGATGCGGCCTTGGCAGAGTTCCTTCGAAAGCTCCACCACGATGCGGGTAATAGCGGCGAAACCTGCCGGGGTGATGTGGAACACTCCGAGCAGGTCGTCCTGCATTCCATCAAAACCGGCGCTAATCAGGATGAAATCGGGCTTGAAATTTCGCGCTGCGGGAACGAGCTTGGTTTGAAAAGCTTCGACGATCTGTGCATCACTCGCTCCCGGGGGTAGCGGCACGTTCAGAATCTTCCCCGCACCCTTACCGGCGCCGGTTTCCTCCGCAGACCCAGTGCCAGGATAAGCTCCGTAATGGTGAGTACTGAAGTAAAAGACGGAACCATCCTGGTAAAACGCTTCCTGTGTGCCATTCCCATGGTGGTAGTCCCAGTCCACAATCAAGACGCGCCGCACACCATACTTTCTTTGGACATAACGGGCCCCGATGGCCACATTGTTGAAGATGCAGAACCCCATCCCGCGGGTAGGAGTGGCGTGATGCCCTGGCGGCCTTACGGCAGCGAAGGCATTCTTGACCTTACCCTGCATCACCGCGTCAACCGCGTTAAGGACGCCACCGGCCGCGAATTCAGCCGCCTCTAGCGAGTCCGCTGACACGAGCGTATCTCCTGTGCTTAGCTCACGGAGCCCCTGCACGTTCGACAATTCCCGGCGAACCAGCGCGATGTAAGACGGTTTGTGAACCAACTCCAATTCTTCCTGAGTGATACGGCGAGGATGAATGGAGTACAAACTCTGCAGGAGGCCTGCTTTGTCCAAAGCCTCGCGGATAGCGATCAGCCGCTCCGGACGCTCGGGATGGCCAGTATTGCCTGACAGGTGTCGCAAATAAATGTCGTCGTAGAGCAGCCCGGTCGGCCTTGAGAGAGCAACGGATGGGGCTTTGGACAGTTGAGTTGGTCTCGACTGGCAAGCTAGGACCATTCCAAGCGCGAGAGTGATGACGCCAGAACTTCGGACAAACCGCTTCAAGGCTCCCCTCACCTTTAAGTGCCCCTCATGATACGGCTTAGCGCTGGACGTGACCAGCATGCAAGCGGGCGAACAAGATGATCCGCGCCCAGCGGAAGGGGCTTCTGCGCGCCCCACGGGCTTTCAGTGGCCGTTTGCGTTTCAATCCCAAGGTCTTGGGACCCAGAACGGCGATCTCCCCGAAGGCGGCCTGGAATTGGGCGTCGTCCCAAATCCTTGTTCGAGCACGCAACCGTGGTTAAAGGCCCGATACTCATTTCCGGTGAATGCCCTATTGAACTTCAAAGGCGCCGGCTCTATCCGTATTAGTCACAATCGGTTATACAGCCGCTGGGCTCTAGAGGGGGAGAAGTCGAGCGCGTGATTCATGCGTCGGTACCCGAGCCGCAGTCCCCGCAAGGGGAGCTTCGGCGCTAAGGGAGGTTACAGATGAAAAATCACGGGGATTTGCTGGGACCCGAACAGGTGATAACGGCAAGCGCTCCACCGCAGATGGTCTGGGCCACGCGCAATCCGCGTCATGAGGCTCGCGATCTCTATCGTATGGTTACCTGCGGCAACGCCAGCATCGAAAGCATACGCGACCTGATCGCTGTTCCAGATCATATAGCCGCCACTCTGCGGGAATATGCCAAGCGCTGTCCCGAGGACGGCAAGAGGATTGAAGCGGTTCTGCAATTCCGGGAAAGGGTTGCCGACCAGTTCGAGCGGCTCGTGGAAGGCGGTCAACCGCTTGCTGTCAGCCCGCAGCAGCGACTGACCCTCACCCGGCAGGAATCATTCGCTGACAGCCCGGAGGAGGTACTCGCTCCAGAAGAAGCATTCGTCAATTGAGCAACGATCCGTGTGGGTGCCTATTGGCAACACCGATCTGCTGATAATGATACGGGCCGAGCGAGTGGGGGTTGGACACGGACAGCACGCAACCGCGGTTAAAGGCTCCATACTCATTTCCGGTGAATGCCCTATTGAACTTCAAAGGCGCCGGGTCTATCCCTACTAGTCACAGACGCATTTCGCCCTGGCGACAGGAGAGACGAATGGAGTCCGAATCGCTTATGCAGCCGCTGGGCTCTGGAGGGGGAGAAGTCGAGCGCGCGATTCATGCCTCGGCCCCTCGACCCGAAAGACGGATCGCAAGGGCGGTGGCCGTGCAGCTTTCGACCGTAGAAGCATCGCCGTCCGCGGAGAAAACCTTCACCGAAAATGTTAGTCCTCATGGTGCCCGCGTGGTGACCAAGCAGCCCTGGAAGCCGGAGGCGCGCGTCTTGCTTAAATCTCTCGAGAGCGACTTCCAGTCGCAGGCGCGAGTGGTGTACTGTCAGCTTTTGCCGAGGAATAACTTCGCTGTCGGGCTGGATCTGTTCTCACCGGCGGCGGAGTGGGGAAAACCCTGCTAGCCGCCTTGGTAGCTGCTAGAAAGGGCGGAGTTTAGCCTGACATTTATTAAAATCTCGACGAATTCTCCTCATTCGTATGGGTTGCGTCGCATTGTGGACATCTCCACAGCCGGAAACTTCTGTCTTGCGGTTTAACCTCGGCCAGGTACATGGGCAGACTATGATGAGGACACGTGACATCAGGCATCGGCGTCATGAAGTATCCGCTTGGGCTACTATAGTGGATGAGGCAGCCAGGCTCTGGACAGGTGTAGGCAAGCGTTGGAGCCGGGTACATTTCGCCCTTTATGAGAATTCGGACGGGCCTCATCAAAACGTGGTGCTCGTAGCAAAGCGGATGAAGATTTGCGATGTTGGGAGCCGTACCCTCCGCCATAATGACCTCCCTTGGGAAACCGCCAACTAGAAACACCTAACTTGCCCGCTTCTCCCAGACAAATTGGCGCCCTTCGTGTGACGCCTGAGACGAGAGCTGTATACCAACGCGTAACTCACGTGTCAAGAACTATTTACGCGCCGCGCCTCGCTGCGGGCCTTCGCGGGATCTTTGGCTGCCTTGCAGTTCCAATGCTGCGTGCCACGTCTTCTGGGGGGCAGTTAATCGATGACTTTGATGATTCCGCTAACCAATCTCCCTTCTGCTCGAGCGAGTGCTCCTTCTAGATAAATTGGCTCTAACCCGAAGGCCCAGTACTCAATCGCGACACGGCTAGGCTGTGACGTTTCTTCCCCTGTGCGCAACACCGGCTTGCTCTTGTCAGTCGGATGAAATTCGAGCCACCCCTCCCATGTGCCGTCAGTTCTCTCCCGCGCGTAAATGCGCGCAATGTAGATCGAGTCCCCGTCCTGGACCCTCGTAGAGTGCTCGCGAATGAGTTCAGCCATGGTTCACCTCTCCTGCGGCAATCGAAGCGAGATCATGGTTCACTTCGGTGATTCTCTTTCCGGTTGCGTCCATGATCTGCTTCTGCTGTTCGCCCGCCAGCTTGATCGTGACGTTATTTCCACCCATGTTCTACTTCCTTAGATGTCTCGATAGATATAAGGGATTTCGGGTTTTGACCTCTAGATGGGTACCTTATAAACTCGGGGCCATTTCCGGTGAAGCCAATTCCCTTCGGACCATTGGCCCGATAAACGCGTTCTCGGAGACTTGCCCCTAGGCATCCGATCGCGGAACTTCGGAACCGCGCCAGGAGCATTCTCCTATGTAACTGAATACACAGACTGGAGAAAGTGGCGCGCCCGGAGGGAATTGAACCCCCGACCCTCTGCTTAGATGGCAGACGATCCGGTACGGTGCCAAAATGAAATGGGGCGGGAGCGACCCCACCCTTGACGCACCGTGCGTCACGGTTGCTCGGTCTAGGGTGGCAGCGTAATATTAAGTTTGTGCTTTTTGAATGGGACCCGGCTAAAGCTAGGCGGAATCGCCGGAACCATCGAGTTTCATTCCAGGAAGCTG